>JAABUU010002479.1_pt1 | contig 26219 bp, 20 predicted proteins | sample 5559301 | NCBI WGS metagenome assembly JAABUU01 (sample SAMN10711884, study PRJNA513360) | rock metagenome | isolation source: Antarctica rocks | place: Antarctica: Victoria Land, Richard Nunatak white | reverse complement strand
CCGCCAGGCGCTCGGCCACCCGCAACGCGGCGAGCGGTAACGGCGCGAGCGCCAGCCAGCGCTTCCGCCACAAGCGCGCCGTGTCGGCCTCGATCCCCAGCCGACGGGCGATCTGCGCGTTGTTCTCGCCGTCCGCAGCGGCCAGGATGATCCGCGCGCGCAGCGCCGCCTGCTGCGCGGTCCGGTGGCCTCGCGCCAGCACCGCCAATTCCCGCCGCTCCTCATCGCCCAGCGCCACCTGCGGCGGCTTCGGCCCGCGCATCGCTGCCTCCCCACCCCGCACCGGCCCGCCCACTCGTTCATGCCACCCAGTATACTACCGACTGATCCACGCCGCGCTGTACTAGAGACCTGACCGATGAGCAATATTTCAGGAAACAAAGAAGCCCCAGTCAGATTGACCGGGGCTGTTGCGTAGCTGATGGGATATGACGCCCACCCTACCCGTTCATCAGATTAACGAGGGCGAAGATCGGGCGGTGCGTCGTCTCGGCGAAGGCCTGGGCGCGGACGATCGTGTCGACCCAGCGCGCGATCGGTGTGGTTGTATCGAGCTGGACGTAGCGCACATTGGCGGCGTCGAGGATCGCCTCGGTCCGCTCGCTGATGTGGTGAATCATACTGTTGTACTCCCCGAGGCCGCCCCGCCGGGCGACGATGACGAGGAGCGGCAGGTGGTACGGCGCGGGGAAGGTGTTGAGGGCGGTGAGCATGTTCCCGACGCCGTTGTCCTGGATGATCATCACCGCCCGCGCTCCCGCCAGCACCAGGCCGGAGAGGATGCCGACGCCCTCCTCCTCGCGCGGGATCGGTACGCAGCGGAAACCGTCTCGCCCATCCTTCGCCAGGAAGTGGCCGATGATCGTCTTCAGCGTGCTGGACGGCAGGTGCAAGATCCACTGCGGGTCGATAGACTCGACGGCGGCGATGACGGCGGCGCTGCGCTCATCGATGGCGGGGGCGGCGGTCATGGTCTTCTCCCTGTTCAAGCGGCCCGTGCGGCGCGTCGTCGGCGTCGGTCCAGCGGAACCGGAGCGCCACATTGTGAGCAGTTGTACGAATTGTACTCGCCGAGCCCGCCACGCCGCGCCACCACGATCAGCAACGGGAGGTGATACGGGGCCGCGAAGGTATTGAGCGCCGTCAGCAGGTTCCCGATGCCGTTATCCTGGATGATCATCACGGCGGGCAACCCGGCCAGCGCGAGGCCGGAGAGGATCCCGATCCCTTCTTCTTCGCGCGGGATCGGGACGACCCGCAGCCCTTCCCGCCCATCGCGCGCGAGGAAGTGCGCCACCACCGCCTTCAACGTGCTCGATGGCAGATGCAGGATCCAGCGCGGGGCGAGCGCCTCGATCCCCGCGATCACCGCAGCACTGCGCGCATCCACGCCGCTCATCGCCCCTACCCTTCGCCACAACGTTCGTCCGCGAAGCGCAACAGCGCCGCCGCCACGATCGCCGGTTGTTCTTCCATCAAAAAATGCCCGCAGCCCGCGATCGCCTGTCCGCGCACATCGGTCGCCACTTCGCGCCAGATATCGAGGACCGGCTGATTCGCCAGATTGCCGCGGTTCCCCCAGAGGAGCAACGCCGGCAGCGTCAGGCGTCGCCCTTCCTGCCGCTCCGCGCGATAGCGCGGGACATCGCGATGGAAAGTGGCGCGGTAATCGTTCAGCGCCGCCGCGACCGCGCCCGGCTGGAGCCAGCAGCGGCGATACTCGCGCCAGGCACCATCGGCTTCCATCCCCTCCAGCAGGCCCGGCGAGCGCGCGAAGAACTGGCGCAGATACGCCTCCTCATGCCCCGCGATCAGGCGTTCCGGCACCTCCGGCGTCACCTGGAAGGTCCAGTGCCAGTAGCGCTCGGCGGCCTCGGCGGCGCTCAGGCGGTCGTAGACATACTCGACCGGGAGGATATCGAGGAGGGCGACGCCGCAGAGAGCGTCCGGGTGATCGAGGGCGTAACGACGGGCCACGCGCGCGCCGCGATCGTGGCCGATCAGTAGCGGCTGTTCGATGCCGAGCTGCCCGAGCAACGCATGGAGGTCGGCGGCCATCGTCCCCTTATCGTAGCCCGCTTCGCCTTCCGGTTTTGCCGAGTCGCCATAGCCGCGCAGATCGACCGCGAGCACCTGATAGCGCGCCAGCAGGTCCGGCAGGATCAGCCGCCAGGTGAGCCAATTCTGCGGGAAGCCGTGGAGCAATACCAGCGTGGGTGCCTGCGGATCGCCGCCCCGGACGTAATGGAGCCAGATGTCGTTGATCTCGGCGCGCGCATGGGTCAGCCCAGGAATGTTCAGCGGGTTCGCTAGCAGCCCCATAAAACCCTCCATCGGCGTGCGATCCACCGCAGCGACCGGGCGATCGTAGCGGCAGTATAACGGATGGGCGCGGCGACGCGGGGTTTGCTATCTGGACGGATAGGCGCAGCGGCGGTGGACTGATGACCCCGATGAGGGGCGCGACGGCGTGAGGCTCATACCTCGGCGAGGGGCGCGGGCGCGGCAGCGGCAGGGACCGGCTGTGGGGTGGTGTAGACCTGTCGCTTCAGGATCGCCAGGAACGGCAGATTGCGATGCAATTCGCGATAGTCGAGCCCGTAACCGACCACGAACTCATCGGGGATGACGAAGCCGGTGTAGTCCAGCGGCACCGGCACGATCCGCTGCTCCGCCTTGTCGAGCAGCGTGCAGACGGTCAGGCTCGCCGGGTTACGCGCGCGCAGCGTCTTGAGGAGGAAGTCGAGGGTCAGGCCGGTATTCACCACGTCCTCGACCAGGATGACGTGCTGCCCGGCGATGTCCCGGTCGAGATCTTTGACGATCCGCACCATGCGCTCGTTCCCGCCGCGCGCCGGACGAGCGAGCGCCAGGAAGTCGATCGCGACCGCGCTCGTGATCGCGCGCGCCAGATCGGCGAGGAAGAAGGTAACCCCCTTCAGCACGCCGATCAGCACCACCGGACGCCCGGCGTAATCGCGCGAGATCTGCTCGCCCAGTTGCGCCACCCGCACGGCCAGTTCGTCGCGGCTGACCAGGATCCGCTCGATATCCTCTTCGCGCAACGAGGCGATCTCGACCGCGCCGTAGCCATAGGCGGCGAGGAGTTGGTGATAATCGCGGTTATAGAGCAGTCGCACGTTGATCGCCGGGTAGAGATCGCGCAGGCGGCGCAGTTTGCGGTGCTTGCGCGTCACGAGGCGTTGCCGCATCGTCGTCAACTCGACGTAGAGATCCTGATCGGGCAGATAGAAATCGGGGGTGAACATCTCGCTCACCTGATCGCCCGACCAATTCAGGGCGAACGAGGTGGGCTCGTACAGCCAGGGGATGTGATAGAAGTCGAGGAGACGCGCGAACTCCACCTCCATCGGATTGACGAACGCCGTCTCGCTGGCGAGCGACTCGGCGTAGTCGTCGTCACCGCTCTCGGTCGGCGTTGCGCCGAATACGTCGTGCTCGGGATCGGGTCGCTCCCCCACAAACCGCTCCTGTTACCATACCAGGCCAAAACATGTCAGGGCCAAAACACGTCAGGCGGTCACGCGCCGCTCAGGGTCGGGCCAGCGCGGTCGCGGCGGCCAGCAGCGTCGCCTGGGCGCTGATCGCCTTCGCGCCCGGCTGTGGTCGCCGCCGATGATAGATGCCATCGGCACCGAGCTCGCGCGCTTTGATCGTATCGTCGAGATAGAGCGGGATGATCTCGTCGCGAATCTGGGCTTTGATCGCCTCGCTCTCGACCGGGAAGAGCACCTCGACGCGCCGATTGAGATTGCGCGGCATCATGTCCGCGCTCCCCAGGTAGATCTGGTCCTGGGTATCGCCAGTCCCTGTGCGCCCATTCCCGAAGTAGTAGATCCGGCTGTGCTCCAGGAAACGCCCGATGATGCTGATGACCCGGATCGTCTCGCTGACGCCGGGCACACCCGGGCGCAAGCAGCAGGCTCCGCGAACGATCAGGTCGATCTGCACCCCGGCGCGCGAGGCGCGATAGAGCGCCTCGATCATCTCCGCGTCGATCAGCGCATTCATCTTGAGGATCAGTCGCCCGCGCTCGCCGAACGTCGCCTCGCGCGCGATCAACTCCAGGAGTTGACGACGCATGTTGGCCGGCGCGACGATCAGCTTGCGGAACTCTCGCTGCGCGGAATAGCCGGTGAGATAGTTGAAGAGATCGGAGACATCGGCGCAGATAGCGGGGTCGGCGGTGAAGAGACCGAGGTCGGTATAGGAACGCGCCGTCTGGGCGTTGTAGTTGCCGGTCCCCAGATGCACGTAGCGGCGCAGGCCATCGGCCTCGCGGCGGACGATCAGGGCGACCTTGCAATGCGTCTTCAGCCCCAGGAGACCATAGGCGACGTGGACACCGGCCTCTTCCAGCGCGCGCGCCCAACCGATGTTGCTCTCCTCGTCGCCGCGCGCCTTCAATTCCACCATCACCGCGACCTGGGTATCGTCGTCGCGCGTTTCGAGGAGCGCATCGACGATCGGCGAGTTCGCCCCGACCCGATAGAGGGTCTGCTTGATCGCCAGCACGTTCGGATCGAGTCCGGCGCGAACGAAATCGACGACCGGTGCGAAGGAGTTGAATGGGTGATGCAAGAGGACATCGCGCCGCCGGATGATGTCGAGCACGTTGCTCCCATCGCGCGGCCACTCGTTCGGCAGACTCGGCACGAACGGGGGATCCTTCAGATCGAGCCGATCGATTTTCCCCAATTCGCCCAGGGCACCCAGGCCGAGCGGCCCGGTGCTCACCTGCACCAGTTGGAGTTCGGTCGCCAGCTTGCCGACGAGCCAGGCGCGCACATCGGGCGGCATCGACTCCTCGACTTCGAGTTGCACCACGTAGCCGAAGAGGCGCCGCTCCAGGCTCTCCTCGATCGTCTCCAGCAGATCCTCCGCCTCCGCCTCGCGGATCGCCAGGGTAGCGTTGCGGATCACGCGGAAGAGATAGGTGCCGACGATCGCTTTGCCGGGGAAGAGCGCCGAGGCATTGGCGGCGATCACCTGTTCCGCCCAGGTGAACGAGCCCTGTCCGGCACTGGTCGCTTCCCCCGCCGACTGATCGGGGGGGATCGGGATCAGGCGCGGCACGGAGGGCGGCACCTTGACCCGCGCGAAGCGTTCGCCTAGCTCGTCGCGGATGACGACGAGCATGTTCAGGCTCCGCCCGGAGATGTGCGGGAAGGGTCGCCCGGCATCGACCGCGAGGGGCGTGAGCAACGGGAAGATCTCGCGCTCGAAATACGAACGCAGCAGCCCCTGTGCCGCAGGGGAGAGCGCGACGTAATCCAGCACCTGGATCCTCTCGGTGGCGAGCTGGGGGATCAGACGCGCGGCGAGCGCGCGCTGGAAGGCCACCGCAAGGTCATGGACGATCGCATGGATGCGATCGAGCTGCTCCTTGGGCATCATGGCGTCGCGCCCTGCCTCCACGATCTGCCCGGTGAGCAACTGATCGCGCAGCATGGCGACCCGCGTCTCATAGAACTCGTCGAGGAGCATCCCGCAGATCGCCAGGAACTTCACCCGCTCCAGGAGCGGATTCTGCTCGTCCTGGGCCTCCTCGAAGACGCGGGCGACCAGGGCGAGCGAGCTCAATTCGCGGTTGAGATACAGGCTCGGCTCGCGCAGATCGGTGAGCGCGGGCGCGACCGGCGCGGCGGCGGTGGTCGGCACGAGGGCGTTCGTCGACGCTTCGAGAGCGGCCACCGTGGCAGGGGCGGCATGCTGGCCTGCGGCTGGCGTCATGGCGGGCGAGCCTCCTTGCTTGCGCGCTCCTGCCCCACGGCGGGTACTAGACATCGTGTTCCTCCGGCTGCGGCACCGTCAGCGCGGCGTCATCCTCGGGCGCTGGTGTGAGCGCGGCGACGTTCTCGCGGAGACGCCGGGCAAGTTCGTCGCGCTGCGGCGCGGCCCAACGCTCGCGCAGCCGCGCTTCCAGCGTATCGCGCTCCGCGAGCGCATCGATCAGCAGGGCGTAGATGCTCGGCGCGGTCGCCGCGAAGGAATCCGCCGACGCCAATTCCTCCCGCACCGCCGCGAGGCGCTCGTCGCGTGTCCCCGCGATGAAGATCGCCCCCTCCAATTGATGCAATTGGCGCTCCAACGCCTGCGCGCGCTCCCAGGCGAGGAGATCGGTCAGCACATCGCGATCGTGGACGGTGCCGAGCAGCGTCTGAAGCTCCTTCAACTCCCCCACCCGCTCCTGCGCCTCGGGCGGCAGGAGCGGGGCGAAGAACTCGACGGTATAGCGCAGCTTCTTCGTGGCGATCCGCAGCCGATGGGCGACATCCGGCCCCGCATCCTCGTCCGCGAATTGCCGTCCGCGTTTCTCGAAGCGCGCGAGCGCCGACTCGATCGCCTCGGCGGCGACCTGTCCGCTGAGCGCCCGATCGCCCAACTTGCGCCGCGACTTGATCGCGGTCAGCGCCTCGCGGAACGCCGCCGCCTCCGAATCGTCGTCGTCCTCATCCGCCCACCGATCGAGGATCGGATCGAGTTCGTCGCGCACGGTGACCCGCTCGGCGCTCAGCGCATCGAGCAAGGTCTCGATCCCGACACGTTCCGCCTCGGTTTCCTGTAGGGCGCGCGCGCGGAGATAGTCGAGCAGCACATCGGTGTCGCGCACTTTCCCCGCCACCTCGGCGAGCGCGCGCAACTCCCGGACGAGCTGCTTGTATGTCTTCGCCCCGAAAAAGGGCCCGGCGCTCTCGAGGGCGACCCGCAGATGTCGGATCGCGACCCGGAGCGCGTGGACCGCGTCCGGGTCGTCTTCGTCGCGCACCGACGCAAGGTGCTTGAGCATCACCGCCAACCGGCCCTCCAACAATTCCGGGAGGATCGCCGGGAAGGGCGCGTCCGCCTGGAGGAGCGCCCCTTCGCGCGCCTTGCGGCCAGGTTTCTTCGATTTCGGGGCGGGCGCATCGTGTGCCGATGTCTCACGGTCGGGCATTGCAACAGCCTCGCTCATCGCACCCGGCTCCTCGTGGAGCGGGTCCGGTGCTGATAGCACCGCAGCTTGCGGCGGCATGGTCTTCAACGTGGCGGATGGCGATGTCACACCCGTCTCGGCGGTCACGAGGGGCGGCTCATCGCTCGCCGCAGGGGTCGGAGGAGCGGGAATCGTTGCCGCCACGGGTGGGGGCGTTTGCCGGACGCGGCGCGCGGGTGCCGACGTCGGCGACGCCGGAGCGTTCGCGGGCGTGGCGGTAGGCGACGACGCTTCCGCCGGGGCCGACGCGGGCTTCGGGCGAGCGGCGGCGATCCGACGACCGCGCGGCGGTGCGGGGGCTTCCTGCGCGGCGAGCGACGGGACGACCGGCGGCGGCGTGGCCGGGTTGGCCTTGGCCGTCACGCGCGGGCCGGACGCACGCCGCGCCGCGCCCTTGCCGCCCCGCGCCTCGACCATATTGGCGTAGCGGGCGCGCAGCAGGGTTCGGATCAGATCATCGGCATCGGGCGGGACGGCGGCGCGAATCTGATCGATCGTCTCCTCGACCGGATACTCGACCCGCCGTTGCTCGCACGACCAGCCATCGCCCGTCCAGGTCAGCAGGCCATAGCCCGCGCGCCGATCGCCATCCTTCGGCAATCCGACGCTGGAGATATCGATCAGACGGAGACGGCCAACATCGCGAACATACGGGAGATGCAAGTGGCCGAACGCGATCGTCGTCACCTCGGGCGGCAGATCGGCCAGCAACGGCGCGATCTGGTTCTCCGGGGCGAGCGGTGGCAGGTGCTGATCCATATCCTTCGGATTCGCATGGACGATCAGCAACGCACTCCGCCCATCAGGCGCGGCGATCCGATGCGAGAACGGCAGCGCACCGAGGTACGCGAGCCCTTCGCCACCGATCTGCTCGCGCGTCCAGGTCAGGAGATCGGCATAGCCGAGTTTGGCGGACTGCTCCGGTGTCAGGGCGAGATCGCGATCGGTATTGCCTTGCACCACCGCGCAGTCGAGGCCGCGTACGCGCTCCAACACCTCGCGCGGGCGCGGCCCGTCCAGGCAGAGATCACCGGCGATGGCGAGCGCATCGGCCCCACCCTGCGCCGCGAGATCGGCCAGGACCGCCTCCAACGCCACGAGGTTGCCGTGGATATCGGACAGAACCGCCACGCGCATCGCCGACCCCTTTTCCTCATCCACACGCCACAAATTCGCGCTCATGGTAGCCGCAAACGGGGCCGGAGCGCGCTACGCGGTCGCCGAGGGCAGCCCACCACCCACATCAGTATGCCGCAGATAATCCAGGAGTATCCCTTCGCGGATACCGCCAGAGCCGATAATGGCCGTATCCGGGCGATACGCCGCAAGAATCGCGCCGATGATCGCCGCGCCAGCCGGGAGGGTCCGCACGCGCTCAGGATCGAGTCCGGTGCGCGCCGCCAGCGCGGCGGACGGCTCCTCGCCGAGGAGCGCCAACGCCCGCGCGATCCGCGCAGCGGTCATCGTCAACGGCGCGTCCGGCTGGGGGGCCAGGACCGCCAGCGCCTTCGCCGTCCCCCCGACAAGGATCGCGCGGTCGATCGCGGGCGCATCGCGCGCTTCCGACCCGATCGCGGCTGCGGCATCGCTCGCCGCACGGGCGATCATCGCCTCACCGGGCGGATCGTCAGGGATATGTCGTTCCGTCAGCCGCCCGGAGCCGATCTGCAACGACGCGGTCGATCGCAGATCGCCATCCCGCGAGACGATCAACTCCAGGCTACCGCCGCCCAGGTCGGCCAGCAGCAGCGTCCCCGTCAGCGCCAGCCCGACGGTCGCTCCGGCGAAGGTCAGCGCGGCCTCGCGCGTGCCGCCGATGATCGCCGCGCGCAGTCCGGTCGCCGCCGCGATCCGCTCGACCAGTTCGGCCCCGTTCGCCGCATCGCGCGTGGCGCTCGTCGCCACGACGAGGATCGGCGCGGCCCCGAGTTCCCGGGCGAGGTGGTGGTACTCCTGCACCGCCTCGACTGCCAGCGCGAGCCGCGCCGGATCGAAGCGCCCGGTCCGCTCGATCCCGTAGCCGAGCCGCACCGTTGTCGTGCGACTCGCCAACTGTTCCAGCCCGAGTCGCCCACCCGCCAGCATGGCACGGGCGACGAGGAGGCGGATCGTGTTGGTGCCGATATCGATCGCGGCGAGCGGAGGGCGCGCGTTGGCTGACATCATCGTTGCGGACCCTCCCCACTTAAGCGATGACCGGCGCGGTCACGATCGTCGCCCAATCGGGAATAGCGGCCCGACCGGAGCGCGGCGACTACACGCAACCGCCGCCACAACTGTACACCACCGGCTGTCCACGCGCGCGAGGAGGGTCGCAGATCGCGCAGCAGCTCAACAGCCGGGGCGTCCGGCTGTCCACGCGCGAGGAGGGGGTCATCCCCGGCGGCTGTCCACACGCGCGAGGAGGGTCGGCCACAGTAGCAAGCATAATGACCGCCGCCAGCCTGCTATCCGGGCGCGCGAGGAGGGTCGGCACATACCGCCCTCCTCGCCGCGAAGCTACGAACGCAGCGACGCCTTGAGGCGCTTCTGCAACGTTCCGGCGATCCGCTCGCGCAGACGACCGAGATCGTTATCGCCCAGGACACGATTCGGCGCGGAGAAGGTGACCTCGAAGGCGAGGCTCTTCTTGCCAGCCGGAAGTTGCTCGCCCCGGTAGACATCGAAGAGCCGCGCCGACTGCGCCAGCGGCCTGGCGGCGTCGAGGATCTGCGCCTCGACCTCGCCCGTCGGGACCGCCTCGTCCACGACGATCGCGAAGTCCTGCACCGTCGGCTGGAAACGAACGATGCCGCCCACCTGCGGGCGCTTCGTCGCCAGGGCGAAGATCGCCGCCAGGTCGCATTCCGCCACCATCGTGCGCGCCGCCCCGATCCCGAAGTTGGCCGCAACCGCCGGATGGACCTCGCCGAAGACGCCGACGAACTCGCCACCGATCCGCAATTCGGCGGCACGACCGGGACTCAGCGTCGGATAACCGCTCGGCGTGTACGTGACCTCGCCAAGGCCGAGCCGCGTGACCAACGCCTCGATGATCCCCTTGAGGTCGAAGAAATCGAGCGGCGTGCCCGCCTCCCCCGGCGCGGTGTACAGATCGCGCCCCGCCCGCTCCCCGGCCAGGGCGATCGACAGGGTCAGCCGCTCGGTCGGCACCTGGCCGAGGCCGCGCGGCAGATAGACCGGGCGCACCTCGAAGAGACGCACCGTCGGGCGAATCTTCAGGTTCTCCGCCAGCGTCGCCAGCGCATCGGCCAGCAGCGTCGGGCGCAGGATCTGCCAATCGCTGCGAAGGGTGTTGACGAGGCGCGTGGAGGCGAAGTCGGGGCGGCCCCCCTCCCACCAGGTCGTCCATCGCCCGGTCGGCGACAGGCGATCGAGGATCGGCTCGGCGGTCAGGGAGTAGGCGATGATCTCGTGCAGCCCGCTCGCCGCCAGGATGTCGCGCACCTCCTCGGCGAAGAGGCGCAGGGGATCGCGCCTCGGCTCGACCGCCCGCCCCTCCGGCAGGCTCGTCGGCAGGGTGTCGTAGCCGATGATGCGGATGATCTCCTCCACCAGATCGGCGGGCTGCGTGATGTCCTGCCGCCAGGTCGGGACGGTGACGTGCAGCGTCGGCCCCGCCGCCTGATCGGTCGACGCGCCCGCCGCGACCACGGCCCGCAGTCCGAGTCGCCCCAGCACGGCCACCGTCTGCTCGACCGGGTAGGTCACGCCGAGCAGGCGCGCGATCTCGCCGTACGGCAGTTCGACCGTGCGCTCAACGGTCGGCTGCGGGTAGACATCGGCGGTCGCGACGACGCGCGCGCCGGGGCAAAGGTCCAGGATCAGCGCCGTCGCGCGGGCGACGGCTGGTCCGGCCAGGTTCGGGTCCAGCCCGCGCCCGAAGCGCACCGCCGCGTCGGAGGGGAGCTTCAGCGTCTGCATGGCGTGGCGCACGGCGTACTGGTTGAAGTTCGCCGCCTCCAGCAGCACATTCGTGGTGCCGTCGCCGATCTCGGAGTCGGCACCGCCCATCACCCCCGCGATCCCGACCGCGCGCTCCGCGTCACCGATCGCCAGCATCCGGTCGTCGAGGGTTCGCACCGTATGGTCGAGCGCTTCGATCCGCTCCCCCGCCGCGGCGTGCCGCACCACGATCCGCCCGCCCGCGAGGTGGTCGCGATCGTAGGCGTGCAGCGGCTGCCCCCATTCGAGCATCACGTAGTTGGTAATGTCCGCGACGTTGTTGATCGCGCGGAGCCCGACGGCGGCGAGCCGACTCTTCAGCCACTCCGGCGACTCGTCGACCATCACCCCCGCGATCGCCACGCCGACGCAGCGCGAGCAGAGCTCCGGGTCCACGATCGTCACCAGCGGCGCACCATCGGTCCCGCGCGGGTCGGCATCCACCCGCAGTTCCGGGACGTGCGGCGGGTGCAGCGGCTGTTCGGTCAGCGCCGCTACCTCGCGCGCCACGCCGAGGATCGAGAAGTCGTGGACGAGGTTGGGGGTGATCTCCAGTTCGAGGACGGTATCGCCCAGGTAGTCGCGCAGCGGCGCACCGACCGGCGCATCGGCCGGGAGGACCATGATCCCCTCGTGCTCGTCCGACAGCCCTAGCTCCTTCTCGGAGCAGAGCATCCCCTCGCTCGGGACGCCCCGGATGGTGCTCGCCTTGAGGGTCATCCGCTTCGGCTCCTCGGAGTGGCCGTCCCAGACCCGCGCGCCGACGAGCGCCAGCGGAACCTTCTGCCCGGCGGCGATGTTCGGCGCGCCGGTGACGATGGTCAGGTGCTGCTCGCCCGCCTCCACGCGGACCAGATTGAGGCGATCGGCGTTCGGATGTTGCTCCACCGACGCGACGTAGCTGACGAAAATCTTGTCCCACTCCGCGCCGATCTCGTGGACCGCCTCGACCTCGACCCCGGCCATCGTCAGGCGTGCGGCGAGATCGCGCGGGGCCAGCGTCAGATCGACGAATTCGCGGAGCCAACTCAGCGGAACCTTCATCCTACGCTCCATTCTGTCCAGAAATTCGGTGACGGTGCCTGCGCACGCCCGTCACGACTGTTCCCAGCTAACCGCGTGGACCATGCCCAGGCGCGATTCTCGATCACTGTTCAGCCGAATGTAAACGACGCTGCGGCATCACCTAGCGGCGTTCCGGGAGTGCGAGACGGACGCCGAGGATAATGAACGCGCAACCCGTGAGCCGCCCAAGAGTTTGGGAGAGTTGCGGGCGACGTCGCAACCAACCACCGAGAAAACCCGAGAAATAGGCGATGATGCTGAAGATGCCCCAGGTGAGCAGGGCAAAGACGCAGCCGAACGTCAGGAGTTGCAAGGACACGCCCCCAGCCGACGGGTCGGTAAACTGCGGGAGATACGCCAGGAAGAAAACCGCGATCTTCGGGTTGAGCAGATTCGAGGTGACGGCCTGCGTGAAGACGCGACGAAACCCGAGCGGCGCTCCATTACCCGCCAGGGCAAAATGCTCCCGGTTGAGGAATGCTCGGACGCCGAGAAAGAGCAGATACGCGGCACCGAGGTACTTAACCGCGCCGTAAGCACCGGCGCTCCGCTGGAGGAGTGCCGAGAGTCCAGCCGCCGCCAGGAGCGAGTGCCCGATCAGTCCGAACGCCGCCCCGCCCGCCGAGACCAGGGCGGCACGCCGCCCAAGCGTGAGGCCGCGCGTGAGCACAAGAATATTGTCAGGCCCCGGAGCGGCGATGACCACTAGCGAGGTGAGCAGGAAAAGCAGAAGATGCGTGTTGTTCATATATGCCCCCTCATGCCGCTACGCCGGGCAAGCTCCTCGCGCCTTTAAATTCGTGTCCCCGCGAACTCTTCCAGGAAGCGCAGATCGTTCCCGTAGAAGTTGCGGATATCGTCGATCCCGTACTTGATCATCACGATTCGCTCGATGCCGAGGCCGAAGGCGAAGCCGCTGTAGCGCGCCGGATCGTAGCCGACATTGCGGAGGACGTTGGGATGGACCATCCCCGCCCCGCCGAGTTCGAGCCAGCCGGTGCCCTTGCAGACCCGGCAGCCCTTGCCGCCGCAGACGGCGCAGGTCGCGGAGAAATCGACCCCCGGCTCGACGAACGGGAAGAAGTCGCAGCGGAAGCGCACCCTGGTGTCCGAGCCGAAGAGTTGGCGCGACATCGCGGTCAGCGTCCCCTTCAGATCGGCCATCGTGATCTTCCGATCGACCGCCAACCCTTCGAGTTGGAAGAAGATCGCCTCGTGCGAGGCGTCGGTCGCCTCGTAGCGATAGCAGCGCCCCGGCACGATCACGCGCACGGGCGGCTCCTGCGCCAGCATCGTCCGCGCCTGCATCGGCGAGGTGTGCGTCCGCAGCACCATCTCGTTCACCGTGTCGTCGGCACCGCGCGAGCCGATGTAGAAAGTGTCCCACTCGTCGCGCGCGGGGTGATTCGTCGGGATATTGAGGAGATCGAAGTTGTAGCGCGTCTCCTCCGCCTCCGGCCCCTCGATCGTCTGGAAGCCGAGGAGGGCGAAGATCGCGCTCAATTCGCGGATCATCAGCGTCGTCGGGTGCAGCGTCCCCTGCGGGACCGGGCGACCGGGCAGGGTGATGTCGATCGCGTCCCCGGCAAGTCGCGCGCCGAGCGCCGCCGCGCCGAGCGTCCCTTTGCGCTCCTCGTAGGCCGCCGTGACCCGCTCCTTCGCCGCGTTGACCGCCGCCCCGAAGCGCGGGCGCTCCTCCTGCGGCAGCGCGCCGAGCCCGCGCAGGAGCGCGTTCAGCTGCCCTTCCTTGCGACCGAGATACTCGCGGAACCAGCCCTCCAGCGCGCCCTCATCGGCGACCGTGGTCAGCCGTTCGAGGGCTTCGCGCTCGATCGCCGCGATCGGCTCTGCGGCCATACTCCCCTGTGTCATCTTCCTCTCCCACCGCCATCTAGGCCGGTTAAACAAAAAATCGCCCACGCGCACAGGGGCGTGGGACTTACCACGCGGTACCACCCTGTTTCATCGCGGGGCGATGAACTCAGTCGCCGCCAGCGGGGCCGAGGCCATCGCAGGGGCGCGCTCCCGATAATGGGGGAGCGATCCAGAAACGACTACCCATCGCGCGCCAGGGGCGACACGACTTCACCGCTCGGCTCGGGAGTGAACTTCGCCGCGATCCCGCTGAGGGCCACTCGCACCCGTGGCGACCCCTCGCTGCCAGCTTCGTCCCGGTTACTCTCTCCGTCTGCGCCGTTACCCTCTCACATTACAGCCAGTGTAGCAGAGGGCATCAGGGGCGCGCAATTTGCGGCGAAGATGTTGGCCGACGCGCTCCGGGCGGGCCACCGACAGGTGCGACGAGGGGCATCGCCGTGACAGGCAGGGGAATATCGGCGCGTGACAGCGCGTGATACTATCGTCGGATGGGTTGGCGCTGCTAGCGCCGAGATGGGGAGGACAGGCAATGAGCACAGGCAATACCTACGGCATCGCCGCATTCATCGCGGACGCCCGGCGGGTCATGGAGGTCGAGGGCGGCATCCAGGATCGCGCACAGGCGGTCGGCCAGTTGGAGCCGCTGCTGAAGCGGGCGCTCGATGGGCCGGGCTGGACCGACCCGCAGTACGCCACGATCGTCGATGGCGGTCGCCCCGGCTTCGCCTACTATAAGAACGAGGATGGCTCGCTGAACATCTACGGCGTCCTCTTCCGCCCGGAGCATCCCACGCCCACGCACGATCACGTCACCTGGGGGATCATCGGCGTCTACTCCGGGCAACAGCGCACCACGCGCTACAGCCGTGTCGATGACGGTGCCACGCCGGGCCAGTGCAGCGTCGCGCTCGAAGAGGACGCGGTGCTGACCCACGGCGCGACCTACCCCCTCCTGCCGCCGCACGACATCCATCGGATCGAAGTGCTCGGCACGGAAGATGGGCTCTCGATCCACGTCCTCGGCGCGGACCTCAAGCGCCAGCGTCGCCGCATCTTCGACGTGGAGAACGGCACCTGCGAGGAGGTCGAAGGCGTCAGCATGGCGCGGTAGGGGCGAGGAAAGCGGCCCTCACCCCGTCGCGCATGCGCGCCACCCCTCTCCCAGATTGGGAGAGGGGGATGCTGAGTGACGCTAGGGCATCATGGACGCTGCTGCAGCCCGCGCAAGCGGGCTTCGCCGGTGCCGTCAGGTGCCCCCGGCCGGGGGGTGGCTGCCTTCTGGGGTATTCAACCCCTGGAAGCGGCGGCACCGCCGACACCCTCACCCCGGCGCTCACGCGCCACCCCTCTCCCCATCCGAGGAGAGGGGGGAAGTGTATTCTCGGCGTGCGGGATCGGAGGAAAAGTTGGCATCGTTCCAGTCCGCGCAGGCGGATAGTATGCCCTTCATGGGTACTTCGTGGCCGCAGGCCATTCAGCCGGGAGCGGCTGCCCTCCGGGGTACAGTGTGCCCTTCATGGGGAGTGGCCGCCCTCCGGGGTAGCGGTTGCCCTCCGGGGCAGCGGCTACCCTCCGGGGTACTTCAGTTCACCGGCTACTCACGTCTCACCAGCAAGCGCGTCACCGAGAAAGGAGTCCACCATCGCTACCGAACAGGAGCAGCAGCCACACCCCGATAGCTGGGACGGGGGTGCGCCGGACGGCGATTACCCCGATGCGGCGATCCTCGCGGAGATCGAGGCGACGGCGCGCGAGTTGATCGCCGGGGCCGCCAAGATCGTCCTCGAACGCTTCGGCGGGCCGCTGGAGATCGAGTACAAGAACACGGCGCGCACCGATCCGGTAACGGAAGCCGATAAGGCGGTCGAAGCCTATCTGGTCGAGGCGGTGAGTCGGCGCTTCCCGACGCACGCCGTCCTCGGCGAGGAAGGACACGACCCGGATGGGGAGTTCGAGTTCGAGTGGATCGTCGATCCGATCGACGGCACGATCAACTTCATCAATCGCCTCCCCTTCTTCGCCGTCTCGATCGGCGTGTTGCACCGTCGTCGCCCGGTCGTCGGGGCGCTCCACTTCCCGCTGAACGGCCAGACGTTGCACGCCCATCGGGGCGGCGGGGCCTTCCAGGATGGCACGCCGATCCGCGTCCACCCGGCCACCGAACCGTCGGGGCGCGTCACCGCCGGGATGCCGCCGGGCTATCTCTTCCAGTTCAAGACCGGGCGTGCCGGGCGGGGTCTCCTCGGCGAGCCGCGCTCGCTCGGCTCGATCGCCTACGAGATCGGGCTGGTGGCGAACGGCGGCTTCGGCTGGGCGATCTTCCGGGGTCCGAAGATCTGGGACGTGGCCGGGGGAATCCCGATCGTCACCGAGGCGGGCGGGGTCGTATTGCACTACGCCGGGGCGGAAGAGGGCTGGCTGCCGCTCGATCGCTTCGTGGTGCCGCCGTCGAAAGACCCGCAGCAGCCCAAGCGGCTGCGCGATTGGAACGCCCCGGTGATCGTCGGGGCCGCGCCGATCGCGGGGGCGCTCGCGCCGCAGATCGCGCCGCGTCGCTTCCCGGTCGCGCTCACGCGCGCGCAACAGACCTATCGCGGCTGGCGACGCTGGCTGCCGAAGAAGGAGAAGGAGGCTCCAGCGGCACCGGAGACCACCCCAGAAGCCGCGACCCCGCCCCCGACCGCCCCGACGACAGAAGGTTAGCGGCGTTGCACGAAGACGTGGCGGGGTGGCCGGGGCCGCCCCTCTCCTCCCTTGTGGGGCCGTCCCCACCCGCCCGCTTCAGGGGCGGGTCGCCGCCGCAGCGGCGGGGAGCGGTCCGCCCCACGCCGTCACCCGCCACGTATTCGTGAAACCGACCAGTTAGTAACTAAACCGGCGGTACATCACGCAGAACGGAAACGCGGCGGGGCGCGCGCTATGCCCGCCCCGCCGCGTTGTTCTCCGCCGTCCAGACCTGTAGCGGGCAGCACCGCCACCGCTTCGCTATTCGCCGCTCGCCGTCCCCTGCTGACCACGCCCACTCAACAGACAGGCCGGGAGGAGCGCGAGCAGGCAGAGCACGCCGGCGATCGCGAAGGTCTGGTGGAGGATGTCGAGCGTCAGCACGAGGACTTGCTGCGCCTGATACTCCGTTTGACGGGTGAGGAACGCGCCAAGCGACTCATCGGCGCGCTGCGTCAGCGAGGGCAGGGCGCGGACCAGCGTGTCGAGTTGCCCGGCCCCCCAGGAGGTCAGCGCCGAGAGACCGAGGGTCATGCCGAGCAAACGCATCACCAACACCAGGGACGAGGCGATCCCGTAGTCGCCCTCGCGCACGCTGTTGATCGCCGCCGCGCCGACCGGCGCGATCACCAGCCCCAGCCCCAGGCCGCAGATCAGCAGATCGAGCGTCATCCGCCCGTAGGCGAGCTCGTCCGGCCAGCCCCAGAGCCGCCAGAAACCGACCGCCGCGATCAGCAGACCGCCGAGCGCCACCGCGCGGTAGCCCGCGCGCTCGCAGACCGCGCCGCCACCGAGCGAGCCCGCCGCCATCGCCAGGGTGAACGGCAGCAGGAGGAGGGCGCTGATCAGTCCCGCGCGGTTCGCGTCGGTCGCCAGCAGCGAGACGACGAACGGCACATCGACCATCACCACGATCAGCGCCGCGCCGACCAGCAGATTCGCCAGATTCGCCGCGCTGAAGACCGGACGGCGGAAGAGGCCCAGCGGCAGGATCGGCCAGGGGGCGCGGCGGACCACGACGATGAACAGGGCGAACGCGACGACCGCCCCGATCAACAGTGGCAGCCGGTAGGGCGCGAGCGGATTCGGCTCCGCCCCGAGCGCGCGCGGCCCCCCACCGCCACCTTCCGCGCCGGACGAGACGGCGAGATTGAGGCAGGCCAGCGCCAGCGTGAGGGTCAGCGCGCCGAGCCAGTCGAAGCGCCCCGATGCGCGGCGCTCGATCCGCGCCGCGCGCCGCCAGACGATGAAGACCGTCGCCAGCACCGCCAGCGCGATCGGCACGTTCAGCGCGAAGACCCAGCGCCAGTCGCGCACCAGCCCGACCCGCGTCGCGCCGAGTAGGCCGACGGTTCCCGCCCCCCAGAGGGGGCCGAGTACCCAACCGAGGGTGTCGATCGCGCCGATCGCGCCGATCGCGGCGGCGCGACGTCCGGGGGGCAGGAGATCCGCCGCGAGGGCCAGCGTCACCGGCACCAGCGCGCCGCCGCCGAGTCCTTGCACCGCGCGCGCGAGGATCAGCGGCACCAGCCCCTGCGCCGTCATACACCAGACCGACCCGACGACGAATAAGCCGAGGGCGAAGAGGAAGACGGGACGCCGCCCGATCAGGTCCGAGACGCGCCCGGCGATCGGGATGGTAATCAGGTAGGCGAGGAGGTAGCCGCTGACGATCCAGGAGTAGCGCTCGATCTCGCCGACGTTGATCCCGAGATCGAAGATGATCCGCGCCAGGATCGTGGTGATCACCGTCAGGTCGAGCGCCGCGATGAAGACCGCGATCAGCGCCGCCGCGAGGAGCGCCCGCCCGCCGGGTGGCAACTCTGTCGGGGAAGTATCGCCACGCTGGCGGTCGGGCGGTGCGGCAGTGCCGAGCATCGGGCGTGGCCTCCGAGTAGCGCCGCGCCTTACTGCGGCTTCGTGATCGTCACCGGCTGATCGTATTTGTCGAGGGTGAGGGTCCAGACCGCCGGCTTCGCTTTGGTAGGTATCTGCGGCTCGGTGATGACCAGTTTCAGGAGATCGGACGACGACTTGGCGATCCAGAGCTCGACCGTCACCGTATCCCCCTCGATCGTCCCGCTGGTGATCGGCTCGATCGCCGCTCGGTCGACCTTGCCGCGCAGGTGATACGCATCTTGCCCGGCCATCTGCTCGGCGGGGAGTGCTTCTACCTCGCGCAACTGATTAAGGAGGGGTGCGAGGCCACGATCCTTGTCGAAGAGGACGGTCGGGCTGTAATCGAACCCGGCTTGTGCCGGTCCCCACTGCCCGGTCACCGGATTGGTCTGGTATTTCTCCGTCCCGATCGTCACCAGCGAAACATCGATGTTCGCCGTGCCGAGGCTGATCTTGATCTTCGCCTGCATCTGATCGGGGGTGACGATGTCGCCGCTCGCCGAGCGCAGCGCGATCGTCCGGCCCGTGTCGATGAACGCATCGCCAGCGATGGCGACGGTGAAGTGGACCGATTTGACCGCCGCGAGGCGCTTCGCCGCGCCATCGAGCACGGCCTTGGTGTCGGTCGCCCCGCCGGATGAGCCGCCGCCGCACGCCATCAGCGCCGCGACGAGCAGGAGCATCGCCAGGCCGATCATGCGCGGGAAGGGTCGCAGCGGAGTGGCGTTCGGAAACTGCACGCTTGTCCTCCTATAGAGCCCGCGTCCGCGCGAGCCGCCTTCCGGGAAGTGTAGCAGACGATAGGAGCGAGTCCGTAGTCCGTAGTCCGTAGTCCGTAGTCCGTAGTCCGTAGTCCGTAAAAAAGTGTCCTTCACTGCGCGTTCACTCCCTCCTCTTTGTCCACTACGCCCACTACGCCCACTCGCCCACTGCGCCTACTCGCCACCTCTCTTGCGCCGAGCCGATCCCTATGCTATTCTTACGCTCGTTCGTCCGGCGGGGCGTAGCGCAGCCCGGTTAGCGCGCAGCGTTCGGGACGCTGAGGTCGGAGGTTCGAATCCTCTCGCCCCGACCAAGAACAATTTGGATGATGGCGAGACGGTGAGGCTTTGGCCTCACCGTTTTGTCATGTGCGGCGGTGTGCTTGACACCCTCGCGACGACTCGGATAGGCTTGATCGAGAAAAGCGTGCCTGTCAGCGCCGCGACAACGCTGTTGCGCGTCCGTACGACTACGGATGCAAGGCTGCCGACAGGCTCAAGTGGAAGGGTTTCGGCAAATGAGTGGCACTACCGGCGAGCAGTCATACGATGTCGCGATCCTCGGGGGTGGCCCCGGTGGTTACGCCGCCGCGATCCGCGCCTCGCAGCTCGGGCTCAAGGTCGCGGTCGTGGAGAGCGCCGATCTGGGCGGTATCTGCCTGAACTGGGGATGCATCCCCAGCAAGGCGATCCTCCGCAGCGCGGAAGTGCTGACGCTCTTCCACCGCGCCAAGGAATTCGGCATCAGCGCGGACAACATCACCGCCGATTACGGTGCGGCGATCGACCGTTGCAACAAGATCGTCGGCACGCAGACGCGCGGCGTCGGCTTCCTGATGCGGAAGAACAAGGTCGATGTGGTACGCGGGTGGGGCAAGCTCGTCGCGAAGGATCGCCTCGCCGTCTCCGGCGGTGCCGATGGCGACCGCGAGGTCCGCGCGAAGAATATCATCGTCGCCACCGGCTCGCGCGTCCATCCGCTGCCCGGCGTGACCCTCGATGGCGAGCACATCATCTCCGCGAAGGAGATCTGGAGCATCAAGACGCTGCCGCAGAAGATCGTGATCATCGGCGCGGGCGCGATCGGCCTGGAATTCGCCACCGTCTTCAGCGCCTATGGCGTCGATGTGACCGTGGTCGAGTTCCTGCCGCGCATCCTGCCGCTCGAAGACGAGGAGATGAGCAGCGACCTCGCGAAGCAGTTCACCAAGCGTGGCATCACGTTGATGACTGCCACCAAGGTCGATGGGGCCGAAGTTAAGGGCGACACGATCACCGTGCGCGTCTCACCCGCGCCGGGCGGGCAGACGGTCCAGGTGAACGCCTGGGATCAAAAGGGGCCGCAACAGGCGCAGAGCCAGCAGGGACAGGGCGGACCGCAGGAGTTGGTGGTCGATCGCGTCCTCCTCGCCGCCGGCTTCCAGCCGAACAGCGACGGCATCGGCCTCGATGACCTGGGCGTGGAGATGAATCGCGGTTTCATCGGCGTGGACGCGCGAATGCAGACGAACGTGCCGGGCGTCTACGCGATCGGCGATGTGGTCGGCAAGCTGCCGCTGGCGCACACCGCCTACGCCCAGGCCGAATACCTGGCCGAGATCCTCGCCGGGCAGCATCCACGCCCGCTCGACTACGATGCCATCCCGCGCTGCACCTACACCAGCCCGCAGATCGCGGCGATCGGCAAGACCGAGGCGCAAGCGCGCGAAGGGGGCCGCGAGATCAAGATCGGCAAGTTTCCCTTCCGCCCGAACGGCAAGGCGCAGGCGCTCGGCGAGCTCGAAGGGCAGGTGAAGATCATCGCCGATGCTCGCACCGGCGAGATCCTCGGCGTCCATATGATCGGGGCCGACGTGACCGAGCTGATCGCGGAGTTCGCCCTGGCACGCACGCTGGAAGCGACCCCGCACGAGGTCGCCTACGCCGTCCACCCGCACCCGACCCTCTCCGAGGTGATCGCCGAGGCGGCGCGCGCGGTCGAGGGGCAGCCGCTCCACATGTAAGCGCTCCGTATGGGGGTGTCGGCGACGGAGTATGCGTCGCCGACACCCCCGTAGCGCGTCACCGACACGACCGTGCGACGTTCTATCCCTATCGGCTACCAGATGACGACGTGATGACCGCGCGACCCGTAGCGCGCGCAGAGGAGCACCAACGCCGCTGTGACCGTTACCACCCCGCCCGAACCCGCCTCGTCGCCCACCCCGGCAACCACGGCGGGACCGGGCGGGACCGCAGCCCTGCGGCGGCGAGCGAAGCGTGTGCGGCGACGCCAGCCCGGCCTCGCTGCGACGACGCGGCAACTGTTGCGCCCGCGCTACCAGCTCCCGCTCCTCCTACTGGTCACCGCGCTCGCCCTGACCTTCGCCTGGCAGGTGCGCGCGCCGCTCGCGCTCACCATCGGTGGCTCGGATGACACGCCATATCTGGCCGGCTTCAACGATGGCGAGGCGGTGCAAGGGACCGACCAGCGCTTCCGCTGGACACGCGACCGGGCGACGATCACCTTGCCCGGTTTCGGCGCGACCGACGCGAACCTTACCCTCACGCTACAAGGAAACCGCCCCGGCGGCACGCCAGTGACCGCGCTCGGCGTCACGCTCGGCGATGGCGCGCGGCAGATGCTGCCGCTGAGCCCGGAACTGCGCGACTACACGCTGGCGGTCCCGGCGTCCGCCTTCCGCGACGGCACCCTGATCGTCACCCTCGACACGCCCACCTATCGTCCGTCCGGCGACCGGCGCGATCTTGGCGTGGTCGTCGCCGCCGCGAGCCTGCGGGATACTGGCAGCAACGGCCTGATCGCGCCGCCATTACGGACGCTCGAGCTCGCCCTGCTGGCGGTGCTCTGCGCCTACGGGGCTTTCGCCCTGGCGTTGCGCGCCCCGCTGGCCGGGGCGCTCGCCGGGTGGCCGACCGCGCTCGCCTTCCTGCTCTGCGCGCTTGGCCCGCGCGACATGCTGACCCTCTATGCCCCGGCCCTGACGCTCCTGATCGGCGTGACCACGCTCGCCGTGCTGGCGCTCGCCGCCGCGCTGATCTGGCTCGGGCACGGATGTGGCTGGGCGAGCGGCGAGCGGGCGCTCGGCGGGCTGACGCTGATCGGCGGGGTGCATGTGCTGGCGCTGTTGATCGGGATGCGCCACCCGCAGTTCCGCTCCAGCGATCTGCTGCTGAACGTCCACCGCCTCGAATTCGTCCAGCACGGCGAGTGGGTCTTCACCCTCGCCCTCCCGGGTGCGCGCGCCCTGGAAGCGCCCTATCCGCCCCTCTTCTACGCGGTGATGCTCCCTTTCTCCTGGTTCATCGCCGACAAAGCCCTGCTGGTCGAGATCTTCTCCGCGCTCGCCTGCGTCGTCGGCACGCTGCTGACCTTCGCGTTGGCGCGGCGGGTCTGTGGCGAGGATGGCCCGGCGCTCTGGGCGTCGGCGGTCTGCGCGGTCGTGCCGATCACCTACGGGCTCGCCTCGGCGGGCAACTTCGCCAACCTCTTCGGCCAGGGGGTCGCCACCGCTTACCTCGTCGCGCTCGTCCTCACCTGGGGCCATTGGCGACGCCCGTTCGTCGCGGCGACGCTCACGGTCGGGCTGACGCTGGCGTTCCTCGGCCACTTCGGGGTCTTCCTCTCGCTGCTCGTCGCCATCCCGCTGCTCGTGATCGTCCTGATCGCGCGCGGCGGCACGACGATGCACGGTCAGGCGCTGGCGCTGCTCGGCAGCTTCGTCGTCGCGCTCGTCCTCTCCTGGGCCATCTACTACCACTTCCACAACGATCTGCTTTTCGGACACGTCAGCAGCTTCCTTGGCGGCGATACCAACGCGCGTGGCGGGGCGGCGGATGTGACGCTCGGGCAGCGCTTCCGCAACGAGTGGAACGGCCTGCTCATCTGGTGGGGCTGGCCCGCGTTGCCGCTCGCGCTGGTCGGGATCGATCTCCTGCGGCGCGCGCGCGGTGGGCCGCAGCTAACCCTCGCGCTCACCTGGCTCGGCACCGCACTCCCGTTCCTGGCCCTGGCGGTCATCGCCAGCCTCAGCGTCCGCTTCCACCTCTTCGCCGCGCCCGCCCTCGGCGTCGTGGTCGGCTGGGCGCTCTGGCGCTTCTGGCAACTGCACCGCTTCGTCGGCCCGGCAATTTGCCTCGCCCTTTCCGTCCTCTGGGTATGGCAGAGCATGAACTATTGGGCCGATCGCGTGTTGCATGCGTATCATTGAGTAGGGAGTGGTCAGTAGTTGGTAGTCAGTGACGGTGCCGCTAATAGGCAATGGGCATCAGCGAGCCTTCTGCCGAGTGCCGAGTGGCGACTCTTTCTGGATACTAGCAACTGGCTACTGACTACTCATCCGAAACTCCTCAGCCGCCGTCGCCAGCGTCGTGAAGCGGACGCCCTCATGCGACTTGAAGTGCGCGATCAGGCGTTCCAGCAGCAGCATCCGATGGCCGCGCCCGATCACCTGCGGATGCATCGTCAGCGTGAAGGTGCCGCCCGCGATCTCGCGGTACATGAAGCCGAACTCATCGCGCCAGATCTCCTCGACCTTGCTCGGCGCGGAGAGGCCAGGACTGACGCGATTCCCGACCCGCAGGTACTCGAAGTGCGGGAAGTCATCGAGCGGCTAGTTCGCTTGTAGCAGGAACGCGAGGGCCGCCGATGGCACGATCGTGACCTCGCGCCCGCGCACGATCACGGTGTCCAGCAGCAGCCGGTACAGTCGATTCAGCGCGGGGGTGTCGAGCGTGTCCGGCCCCGCGCGCATCAGCGCCACGGCGTCGATCACCGGCCCCACGCGCACCGCGACCGGCAACGCCGCCTCCTCCGCCTGGAGCGCGACGAGGCGGGCGCGATAGCTGGCCTCATCCAGCGTGTCATCGTTCAGCGCGACCCCCAAGAGGCGCTTGCGACGGGTGATGTCCGCGCGGCGCGTGGCCGTCTCCGCCGTCTCGTCCGGCACGGTCCGCGCCGCGAGTACCTGCGGGTCGGGGAGCGCGGCGCACCAATCCCGCACGCGCTCGGCGTAGTGGCGGGCGTTGGTGCGCGGGTAGGGGCAGCCGCCGCCATCGGGGCGGTCGGGGGTGTAGTGGGTGCAGCGCACCGATTGTTGCCGCACGCCATTGGCCCCGCGCCAGGTGCCCGCCGCGTAGAGTTTCCCGCCGCAGACGCAGCGCCAGATGCCGGACAACGGGTGCGCGATCCGATCGTTGCGCACCCTCGATGCCGGGCGGCGACGCCGGGCCAGGGCCAGCAGCCCCGGCCAGGGGTCGGGCTGCGCGGCGAGCCACCCCGCCGAGCCCAGGAGCATCTGCACCGTGGCGGGGGAGAACATGTTGCCGCGCATCGTCCGCAGGCCGCGCCGGTTGAGCGCGTGACACGCCCGGACGAAGGAGCCGCTGGCGAGCAGTTCCAGGAGCCACGCCAGGTCAGCGGCGCGAGCGGGGTCGATCGTGAGGCGCTCCTCGACCAACATGCCGCCCCACGGCACCGGCCCCATGTGTTTCCCCGCCGCGACACGCACCGCGAGGCCGCGTTTCGTGCGCTCGCTGATCTGCCGACTCTCCATCTCCGAGAGTGCTGACATGATGTGATACATGAATTGGCCGCTGACCGAGCCGAAGTCGTAACCCTCGCTGATGGAGACGAGCGCGCAGTCGTGCTGGCGCAGGTGGCCGAGCATCTCCGCCGAGACGCGCACCGAGCGGGCGAAGCGGTCCAGTTTGAGGACGATCACCGCGTCCCACTGGCGTTCGGTCACGGCGTTCAGCAGATCGGCGAAAGCGGGGCGCTTGCGTGGGTTGTCGGTGAAGGCCGATACGCCCGCGTCGGTGTAGCAGCGCGCGATCGTCCAGCCGCGCGTGGCCGCGTAGGCGGTGATCGCGCGGCGCTGCGCCTCCAGGGAATAGCCCTCGCGCGCCTGTTCCTCAGACGAAACCCTCGTGTATGAGCACACCCTCATGCCGCCGGGTTATTCCGCACCCACGCGCGCAGATGATCGCGCGCCTCGGCGTTACCATAGCGCAACATCAGGAGCCGTCCGAGCAGTTTCTCGAACGCCTCGTGCTCCTCCCGGAGCGTGTAGTCCGCATCGACGATCGCCACGGCGTTGCCATCCGGCATGATCACCATCTCCGGTTCCGCGATCCCGGCAATGCGCCGGATCGCCCCACCATGCCGTACCCACTCGCACGCCGCTCTGCTGTAGCCGTATCCCATCTCCACACCATGCCGTGGTAATCGGCGCGGGCCTCTGTGCATCGAGGCGCGACCGTTGGTGACATTTGCCATGATGTCAAGGAATCGTATACGACTTTGGGTCGAGAAAGGAACAGGGTAAAAGTACCGGGTTATTCGTCCGGGTCACGGGTCGGCGGTACGGGTACGTCCTCAGCGCCGTTCACCTGCACCGCTACCCTGAGACTGGCGCGCCACACGTCGCCGACGGCGGCGAGGATCCGCTCGAATACTTCGGGCGTGTTGATCTCCTGGGCGCGGCGCAGGTCGCGCATCATGCGCGGATCGCGGCGCACGCGCTCGACCATGATCTCTAGGGGATCATCGGGGGAGGGTGGGGCAAGAGCGTCCTCGGCATTGATCGGCATTCCAGCGCGTGACAACACCTCTGCGATCGGCACCTCCAACAGGTCCGCGATCTGCCGCGCTGACTCATATGAGGGGCGCTCGTGATCGTTGACCCACCGCGAGATATACGTCGGCTCTTTGCCGATTGCCTTCGCGAACGCGCGCAACGTCCCGAACTGTCCAATCGCTTGGTCTTTGAGCCAGCCGCCGAATGTGTCCACCATTGCGCCCCGATCACCTCCTATGCCCCAATTCCGTCGATGAATACCACTGTACATGACCATGCCCCTTTTGGGTATTGACGTACCCCTACAGGGGGTGTATAGTAGTGGTAATGAAGGGAGGTGCTATGGTTGTGAAGGTTCACAATCTGTCGGAG
>JAABUU010002478.1_pt1 | contig 26237 bp, 26 predicted proteins | sample 5559301 | NCBI WGS metagenome assembly JAABUU01 (sample SAMN10711884, study PRJNA513360) | rock metagenome | isolation source: Antarctica rocks | place: Antarctica: Victoria Land, Richard Nunatak white | reverse complement strand
CTTCTCCTGCGACTTACAACCCCGGCGCGGCCAAACCCCGGCGAAACCAACGCTCCCGGCCAGCTCCCAGCCGACCAATCGTCAGCGTATACGGGCGCACATCATCCCTCTACACGAGCCGCACCCTACTCAAATGGCGGTGGCGCGGGACCGAGCGAGCGCCGCCCAGGGTGTCATAGAGAGCCAGGCCAGCGCCGAGGTAAAGACGCTCCCAGCCGAGCCGGCGCAGGGGCCACAGGAACGGAACCGGTGAAACCAGGTGAGGAGCCAGCCGGGTAAGCAGTAGCTCGCGTTCGCGCAGCGCCTCGCGCACCAATCCGATGTCACCCATCTCGAGGTAGCGCAGGCCGCCGTGGATCAGTTTGCTGGACTTGCTGGACGTTCCCGACGCCAGGTCCGCCGCCTCGACCAGCCCCACCGTCAGTCCGCGCGCCGCGGCATCGAGCGCCGCGCCGGCGCCGGTGATCCCGCCGCCGACGACGAGTAGGTCGAGCCCGCCTGCGGCCATCGCGGCCAGCGCGCGGTGCCGGCTGGTCGCGTTGAGGCCTCCTGATGGCGTGGGCAACGAGCTAGTGCCACACCTCGAAGTGGCGACGGTGGCTGTCTAGGTAGGCCCCGGGCTTGAAGAAGCGGTCATAGAAGTCAAGGTCGAGATGCTGGGCTTGGAGGAAGTTCATCACCCACACGCTTGGGACGGTGCCGGGGAACTTTCCCCAAGTGTCGAGCGCGTACTGGCACTGCAGCGTGACGCACGCCTTGAACCGCTGGTCGTGCCTCTCGGCTGAGGAGCGGATCGCGCGCGATTCAGTCCATGCTCCTGGGGTGTCGGGATGGTAGGGGCCGCCGGGGCCGAATTTGCGCTGCACGAACGCCTCGACGGCGTCGGCCATCGTGCCGAAGTGCGGGGGGCAGAATGCGTGGAAGGTTCCGTCGGTGCGGCCTGTGGGATTGGGCGTGCCCCAGCGCGGATCGGTGTCGTAGCGAAAGCCGAGGCCCGGCACGGCGTCATCGCCGGTCGCGCCCAGCAGCGCCATGTGCTCGATACCGTCGAAGGACCATCCACCCAGGCCCATCGCCTGCAGCAGGAGAGCGCCGTTGTGGCTCGAGGTCATCAGCTCCGCCGTGGCTTCCGTCAGCGAGTACTGCTCGACGAACGAGAGCGGGATCGGGTTAGCCGTGTCGACAAGATCGGCGAACTCTTCGATGCCGGGCAGCGCCTGCTGGTTGACGTCGTCATAGACGCAGTAGCCGTTTTGGGTGAAGAAGCACAGGTTGGCGATGTGGTGCTGGGCGATGTCGGCGATCGGGATCACCAGCAACGAGCCGGGTTCGTTGGCGATCCAGGTGTTGTGGCCCTCGAGGTACGGCTCGTAGCGCGGCAGGTGCAGCCGCGTATCAGAGAGCTTGACTACGCGATCGCGATGGCGGAGGACCATCAGCTCGGGGGTGATCTCCTCCTCGGCAGGGTCGACGAGTGCGCCGGCGTCACGCGTGGGCAGGAAGTAGACGCCCGTATCGTCGGTGTAGAACAGCTCGGAGGTGTGAAAGCCGGCGGCGGAGGGGATCGTGCGTCCCGTCGCGCCGCCGTTGTAGTTGGCCAGGTGCGGGGCGTACCGCTCGTGGCGGGTGATGCCGTAGTGCCAGCCCGTGGTCCCGCCCATCACCGAGAGGATGAGCAGCGTTTCGAGCTCGGTGAGCGGCACGTGGGCATGCCTGGAGCGATAGGCGAGCGGGCCATCAGGGATCTGCCCACCGAGCGGGAATCGCCGCGACCGCCGGCCGAGCAGAGCGTCCATGAGCGGAAATGAGCCCAGCTCGGCCAGGGCCGCGCGTTGGCGCTCGGTCAGCTCGAGCGGTCGATCGGGGGTGGCCATGGCATGGTCTCCTCTGCGGTCTCAGTCAAACAGGGGGCGCAGGGCAGCGTAGAGGCGAAGATGGCGAGCGTGCAAGGCGTCGTAGACGGGGCGCAGTTCGGGATCGGGCGCCACCGGTTCGGCGCGCGGACCGGCCATGGCCCCGGCGGCGGCGGCGACCGTGTCATGGACCCCGGCACCGGCGGCGGCCAGCATCGCCGCGCCGCGTGCCGTCGTCTCCACATCGTGCGGGCGGCAAACCGTGAGGCCGGTTACGTGGGCGCGGATTTCGAGCAGCAGGTCACCGCGCGCGCCACCGCCGACGCAGACCAGGCCGGTCAGGCGGTGCCCGGCCGCGGCGATCGCCTCCACGACGTCGCGCAGCGCCAGCGCGTTTCCTTCCAGCAGCGCGCGCGCCATGTGGGCTCGTCCATGGGCTGCGGTCAGACCGAACCAGCCTGCGCGGGCATGGGCGTTCCACTCCGGCGCCATCGCGCCGGATAAGGCCGGGACCCATGAAACGCCATCGGCTCCGGGCGGCGCACCGAGGGCCAGCGAATTGAGCAGCTCATATACGTCGGCACCCGTTGCCGCCGCACGCGCGACCTCGGGACCACCCAGCTCGTCACGGAACCAGCGGTAGGCGCCACCGGAAAGCCAGCCCGGGTTCTCGAGCAGCCAGCGCTCGGGCGCCGCGTGGGGATGGAGCTCGACCAGCCCGGACCCATCGAGAGACGGCTCGGCGACCACCGCGCACACCGGCTCGGCGGTACCCATCACGTCGCACACCTCACCGGGCTCGATGACGCCGGCGCCAAGCACGGCGGCCATCTCGTCCCCCGCGCCGAGAACGACCTGCGTTTCCGCGGGCAGCCCGGTAGCGTCGCGCAGCCAGGGGGCGACGGTGCCAAGCACGGCGTCGGACCGGCGAACCGGCGCGAGGCGGTCTGGATCGACCCCGAAGGCCGCGCAGGCGTCCTCACACCAATCCATGCGCCGGGGGTCGAGCAGGCCGGTCGAGGACGCATTCGAGGGGTCAACCGCGCGCTCCCCGGCCGTCTGCCACGCCACCCACGAACCCGGCAGGAGATACGACGCCGTGGCCCGGTCAACTTCGGGCTCGTGCGCGCGCAGCCAGGCGATCTTCGCCGCCACGTGACCCGGGTCGATGTTGCAGCCGGTCTGTGCCCGCAGGAGTTCGACGTCGCTGCGGGCGCAGACAGACTCGCACTCGGCTACCGCTCGGCGATCTGACCAGATCAGCGCGGGCCGCAGGGACCGCCCGTCTCGGTCGGTGGCGACGAGCCCGTCCAGTTGAGAACCGAGTGACAGCGCGGCAATTGGCCGCCCCGCCGCGGCGAGGCGCACCTCGGCGAGGGTCTGGACCAGCGCCCGGATCCAGTCTCCGGGGTCCTGCTCGGCCCACCCAGGACGCGGATAGCTGAGGGCATGGGGTGCGTAGCTCGAGGCAACAAGCGTTCCGTCCGGCTCGAGCGCCTGCGCACAGGTTCCCTGCGAGCCAACGTCGACCCCGACCACGAGCGGAGCGTCGCCGGTCAGCGTTCCTCCTCGTCGTCTGCTCCCGGTCCGTGTCGGAGCACAGTGAAGGAGAACGCGTCGGCGAGGTGATGCTCGCGGGAGACGAGCACTGGAACGCCGTCGGCGGTGGTATCGACCTGGTCGATCGTGAGCAGGAGAGCGCCTCGAGCCACGTCCAGCCGGCGCGCCACCTCCGCGTCGGCGTTACCCGGCGTGAGCCGGGCTATCCCGTGGTGGACGACGAGCCTCCGCGCGGCCAGCGCCGAGTAGATCGAGCCCCCGCCGATGTCGCGCAACTCTTCGGGACTGAGGTCATCGGTGCGACACCAGTCGGTGGTGTCGACGACCCTGCGCTCGTCCGCCGTGCGCACGCGGCGCCACGAGGTCACCGCCGCGCCCACGTTGACGGCGAGCGCCGCCGCGACTGCCGTCGGGGCGGCTACGAGCTCGTAGGTCTCGACCGCGGTCCCCGGCTCGAGCCCCGTTGACGCGATCAGCGACGAGACGCCGAAGTTCCGCCGCAGGTCGTTGGTGAGGGCCGGCCGATGCGTGACGTACGTGCCCGAGCCATGGCGGCGGCTGACGGATCCTTCCTCCTCGAGCATGGCGATCGCCGAGCGCACTGACGAGCGCGACACCGCACGGCGACGGGCGAGCTCGGGCTCGGAGGGCAACCTGTCGCCGGGACCCCATTCGCCGGCGTGGATCCGGCCACGGAGCTCGTCGGCGAGGCGGTGGCGCAGCGATCGTGTGGCGCTCACGGCGCGACGACGAGCTTGAGCGCGTTACCCGCGCGGATACGCTCAAACGCGCCTGGGGTGTCCTCGAGCGGGATGACGTCAGAGACCAACGAACGGATGCCACCGGCATCGGCGGCGAGCATGTCCAGCGCGCGCACCTGATCCCGGTGCCGGGAGGCGTAGGACCCGTGGACCTGAACCTCCCGGTAGTGCAGAACGTTGGAGGGGAAGCGGATCGCCGTCGTCCCCTTGGGCAGGCCGCCGAAGAAGAGCACGCGCCCGCGCGGCGCGGCCATCTCCATCGCCTCCTCCTGCGCAGCATCGCTGGAGCAGGCAACGATCACCACGTCGGCGCCGAAGTCGCTCGTGGCCCGCAGGACCGCCGCCGGGCCGTCCTCGCCCTCGGTGTCGACGTAGGCCAGGCGCTGATCGCCCAGGATCGCGCGCGCGAGCTCCAGCCGTTGCGCGGTCCGCTCCAGCAGCAGCACCTGGCCCGCGCCCTGCAGCCGGGCGAGCGCCGCATGAGCCGTTCCCACCGGGCCCGCGCCGATGACGACGACGACATCGTCGAGTGTGATGGCGATATCTTTGTGCCCGCAGATCACGTCAGAGAGCGGATCCGCGAACGTGGCGTGGGCGGGCGTGAGCCCGTCGGGAATCCGGAACAGGTTCTTGAGGGCGATGCTCGGAATCGCCACCTGCTCCGCGTAGGCCCCTGGGTGGTCGAACCCCATCAGCTCGCCGTCGAGACACAGGTTCTCGTGTCCGCCGCGACACATACGACAACGCCCGCACCACAGCGTGGAGATGCAGTGGGCGATGTCACCGACGGCGAGTCCGGCCTCGCTGATCTCTCGCTCGGCGCGCCGTCCGATCTCGAGAAGCTCGCCAGAGATCTCATGGCCGAGGACCCATGGCGGCGCGATGCGGCGGTCGCCGTTGTAGAACGAACGCACATCAGTGCCACAGATTCCGCAGGCCAAGACCCGCAACAGCACGCCGTCCTCGGGGCACACGGCGTCCGGAGCGGTGCCGACCGACATGGCTCCGGGACCGTTCCAAACCGCTGCGCGCATCCGTTCTCCTTCCGCTCAGTGAGGTTCGAACCGTACCAGTTGTCAGACAACCTCTGATCACGGAGACGTCACAACCGAGCCGTTTCACTCGACTCACAGCTCTTGCGGCGCGTCCCCTAGTCACATTCTGGCGACGGCGTCCCGGGAGAAACTGCGCGCAGACGTCAAGTCTTGATCCGCCTGACCGGCGCACTTGCGCTCGGCTGTCGCGGGTGCTACGGTGCGCCGGCTTGTCAGACAACTTGGGGGTTGGCATGCCGGAATTCATCTTCATGTTGACGCGTGACGATCAAACGATCGCCGACGCCCGCGAGGTCTACGCGTCGGTCGCCCAGACGGGCATCGCACACGTGGGGTGCAAGGATCTCGGCCTCGCGCGCGACGAGCTGGCGGCACTGATGGACGACATCCGGGCCAACGGGCACACGAGCTATCTCGAGGTCGTCTCAGAGACGGATCAGGCCACGCTGGAATCCGCTCGAGTGGCCGCCGAGATCGGTCCTGACTACCTGATCGGGGGGACCCTGATCGAGCCCATCCAGGAGATCATCGCCGGCACCCAAGTGCGGTTCTGTCCCTACATCGGAAGGGTGATCGACCATCCCTGTCTGCTCCGAGGCACGATCGAGGAGATCGCGCAAGACGCCCGCCGCGCTGAGGCGCTCGGGGTCGACGGCATCAACCTGCTCGCCTACCGCTACAACGGAAACGTCGATCACCTTCTGGAGGCAGTAGTTCAAGCAACATCGCTGCCGGTCATCGCGGCCGGCTCCGTCGACTCGGCTGAGCGGATCCAGTCGCTCGCCGAGCGTGACGTGTGGGCGTTTACGATCGGCACCGCCGCGCTGGACGGGACGCTCGTGGCTGGCGCCCCATTGGAGCGCCAGCTTGGCTACGTCCTGGATGCGGCGAGCGGGGTGGCAAGCTGAGCCTCTGCGCCGATCATCCGGTACCGTCGCGTCACCAGAGTCAAACGAGAGGTGTGAAAATGACCGCTGACGAGCGCGTGCGTGAAGACCTCGCCACCCTGGCCGCCACCGAGCAGGGGCGGCGCCTGCTGCAGCTCGGATTGCGCGGGATCGCGAATGGTGAGCTCGGGGTGACGGCCGGCTGCTGGGTTGCGCACGGGAGCGCGGGCTGTCTGTTTCAGCACGCCTACTGGCAGGGGGTCCGGGAGGGCGTCTTTGCCGATGTGGGTAGGCCCGGAGACTGGATCGGCAGTTTTGTCGGCCCTCGCGACTACGGCGTCGTGATTCGGGTGATTGATTCGTTTGACCGACTGGCGCGCTCTGAGTACGCGGACGTCAAGCCGCGAGCGCTTTTGCCTGGCCGGGTCAACATACGGCAGGACGAGTGGCGTCCGGCCGTGGAGAAGTTGCTTGTCGAGGCCCTCGGCGACGCCCAGGGAGAGGTATCGACGCACAGGGACCAGGTGGCGATAAGCGTCTAAACCTGGGCACCTGACCCAGCCCAGCCGGCAACGAAGGAGAGGTTCGTGTGAGTACCGAGGGTGGAGCTACTAAGACGCACCACGAGGGGATGCTGCCTGTGGCGGAGAGCGTCGACGTCTCGGGGCGTCAAGACCTCCACCGGCTCAAGCCTGGCGCCGTCGGTTTGGTCGGCGTGCTGTTCCTGACCGTCACCGGCTCGGCCCCGATCTCGGCCATGCTGTTTAACACTCCGATCGCGGTCGGCTACGGAAACGGTATTGGCACGCCTGCCGGCTTTCTATTCGCGTGCGTAGTCCTGGTGATCTTCAGCGTGGGCTATGTGGCCATGGCGCGCAAGATCACGACGGCCGGCGGCTTCTACAGCTTCATCAGTCACGGGCTCAACCGCGAGCTCGGAATGGCCAGCGGCTTCTTGATGGTCGCCGCGTACAGTGTGTTCGAGGTTTCGCTCGTGGGCGGGTTTGCCTACTTCGCATCTCTGAAGGCCGCCCGTTACGGCGTGCACATCGAGTGGTACTGGTTTGGCTTCTTGATGATCGCCCTGATCGCGGTGCTGTCGTTCTTCGACGTCAAGATCTCGGCTCGCGTCCTGGGTATCGCGCTGCTGTGTGAAGTCGCGACGCTGGTGGCCTTCGACCTCGTCATATTCATCGGCGCCAGCAGCAACGTCTCCTTCAGCGCGATCAACCCTTTGAACGCGTTCAAGGGCCTCGCGGCCGGGAAATCCGGCGGAACCGGGGTGGCCGCTGGAGCCGCCGGGATCGGGATCTTCTTCGCCTTCTGGTCATGGGTCGGCTTCGAGATGGCACCCAACTACGGCGAGGAGTCCAAGAACCCCAAGAGAAACGTGCCCCGCGCGCTGTACATCTCGGTGATCGGTCTCGGCATCTTCTACACGCTGACGTCGTGGGCCGGCATCAGCGGCTACCACTCGATCAACGCGGCGGCGAGCGTGGCCCAGAACAACTCGGCCAACTTCTACTTCCTCCCGGCGCAGCACTATGGGGGCCTGTTCCTGAAGGACTGCCTGAGCTGGTTCATCATCACCGGCTCGTTCGCCTGCGGCGCGGCGTTCCACAACACCACGGCTCGGTACATGTACGCGCTAGGGCGCGAGGGAGTGCTCCCGCGAGTGCTGGGCCGCACGCATTCCAAGCACCGTAGTCCGCACCTCGCGTCGACCACACAGTCGCTGATCGCGGCGCTGATCTTGCTCGTTTTCGCATTGTTCGCGGGAGTTGACCCGAAACTGGGTGCAGCGGATTCTGTCGGCTACCTGCAGGTCTACGGACTCATGGCGGTGATGGGCGTCGTCTCGATCCTCGCGATCCAGGCGCTTGTGTCGGTCGCGATCTTCAACTACTTCCGTAAGCATCACGAAGCCGACCATCACTGGTGGAAGACGATCACGGCTCCGGTTCTGGCGGCGATCAGCCAGATCATCGTGCTCTACCTGGCGATCAGCAACCTCAAATTCCTGGGCTCCGGCTACAGCTATGCCAAGTGGCTGGTCTGGGGGGATCTTGCGATCTTCCTGGGCGGGCTCGGCTTCGCGTTCTATGTCAAGTCCACCAACCGCGCCAAGTACGAGACGATCGGCCGAATGATCAACCAGGGGATCGATCAAGTCTGACACGCGCGAAGGTCCGGGTCGGTCGGAGCGCTCGCCGTCAGAGCACTTCGACCGACGCGGCAACCACGCTCGAGGTCTGCGGCGCAGAGCGAGCGCGAACCACGATGCGGACGCGATCTCCACGGAACAGGTCGTGCGAGCGCTCGAAGGCCAATCCATCAATGCTCCACGCCGTGCGCGCAATGGCCAAGAGCGGGACACTGCGGGTCACGCCGAGCAGCCTGGCCTCCGCGGCTCCGGCGCCGACGACCTCGATCCGCTCCTCGGCCTCTCCCGGCTCGAGTCCGTAGTGAGTCGCCAGCAACTCATACAGCGACCCGCTCAGCGAGCGATCGAGAAGGTCGGGAAACCGGTCGGCCGGAAACGCCGCGCGCTCCAGCGAGATTGGCTCACCATCGGCCAGCCGCACACGGACGACTTCGAGCAGGAGGGCACCGGTGTCAAGGCCGAGCGCAGCCGCGACCTCATCGTCCGCCTCGACAGTGGCCGTCGAGATGACCCTGGTGTCAGACTGAAAGCCCTGCCGGCGCAGGTAGGCGGGAAGACCGGCGAGCGAGGTGAGGTCGCGCTCGACCTTGCGCTCGGCGACGAAGATCCCGCCAGACCGGCCGCGGACACGGCGGACGGCGCCCCTACGCTCGAGATCCGCGAGGGCTGAGCGGATCGTCGCCCGGGAGACCCCGAGGCGCTCGGCGATCTCGCGCTCTGCCCCCAGGCGCTGCCCCGGCGCCAGCTCTCCGACGGAAATCTCGTGCCGAACGCGGTCGCGGATCGCAATCGCCGCTGGGCCGAGCGACCCCGGGACGCGCGCGTCGCGGGGGGTCGCGGCCATCGGCTATTGCGCCTCGAGGGCCATGAGCGACTCGGGCAGGATCTGGCCGCCGTCGACCACGATCGTCTGGCCGGTGATGTAGTCCGCCTCGTCGGTGGCGAGGAAAAGGGCAGCGTGGCCGATATCGGCGACCGTGCCGAGCCGCCGCTGTGGAATCGAGGACTCCATCTTCGCCCGGTACTCCGGGCCGAGCTCGTCGAGTCCCTCGGTCTCGACGTTGCCCGGCAGCACTGCGTTGACGGTGATGCCGCGGCCGGCGAGCTCGATCGCCGCCGTTCGCAGGAACCCGAGCTGCGCCGCCTTAGTGGCACCATAGTGCGACCAACCCGGGAAACCGGTGATCGGCCCCGTGATCGACGACGTGATGATGACCCGTCCATGTCCGCTGCGCCCGAGCTCGGGGACGGCGGCCTTGACGGCGAGCATCGTGCCTTTGACGTTGGTGGCAAAGATCGTGTCGATGTCCTGCTCGGTCATGTCCTCGAGACGGACGTCGGGGAAGATGCCGGCGTTGGCGCACAACACGTCGAGGCTCCCGAAGCGCTCGGTGGTCTCGGCCACCATCCGCTCGACGTCGGCGGCCACGCCGACATCGGCGCGGACGAAGCCGACCTCCGCCCCGGCGGCGCCGAGCTCGGCGACGGCGGCGGCGCCCGGCTCCGGATCGCGCCCGACGATCGCGACGCGCGCGCCCGCCTCGATGAAGGTTCGCGCGATGCCCTTGCCGATGCCCTTGGTCCCACCGGTCACGAGCACGGTCCGGCCAGTCACGGGGGTGAACACGATGCAGCCTCCCCTATTGAGACGAGTGGGTTGATAGGTAATTCTCGGCGAGCGTGCAGGTGCCGGCGGTGAACCCGGCGCCGAGCTCAGCCGCCTCGGTGGCAAAGGTGTGGTGCGAGCCGATCCAGGCGACGAGCAGGAGCCGGCGCAACATCACGAAGGTGTCCAACTCCGCCTCATCGGCGGCGCTGAGTTCGGCCACCGAGCGATAGCCCCGGATCCACGCGTCACGCAGTTCTGGCACGCGCGGGTGGTCCTCCATGAACGAGACCGTGGTCGCAAAGTCGTACATGTACCACGAGAAACCGCAGTCGTCGAAGTCGATGACGCGGACGTGCTCGCGGTCGATGAGCAGGTTGGCGAGCCGCATGTCGGCGTGGACGAGTCCGAAGCGCGCCTCATTCCGGCCGTACTCGCGCAGTCGCTCCAAGATCGTGGCGTCAAGGCGCCCGAGCTGGCGCCGTTCCTCCGCGCCGATCCCGAGGCCGGCCTGCCACGCGCCCCAGTGCCCGCTCGGGCCGAGCGTGCACTCGTAGTCCCAGCGCGGGCGGCTGAAGCCAGCCGGACGTCCCCAGCGGCGAGCGTGTCCATGCATTCGCGCGGAGATGGCGCCGAGGGTTTCAAACTGGGCGGTGGCGGCGGCACCGCTGTCGAGGTCGGGTTGGGCTCCGGGCAGCCACTCGAAGAGCACGAAGTTACGGGCGCCGAGATCGGAGCTGACGGTGGAGACAACCCGCGCGCCGTCCGTCGCGGGGATCACCGCGGGGGTGTCGACCACGTTCTCGGCGCGCAGCGCATCCAGCCAGGCCAGCTCGGACTCGATCTCGTCCGCGGTGTGATACTCCGCGCGGTGGACGCGCAACGCGAAGCGCGAGCCGGTGACGGGATCGTCCACGCGGTAGGTGTGGTTCTCCGACACGTTGCAAAGCGTGACCGTCGCGCCCGCGGAGAGGCCGAAGCGGTCAAGCGCCGCCACCGCTAGCTCGTCTGTACGGTCCTGCTCTCCGTTCATGTTTCTCAGTGGTCGCGCCCCGTGACCGCGTCGAGGACCCGGCCAATCTCGTCGCGAGCGAGCACGATATCGGACGTCTCACCGGCGAGATACAGACGGCCGGCGGCGCCAATCATCGACACGCTAACCAGCGTGAGTGCCGGTGCCACCCGCTCAGCAGCGTTGGCGGCGGCGGCGGCGAACAAGGCGGGCATCATTTCGGCAACCAGGAGGGTCTGGTCCGGCAGCAACATCGACGCCTCACGGTTGCGGTTGAGGATCACCGCGTGTCGATCGGTGACCTTCTCGATCACGTCCACGTAGGTCACGCGCGGGCGCAGCGCATCCTGCGCGCGGGCGCCGATCCCGTGAAGGATGGCTTGCCCGGCCCGTTCGACGTCCCGCTGATCGGCGGCGTGCACCTCGAGTACGCCGAACTGGCGCTCGACATAGTGGATCCCCGGCTCGACCTCGGGCACCGCCTTTAGAGCAAGGTCGATCACCCGCTCGATCGCCAACGCCGGGGCGACCTCGACGATCAGCGCGTTCTCCCCTTCGATCGGCGGGTAACCTCGGGCGCGGGTCGGAGTGCCGAGGTAGGCCGCGAACTGTCGGCCGAGGTGGGGGATCGGAAGGTAGACCCGGAGCTCGACCGGCGTCTTCGGGCGGGCGGGCACGGGAGCGGGCTAGGCCTGCGTGGTGAAGTGCTTGTCGAGCTCGGCGTGCGGCCGCGGGATCACGTGCGCGGAGATCAGCTCGCCCACGGTCGACACCGTTTCCGCGCCGGCCTCAGTCGCCGCCTTGACCGCGCCAACGTCGCCGCGGACCACAACCGCCACGAGCCCGTCCCCGACCTCTTGTCGGGAAACGATCGTCACGTTGGCCGCCTTGACCATCGCGTCGGCCGCTGCGAGCGCGGCCACGTAGCCCTTTGTCTCGATCATGCCTAGCGCTTCGTTCATGTCACGTCTCCTTGCTCTTTCTACGACTTGTCTTGTACCGGTTCCCCCGAAGGAGCCTCGGCCGGCTCGTCGAGCGAGCCAATGATCAATGCGTCGATGGGTGGGTGATCAGGCCCGAACCAGCCCGAAGCGACCGAGCCGCTGGCGACCAGCACGCGCTCGCCCAGACCGCTTCCCAGGACGTCGAAGGCGATCAGCCGCGAACCATCGTCGCCCTGCACCTCCAGAAAAGCACCGCGCGGAATCGCCTCGAGGCGCCTCGTCGCCCACACCGATCCAGTCACCGTCCCTTTCAGCATCTCCGCTCCCTCTCGATCTCGACGCCGCGTGCCCGGGCACAGTCACGCGCCAGCGGGGTGAGCACGGCACCGTGAGCCAGCACCAGTCGTGTGCCATCCGCGGCCGCGGCCCGCACGGCACGCTCGGTGACCGCGCCCTTCACCACCCGGGCTGCGGCGACCTGGCCTCCCGACGGGGCATTGCCCGCCGCGACCGCGGTCGCGGTCGACTGGCGCAGCGCGAAGCGCAGCCGACCGGCGCGGATGGCCTGCCGGTCACGAGGGTTCTCGAGCCGGCCGACGAGCGCGCGGACGAAGCGCTGCAGATCATCGTCGTTGTGGATCGTCACCGGCTCCACCCGGCCATCTGAGGTGACGCCCGCGGCCGCGGTGGGCCGGGGGCTGGGGCGACCCATGGAGCCGGCGGGCATGCCGGCAGGAGGCGAGTTCAGTCCGCCGGAGTGCGGACCCTGCTCGTGCGCGCGCTCGGGGGGGCGGTCGCCGATCACCTCGCCGGCCACAGCGGGACCGCTCCATGTGGAGGGACGGAGCACCGCGGCAACCGGCGGGGCAGGAACCTGGGGGACGATTACAGCATCGTCGGATGTTGCGGAGGGTCGCCGGGGGGCGTCGTCGCCGGCCTGACCTGTTCGGTTCGCAGGAACGGCGACGTCCCCAACGCGGTTGGGGTGCCCGTTGACGTTCGGTGCGTGGCTGGCGTGACCGTTGGCGAACGGAGCGTCGTGCCCGTGTCGGTCAACCCGCGGGGGCGCCGTCTCGTCGCCGACCAGGCCGCGCATGAGATCGCCGAGAACCTCGCGGGCGGCTTCGCGCATTGCCTCGATGGGATCCGGCCCCGTCATCGCAGCCCCTCCAGGGACGCGGTCGCCGCATCCGCCGCCGTGCGCACATCGGACTCGTCGCCGCTCAGGTACACGCGTCCGGTGGCGCCAATCATCCGATAGTCGACGACCTTGATCTGGGCGGCCTTCTCGGCTTCGTTTACGGCGAGGATCGCGTAGGAGGCGGGCTGCATCTCGAGTACGAAGAGCGATTCTCCGGCCAGGACCATCGACCCGAGCTTGTTGCGGTTGATCAGGAAGGCATGCTGGTGGTCGAGGCGCGAGATCAGCTTGGCGGCCAGGATCGTGGGCGAGGCTGCGTCTGACGAAACCGCCCCGAGCGCGCTGAGTACCGCCTCGCTGGCCGACTGGACTTCGGCTGTCGAGCGTGAATGGAACTCGAGGTAGCCGAACTGGCGCTCGACCACCAGAATGCCGGCCTGCACTTCGGTGTGTTTGAGCGCCACATCGGTGAGGGGCTCTATATCGAGCCCCGGGGCGACCTCGATCACCCCTGCCGCCATCCGCGTGCGGGGCAGGCGTCCACGTACCCAGCTGCCGAGATAGCACATCGTCTGCGGCTGAAGCTGATCGATGAAGATGGACGATCGGAGTTCTGCCATCGCTATGCCCGCACCAGCTCGCGCAGCTCTTCGAGTACCAGCCGTCGCAACTCCTCGCGAGAGACGCCGGCGTCGCCTGGCCCGCCGCCACCGCCGGATGACTCAGAGACGGCTACGGACGCCCCGGCCGGGATCGATGACCAAGGCTCTAGTCCGGTGAAGTCGCCAAACGGCTGGCTGGGGTCGGCAGCGTAGGCGACTCGTGTCCACTGGATGAGGTCGCGCGGTTGGAGGTTCTCGGTCAGCGACGAGCGGCCGAAGAAGCCGGTGCCAACAGTCATCGTCGGCGGAAGGTGAGTGCCCATGCCAGACGAGCCGGTGCTGCCGGGGGCGTTGACGGTCACCCGCAGGACCCGCAGCGCGCTGCCGTAGGTGAGGATCGTCTGCGGGGCCTGTGAGTGGATCACCGCGGAGTGGCCGGCGCCTCCGATGCGCAGCAAACCGCACGCAGCGTCGATGCCTCGCCGGACATCAGCCACGCGGACCATGCCCAGCAACGGGAACAGCTTCTCGTGGGCCAGCGGCTCCTCGGGCACGATCAGTCTGAACGGCGCGACGAGAACCCGCGTGCCGGCCGGGACCCTGACGCCGGCGGCCTGCGCGAGCACGGCGGCGTCCTTACCCGCGAGCGCGGTGTCGATGCGCCCGTCGGGGTAGCAGGCGGCGCGCACAAGATCCGTCGATTCGGCATCGAGCACGTGGGCGCCGCGGCGGGCGAGCTCTGAGACCAGCTCGTCCGCGATCGGCTCCTCGGCGATCAGCGTTGACTCGTTCGTGCACAGGATGGAGTTGTCAAAGGACTTTGACTCGGCCAGGCAAGCGGCCGCCCGGGCGACGTCGGCAGTGGCGTCGACGAACGCCGGCACGTTCCCAGGACCCACGCCGAGCGAGGGATTGCCTGAGCGGTAGGCAGCTCGGACGACCGCGATGCCGCCAGTGGCGACGATGACGTCAGTGCCGGCGTCGGCCATCAAAGCCTCGATCAGCGGGATCGTCGGCTCCTCGACCACCTGTATGCAGCCGTCCGGCGCACCCGCCGCGACGGCAGCCCGAGCCATCATCCTCACTGCCGCGACCGACACCTTCCGGGCCATCGGATGCGGGGACACGACCACCACGTTTCGGGTCATCAGGGAAAGCAGCACCTTGAAGTAGACGGTGGCGATCGGATTGGTCGACGGCGTCAGAGCGAGGATCACCCCGGCCGGCTTCGGCACCTCTACCAGCTTGCGATCGGGGTCGATGCGCGTCCCCACGTAGTCCTCGTCGCCGTAGCGCTCGACGATCCCGCGGGAGCACGCCTCGTTCTTGCGGCGCTTGTGCTCAGCCACGCCCATGCCGGTCTCCTCGACGGCCTCCTGGGCAAACCTTTCAGCGTTTTGGTATGCGACCTCTGCCACCGCCTCGACGATCCTCCGAGTTCGGTCTCGGTCATAGAGCGCGAACGCAGTCGCTGCCCAGCGGGCGCGCTGGAGCATCATCCGCGCCCGAGGCGCTCCCGGCACGTCGCCCGGCGTGGCGTCGACGATCCCCGCCTCGCGCGCGCTCACCCGGTCACCACCAGGCTCTGCCCGGACGCGGCCCGGGCCTCGGAGCGCGCCTGCTCGATGGCCAAGCTGGTGCGGTCAAGGACCTCGTCGACGAGGTCGGGGCCAAGCAGGATGCCCGGCTTGAACTGCAGCACGCGCGGGTCAAGGGTAGAGAAGATCGCCCACACCCCGTTTTCGTAGAGGTGGCGCATGACGAGCTTGGCACCCTGTGGGTGATCGAACTCGAGGCCCATGACGACTCCGTCCTGGCGGATGCCCACCAGCCAGTCCGGATACAGCTCCTGGATCGCGCGCAACCCGCGGCGAAACCGCTCCGCGATGTAGTGGACCATCGAGCGCACTTCGGGCCGTCCACAGATCTCGAGCACCTTCAGCGCCACGATGCAGCCCAGCTCGGCTCCGCCGCCAGTGGAGATGTGACCGAAGCCGTCCTCCTTGAGCCAGCGCGAGCACTCCTCGGAGACCACGGTGCAGGCGATCGGGTACAGGCCGCCCGTGATTCCCTTGCCCACGACCATGATGTCGGGTTCGATGCCCACCTTGGCCACGCCCCACATCTCGCCTGTCCGCATCAGCCCAGTCTGTACTTCGTCTGCGATATAAAGGGCCTCGTAGCGCTCACACAGGCGCTTCACAGATTGCAAGTAGCCGGGCTCGGGGAGCGGGAACCCATAGGTGGCGGGGATCGTCTCCATGATTACCGCGGCGACGTCACGGCCGCGCAGCGCCGCCTCCATCTCGTCGAGGTCGTTGAACGGCACCTGGACGAACTCCTCGGGCCGATCGGCCAGGAACAGCGTCGAGAACCGATCATCCCCAGCGGCCACGGCGAGGCCGGTGTGCCCGTGATAGCCCTTGCGGATCGAGATGATCTTGCGCCGCTGGCGGGTGTGGCGTGCGGTCTTGATCGCGATATCGATCGCCTCTCCCCCTCCCGACCCGTAGACGACGCGCCGCAGGTTCGGCGGGCACGAGGCCACGAGGGCTTCGGCCAGGGCGGTGCGGGCCAGGGCCGGGAAGTGGTGATTGCCGATGTCGAAGCGGCCCATAGCCTGCTCGAGCGCCGCGATCAGCTCGGGATTACGATGGCCGAGGTTGTACGTCCCACCGTTGAGGTGCAGGTCGATCAGGCGTCGGCCTGCCATGTCCCAGAACAGATAGCCTTCTCGGCGGTCGATGACGAGGTCAACCCCGGCGTCCTGCCAGAACCGGGTCTTGTCGGGATTCCAGAACTCCTCAGACCGGCGGAGGAAGTCTGCCTTCGAGTCGTAGGAGAAGAATCCGTAGTCGTACATGAGTTGACGCCGCTCGAGCGCAACGTACCATTTAGCAGCCATTGTGTCTAGACCATTTTCGTTAAAAGGTTCCAGAACCAAGCGATGAGGGTGCTCGCGCTCGTCCATCACGAGGTCGCCGGCACCGGCGTCTTCGCCGACGAGGTGACGCGACGGGGACACCAACTCGAGGAATGGGTCCCCGCCGCGGGTCCGTTGCCCCGCCCGCTAGCCGACTACGCCGCCGTGATCGCCTTTGGTGGCGGCATGCAGGCTGACCAGGAGGACCGCTACCCGTGGCTCCGTGCGGCGCTCGACACGCTGCGGGAAGCACTGGAGCGCGAGGTGCCGATCCTCGGCGTCTGCCTCGGCGGCCAGGTGCTGGCCCGAGCCGCCGGCGGTACCGTGGGCCCGGCGTCGCACGCCGAATGGGGTTGGAATACGGTGCAACTCACCGATCCGGGAACCACGGACCCGCTATTCGCCGGGCGACCTCGGGCGTTTGAGGTCTTCCAGTGGCACTCGTACGCGTTCGCGCTACCGCCCGGGGCCGTTCCCCTGGCCCGTAGTTCCGTTTGCTTGCAGAGCTTCCGGATCGGCGCTTGCGCCTGGGGCCTACAGTGGCACCCCGAGGTGACGGCCGAGTCGGTGCTCGTATGGGGAAGGCAGCACCCGCCAGCACCCGGGGGCATACCGGTTTCGGTAGACCTAGAGGCGCTCCAAGCGGCCGTCTCAGCGCAGATCGGGACGACGAACGACGAAGGCCGCGCGCTTTGCGCACGGTTTCTGACGGTCGCCGAAGAAGCACTGGACCAGTGAGGGACGTCGTCTCGATCCAGCTTTGGGGTGTGATCCTCTCTCCGCCCATCGAGCCAGGTAACTATGGGCGATAACCACGATCATGCGCCCGCGGCGCTCCGGCGTAGTCGGTGGGCCGCGTGATGACAACCGTGTCGGCGGACCCTGATTGATCAGTCACCGTCTGAGCCAGGCGCTCGCCGAGAACCGGCGCGAACTTGAACAGATTGGGACCGGCAACGGCGATGACCGGCCCGCGACGCCACACGGCAAAGCCGTCCTCCGGATAGTCGGGGAGGGTCGTCGTGAGGCGCAGGACCGCGTCAAGAGGTCGGGGATCGAGGCCTGGCAGCGTGTGGCGGACATAGTTGACGATGCGGTCGTGCTGAGGCGCCACACTCACGCCCACCGGCACGTCAACGGCCAGATCAGCGACGGCCGGGTATACGGTGACCGGGGCGAGACCAACGGCATACCGATCTCCGAGATCGCTCAACGCGTACACCTGCTCACCACCTTCTCCGCTGCGGTCGCTGAAGCAGGGCAGCGGCTTCGATGGCGGCACTCTGGTTCGAAACGTCAGGCGCAGGTGCGCTTGGCGTTCCTGCTTGATGTCCAAGCCGAGCGGCCTGACCAGCCGATCAGTTCCCGCTCCGGCACACACCAGGCACCGGCCGCTGCGGTGCACGCCGCTGGCGGTGCGCACGGAGACCGACTCTTCGTTGGCGTGCACGACGATCGAGCTGACCTCCGTCCGATAGACAGCGGGTCCGAGCCATTGGGCCAGCGCCGTGATCGTGTCCGATGCCCGGATCGCCCCTGCGGTCGGGTCCCAGAGCAAAGGTCCGCCAGGCAGAGCCGCTACCGGGAATCGGATGCGGGCACGCTCTGCGTCAAGCGTATGGGCAGGCACGCCCGCTGCCTGTAGGGCGGCTAGTTCGCCAGGCTCCCCCCCGGCGCGCAGGGCACCCTCGGAGCCGAGCAGTGTGCGGAAAAACCGGTCCTCCCACTCAAGCCAGCCCTCACGCGCCCGGACGGAGAGATCGATCAAATCTGGAGTCCGATGCAGGTGGCGGAACTGCCGGGTACGACCGGCTGATTGTCCTTGTCCAGGCTCTGAGCGTTCAAAGCAAGCTACGTCGACGCCGCGATCGCGGAGGCTTGCCGCGGCGGCCAGGCCGATAACCCCGCCTCCGATCACGCACACGTCGCTGGAAGAGATGCTCATCCTCGTGATCCGGCCCCAGCCGAGCGGTGCAGCGATCTTCTCATGCCCCGGCATTCTCCATGGATCGCCAATAGGCAGCATCGCAATCCGCTCCCGCGATGCATTACGGTCCTTGCCGGACTCATGATCACATCCGCTTTCTTGAGACCTCTGATCACCCTCGCCTGGATTGATCGATGGGTGACCGCGGCCGGGCAAAACTGCTGCGAAGGGCGATCTCAAGCTGCGCTGCGTCATTGCTTGTCGCTCCACGTAGACCCACACGACTCCGCCGGGCCGGTCGGCCGCGAGCCGCCTCCTCGACCGACCCAGGATTGATCCCCCTATCTGTCTCGGCCGACTAGAGTCACGCTCGTGTCGGCAGAGCTCATGTGGAAAGACGCGACTGAGCAGGCTCGACTGGTGCGCGACGGCGAGGTCTCAGCTGTCGAGCTGGTCGATGCGGCGATCTCCCGCCTTGAGAGCGCGCCCGAGCTCAACGTTCTTGTTCACGCCGATTTCGACGCCGCCCGAGCCGCGGCGGCAGGGCATCGCGGAGACGGCCCTCTGGCCGGCGTGCCGTTTCTGCTCAAGGATCTCGGCGAGCCGCAGGCAGGTCTGCCCGAGCGGATGGGCTCCCGCGCTCTCCGTGACCACGTCGCCACAGATACGGCGTGGAGTGTCAAGCGGTATCTGGCCGCGGGGTTGATCCTGTGCGGACGCACGAACACGCCGGAGTTCGGGAACCATTGCGCCACCGAGCCCTCGCTGTTCGGACCGACGCTGAACCCGTGGAACCCGGAGATCTCGCCGGGCGGCTCAAGCGGCGGTTCGGCCGCCGCCGTCGCCGCGGGGCTGGTGGCGGCGGCCTCCGGCGGGGACGGGACCGGCTCGATCCGGATGCCTTCCTCGTGCTGCGGCCTCGTTGGTCTCAAGCCGCGCCGCGGGCGCAGCTCTTTCGCCCCGTCGGCCGGACAGCTGCTCGACGGCCTGGTGAACAAGCACGCCTTGACGCGGACGGTGCGCGACAGCGCACTGCTGCTCGATGCCGTGTCCGGGACCGCGCCCGGAGATCCCTACGCTGCGCCCCCTCCGTCACGCCCATTCGTCGCCGAGGTGGCCGGGGATGGGTTTCCCGTGCGGGTCCTGCACGCGCCCGGCCCCCCGTTTCCGGGCACCGTGGACCCTCGTGTCCAGGCCGTCGCCGACCGTTCCGCTCGGGTCCTGGACGACCTCGGTCACCACGTCGACCCCGGAGCGCCCAAGTTCGATGGCGAGATCATGCGCCGATCGATCTCGGTGATCCACGCGGTTGACAACGCCGCGACGTTTAGCTGGCTGCACCGCGAGCTCGGTCGAGAACCCGAGCCCGACGAACTCGATCCGGTCACCTGGGACATGCTGCGGGAAGGCCTCGCGCTCACCGCCGTTGACCACGCATCGGCAATCGACGACCTGCACTCACAGTCGCGCCGAGCCGCCGCGGCGTTCAACGACGCCGACGTTCTGCTTTGCCCGACACTGAACGTGCTCCCGCCGGCGCCAGGTTCGTTGTCGTCCTCGCGCGGCAGTGTCGACGCGTTCTTCGACGTCGAGTTCGCCGCGACCGGCTGGACCGCGGTCGCCAACGCTTGCGGCTGGGCTGCTATCTCGCTCCCAGTTGGCGAGGTCGACGGGCTACCGGTCGGTGTGCAACTGCTCGCACCCGACGAGGCGGTCCTGCTCCGTCTTGCCTACCAGCTTGAGCTCGCGCAACCGTGGACCGAGCGCCGACCGCCGGCGTACGCCTGACGCTTGCGGAAGGAGACCTTGGTTCTCAACAGCGACGCCACGGGCGAGGCTGCCAATACCCCTGTCGAAGTCGAACCGATGATCGGTTCTAGGGTTGCTGAGCTGTGAACGATACCTCGATCACTGCGACGCGGCTCGTGACGACCTGAGACGGCGATGTGATCGTCCGCTGCTCGGATGTCTCGGGCAACCCCGACATCGACGACGCGGAAATCGGCCCCGTCGAGATCTGTGTGAGGCGAGCGGCGTCTGTGGTGGAGCAGGCAGACCGTCGAGGCTTGAGCTCTCGCACGAGAAGCCATGCAGCATGTCACAGCACAGTAGTTGCGTGCGCAACTTTATGGAGACGGCGGGTTCAACCAGCCCGAAAACTCCTGCATACGCGCCTACCGTCGTCAATTCTGCGCCCACTAGTGCGACCGTCCCACGTGATAGCTGCGACCCCGCGAAGCCGAGCGCCATCTTCAGCGCCCGCGTCCGCGGTCCGCAGAGCAGCACCGCTGATCCCCGGTCCACGGCGACGATGCTCAGAGGCACACCAGAAGGATCCAAAATCCGGACGGCCGAGGAGCAGCCAACTCAATGCTGGCACACCATGAGCGTCGCGCTCCGCAAACGGACGCAGACTGGCCCCCCGACGGCGACGGGAAACCGCCTTGGCCGAAACCGGGCCGGGGCGCCGAAGCTCCCCCCAAGAGCAGTCATCCGGCACTGCCGCATTGCTGGGCAGATGGAGCGGCCGGCGCCCGAACCGGCCACGCTCTCTGTCCTCGTCCGTCTCGGGAGCGCCCCTGGCGCCCCGGTCGCACTTCCGCTCCGCCGGTGCGAATCAGGAGCGTCGCGAGCCCCGAACCGGACTGACGCAGGCGTTCTGAGGCCGGTAGCGGCCGGGATCATTGGTGCCGACCGTTCGTGCACGGTGTGGATGATCTCTGTGTTGTCGATCCCACGCAGATATGCCGAGGTGATTCCGAGTCGGCGTGGCCGAGTTGCCGCTGGATGACAACGAGCGGGACCCTCGCGGGACATCTCGACGGCGTGCGCGTGCCGCAGCTGGTGCGGCGCGAACCGGCGCCGAACCCCGGCTGCTTGGGCCGCGTTACGCAGCTGCGCGCGCACGCCCGCGGCTGCGCATGGTCGGCCGCGCGTCGGTCCGCGCAGCATGCAGAACAACGCGCCGACTGGCAGGCTCGCGCGGACCGCGAGCCACGGCTCGAGCTGGTCCCAGGCCCAGCGGTCCATGCCGACCTCGCGGCGCTTGCGCCCTTCCCGCCCCGGACGAGGGATGGCGCCGCGCTGGCGGTCCAGATCGGTCTCGGACAGCGCGAGCGCTTCGCTAGTCCGTCGGCCGGCACGCCAGAGAACGACGATCAGACCGCGGAGCCTAAGGCCATCGGGATCATCACCTACGATCCGCATTACGGCAATGATCTCTTCGACGGTCGGAGGGTCCGGCGGGTCGCGCATGCTCTTGTTGCGGGGCGGATGACCCTCGTGAAAGCTTGCCAGGTTCGCCGGCGAACGGCGGCGCCCTGCGCAATCGAGCAGTGGCACGGGTTGCATGATGTCCTCCCTTCGGACGTTGATCACCCGCATCCTGACCCCCAGGAGCGGGGCTGGAAAGTGCGATGGCAATCCCCGCCCGTGACCGTTACGCTGCCAAGTCCCGGCATCGCCTAGCGACCGAGGAATTCGGTCCCAGGTCACGTTACATTTGGATGCCTGATGACTCCGCGCGAGAAGCTTCATCTACTTGTCGACGAACTCAGCGACGCCGAGGCCGAGGCGGCGCTAGGGCGATTGGTTCGCGAGCGAGACCTGCTCCTGCAGTGGACCGCTCCGGAGGACAGGGAGGCGACCGAAGACGCTTGGGCGCTCGCGAACGCGCGCGAAGCGATTCGCGAAGAGCGTTGGTAGCTCGCGGCGAGGTTTCATGGCTCGAACTCGAGCAGGAGGGCCGCCGCCCGGTTGTCGTCCTCACACGTGACGAGGCGCTCCCGCGGCTGCGCAACATAGTCGTTGCGCTGGTGACTCGGACGATACGAGGGATCGATACCGAGGTAGAGCTCGGACCAGAAGACGGGATGCCGGTCGAGTGCGCGGTCAGCCTCGACAACCTCCGAACCGTGCCTCAGGCCCTCCTGACCGAGTCGATCACCTGCCCGACGTCCCCCGCATGGACGCGATCTGCCAAGCGCTCGCGCGAGCCGCCGGCTGCTGACCGGCTTTCACGCTGATCCCCCGTGAGAGGTACGGCGAGCTCTACCGCCTACAGCGCCCGCCCTCTGACGCTCGACTCTGGCTCGGCGTTGTCGTTGAGGGCGGTTCGGTCCTGCACGAGGCCACGGCTTCCGTTGACATGGCGACGCTCAGCACACGGACCCCCGGCTACTTCGCTGCGCTGAGCATCGGGAATCTCCTCATCATCTGCGGGGGGCGCTGCCACCCTTCTGATGAGCCGCTTCGCATCGAGACACGTACCGCCGGTCGCGTCTTGCTCCCGCTCTGGCCAGCGTCGGTGCGTCCGCTGGCCACCCCCAACTGCGGTAACGGATCTCACTGCAGAGACGCTCGTTGATTTGATCTGATTCTCGCCCGTTGGCCCGATCAATATCGTCGCAATTCGAGCGTCAACAGTCGAGGACGCGGGGAACTGAAAGCAGGCGTCGGCTCGGCGCTTCCTGCTTGTCGCTGGGCGCGACAGCGATCTTCACGGTGGTGTGAGCTTTAGCGCATACAGGGTGGCGGCAACCGCCGTGGCCAAGTTGAGCGACGAGACCCCGGCGGACATCGGCAACGCGACGCGGCGCTGTGCCTGAGCCAAGAGCCCATCGCTCAGCCCGTCGCGCTCGGCACCAAAGGCCAGGACCGCCGCGGCGGGAAACTTCTCGGGCGCAAGCGGCTCCCCAGCTGGGTCGAGAGCCACCAGGTCGCGGCCCTGGGTCCTCACGGTGCGGATGTGATGGACGGGCAGCCCGAAGTGCAGGCCGGCACTGCCGCGCAGAGCATCCGGATGCCAGGGATTGTGGCGTCCGGTGGTCATCACGCCCGCGGCGCCGGCGGCAGCAGCCACCCGAATCACTGCGCCCAGGTTGCCCAGGTGTCTCGGGTCCTCCAGCAGCACGACGTGACCGGGACCGGCCAGGACCGTGTCCGGATCCGGCTGAACCGGACGCCGAGCCACGGCAACGACCTGGCCGCGCGGCGCCACTTCCTTGAGCGCCTCGATGTCCACAACCTCGACCGGGATAAGCACGTCGGGGGCAAGCCGCTCGAGCAAGTCCTCCACCTCACCCGGGTCCGCGGTCCATGCCCCGAGAATCTCGCCCCCGAACCGGATCGCGTGCTTGATCGCGTGAAAGCCCTCCAGAACCACGAGGCCCCGCGTCCGTCGGGCACGGCTGACATCTGTGAGGTCCATCCCTGGACAGATGATCGCTCACACGGCCTGCGGGATTACTTCTCCCGGCTGGGCGAGCTTCCGCGTTCGCCCTCCGCTCATTCTGCATCTGCGAGCCCCTCAGATAGGGAGCGGCCTTTGTCGCCGATCCGACGCTTTCGGCCGCAGCCTTCGGAGTGCTCCCTCGCGTCGCAAGGCACAGGTCCGATCAACGGCAGCGCCGCCGACAAAAGCGCAAGCCCGGGCTGCCGGATTCCGCTGGGAGCAGCAGCCTCGAGAGGCCTGCTGGTCGGCTCGGAAGGACCCCCTATTTCGTGAGAGCGGGTGCCACGGATGGTCAATTGAGGACTCGTGCCGGCTTCTGCTTCTGGCGGCGATGAGCAGGAGAGGGCCGACACTCGGACGAGAGCTGCTTTGAGATAAACAAGGGCCCGCGGTAGCCGTCATCCGCGGTCGGGCGCACTACCGGCCGCGCAACACACGACGTCAACAAGCTCGGACGGATCGCCCGGCCGGGACACCGCGTGCTGGGCCGGCAGAGCGCCATTGCTCGAGATGACGAGAAAAGGCGGGTTTTGCGGGAAATCCCCGTCAGCCGGCGGCCACGAGCTTCACGCCACCTGGCCCCAGCCCCGGCGTGTTGTCGCATCCGAGACTGGCCGTGCGGGCGTAGAGAAGCGTGAGGCATCGTCCGAACGCCGCCTGTCCGTAGGCGTTGGGATGAAAGGTCTCCTGAAGCTGGCCCTGCGTCTCGACGGCCGAGAGGTTGAGGAACCGCACCCAGTCACTGGTGGTTGCGGACGGCCCCTGCAGCGGGGTGGCCAGCCTCGTCGAGGTGGAGCACATCTCGCGGCCCTGAAGCAGGTTTCGTAGATCCATGAATTGGACGTTGTGGCTCGCCGCGACGAAACGCAGCCCGTTGGCGATCTGATTGACGACGGAGTCCCGGGCCCACGTCGCATCGGTGTTGTAGAACGGGCAACCGTCGACGCTCGTGCGACTCACCTTGTTGATCTCAGGGACCCGGATCTCCGATCCACGGGGTATCGCCGAGGGATAGCTCTGGAGGATGACCCGGTACGACGCGGGCTTGTACCCGTCGGTCTGCATCACGGCCCGGATCTCATCGATCGCCTTGCCGACGTTTGCCATCGCCGCTGGGAACTTGGCGTCGATCAACGGCTGCTGGGAGCCGCGGCAAGGCGCGCCGTTCGTCGTGTAGGCCTGCAGACAGGCGCTGATGATCGAGCTGAAGCCGAGGTCGTTGCCCCCGATCGAGAGCACGACGAGCTTGACCTTGTACTGGGCGGCGACAGCGCTCAGCTGGTCGGCCTGAGGCAGCTCGCCGTTCTGGCCGACACCGCCGCTCGTGCTGCGGAAGATGTTGGTCGTCACTGCGCCCGAGCAGGCGAGGTTCACCCTTAGGTTCACCAGCAGCGACGCGCTGCGAATCTCGGCAACATCGGAGCGGTGACAACCATTCGTGTCGGACGGGGGTAGGTAGACGCTGCTGAGGTTGTAGCCGGTGCCGGTGAAGGCGCGATCAGTTCCGTCTCGACTGCCCGCGGGATCGATCGAGTTTCCCTGCCATCGGCCCGCCTCGCCCGAGATGTAGGAATCTCCGAGCGATACCGCCGCGGTCATGCGCGTGGCCGCGTGCGGTGTGGCGGCAGGAGCGGCAGCCGTACCGACCAGCATTGCAACCAGAACCGCAGCCGAGGCCGCGCCAGCACGCTTGAGCATCAATCTCTCCAAACCGATGAGGTGGGACGTCGGGGTGTGTCCTACCCCGACGCACCCCGATGAGACAGCAGAAGCGTATACCCTACGGCGACCCCAGACACAAGCGGCCCATCGCTCGCCTCTACGAGCTTGACCGTCTCCTCGGGTCCTGCACCCAAACTCACCCTAGAAACCCAAGTCGAGGCGAAGTTACAGCAGTCTTAGGACGCGACCCGGCGACGCGTGCAGAGTCTCGGATTGCGCGCGAAGCAGAAGCACGCTGGGGCTCGGCGGCGGCACCTGCTCTGTCGCCCCTGCAGGCATCAGCCGAACGCTGCTGCTTCGGCCGATCGCCGGCACGGAGCAGAAGCGAGAACGTCGCTGCGCTCGGCGGCCGAGACGAGCGGTGTGGTTACCTCGTAAAAGCGGCGCGGGCTACCAGCGGGTTGCTGCGCCGTCCCCCGCGACCAAATTTGGAGCCATATTGCTGCCGGCGCTTCTCGTGCAACGCGGAAGCGATCGGTCGCATCGATTCTGCCAGTTGCACTCCCGTCGTCGATCGGTAAGAGTCCGGGTCCTACGAGAGGAGCAGGACTATGTACGTGCGGATCGCCAGATTCGAGGGCGCTGAGGGCAACTGGGACGAGCGCATCGAGGAGGTACGGAACCGAATGCGTAGCCGTGAGGAGGGCTCGCCCATGGCTGCGGCACGCGGCGCGGTCAAGCGGGCGATGATGTTGGTGGATCGCGAGAACGATCGAGGAGCGAGCTATAACCGAATGTTGTGGACGGCGTTGAGGAAGAAGGCGGCGTACCTTCCCGGTTGATTGAAGACCGAAGCCGGCGATGGCCGGCAGGAAGGCACGCCATGACAGATGTTCGCACGCTCCCC
>JAABUU010002477.1_pt1 | contig 26246 bp, 40 predicted proteins | sample 5559301 | NCBI WGS metagenome assembly JAABUU01 (sample SAMN10711884, study PRJNA513360) | rock metagenome | isolation source: Antarctica rocks | place: Antarctica: Victoria Land, Richard Nunatak white | reverse complement strand
TGCACTGTTGTCTTCAATGCTCAGCATGTTCCTGACAGATGTGCATTGTAGTACCTTCCACATTGCTCGCCGTCATGTTTGTTTTGTAATTTACAGGTGTCTACAATGAGACAGTCTTCAAGGCCTTGGACTACATTATCTACAGAGCACAGCACTATGGAGTGAGGCTGATTCTGACCCTGGGTGACCAGTGGAACACCGCTGATTCCAAGATCAACTACCTGGAGTGGGGCAATGCCACAACCAACACCAACCTCTTCTTCACCTCCCCAGCTATCCAGGGCTACTACCAGCAGCACATCCACACCATGTTGAACCGGAACGTGAGTTGCTGATTCATGCATGCATGAAGGTTCTTGCAAAGCACATGCACGTTGCTTTGTATGCAATGAGTGATGCAGTGCTAAAACTTGTGTGAATATGGAATGCATGATTTCCAAGCCCATTCCCTCCAAATCTACTGTGTGCTGAGAGCCCCTTGAAGCTGCATGTGCTGGTGCATCCTTCGTTGGTGTGCTGCATGCACAGCAGAGTTGTGGAGTAGCTGCATGTATAGCACAGTTGAGGAGTATGCGCGACTGAACTGTCTTGTGGCTTTGTGCAGAACACATACACTGGCATTTTGTACAAGAATGATCCCACTATCTTCGCATGGGACTTGATGAATGAGGTCCGGTGCGAGTGCTTCCCTGTGACCTTGTACCCAGCATACCCAACCAACGCGGAGTGCCTTCCTTCATGTGCTGATGACCTCGACGTAAGCTTTCCTTTGAGCCTGTGCTGACATGACTTAGTGGTCTTGATGGTATCCATGTGTATTGCTGGTATCTGCTGTTGTGGGGACTTGCATTTGGGGCTGTGTGCATCTTTTCAAATGCAGAAGCAGCTCATGCACAAGCAGAACATTTGAATTGTCCTCTGCCTTTGGCGCTTCAATGAAATGTCTCTCAATGTCAACTGCATTTCTGCTTGACAATCATGCTGTGTCACATAAGAGGAGCTGCATACCCATGCAATTCTGCTTTGTTTGCTGTCTGATCACCATTGTTGTCTTCTGTAGGCCTGGGTGCAAATCATGGCTAACTACACTAAGACCAATGATGCCAACCACCTGGTGACCATTGGTTACGAGGGTTTCTGGGGCGAGTACGATGCTGATGTCCAGTACAACCCTGGTAACGGATGGGCCGGCATCACCGGGCAGAACTTCTCTCGCAACATGGCCCACGAGGAGATTGACTTTGCCGAGATCCACTACTGGCCTGATGAGTGGTTTGCAAACCAGGAGGATATCACTTACGATGCAGCCCAGTTCTTGGCTGCCTGGTTCACTCAGCACGCTGTTGTAGCCAACAACCTTGGAAAGCCTCTGCTGCTGGAAGAGTTTGGCAAGGCAGTCAATGTGAGTCTCCGATTGAAATGTTCAGTCCCCCCCGTGCCTTTTGTCCCCCCCAAGGGGCCTCTTCAGGGCATTCTGTGCCTTTTCGATGCTGTATGCGTTTTGACTGTTGGCAATATGGTTTTGTGTCCACATTGCTGCATCATGTTGAGACAGCAGCAGGTAGCCCTTCTGCAACAGCTTCATCAATCTGCCTGTGCATGAATGTTTTGTAGATAGGCTGCTGATGCAAATTAGCTGCTCTGTCTTTGCAGAACTCCAACTCTGGTGATGGTGTGCAAGCCAACCCCAAGGTCAGCGATGTGGCATACATCCGTGACACCTACTTCAGTACTGTGTATGCCCTGGCCAACACCTCTATGACCTCCAACACTGCTCCCATGGACACTCTGCGTGGTAAGTGCCTTTCTGCTTCAGTGTGCATTCCAGAAAAAGCTGCATTAAAGTCGTTTACAAGTAGTGCAGGGTGTGCATAGAGGCTTGTAAGTCAGCCAACAGTGTGATTGCTGGCCAATTACATGCAGCATGAACTTCTGCAATGGAGCCATGTTATGGTTAGCTCTGGCATGCAGATGTAAATTTGGCTATTTGTCACACACAGAGTGTGCTGTTTGTCAAGACACAGTGCAACTGCCTGGCACATGCATGCACAAATGCCTGCATGATGATTGCTGGCTCAAAAGCTCGTATGTCCTTGCACTCACATCCCTTACTTGGCACAGTAGATAGTGTGCTGAGTTGACTCTCATGTGCAGGTGCTATGTGGTGGCAGTGGGATATGACCTACTCCCCATTTGTGTATGATGGTGGGAACTTGGAGGTATCCTACACTGACAGCACCTTCCAGAACGTGATTGAACCCAGCTCTGCCTTCCTCTTGTCCCAGGCTCAAGCTACAGTGGCAATGTGCACCAAGGCTAACCAGCCAGCCACCACTACCACTTCCACTGCTACTGCTGGCCGTCGCCTGATGACAGCATAAGCTGTTTACAAACATTCAGCGGCGTGTCCATAAGTGGTAGAGCATGCATGTTGAGAGCTACTTGCTTGATACGGCGGCCATTTCTTTTGGTCGAATTTCAGCAGAAACCTATGGCTTGGTGTTTATGCAGCATTTGTGGTTAATTGTGGGCTGAAATAGCACCCATTGTCCTGGACTAGCCAAAACGGCTTGCTGTGCAGATGACTGTACTGCAGGGCTTGCACATTTTGGAAGAACACATGCAGCGTTGATCGAATAAATGATTCCCTACCACGATCATTCAGTGTAGGTACTGGTGCTAGGCATGCCTATTTCATGTTCCACTTGGTATTGTGTTCCCTCCCTTTTGAATTGATGCATCTCTTGCAAGAGGGCAATGTTTGGAAGCAATTGAGCTGGTGTAGTGCAATTGACATATTATAGGTAGTCCCATTTGGTTACGTTAGGGTTGAGTCGTGGTAGATTGTGTACAGGGTAGCCTCGCTCCTGTGACAGCGCTGTGCCACATTTACCAATAAAATATTCAAGCACACAACCATTGTAATGAATTGATTGAGCGTTGACTGATTGTGTGTGCATGCAATCTGATTGTAAGGCATACGCACTACTGCACACGGCCCATGAGTGATGATATGCCATTTTCGTCGGTATATACAGAACACACAGCATGCAGCTGCTGTAACCTTCCAAGGATGCATCGGATGCATTACTGCGGCTAGCATCCAGTGTGTTGATTGGTGGTACAGGGCAGTGCAGGATCCCGCATGAAATTTGGAGCTAAGAACTGTGAAGAAACTTCTCGAAACTGTGACTACTTGCGCTGCAGTGACTGGGAGTACAGGAGGAGAAACAAACTAAAACCTCTTGTGCCTGTCACCGGTTGCAGCATCCTGACAGATAGCAAACACCTTTGTGCCACAAGTGATTAAACCCAGATGTAGTAGACACACACGGCACTGTCAAGGCACAGCACTATACACATACACTTCACAGCTGCTGAACAGCAGCCAAGTAGGTGTCGGGCAAATGGTCCATTAGAATTTCAGGCAGCAACAACAACCTGGAAAAACAGTCCTTTTGGACATCTAGCAAAATTGGCTGTGCCTGCCACACTTTCTGCACTTCTTCACGCCCTTCTGCAGCTGACACAGCATCTGCTGATGAGTGCTGCTGCTCTCCTTGCAAAGCTGATGGTTCACTTGCGGCATGCTGGGCATGCTGTTGAAACACTGACGAAGAAGATGGGGTATCTTCAGGGTGTTGGGCGTCATCAGGATCTGCTACTGCAATGTGTGCGTCCTGAGAACTGGGCTGTTCAGGCGGTGGTAGCATCCACAGGATTCGACCTGCACACATTCCATCCCATGATGGATGATGTGGATTATTCAATGCCTACAATATGCAAATCCAGGCATTGATGCAATGCCAACAATGTCCAGATCCAGGCATTTTCCAGACTCTGTGGACCAGTGCATCCTTGAGAACGTGTATCTGAGATTTGATCTACCAAGGAACATCGACAAGACTCCTGCAGCACCTGCACTATCAATGCAGCATAATAACTAGCTCCAAAAATTCCTTTCAAGCAAGCGCTGAATTGCAGCGGCCTCTTTCATGAACTCAGGAGAGTGCATTGCCTGCTGGCGCCAAAAACACTGCCGCTCAAATTTACGATAAATTATGTTTGATGGAGTTGTGGCTACCACAGCGGCTGGTAAGAGAATTCTTTTCTAAACAGTTTCATCAGTGTTTGCAGATGTACAAGCAAGATGAGACATTCTGCAATACAGAGTCAAGCAGCTACTGCATGTCACTTTCGGGCAAAACAAAGCTGACAGCATAATGGGGCTGTCACATTGTCAGCAAGTGTTCAAGAAGCATGAAGGTTGTTAGTGAAAGGCTCATCATCTGCAAAGAAGCAAAGCCTGAACGCAGGAAAAATGGTTATTGTGGCAATAGTATCATGATTTTGGGGTTGGCAAAGTGGGGTTGACCTGGGGGATAAAGGGGCGCAGGGGGCCCATCTGGCTCTAGGCGGGTAATGCCCAACATATCAGCTACTTCCTCCTGCTTCCTGCAAGCATGCTTTCTACTTCAAACATTGTTTCATATCATGTGTTGTGATGGTACCTCATGTTGTTAATACCTGTATGCTGAGTGTCCATGCACCACAATATGGCTTTACTATCTAGACCAAAAGTGGCATGGACAAGGTCAAAAAAGCCATCCAGTATGAGTAAGGCCAGGGTGCCAGTCCAAGCACAAATGCAAAATGCAGTCTTTTACAGTCCATGCACAAATGCAATATGCAGTCTGTTACAGTCCATGCACAAATGCAGTCTATTACTGTGCTCAAGAATCCTCCTGCAGCACATGGACCCTAAGTGTAGCTTGTCCACCGAAATGAAGCAACTCAGGGCACTCAAGGCTGTGCATGCTGTGGATGCAATGTGGCATTTCTGCAGTTGCATGACCCTTGAGACCAAACAGGGGAAGTAATCAGGAAACACCTGCAAGTCATTCATGTTGACAGGCAAACAAAGCATCATCAAACCAGAGCATGGCAAACTTTAACAGGACCAAGAATCAAATCGGGGAATCAAACTGAGACTAGTGCAGCTTGTGCTGCTCTTCATATGAACAGCAGCAGGGGCAGCTGTCTGCCGCACATACCTTGAACGACGTTTTGTTGACGGCATGATACAGCTAAGAAATCACCTTTGGGCTTGGCTTGCATCTTCGCTTCTGCTAGCAGCACTGTGCATAACAGCGGCCTGAGAACCAGGGTTGCCTGCATGCTCCCTGCCCTCAGCCAGGTCATCATTGCAGTGCGCCTGGGGCTGCGCCGCGCTGCCCTGCCCCCTCAAAAGGTCCTTCCCTGCTTTGACAGAAGGCCCTTGACCTAGCAGCAAACCACTTCTCGATGAAGAGGAGTGGTGTGATCCAGGATCATGAGGTAAGGGCTGGTCTGTCTGCTCAGAAGGGCCTTGCCCCGTTGCAGCATCCTGCCCCATGCGCTGGGCTAGTTCTGAGTCACGCCCTGAGTCTTCCTTCTGCACCTTTGCTTCTTCTATCAGCTGCCGAAGCTGTCCAGACTTTGCTCCCCTGGTGCGAAGTCGGCTGTTATGCTGAGGGCTACTGGGCGAACTAACAGCATTAGCCTTAGGACTAACTGGGCTAACCGAATTCACTGTTCTGTTACTCTTCCTCGGTGATCTTCCAGGGGCTCTGGCTTCAGGGCTGCTGCCAAGGCTGGAATCTGAAAGGACATCTCTGTGGGAAGCTGAAGGTGAGGATGACATGGCATGCTGTGCTGCAGCTATTCTACTCATTGCTTTATCAGCTAAGCCACTAGCCTGACTAGCCCTGCCTTCAGGACCAGAAGTGCCCATGGTTGATGCTAGCTGACCAGGGTTGGAAGGACGCATGGGTTGGAGATGATCTGTGGAGTTTGTCTCATCCATGGCGTTTGGCTGTTGATGCTGTGCGCCTGCAAAAGTGATGCCAGTGCGCAAGTGGGGTTCATCCTCACTGGGGATGTCAGCATCACTCCTGCCATGGGTTTCGGCAGCAGTTCTGCCAGGGTTTGTGCCTAGGGCTTTCCAGGGCTGCTGTTGCCTGACAGCCCCTCCTGGCTTGGCCCTGGATTGCCAGGGCCATCTGGACCCAGAGGGCTCTTCTTGGACATGCCCTGCCCCAGAATCTGCATGGGCTTGTGGGGCTTGAGCCTGAGCCTCACTGCTGCATGCGCCAAAACTGAAAATGTGATATACAGAATACAAAATTTATTGATTCATCTGTGAATCTGTGTACAGGAGCTGATGTGGCATGTACAAAGCAAGCAAGCAAGCAAGCAAGCAAGCAAGCAAGCAAGCAAGCAAGCAAGCAAGCAAGCAAGCAAGAAGCTGCAGCTAACAAACAGAAAGTCATGCACAATGTTGAGCGCTGTTCCAGGCTTTTCATCACCAAAAAGGCCTTTTCTTTCCCGTCAAAGATTGGCACATCTCAGTGAGTGTTAGTCAGCGTATTGAGAGCATTCCAAAAGCTTTGCATGCAGCCTTTGCACAGCAATCAAACAACTTTGCAAGCACTCAATGCAGCTGGTTGACTGATGCGAGTTTACCTTGCACTCAAGTGTGCAAGGTCTGGATCTGAGCTGCTTCCAGGAGATGCTTCTGATAGGGTGACATGAGATGCCTTCCGAGGCAGGGCAGCGCCATGCAGCCCCGCGTCTAGGACACCTCCAGGAGCTGCTCCTGACAGAGAGGTTTGGGACGGGTTCTGGCTCAGGGCTGCTTTGTGCAGCCCCTCTGGTACCATGTCCTCAGCAAACTGGGCAGCATCCACAATGCCCTTTGGCGTTTCTGGTGACCCTCTGCGCCTCTGTGGCGAATCTGCCTGCATTCAAACAGACAGCCGTCTGTATCACCAATCAATGCTGTGCACCTTGTTAAGAAATCTGCTCACATACAGCCCCAACGCCCAACAGGCCAAAAGCCCCTTGGAGTTTATGACAAACCTAAAATGCGAAATAATAGCCTACAGTAGACCCCTAGAGCAAGCAGTTGATCCCAGCCCAGCCTGCCCTGCCTTCCCCCCCTCCCCTTTGTGCAATGTCAAGCCCAAGGCAGACAGCCTGACGAAAGGTAAGTGCCTAGAAGGAGCATTGCCTTGAGAAAAATGCAGCCAGCAATGGCAGCAGCTGGACGCTTGTCAAGATAGCTCATAGTTCCAGACTCATAGCCCAAGCCGATGGTATTTACATGCAGCCAGCCTGGCATTGGTGGTGTGGACAAGCCCTCCTGTGAATTTAATGCTCTCCTAACGGTTTCATTCCCTTCTAATTATTTAATGCCCTCCTAATGATTTAATGCCCTTCTGTGAGCTTAATACCTTTACGGTCATGCACAGCAGTAGGGGCAATGCCCTCCTGTGTATGCACAGCAGTAGGGGCAACGCCCTCCTGTGCATGCACAGAAGTAGGGGCAATGCTATGCCGACTGTCCCAGCTCATCACCAGTATGTGAAGCGACTTGTTGACTGGTGGTAGCACTGTCATCTCTCTTTCTCGTGTACAGGCTGTGTCATTCTCTCCCAGTGGCAAGTGTAGATAACAGCCAAGGTTCGAGAACACAGCACACGCCTCTGCCACTCACCCACGCTGTACTGTAAAGACACTGCTCTGCGTTCCTTCATGGTGCCAGCCCCTTGTGGTTGAGACAGCAGCCAATGCAACGCAGGAGGAAGCAAGCAGCATATGAAAGTAAGACAGCGCACAGCAGCTTGTTTCAAGCTGTGTTGTCTCAGTTTGTGTCTGTGAGCACACCACCCGTCTCACAAAGCACATTGACTAGCGCTTCAGCTTCAGAGTGATCCATGACTTATAGTGCATGCTTGTTTGACTGTCCTAGACAGAGGCATCACATATGAAAAGGTTAGGACAGGGGTGCCTTGCAGCCCTACTGTGAAGCGTCAATGATGGTGATGATGAAGTACATGTGAGAACTTATACAGCAGAGTCTGGTGAGACCCACCTTGCTAATCTTGATGGCTTTGCTCCTGTCAGGGCTGCTGTGCGTGTGTGCGTAGGCCTGCATTGCTGCATGGCTTGCAGCGTTCACAGCTGCATCATCATCTGCACCATCCACAGCCATCTGAAACTGTACTTGTAGAGGTTACTAGACATTCAGTCATACATTCATCCAACACATGTCTCCTCCTTCCGACAAGCTGAAAACCAGCATAGCCCGACAGCACCGTCCATAGCCATCTGAAACTGTAGAGCCAGGGCCCAGTCAGTCAGTGACTCCTTCACTCTTTCATTCATCAGTTCAGTCATTGATTCATCCATCCACCCATCCATCAATCACTGTAAAAGGTGTCTTCCCCTAGGGTCAGGTGCATACAGCCCTGAGTAGCTCCCTGTACGAGGTCCATTTTTGGCAGCCAATAAGCCGGGTCCCAGGCAGTTGTTGGCTTCAATGCTCAGGCACAGGACAGCTTGACAGCGACATGGAATGCTATACTGTGACACTTACGACCTGATAGACCAAAGCACAACAATTGCTCAAGGAAGCTTTACAAGTGCTCAGTTGTCAGAGGATTTGCAAGTGCTCAGTTGTCAGAGGGTTGTAGCATTGGCTGCAAGATGCACATGAACTGCTTGCTTGATAGGAGTCCTGTCAGACAAGCGGCAACCCTCTGCAAAGCGCTGCGACCGTGGTAAAAGCACACCCAACTCTAGCTAAACCAAGCACAACCCTGGCAAAACCACACAAAACCCTAGCAACGTGCTGCAACCCTAGCAAGACCACACTCAAGCCCATACAGGGCTCACCAAGCAAGGGCGAGACTGTGTTCAGGCCGTGGTGATCTTCATTAGAAGGCCGGCCAGCCCGTGCAGGCTTCTGGAAGATCCAGTCCATCTTCAAGCCTGCCAGGATCTGCTCGACCCTATGCACAACAAGCAGCTCCTTGGGGTCATTGTTTTCTTACAAACATCCCTTGGACAGTATACCTTCAAAGAAAACAATGCCTGGGGAAAGTAGAAACGCGTTTCAACCTTGATGAGATGCCTGAGCTCAACATTGCAGTGCAGTAAAACAGCAAGATGTGCTGCAAGTCAGCTGTGCAGACTGTGCGGCAAGTTCATTCTGCACGACAAGAGGCAGCAGCCCAACAGTCACACAGGAGCAGCACGCAGCAAAGGATTTTGTTGTGTGTGGCTAAGGCTGGTATTGACTATATTGGTTGCTAAGTCTGTGCATGTGAACAGCACAAGCATCGACAGGAAGACAGAAGTGTGCCTGTGCCTGCAGGCTTCTCCTTGCGCATTGTCAAAAATGACATTTTGACATGCGCTGATCAGCTTTGCTAGCACTTCATTGCAAAACACCACTCAGAACCCACAACCCGATCAACAAAACAGAAGCAACAGATTGATCCGATGAGGGTATTTCTGACCTGTACTTGACGTCATTAGCAGCTCTGCGGACGGGGGAGGCACCCACCAGCTCCACAAAGATGCCCTCCACACTAGCATAGCTCAGTCTTGGCACTGCATCGGACCTGCATAATAGAGCTGAAATCTCAGACACAGCTCAGCACGCAAGGCTGAAGTGCTCCAAGAATGCTGTTGTTGCTGCTTTGAGCAGCAGATTTCCCTTTGGCACAACAGGTTTGGCATACGGTGCCCTCCAGGCTTGCATGCTGTCAGCCTTGGCACTGCTTCAGACCTGCAAGGATGAGTTGTTTTAGTCTGGCGTGATGCAACTGCTTCAGTGGATGGTATTGAATGGTCATCAGCTTGCTTGCACACCAGCTCGATAAAACTGTTACCCACTTAGAGCTGGCTATGTGTGACCAAATATGATTCAAGAAGTCCTGCAGCAAGTACTCACACTGTCGTCCATTGTGGTGTGACTGGGCCTCTGCACAACTGTTGACTTGCATGCAAGACAGAGAGTATGAGCAACTGAGCAGGAACAATTGTTCAGGAGTGACTGGATGGACAAGTATACGTGCACTGAAGAGAGAGGAAGCTTATGAATGAGTGTGCAAGGGCTGCAAGGAAGGGAGCAATCAAACTAGCAAGCTTGAGAGTGAGCAGGCGAGCTAGCAAGCTTGTGACTGAGCAGGCAAATGAGCAAGCACTGTTGCAAATCAAACTGCAACAGCCTAGGCAACATGAAGCCGTGGCTGATCAGGCAGGGACATGTAAAGGTATTTGATATGCTCCTGGAAGCTTGCATGGTTGATAAAGTATGTTCAGAAGAGCGGTACTGCCGAAGTGGGTGCTTTGTTCTGTGTGGACCCACTTGATACAGAGAGAGCTACCCAGGACTTAACTCCCCGACCCTAGGGGAAGACGCACATTGGATGAATAAATGAAGGGGATGCATGAATGCGTGAATAGATGGATGAATGCATGGATGAATGGATGGATGATTATGTAAATGGACACACCTGAGGATGAGGGAGGTGATGAAGGGTCGGCAGGCTTCAGACAGGTCTCCACTGAAGACAGCTGCAGGGCTGATCACACAGCACCGCACAGGGCCCAAACCTTTGGGTGCTGTGCCATCCCTGAGCAGGGCAGCAACAATAGCAGCCACTCCACCTGCAGCTCAAGACGGCTGTGACTACCTTCAGCACAAGAAGTGCAATAATCCTGATTGCTGCCACAGTCTTAGCCATGTTGCTGGCCAGCTTGTGTGTGAACTGCGCACAAGCTCTGCAGCAGACGCAATTTAGATTCACCAGCCAGCTCTCCATCAGAGGCAATGCAAACAGCACTCCTTTTGCATCATTTGACGCAAAAACAAGCACATTGACGCACAATTGCACAAGCTTGGTGGACGGAATGAATACGCGGTTGTAAAAAGGTATTTGAATGAGGTGTAGTTGCGGCCCAAGCGTCCAGACCGTCAGTGGTAACAGGGCCTCACTGCCAAAAGGCCTCGCCGCCCATCGACTAACAAGTGATAAGCAGGGCCAGCCATGGGCTGTGGGCCATGGACTTTGCAGTCATCTGCTAGCACAGGCTGCTGCTGATGGGCAAGGCACCAGGCAGTATAAGGGGTTGAGTGCACACCAGCAGAAAGGCCATCCAGCCCAGTGACAACTATGGTAGAACGGCGTTGCCGAGACAACAGGGACGCGGCGTGGTAAGCATTGTAACAAGCAAGAGCCAAATGGCCTTTATTGCCCATGAAGTGACCGGTGACAAAGTTGCTGGGACAGAGTGGCAGAGAGACAAGGACATGCCCGGACAAGCATTGTAACAAGCAAGAGCTGAATGGCCTCTTGCCCATGGAATGATCAGTGACAATCACTGTAGGACAGAGTGGGAGAGAATAAGGACATGGCTGCAGAGGCATTGTGAGAAGCAAGAGCCTACAGTGCTTACCGCCCATGCAGGGACCAGTGGCAACCATGGTAGGACAGAGTGGCTGAGACAACAAGGACATGGGGTGAAAGGCTTTGTTCTACGCAACAGGGCTTAACCCCACAGAGTGGTCAGTGACAACCATGGTAGAACAGAATGGCGGAGACAACAAGGACATGGAGTGCGAGCCTGTAGTGCTTACCCCCCATGGAGTGACCAGTGACGACCAGGGGCCAGCCGGGGTGGGTCTGGGCCACAGACTCCAAGGCTGCTGCACTGTTGCAATGCACAAAGGTGGCCGCACTCATCATGCCCTCATGCACCTTGCCTGTCAGCACACCACATTATCTGTCATCTGTTCATGTTACCAGTAGACATGTGTTTATTTGACCACACAGAACAACCCATGTTGACTGTTACTGTACAATGTTACTGCAAAGTTGCTGCAACGTTTGCTGTCTAAGCTAGGTGAGCCTAAGTCTCTTTCAGCAAGGGCCAGAAAGAAAACACAGCTACAACAGCCAGCAAATGGATGCAATGCTAAACAGTGGCTGCAAACAAGCTCAGACAAGAGAGCACATAAAGCAACACCCGTGAAGAGCAGCTACCCATCGCAGGTATTCCCTTGCAAGTCCTGTGGCCCTAGAGAGGTGCATGTGCACATGCATGTAAGCTTGGCTATGGAGCAATGCACACACATAATTTACAGGCAAAGTCTGGTCGGAGGCAGAGAATGTGAATTCTCAAACTGCTGCAACGCTTTGGCCGCACTGCAGGCAGCCTGAGATCAGCCCTGCCAACTGCAACACAGTCTGACACCTGTCTCAACAGAGGTGGTTGCGAGACTGTGATGCTGGCGCTCACAGTCTCACTGTGCTGGGCAGAGCCAAACTCAAGCTGCTGGCAGCATGGCCGCAGCACTGCAGCATCACTGAAGCTGCACGCCTGCATGCGTGCCTTCATACCCATATATCACCAACTCACTCCCACATCAATGCTAATGTACCATGTTGAACATGTGCTAGTCAGAGTCACGTCTGATGACGCATATAGGTCTCTACATGTACTGCACATGCAGCCTGTGCTGTTGTATGTTGCACTTGACCAGCCTTGTTATGTGCAACAGTGAGGCACTGACCTTGCACGCCCAGCAGTGACAGCTCCATAGGGTTGGCACTCAGATCAGACAGCACATCCCCCACCTCCAAAGACCCCCTGTGCACCAAAACCCGTTTCCGAATCCAGCAGCCATGCTGTTGGTGTCTGTATAGACTGTCATGCTGCACTTACCTGACAACACGCATGGTCATCAGCAGAGTGCTGGGTCAGGTTCAAGCTGCATGGAGCTGCTTAACAGGTGGGTTGACACATGGGCCTACCATAGGACCTGAAGCTGATATAAGACATGCTACTGAAAGGCAGCAGGACAAGGTACAAGTTGGCTAGAAGGGTTTGGTGATTGGCACTGATGCTCAGGCACAACAGATGAAACTGAAGGACAGCGTTACAGCAGAGCAAGATACCTGATGGCTAGGATGATGCAATGGTTGGCTTTGTCTGCTGCGATGTAATGGCAAGGCCGCATGACGCTGTTGCTCCACTCCCCCATAATCACGTCAGAAGGGTCCAAGCCAGCAAGCTGAGCAACTGCCAGGTTGTTGGCCTCAGCAGATGCACCTCCGGCCGCATCAAAGCTGCGTCACACCAAGGTGTTGGTAAACAAATGCAAGACGCCAAAATGACACTTGTGACAGGCTGGTTGTCAGTTGCTTTTACTTTATGATCTAAGCCCTTGCAAGCTGACAGGATAGCATGTACCCTGCAGCCAAGGCTTCAGAGGAGGGCGAGGGGGGGGGGCGGGGGCGGGGAAAGGGATTGATGGGCAAAACTCCCTCTGGCGTAACAGGGGTATGTGTGAAAACATTGATGCAGTACCTGATCTGATGCACTGTGTGCATGAGGGCAAAGTTTAAGAGATTGGACATATGCCCGGCAGCCATGGCATAGCCATAGGCTGCTCTAGAGTGGATTGCAGCACACAGCAGCTCCCGCACCAGAGTTGGGCGCTGCTCATCATCCTCACGCAACTTGTCAGCTGCATTTGGCTGGCTCTGCACAGCATCTCAGACAGATGTCATGCTATACACTTTATACTTACAGGGCATTGGTGGCTTATGCATGGTATATTGGAGTGTGCATGTCTGGGCACTACAATGGGAATAATGTGGGGGAATGTGGGCAAACTTCTCTGTCAATCTCCTCTACAAGGCAACAAGAAGTCACATGATACCACGTTGTAGCCCACGATGAGCAAAGTTGGGCATCAATACGCTTGATACATTGCTGACGTGAGCTGTGATGTTCTGCCTCATGCAGACATAAACAACAAAAGGAAGCAAAACACTAACTGGCATGATTGAAAAGGAAATAAGCATCCCGTAACTCTCCTTCGCATGAAACACTTGGAACAAGAAGTCACAGACATCACACTGTGGCTCATGATGAGCAAAGCTGCATGTACAGCGGTTGTGTCTATTGCGTTGAAGCGAGTGCTCCCAGCCATGTCAAAGATGCTGGGGTCATCATGCAGGACTCATGTCATGCATCAATCAGGCAGACTTGCAAAGATGACGCTGACGGCACACACCTGATCAACAGGCTCGCTCAAGGCCTTGAGGTCGATCTGGTTGTGCATGTTGTTCTGTTGCAGCTCAAGCAAAGCTGCTTGATGTTGATTGTACATCACCCACCTGCAGCCCAACACTCACAGTCACAAGACATGGCTTACTGCGCAAAGTGCCTTGCACCAAGACCTGTGCAAATACTTCATTAGATTCAAAAATCGTCAACGCATGTTGGCAGTGACACTAGGTGTTATAGTGTTATCTGCTTGCATTCTGCCAGGACATTTAATGTAATCATTTTGCTTCCCATGCTCCATCGTACATGTTAAAACCATTGTCAGGGTTTGCTGGAGTTCTATTGCCACAGAAAAAGTGTGCATATGTCTGAGCGCCTCAAGGCTTTGGCTGCTGAGCAGCAGCATGGCATTGCAAGCGCATGTTAGGAGCCTACCAAGCACCAGGGTCCCAAGGAACTACATTCCAGATTTGATGGCGCTTGATGCAGCCAGCAAACATGCCTACAAAGATACGCACCACGCTCTTCCTTCGCTCTGTCTCTGTTTGCTTCCGCACTCTGCAGAACAGCTTGTTATCAACCGTACTCAAAGGCACCCAACAGTGCAGCATGAACAGCAGTCGTGAGTGAAAACAGGCAATATGCTCACCTTGCGCCAAACATGACTGTGGTTGGGCTGATGAGTGCATCAGTCACCGCAGCTGCAACGTGCTTGCCAGCACCAGGTTTACCCTGTTGTATGTCTGACATGTCAGACGGTTCTGCCTTTTTGCGCCACAGCCTGCGTCGGACAAAGTCTGTGGCACGCTGCGATGCTCGCCCACCTTCTCTAGCGTAATCAAAGTGCCTGCACAAGCGTAGCAAGAGAAATTTGCTGCAGCTCAAGGTCAGCTGACATATGCTTTGTGGTTACCGGCGTTCAGCAAGCTGTTCTGGCGCGGATAATGCCACGTACTTGAACACTGAGGCATATTGATAACCATCTGGGTCTGTGCTTATGGTCACAACAGGCTCCCAACTCTCGGGGCAGTGTCGAGGAGACTGAGTCCTGTCGAATTGTACTGGGTTTCCTTGTGCATCGCTCCAGTGTGCTCGCTCCAGCAATGCGGGAGAACGCCTGCAGACAGGCCAAGATCGTTGGTAGGATCACTGCTCATCAAGCGGATTTTTGCGGAACCTCGTCTGCCACGAGGTCAACGAACAGCTTGTGTATTGATCCTTATGGGGCGTAGTTGACGGCAGGCATTCGTACAAGACCAGACGCCGCGCGGTAGTGCCTTACCATGTAATGCCATAGTGTCGCTGGTTCTGCCAGGCTTCGGTGACAGCAGGCATGCTCACAGGACAGGCAGGAAGCGCTCAACCAGCACGCTTTTCCAAAATGGCGACGTCGCATTCGATTGCCGCTGCTTGAGGCATGTCGAGGTATGACTATGACGACAAGAAGCTTGCAGGGCATGCTCAGCACGGCCCTCTAGAGATCTGACGTGGATTGGCAGCTTCACCTCTGCAAGTGAAAGCGGCAAGGTGCGCCGCTGTCTCCGCTGTCGCGAATGCCCTGTTGCTTAGCTGACACTCTGGGTGGCGCACTGTTATATCAGCGTTCAGTGTTTGACCTATGTATCCTTGACTAGTCTTGATCACGGTAGTTGCGCTTTTAACCGTGCCGATCGATCTTCGCAAAGGTTGACATTGGCCATTGCAATGTTATCTAGATCGCTTCAGATTAGTACCTGTCTCAGCTGAAAGTCGGAGAAGGAGCAAGCACAGTTTAGTTCAGGTGTTCAAAGACTCAGAGCTTAGAAAAGTGTCGCGAAGGTTCTACAAAATCAGCCCAGCTTCGGGCAGGTGTAAGGCATCTACAAGCGTTCAGGGACAGGCCTTTTGAGCCAGCCGGTGTAATAGCTATGGCAGCCTTCTTGCAAAACTATGTAGACAGTGAGTGCTTTGCCACTTCAACCCGCTCTGCCTGGCAAACACAAGCTGTGTATTGTCTTACTATGCACTGTGGAGAATCTACTATCCGCGTTGAAGCAATATGCATCAGCACCATGCATTAGCAACACGCATCAGCAATGTATGAGCTATGTAGGTGCACAGAACTTTTAGCCTCAAGTACATCCAAGCAGGAATTGCTTCATAGCCAAGCTTTTAGCTGGGATTGGCATACTCAGCTGTGTTGTGTGTTTGCAGGCGTCAATGACCTGCCAGCAGAGCTGAGTCGATGCTTTCTGCTCATACAAGAGCTAGATCAGAAATCCAAGTCGCTGCAAGCAGAAATTGAGGACCGATGCAGAAAGCATGTGCTGGATCACACAGCTGAGTATGAGGTATGCATAGCAGTATTACGGTTTGTATTGCTTGAAGGTGTGAGCACCTGCACATGCAAGGCCTGTTTTCTTGGTTGCATGGTGTGATCATGCGCTCCAAAGCTGACTTAGAAGGGCTAGCTTTCCCACTTCTGCTGTAGTAAGCAGGTTTCAAACAAGCATGTCTCAAGGGGCCACTGGGGCCCAACATCTCATCCTGCATTGCTGAGCAGCATATCAGTCACCTGCCGGCACCATGGCAGCTTTTGCTGGCATTGTCTTAATGCAAACACATTTGACCTTGCCTCGTCACCAGACCTGTATCCTGCATAGCCTTCAACATAAAGCTCTTGACTTGCACTCCATGTACAGACATAGCCAGAACCTGAGTACTTTCGTCTCCTGGCATTTGCAGGCTGCTTTGGGGACAGAGTCTGCTGCTAAGAGGACCAGGCTCAGTAGCAAAGGCTCTCCCACCAAGGAGTCTGCCCTTGAAGCCAAAAGGGCCTCTCAAGCTGAGGCTCTGGATCATGATGTCAAACAAGTCATGAACTACGCTGATGAAAAGGTACATCATGACGCATTGTTTCTGCATGTGTCCCTGTAATGGAATGCTGCTTGCCCTTCAGCAACCTTGGGCTGCCTGCTCAAGTGTTCAATCAGGGTTCAGCCGTTTGAACCCCTTTGTGAGTCCATCAGCACACCCGAGCTGCTGCCCTGTTTTTTATTTGCTAGTCACACATGCAACTGATCTGCTAGCGCAGGTTGCTGTGGCCCAGCAGATATATGATTATGTAGATCAGCGCATCAGACGGTTGGATAAAGACCTGAAGGCTTTTGATGCAGAGCTGACAAAGGATAGGGTCAGGCAGGGTCTGCCGGTATGCTCTTCACTGTTTTTAGTCATGCACAGCGCCAAAACGCTTCTTCAGGTCCAAGCTGTCTGACTTGAGTCAGACTTGTATCTGTACTGGTGTTGGCTGTACAACACCAGTGCCGGAGTCGGCCGCACTTACCCCCTCCCACCTACACCCTTACCTCCTGCCGTGTCCTGCGCCAAATCTCCTGTTCTGTTCTTACATGTTTGAATGAACCCATCACGCCAGCAGTCAGAGATGACATGAAAGCAAGCCAGCAATATTCTCTGCTCAAAATCTTGCAAATAAGGGGGGTTTCAGGCATTTTCTTCTCACAGCATGGCCTGACATTGCAGAAAGACAGAGGGCATTTGTAACCACTTATACCTAACCACCTGTACCTTACCACCCGTACAAATATCAAGGCCCACATTATTCTCTTGTGTTGTCTGCCTTGTTGGTGTCAGCTCAACTATGCCAGCTTCCGTGCAGCTGCAACAGAAATCCATAATGCATGATGGTGTGTAGGACGATGATCCCAATGCTGCAGCTGCTGCACTTGAGTCAATGTTTCCTGACACCATGAGGAAGAACAAGAACAAGAAGAAGGGTGGACAGGCTGCTGCAGCGGTTTCGGCTCTAGTTGACCCTGGTATGCAATTTACATACCTTTTTCAGGACATGCATGATGACATTGCTTGCATTGTGCAGGTATCTTGACGTGTAGGTATCTTGACATTACCACAACACCAACATTGCAGCGATGTAATAATGTTGTATGTGCAAGTGGTGTCTGTTTTGAATCGCAGCAATCCCCAGGCAATGCGCTCCTTGCTTCTTGACATACCCAAAGAGCTTTGGGTAGGTCTGCCCGTGGTGAATACATGCAAGTTTTGCCCAAGAGGAGCATTGTTGCAGGTTGCAGGTTGCAATGGGCCAATGCATACACCGCTATGCATTTCTGTCATTTGTGATGTTCTCTTGCTTGCAATACAGGGATGGCAAACGCAATTCCAGCAGCTGTAGACCCTAGTGAGCCAGTCTACTGTTACTGTCAGCGTGTTTCTTTTGGTGAGATGATTGCTTGTGACAATGAGGACTGTGCCATTGAGTGGTTTCACTTTGAGTGCGTGGGGTTGACGCCTGAAAATCGACCCAAAGGCAAATGGTATTGCAAGGAGTGTACACAGTTGAAAAAGGCTTCCAGATGACATTTTGCCAAGAAGCTTTTGTCTGAATTGTATATTCTGTGGTCCAAAGCCTGCATGTACATTATTGTGACAAGCTGAAAGTAAAACAGTGTCCTGGCATCTGCTAGTGCCATGAGCTGCTTATGAGCCACTGTGTTTACAGCATATTCCGGTGTGTGTTCTCACTACTAGGTATGATACCATACAGCGTGCCTTCTGACTACGGTATTGTCGTTCCCTTGATGTATCAGATCTCAGATACACGGATGCACTGATCTGCAGAATCTGGTAACATGCCTGGATTATGGAGATATTGTGATACAGTATGTAGTCATGCAAGCTTGTGTTAGGCTGCGCGATGCATTGAAATACGGCCAACTACGGTATTGTAGTTGGAAATTGATCTGCGATGCTTAAAGTGTCACGGAGTTCATTGAGCTTGGGTGAGTCAGCAAAAAATTGCGGTGCAATATTCTGCAAATCATTTGCGCAAAGCAGCGTATGAACCATACACTGCTCAGGCACAGCTGAGTGATGCAGGTTTCAACACGTCCTCGTTGGTCTGCTGCAACAAAGGAGTAGTAGGTGTGGCTTGATAAGCATATAACATAGTCCAAGGATACTGTGATGGTAACTTATCAACATGAGCTGAGGCAGATTTAATAACTGCCTTCTCAAACACATCAATCTAAGCAATCTGGAAAGTGCAGGAGCTGAAGTGCAATTGCTCTAAGCTTTGGCACATGCACAATGTCAATTGGCTTTTATGTCCAAGGTGTCATAAGCCCTCAAAGTATATTCAGTCCAGATGGAAGCACACAGTGGCTTGTTTCTAGTAGCAAACCGGTGACTTGTTTTCCAGTGAATCATCTCAACTGCACGCCAGCATCCTTTACAGCGTCTAACAGAGCTGCCAACTTGCCATGATATTTCTCGCCTTTTCGCCTATCCCAATGCACATGCTCAATGCTGGCAGCTTTGGCTCTGGCTGCCAAAATTGTGCCAATTGCAGCGGCGGCCTTCTTGTCAGTACGACTTTGCCCTTGAAATGTGTCCTTGAGAGCCTTTTCCAGTGTGCTTGCCGCTGCAACAACGCCGCGCCCTCGCTGAACAACTTGCCCGTACAGGTTCTGATTTGAGAAGAATAGCTTCAGCACAGGTGTGCTAAAGCTACTCATAGGTCTATGGGGTAAGCAGTAGCAGCACAATCCAGCCACAAAGTCCGGTCAAGCCTGCAGAGACGTCCTTCAAGATTGGATGCACCGCTATTGACAGTCGGAGACCGTCAATCCCGCTGCAGCTCGGGGCAGGACCTGCTGTCCTACTGCTCAAACGCTGAAGGCTGCAGCTTGCCTTCAGACGCAATCTGGCCACTTCCGCAACGTCTTATGCTGCATCGTCGCTCCGTTTACCGGGTAGAAGGAAAATGCCTACGGCTTTTTAAATGGTTAATAAAGCCTTAAAATGCAATCTGCAGCAGTTAGCTCAGTGGCAGAGCAGCTGACTGCAGATCAGCAGGTCATCGGTTCAAAACCAATGGTCGACTTTATGCCTCTGTGCGTAACATCGTTTTGGCATGCATACTCGGCCACATCAAGCTTGCGCATGCAATTGCAGTACTGTGCTTGTTGAGTTACTGTTTCCACATCAAGCTTGCGCATGCAATTGCTGTACTGTGCTTGTTGAGTTACTGTTTCAACAGAGCTACAGCATGCACGGGCCATGGCTCACGGCAACAGGCTGCAACACTAGCCGGCACATATCAAAGTAGTATCCCGTCAAAGTTTGCAGTGAGCCACGGTCGCCAATGGCAGCTGCAGGGCCTGACTTGGCCACTACGATGCTTCACTGTCCCAACTGAAGTTTGCACTGGTGGTGAGTTAGCAAAGGCTTTAGACAACTTAATGCACGGTGTTCTGGACTTTGAAGCAGTTGGGCTGTAAGCTTATGATAAAATACGGTCTTAGCGTGCACTGGGATACTTGGTGGGATGCACAGCCACTCTATAAGCAATTCGGCTTACCTTATTGTGAGACTGCGGATGACTAAGCAAGCTATCCGGTGTCAGGTTGACCGGCAAGGTCGACAAGACAAAGTCTGAGTCCTATCGCACTTCCCTCACGTACTGTGATTGCAATGACCCGCCTTTTAAGTGCCGCACTGCTGAGTTCACAGCATGCCACAGAGGCACTCCGGTGTCCGGATCACTTACTGGCCAGAAACAGTCTACGTACCTGCACCCTTGCCAGCGGGCACAACTTGTTACGCGCAGCTCGTTTGAGACACAGTGCTGCCAATATCAATGCTACTCACGGCAGGTCCCACAGAAGAAAAACCGGCGCTGTCGCGGCCACTGCTCAACAGAGCAGTGCAGTTATGACTCCCCTACTACAGCTACAGAAAAGACTTCAGGATAGCGGTGCAGCCCTTGACGCATTGGACCTGTCGTACAAGCAAACTGTTGCCGCGCGCAAAGTTCGACAGGGCGAGGTAGCTGCCATACTGTTATTGACAGGCAACACACATACTGCGGCAGGCAAGGTCTACAAAACAATCACTTCTGCAGGTGCTTTTGAGCATCCCTGGAGATGTTGCTGTCACAAAGGAGGATGTTGCAGCTGAATCTGTCTGTGCTGAGTTAGCTTCAGGCCGCAGTGAGGTTGTTGGACTGGCACTGTGGCTTATTGTCCATCGGTGCAAGGTGACTGCTTGCAGTCTCAGTTACAGTGTGTGCATGCTTTTTACGTCATGACACAGGCAATGCTAGTATGAGCGACAAACCAAGCTGCAATGTTAACTGTCTGGTCCATGTTTGCATCAGTTGTCATTGGCAAAACCCATCCAAACATACTACAGGGGTCCAGCTCACCATGGAAAGATTTTGTAGACACGCTGCCACAAACAACCAACTCCCCAACCTTGTGGCCACCAGAGGAGCAGTCAGAGTATTTACAGGGCTCACCAGCTCTTCAAGAGGCTCAGGCCAGATCTAAAGCATTGGATGCAGAATGGGACAGCGTCAGCCAACAAATGGCTGCAGATCCTGCGCAACAAGCTGATCGTGAGCAATCATGCCACTACCGTTCTTCTCAGCATGCATATATTGTGCTGAACCATACTGTGTTACAGTGCAATGTTTGTTGAGGTTGACTGTTTTAGCCGTTTGCTTCAACACTGAGGAAGACAACTCATGTTATTGATGATGCTCAGGTCCAGCTTTGATGGACAGCCCTGCCCGTCTTGCTGTCTGTCTGCCTTTTCTCCTGCATGGCCATCTCAATAAAGCAATCTGCCTCCAAACTTTACAAATCACGGCATCTGCAGAGTTGCATGCAGCCAGCTTCACTTGCAATCAGGTTCTTTCCCCTGGACAACACCATGTGTTGCATTTCACACTTCATGCCAGGTCTGCTGACACTGAAATTCTCAACTGTCTTGCAGTCGAAATCAGCAGGGAAATTTTCCGGTCAGCTGTGGCCGTGGTCATTGCACATGCAGTCTATCTGCCATCAGTGCAATGCTTTTCTCTGCTGCCTGTTGCCTCAACCCTCCAGCGTACGGGAGCTGACACCGGCGCAGCTTTGGACTATGACATAGACAATGGATGTGTCACTCTGACAGCACAAAGGACTATCAGGTATGTAATGGGGGTACACTGAAGGACCCTGTAGTACAGACCTAGAATAAAGTACAATTGGGCCTGTGTATGAGGTCTGCCATGTGCTCAGCAGGCCAATGTGTGAACTCTGATCTGTCAACTATGCTTTGATATGCACCTGCTGGTGTCAGACATTCAGACATTTGTGCTTTGTGACGGCCTAAGTATTTCATGTCTGTTGTGCTGCTTCATGTTCATTTCAGTCATGCCATTGTCGGCAGTTCATGCGCCGGCCTGTCTGACAACCCTGCATTTCCAGCATCGCAAATGCTTAGACAGTCTCTTCCGGGTAAAACCCACAGTTTGCTTGATCCATGATCTGCATCAATATGTTTGGGAGAGTATCCTTTCCACTGTTCTTGGTTCAGGCAAGGGGAGCCGATAGCCATCTATGACGGCCGACCCAACACAGAGATGTTCCTAGCATCTGGAAAGCTAGAAGAGCACAACCTGTCTGACTACCTCACAGTGCAAGCTAGCCTGGTGGCTGCTGACAAGCTGTATATCATGAAGAAGCAGGTGCAGACCCTCAGTACCTATGCATGTCGCACCCATGACAGTATGTCAGTTGGGTGTGATGGCTCGATGAAGGCAAATGTATATTCCGCTCTTCTCACACAACTCATTAGTCTGTCTTCTTGATAAGCATACGGCTCTTCTCACATTATTGTTTGGTCTGTCTTTATGGCAAACATACGGCTCTTCACACCTATTGTTCAGTCTGTCTTCATGATGAACATACAGCTCTTCTCACGCTATTGTTTTGTCTGTGTGTTGTTGAAGGGATCCGATATCATGACACCTTCCTGTGCTGCAGGTGGTACAATCGCTAGGTTTTGAAGAAATCTGACATCATGACAACTTTTTATGCTGCAGGTGATACAGTTGCTAGGGTTTGAAGGGATCTGACATCATGACACCTTTTTGTCTTACGTGTGGTCAATCGCTAGGGTTTTAATGGATCTGACATCATGACACACGTTTTCGTCTTAGGTGTGGTCAATCGCTAGGTTTTGAAGGGATCTGACATCATGACAACTTTCTGTGCTGCAGGTGGTACAGTCGCTAGGGTTTGACATCCAGCAGGAGTTCCCTATCTACGCAGACCAGATGCCTACTCAGCTGCTGGCCTTCCTACGCCTCTCAAGGCTACAGGATTCTGGCCAGATGGCAAAGGTTGGTTCTTGCAAACCCTTGTCTTGGCAAATGCTTCTCACTGCATTCTTGTTACAAAGCTGTGTTTGCATGACATGAGCTGACACTTGTATTGCTGCGTTTCGAAGTTGGCATGTCACCCGGTGCTTCTTGCATCTGTTACTGTCTTCATGCATGTATTGCTTGCGATGCATTCAGTGAGTCGTCATTGCCTTTGTTACTCACCTGTCTTCCTCACGGGTCAGGTAAAGACTGTCCCTGAGCAGGAGCTATGGCTCAGACAGCTGTAATACTTTGTGTCGCCTGCACATCAAGCTCAGCAGCATCTGTGTGGCAGCATGTCTCAAGAGATGACACTTGCTTGTGTCTTTACAAATTATAAGGCTGGCTGACTATACTGCTGAGTAACTCCATGACTGCAGATCAATTTTGAGGATGATGTTGTAATCAGCCAGTCCAATGAGTACGAAGTCTTGCAGCTGCTGATGGCTGATATGCGAGATCGTTTAACAGCTTATCCAGGTATGCATCACAGAGACGGCCTTGTGCACACCATGCATAGCGTACAACATGAGCGTCACTTGTCACATGCTGATTTTCAAGGCTTCTGTGTTGGGTAACAGCAGGACTTTCTGTCTTTGACATTGCCTCTATGGCATTTGCCCCTGTAACCGCACCCCTTGAGTGCAAAATAGAGCCTGATGTCAGCAGATGTTGACGCACAGAACTAGGTTTAGAAACAATCAGTAAGTACCTAGCGACAACTAGCACATCTGTGATTATCATCATTGTTATCATGAGCATCATTTCAAGCATGCTTTGCCGCAGTGGGCAATCTTGCATCATGCATGCCGTCCTTATATGGCCAGCATCATTCGTCCTGCTAACTGCACCGGCTGCTGTTAGGTTGCATAGGACATCAAACCAGCACGATGTATACTCACGATGGAAAGCTGTGTAGATTCACAATCGTACACATGCAAGGGGGATCAACACTCTGCTGTTGTATCTTATGGCTTTTGAAGGCATATGCTGGCAACGTATTGCCTTGGATGTTCTGTCCAGAAGCCTGACGGCATGCTGAACCTGCCCCTGATGCTAAGGCTGTATCTTTGGGTTTTAGCATTGCCATTCAGTGTGCAGTTTTTGCGCAACGCAGGTAGCATTGAGGATGAGCTGAAGCTTCTCCAAAATAAGAAGCTAACAGAGAGGCAGCGAGCTGCAGCTCAGCTGCGCTTCTCTGAAAAGGTCATCCTGCAGAAGACGCTTGATGCTGTCAGAAGGTAGTTCTGCTTGCTCAACACCTGCATGAGGGGCGGCTGTGCTTATGCACTCTGCCGTGGTTGCATGTATGGGCATGTCTTGCTGCAAACACATGATTGTACATCTGTTTGAGTAGCTGCAAGGTTTTGTGTACTTTGACCACATACACTTCATGAAAAACATCAGCTAGTCATTGTCAAGTGGCCTTGCTTGTGACTCCCAAGGCTACGTATTTTGAATTTGCCATTGCTGCAATTGACACTGCAGACCCAACTTGCCATACCCTTTTTGTACAAATGGTAATGCCACAGCTATGGTACAGTGCATAGGAATCACGCAGCACTGTTCTTGCTTTTGCAGACGTTTGGCACCCATCAGAGGCATCCCTACCAAAGGAGGAAAGATGGTCAGTCCGAATGCTGATCTAGAGGATATCTTCAGCACCATTGAAAACATCCCAAATGCACCCAAGAAGCTGTTTGCTGGCATCAAGAGTTGGGCACGTGGTGACAAGGATCCAACCTGGAAGCGATGACTGACCAAAGTGCAGCCATGGGACTTCACCAATGCAGTGTGTTGATTTATCAGTAATTGCATGTCGCAGCAACATTGCCAATGTACCAATGGTCTTCTGATGAGCCACTGATGCGCTGCTGCCCACAGACAGAAGACTGTTTGCTGTGCATCATATCTGCAGCACGTGATTGTGACAATAAAAGCTTTGCTGCCTTAACAAGTGAGCAAAAATGAGTTGGGCCAGATCGCATCAACTCACAGCAGCTTATCTCATGCATTCTCAGCCTACGAATGTGTTTGGTGGTGCATCTGCAATGAATCTCATGCAAGCAGTGTAACACATGCTCAGCATACAATCAGCATGCGTTGTTTGTCTCTGTATACAGGAGGCCTGCAGAGCCTGAAATAAGGCAGCAGGTCTAGAACTATGTCAGAGCCATGTCTCAGCAGACTCCACTTTATAAAATTGCCTGAGCAAATTGAGTCAAATCAGGCATGACAGCGCAAAACTGAAGCTTTGCAGTATTGTACAAAGCTGGCGATTCATCATGCAGCCATGCAGGTACAACATACATAGAATCAACTCACATGACAACGCAAATTTGAAGCCAACATGACATGTCAGCTATGTCACGATCAGCCCTCTGTGCCTTGTGCTCTTTGGGGATATTGCTCCCTCATCCTTTCTGTTGGAACATACTGACCATCTTCAAACCCTTTGAAGTAGTCATCTATGAGTGGGTGCTCAACCTGTGTCTGACCCCGTACAGTTGCAATGTTTTCTTGTGCTACATATGTCACAGAGCCTGGCGGACTGCGGTCACGGTCATCCACAAGTACATGATAGAAAGGCTGATTTCGTCCCAAAGGAAGACTGTCTACACGCATGGCCTGTAGCAACAACAGCACAAGCATATCACAGGATCTTAAGGCAGTGAGCTGCCTGCATGCTGAAGGGCAGTCTCTTTGCTGTCAAGCGCAGCAACATAGACAGTGAAGAAGGCTGATGAAAGCCCAAGTGCTCACCTTGATCCAATTTTCCGGAGCTATGCAGGTGATATCATAGCCAACTATGACGCCTCTGTATTCATACCTTTTGTGTCTTATGACTTGTCCTGCAAAAGAGCAGTTCATTGTGATGCAACTATGGCATGCATGCCATAGTGTGCACGGTTGTAATGCCTCTCATTTATGTCTGCAAAACAGCTGATACAGCTCATGAATACCTATGTCATGTACAATCTTGGAGCGAGCTTCCTCGTAAGCTTCAATCTCTAAGCGTCTTCTTTCCAGCTCCAGCTGTGTGATGCTATCTCGTTGCTGTGCTGCCTGTAGTCATGCATGAAGTTTGCACATGGGCCACAAATGCTTGATTGGTGACAGACCAAGC
>JAABUU010002476.1_pt1 | contig 26263 bp, 22 predicted proteins | sample 5559301 | NCBI WGS metagenome assembly JAABUU01 (sample SAMN10711884, study PRJNA513360) | rock metagenome | isolation source: Antarctica rocks | place: Antarctica: Victoria Land, Richard Nunatak white | reverse complement strand
TTTTGGAACATTTTGATTGCTAAAAAGCTACTGAATCTATTAATGTTCATTCTTTTCAAATTATCGAGGTTTCGTTGATTCGATAATCGACGGGGTCGACAAATGCGATGCCAAGAAATCGCAACCTTTCTGCACACGCTAATACCTCTTAGCCTTCGTCAGTTCTCATTGTTCCCTTCTTCTTCCATTATATCTGTAGATATATAGGTATGCTCTTGTTCTATGGGACAAGCATGCTAGCATTTTGGGGTTTGAGGTATCTGAATAAATTCGATCTATCGGGCATCGCCTCCGTTTGAGCTATACATATATTATTATATTTGTTTGGGCAAACCCGACAGCCCCTGGCGGTATCTAAGGCTAAATTTTGCCCCGGAAGCCGCCCTGAGGTGTCAAGCACTCCCTCTTTATAAGCGACTGAGTCTATGGAGTGGGTGGGTGGGGCGAAAGCGAATTTCTAGCTGAATCTTAAGAGATGAAGGGAGAAACAGGAGGGGGGACCGCCTATTTATCCCCCTGTTCCCCCTTTATCCCCTTGTTCTCTAGCTGCCGAGGTTGTTGGTAGCCGGTTCTACCACCTTCCATGCTTCCCTTCGCTTGCCGATAGCCTTCAGTCAAGCTGACCCTTTCTATCCTACAGCACGTGGGAGTTCAGGGGACGTTAATACCCCCGAAAACCTGGGAAAGAAGCTGCAGTCGGGAGATTAATCGGATTACAAGTTTCGACGTAAAGATGACAATGCGAAGGACGTGGAGGGCAGAAGCCCGCATGAACCGAGCGCAAGGCAAATAAGTGGTGAAGTGGTCGCTATGGGGACATGTTTTTCGTGGCGTAGCTGAAATGCCGGCAGAAGGTAATATGAGGGTCAAAGGAATATGTTCCACTTGAGAGAACGACAGCCCGCAAGCATCCTCGTGACCCATCGCCTTTTGAGTTATTGGATCAAGAATCACTTAGCGGAGCTGAATTATTCAATATGTAACCGACTTTACCTTACCCTACTTTACATAGAGACGGTAGGTTAGGAGGTTTGGTACGTTGTGGAATGACTGAGAGTTACAAGGTATCGAGTAAATGACTCTTACTCGATGATGTCCATCACTAGTGCTGGCTATACTATCAGACCAACTTCTTACGATTAAGAAAGGAAGTACGGGCAGGCAACAAGTCGAGTACGAGAACCGATATCGAGGCGCTGTTTAACGCACTATAAGTAGAGTGATTCTAGGTCTAAGAGCCGACGACATGATCATGGGGATCGGTCCTCATCATATGCAAAGGGTTCTTCCTTCAATATTATATTTTCTCAATACTTCAATCTAAACAGTTCTATGAGGAATGATGATAGGACAGATTGCGACGCAATTGAATCCTTCCCGAGGGAAGGTTTTCCCTTATCATACCCAATCGTGCCAATGATGGCCCCAAATCCTTTAGGTTAGAAGCTTAGGATAGAATCGTCTAGCGTCACTCAAATCTGTCGCATTTCTTTCAAGTACTCTTTGGACGAGCTGATGAGGCACGAGTCAATGATTTTGCGCTCGCAGAATGTTCGTATCGTCCAAATCTTGACTGTATGGAGTGGGTGGGGGAAAAGAAGTTTCCAGCCAAGCCCTACGGGATGGGACTGCTCCCGACGGGGGAACTGCTGGCAGATTAGATGATTGCGCCGCCAGATACTGTAGGTGGGTTAATCTAATGCTCCTATGCGGCTTAATGTTCTTAGTCCAAGTCCCTATTTCCCCCAACCATGCTACCATCCTCCTTTCCCCTTTCACCACCGCCATCCCGGCTCTGGCGCCTCTTCCAAACCGCAAACCCACCATCTCCCGTGCCCTCCCCCTCTACCCCCGCCAAAACACTACCACCACCGCCGCCTCCTCCTCCTCCACAGCCTCACACATCCCTATCGCTCACGCCGGCGGCGTCCTCAACCCCTCCGCCGCCGCAGAAGTCGACCCTCGTGATGATACGGCCACCCGGGCTTTCTCCTCTGCGGCCATGAAATCCGCCTTATATCTCGAGATTACATCATCGGAAATCCCCGAGATATGCAGCCTTACAAGGCTGAGCCCTCCGCATATAATGTAGCTATATCCTTCGTACACTCATTAAGCAATGCATTATATCCTCATATAGATCATATGTATTTGCCTATAGCCCTTAAGTTCAAGTTTTTAGCCCAGGTCTGGTTGGTTCGTAACACTTAGTTGCAAAAAACATGTCTGAGGATTTGAGCCCCATTTGAGTTTGAAACTTCAAACAGGGCTTTCATTCAACCAGATGGGACCCGACCAAGGGCTTTACCCAACCAGTAGAGACCCGATCAAGATTTTAACCCAACTAAAGAAACCCTAGCTAAGACTGGACCCAAACTGTAGGTATTCGAGTGGTAGGGTGAGTTCTGAAAATTCAGACCCAACCCGACCTAATAGCCACGCTAGTCTTTTTCGTTTGAGATCAGGCAGTTCGAGTCATCGTGAGCATAGAGCAATATCAAGCGCCATTACATTCCAGTATCGTCGAAGCTTAGAGCCGGAAGAGCTAGGTCGTTACCTGGAGGGTTATCTCCTTCTCGATCGTAGAAGTCGTTCAGTATATTCTCATACAAGCGTAGCGTTGGCAAGCGCCGTACTGTTCCTTTTCCGGAATAATTCAAAGGTTGCTCACGATCTAGCACGAGTATATGTGACTTCGAGATGCGAGCTCCTAGCTTGTAAGCTTGATTGGCCTTCTGCACAATAGGCCAGATCTGCTCAACAAGTCCTCTCTTTGCTTCAGTACAGAGTGTTTGGCCGCTGGCTAGCTCGACCATGAGCGCTGGCTGAAACCGTCCCGTCCCAGCCATCAATGCTGCACGAACTTCGGGATGATGCGAAACCTGCTGCTCCATTGCAATAGGGTTGCACATATACCCTGGTTTGAAGACAATTCTGTCATCTATCCTTCCTTTGTGCGTCCAAAGGTCTGGTTCCGAGGGATGGGGAGCGAATAGATCTTTGGTGGGATATTCAGTGAGATGTGGAAAAATTTTAAAGATCGGCTGCTCCTCTACCAGTTCCGCTTTCCGTACTATGACAGCCTCGAAAACCTCAGGCTCAGCCTCAACAGCCCTAAACTCGATCCCAGCGTGGGGATTTGGATGAATATAATTCCAATCTTCTGAAGGCCATCGATTGAAAGGAAAAACAGTAGGAAAGGGGCTGGTTTCTGTGGAGCCGTTTACGTTAAAGGTTCGAGTCTTAGAAGAGAAAGCGTCGCCAGCAAATTGGGCGACACCTCCACCACTGTAGAGTACTAGCCCAACCTTCTTCGTCACATAATCCAGCATTTCTGGGTTTGAGGCAATTTTTTCCATGAAGGGGGGAGCTAAGAGAAGTGAGTCAACCTGGACATGCTTGAGACCTTCAACGATGTTCTCAGCAGAGGGAGCAGCCCCTCCTAATGGTGTTATGATCGTGGTTTGATTGGCTAATGCGTCAAACATTGATGCAAACATGCTGCCGGCCTACCTCGAAGGTGTCAGAAGAAGTACTGAATTTCGAAATTCATCGAAGCAGTGTAGAATGTAGAAGGCAGCATAAGGAAAAACACAGTCTTACATGAAAAAAGGGCAGGGTGTTGAATAATCGGACTGACTGGGGCAATAGCATTTGGTTTCTGAAGCCTGGCGGTGGGATAAGCCGCGTCCACGAGACATAGCTTGCAGCATAATCATGCGAGTAGATGATAGGCTTAGGTGCGCCTGTTGTTCCAGAAGTGTGCAGAACTACCAGTGGCTCGAGCTTGGCTTCGGCAAAATTTTTGCGGTATGGGTATGGATGATAGACACCGCTAAGTAAATCGTAGAGACTAGGGCTATCGATCAGCTTCAGCGGGTATACCTCCAAGATGCTTGTCACCACAGGAGAACGTGGATTAGCGGGTGTGAGTAATATCTTGCAGTCAGTTGTTCTGAATAGGCTGACATGGTCAGCAATGGTGTTGCGTGGTGAGACCGAGAGTATCTATGTATTATCATTTGTCAGCAACATGTTTGCGTGTAGAATTGCTCGTGCACCCAATCTATGCAGACCTTGTATCCCGCTTTAGTAGCCCCGAGAATCATAATGATATACGCTATATCATTGGCACCCATGTATGCTATAGTATCGAGATTTATCCCCTTGCCTAGCTGGTTGTGCAGCAACCAAGCAACACCATTGACGGCATTTGCTAGAGAGCTGTACGTGATTTTGAGGTAACCCTTGTCGTAGTTCGTCGGCGACGCGGGAGTCTCTGCGTAGATAGCTTCGGGTCTTGTCCTGGCCATTCCATCCACTATATTCGGGAGGAGCTGTTTTCTTTGATCAATTGCAGCAGGAACTTCAGCGCCTTCGGTGAATTGAAGTGTAGCCATGATCCGCACCCACAGGACTAGTCCGGTATGTTTTTAATTGCGGTACCAGTTGGTTATATCGTTATGAGGTAAGGAAATGCTTCAGCAACGTAGCTGTTGTAGAAATAGAGCCAAAATCCTAAGTTGCTATGAAATGATATAAGGAGACGCGAGTTCCCGAGCTATTCGAGGTTAGGAATAATGCTGATCAATAAATTATCAATGGTTCATCTGAGCCGCCTTTGTGCTCAGCAGAGCCAAGGTCAAGAGTCTCCACACAGGCCTGATGCTTAAAGACGGCACACCACATGGTACTTGAGATGCAAGAATTGCCTATCTCTCGAAGAACTGCGCAAATTCACGGCCAGAGCTACCTTACTGTTCTTGCGTAATATGTACACGTCAAGGATACAGAGATGAGAGCTTTGAAACGCAGAGTGAAAAGGTAATTGAGTGGTCGAGACGGTTGCTATCACCGTCTGCGATAAGAGACCTTTCGTGATTGGCCGAGCTGTGAAGTGATCGTACTTCTATCAGGGAGAGAAATTGGCACACCAGGCAACTAGGCGGCAGAGTCGTGTTAATATTACATACACTGATGAGAGTTCATTCTTACCGTTCCTTACGCCTTTTCGAGTACGAATACGCGGAAGGATTGACACCGGCTGCCAATCAAGCGCTTCTACAGTGTCAAAGATGAGGCAACTGAATCTATGTGGAAGGGGGGCTTGGAAACCTCTGATAGGAAGATACCGCATAAACCCGTTTGGGTCAAATCCCCTTGCACTACCGGACCACTCCGTAGCAACATACGACATGCGTGCATGCATATGTAGCCCATGTTAAAAGACTTTCGAAGGACCTCGATGCCTGCGTTTGCCTGAATTCACTCTGTTCTGCAGCCATGTTTACACCGCTGTTCACACCTTCTGCACACGAGATCTTTCTGGTGAAGGCACAGTTTTGCATTACAGGCGCACCAACAGTTTTTGAGACTATCACTGACTGTTCTCACCTTTTGACTGGCCCGGCAATAACGGCACAGTTCAATGGGAAGAAGGCAACCAAAGTGATCGGGAAGAGCAATGTACATCATTCTGTGCTCAAGCAGCTCGTTTCCCACTCAGCGGCACGCCGAGTAGTCGTATGCACGGGGTTTCCGCGCACACTGGGTTTCCGCGCACTCTAACCTAAAAAGGTTAATTACATATAGTATCGGGCTTAGCGTGCTGAAAAGGGCACTAAGATAATTAGTCATACCGTAAGGTACCTATCTAGCGTGCGCGGAAACCCAGTGTGCGCGGAAACCCCGTGCATACGAGTATCGGATGTCGAAGGACAGGTACGGAATAGCCTACCTTACTTAGATTCAGAGTGACATGACTTGCATTTGACTACTAACGTGACACTACAACATAGAGAGGCTGATGGTGGGGTGGGCTCAGCTCTGTTTTCCTTGCTTATCTTCGCTTGGTGAGTGGTGGTTTTTCGCGACCTCATCATTGCCTCAGAACCTCGGACGTGGTATTCAAGTCCCTTCGGATTGGAGATGGCGCTTAGTAATAGCATGCGTATGAGGACTAGAGGCGAAATGTCAACTCGAGGGGGCTTGATAGGGTATGCCAGAGGTCCTAAGGCAGCCTGATCAACACTTCCTTGGACCGATACTATATCGGTCAGCGCTGGGCGAGTCTTGGATTCGCATAAGTTGCACAGTGAAAATGGGTAGGATCCCTCATACAGACTTGCAGCGACAGGTAATCAAGTCTTTGACTCGATAAGTCCCGATCTTTGCGCGCTAGACTTCAATTGAGTACATACAACATAGCTTTGAGGGCAGGGGATGCAACGTATAGTACTAGAAGGAACTTAGTTAAGCTTCACTTGGAGCAGATAAGTCTTGCCTTGTCTACCTAGTTCGCCAGCTTCGATATTTTGGTTCGGCTTTAGGTTTTACAGACTTCTACATGATGCGAGCGCTCCATAATTTATCCACCGCGCTCGTCCTTATCGTCGATTATTCTACCATCACGCTCCCGGAGGGCTCCAACCTCATCGCTTGTCACCTTTTTCTTTGGCTTCTCGAGAGTTCTCCATTCCATAAACAGACTGCACAAGAAGGCGGTACCACCGGCGGCAATTGGGAGGATATAGGTGCACGATAATGCGAAGCTATATGCTTCTCGAACTGTACTTACAAGACCAGCTGGTACCTTGCTGGATATGTCTGCAGCTCCGGCGGCGATTAGCTCAGTAGAATGGATCCCAGGCACCGACCGGAATCGTCGATTGAGAGAATTGGACAGGATGTTCTGCGCGATACTGACGGCCAGGGCGCCGCCGAGGGCTTGGGAAAAGACTATCAACGCATTGCCCATTGGTACGTCTTCTGCGGGAAGAACAACGTGGACGACACTGTAGGGGATTTGAAAGGCCATACCGAAACCGATGCCCGCTATCACTTGATACCCAAACCACTGGCCCTCGCTACTGACCAAGCCAAGTGTATGTATAAGACCACAACCTACGGTTAACACAGCGGCACCTAGCCACATGAGGGGCACATAGTGCCCAAAGGCTGTGATGCAGCTGCCTGTGACTAATGCCGTACTAAACACGGCTACCAGGTAGGGCAAGATCCGTACGCCGGATACTTCAGCTGAAGTATTTTTGACGGCCTGGAAATAGAATGGTAGGTAATAGATCTGTGTATCTGCGGACATGTTGATAAGAGCGGTAAACAGACAGCTAGCCATCAAGCTTCGTTGATGTAGAATACGAAGAGGTATCATAGCACTGCCTGTCGAGTTAGCCAAGGACGACACCCGTAGCTGGCAGGGCAATTGTCGCTTACTTGTCCTTGCGATGAATCTGCAAGATAACGAAGAGAAGGAGCAGGCATCCAAACCCAATCAAACAACCCCAAACTTTAGAATTTGACCATGGAAACTTGATGCCGCCCCACTGAAGAGCAAGAAGTAAGCATACGATAGATGCCATCAAAATGGTAGATCCTCCTATGTCCGTCCTCTTCAATTTCACCTTCAGGTTTAAATCGCGACATGGCGGTATCGGAGGCTTATACGTAGCAGCAATGATGAAAATTGCTACCGCACCAAAGGCTGTCAGGTGTAAGCTCTCTTGTCTCACAATATTAGGCAGAGGGATTTCTACGTAAATTCACCCAGAAGCAGAACCGCCATGTCAGTTTCGCGGAGTCAGTAAAAACCCCACCCAGCAGAGGGCCTGCTACAGCGGCTACCCCATACATGCTTGTTACGATGGATATGTAAAGGGGCTTCTGTCTTAGAGGCACTAAATTTGTGGCAATAGTGAGACTTCCGGAGTAAATGCCAGCGGAACCAGTCCCCGAAATGGCTCGTCCAACAATTAAAACCGGTGACGTTGGCGCACTGGCACATATCGTCGACCCAATCTCGAAGGTCAGAAGTGATAGAATGTAGATCCATTTGATATCGAAGAAAGTGTAGAGCTTGCCGAAGATAGATTGAAACGATAGTTGAGTCAAAAGGTATGCGGAACCGTACCAGCCCACATCATTTATGCTATTGAATTGGGTCGTCATTTTTGGGATGGCAGTCCCTAGTATATTTTAATTAATTATCTGAGATAGAAGCCGTGGACTCATCACGCGAGCCAGAGGTTTTTGAACTCACCGATGATGTTCGTATCAAGCCCTATCATGAAAATAGCAATCATGAGGGCCACTGTCAGTGTAGATAACAGAAGCTTGCCTGGATATACGATTTCCTCGACAATGTCTGGCGTCTGCTGCTGGTCCACACTCCTTTCGTTCGCAGGAGCCCGATCCTCTCGTAGCAAGTAGTTGATCGAAGGCGGACTGCTCGCTCTTTCTCGCCCAGCTAAGGCGGATGCAGAAGACGGTGAACGGTGGTTACGAAGCTCATGGCTGTCATCCATTGTCGTTGTTGCAGTACCTGCAGCTTAATTCGGAAGCCAGCCTGTCCAACGTCAAGATCACAACGAAATGAACCTCAACGTCAGCAGGCGAACAGGTCTTTGCGGACAGGAGTAATTTCCATATTCTTCAGGAACGGAGACACACTGACGTGATACTCTCGTAAAACGGAGGTGGTGTGTTGTACGTTATCTTCTGCCGCCTACCGCCTCGGCTTCAAGACAAAGGTTCCGCGCGCTCCGAAAGACTAGGCTCGGCTGTCTGGTATCAGGCGTCTCCACATCCTCCAAGTAGGAGCGTGTGGGAGCCTAGGGAGGTGCCTTAGAGCACTATTTTGTAAGGTACAACATACTCGTTCCTAAGGTAGGTTAGCAGCCGGAGAATCTGCAAGCGTGCCGTTGAGATGAATGCCATGTAGTACGGAGTAGTGCAGAGGCATGTAAGAGGTAATGGTAATTGGTAACTGATAACAGGCGACAGGCAACAGGCAACAGGCAGCAGGCAACAGGCAACAGGCAACAGGTAACAACAGGCTGTTGAAATATGCTATGACATAATTAATCACACATTCGGAAACAACCATGGCAACCGGAGTACGATATGCGTAAATCGGGGAGTGTTGAAATATGTTATATGACATAATTAATCACACATCCAAAAACAACCGTGGCAATCGGAAGAGTACGGTATGCATAACATGGGGGAGTGTTGAAATATGCTATACATACCTGAATAGGATTGTTCCAAAGAGTGTTCACATTTTGGCCGATTCGCAAACTCAACACAGGCAACAGGGAACAGGGCGCAAAGGGTGGGGGTTTGCCTCTTCAAGCCGGCCTCTAATGCATCAAAGAGGGATTGCAGCATATTCGTGCTAGCCCTCGAATCACTCACCTGCTCAACACACCCACTCGCGAATATGTTGTGTCTATCCGTTTCTGATTTCCCGTCCTTGCAACAGGGCGTTTGCCCCCCCATCGGAACCTTCGGAGGCTCTGCCTCGGTATGCTTTCGCGTATGTAGGGCATCGGAGAACTTCAAGAAATGCACGTATTCCGTGACAGAAGCATACTTTCTCTTCATCGCCAACATCACCAAGATCTCATTGCTCACATTAATTGGCTTCGTCGAGGAGTCATTGGCTATTGACTGTCTAAACTACCCCCGGCATGGCATCTCTACCAGCTCCTATTCTCGAAGCCCTCCAGTTCGAAGCGTCGAACCGGGCGAATGGTTCAGTGTTGGAAGATGCCTTCTATGATGTTCCGAAGGACGCAGCGAACGCTACTCCTGGCACCAGCCTGAAAGTCGAGGACGTCGACACGAACAAGTATCTGTTGCCTCCGTGCGTTGCCATGAGCCGCTTACTCTACATGTCCGAAACTCTGACCGGGTCTCGAGTCCCCGTCTCGGCATGTGTGCTCTGGCCCTTCTCTCCCAAAAATCAGGGAGATGGGTATCCCATTGCTGCTTGGGCACATGGAACGAGTGGCAATACTCCGGACTGTGCTCCCTCCAACCACAAAGCTGTGTGGCAGCATTTCCTTGGCCCATACCAATTGGTGACCCAGGGCTATGTCGTCGTGGCAACAGACTACGCTGGATTGGGTGTTCATAAAACCCAATCAGGAGAGCCAATAATACATCAGTATCTTGCCTGCCCAAGCCACGCCAACGACATTATCTATGCAGTCCAAGCTGCCCAAGAAGCTTTCGCGGAGCTTTCGAAGCACTTCGTCGTGGTTGGGCATTCGCAAGGAGGTGGTGCAGCTTGGGCTACAGCGCAGCGGCAAGTGAATCAGCCGATCAGTGGGTATCTGGGTGCCGTCGCCATATCACCAGTAACAACCATACTCGACCAACCCGAACCGTTACTCTCGGTGATTGGAACGGCCATGTGTCCAGGAATTGCAACTACGTTTCCAGATTTCAAGCTTGCAGATGTGCTCACTCCAGAAGGCCAGCAACGTCTTGCAATGATGGATCAAGCTAAGGCAGGGCTCTCGAGCGGTATGGGCCTTCTTTTAGGAGCGAACCTCATGAACGAGCATTGGAAGGAGAATCCCTACGTGCAGAGATATTACTCTATGATCTCCAATGGCGGCAAAGAGATCAGAGGCCCGCTACTGGTCGTCCACGGCGGGACGGACGACAAATTGAATGCAGCTATCACAACAGCAGCAGTTAATAAAACCGCAGAGATCTTCCCAGGCTCTCAACTCGAGTACTACTTTCTACCAAATGTTTCACATGTGCCTGCTTTACAAGCTACTCAACGAATATGGATGGAGTGGATCGCTAGCCGTTTCGCCGGTTGCGAGGTGAAGCCAGAGTGCCGTAGTGTTACTCTAACACCGGCTCGACCAATTGAATCCTATCAGGCTGAGCAGAACTGGTATGTTGAGCCTGCTACTCAGTTCTTCCATGCGCCTTGAGGACTTCAAACAATAGCGCGAATCCCATGGTCTACGTGTGGATATGCGGATATTTGAGATGATGTCCACTCCTTGTTAGGGCGATTATGCCCGATATGCATTCATTTGACGCCTCGCTCGCAGAATGTTGAATCTTAGGGAATAAATACAATGCAAACAAGTGATTACTCCCCGCCTCTAGCTTTACTTCAAAATATGCAAGTGAAATTCTGACCCCACAAAAGCTGCGTGAATATCATATCACGCGTGCATACGAAGTACTAGGTATGAGGGAAGAGGGAAGAGGCAGACTATGCAAAAGCCTACCACGGATGCTAGCTCGGCATGGAAGACGTTGTCGATCTGATACATCAGAGGAAGCCTTGTGAAATCAGTCCAAAATGCTAGCCAATTGATCTAACCGACCCTCAGCTGTCAATTCAGGCAATTGGCAACATTGTAATGCGCCGCATAAGGCCGACGCTGACATGCAGCCCCCTCAGAATTCCGGAATCCTACGACAGGGGTTATAAGCCATTTCCAGGCAATAGATCGATATCAGCTCTTTGGTATTCAACCAACCAGTTTTCCAAGCGTGTCACCATTATCATACCGCGTGAGTCTTCAGGCGGTGCATGTGTGAGGCATGAATACCTCCACTTCTGTATGTGTCGACGTCGCAGTGTTGTGAGACGATCCTACCCTAAATTGATAGTTGATCTTCCCTGCGAAACGTGGGATCGAGTATTCCTATTATATGTGCGAATACGGCATAGCAGCGCATGTGGAAGGTACGGGGTGCAAACCCTTCATCTTGCCAAGCTTGTCCATACATCCGAAGATCCTACAGAAATCGTTCAAGGCTACTTGTTTGTTAAAGAAGCTTGTCCCGTCTTTCTATGAGGCTAGGCACAACTTAAGTCTGAGCATTAGCCTCTGCATCTCCAACTTTGCCCTCTATTCTCGCATTACGGTGCTCGCAGAGGTCCAGTGCTGCTGAGCTCCTGAAGTTTCTACCACCTCTACTTGCTGCAACCAAAAATGGCTACACCCCAGAGCTTGACGGCGTCACACGATCCAGTCTCTGCAAACGAGAATCACAATGCTGAAATTGTCTCGATTACAGCTGTGTTCGTCGCTTTGTCTTTGACAGCACTCACCTTACGCATTCTTTCGAGACATCTCAAACGCGTCCAGCTATACTACGACGACTACTTAGTCATAGCCGCTTGGGTATATAAGTCCTTCCGATATTGCCATGTTGACGCTAAAAATTTCAGGTTGTGACCGCTGCTGAGAGTATGATGGTGGCTGCTGGTATGTCAACTCTTGAACTCATCATCATCGACCAAGGTCAACGGCTGAAATCTCTATGCAGCACCTGAATTCTGTGGTCTCGGTTATCATGTCTCTAGATTAACGGACTCGCAGGTCCTGGCTTTTAAGAAGGTACTAGGTTCCAGTAACTTCCTTTGGATTTACTTACATTATTGTAGGGTTTCTATGTATTACCCATTTTACAAACGAATGCTCTTTTTTTAGGAAAGGCTTCTATCTTAGCACTCCTTTATCGCATATTTATTACACCCAAGTTTCGCCTGATCCTCCGAATTCTCGGACTCGTCGTAGTGGCCTGGTATCTTTCTTGCGTTATTGGTTTTATATTTATTTGTTCTCCAATTCGAAAAGCCTGGAACGCGGACGTCCCTGGCCATTGTCTGAACGAGGCAATCTTCAACCTAGTGGTCCCTCTTCCGTGGGTGTTGACGGACTTCGCTATCCTCATTGCGCCTATACCGATGGTCAGAAGTCTCCAACTTCCTCGCAGAGAGAAGATTGGAATATCCGCGCTGTTCCTCACCGGTGGCTTGTAAGTTCAGACTCGCAGTGTTTAAGTACTTGACTGCTGATGAGTTGGCTGGCAGTACTTGTATCGTCGCAGCTTACCGATACAGTACACTTTTCTATTCGGCGAAAGACATCAGCTGTATGTTGGCCTCCAGCTAGTAGTTTCAGGGTTAACTTGACAACTTTTAGATGATCTAGTTGGTTCCGCTATATGGAGTACGATCGAGACCAACGTTACTGTCGTCTGTGCCTGCGCCGTTGCAGTCAAACCCGCACTCAAATACCTCTTTCCAACCAGGATTATCTCTTCAACTCGATCAGGATGGTTGAACCTCGTGTCTTCGCGTGCTGGTAAAAGCACTTTCAACCGAGAACCATCCAACAACGTTTCTACCAGAAGCTTCAACCGTTCAAAGGATGGACCGCGACGCCTATGGCCATTTGATATATTGGGCACTAGATCTGGATCTCGAGAGTACAGCGAGCAGGATAATGTTCCACTGCACTCGATTCGACCAGGAGAAATTTCCAAATCATGGGAACAGACTGTTTGATGTTATCTTCCAGAAACAATACAATGGCACTCGTGGTGAGTTCAATTAGTCCAACACTAAGTAGCCGCCTTTTGATGTTTTTTTTGCAAGATCGTGAAATGGATCATTCTAATGGAATGCTGATAAAGAAAAATTGCGAGGTTGCATTTGCCACAGCTTGAGTTTTGTACATAATATTGTAGCTTGAAGCGCGGGAATTGTCTTGTTTGCACAGGCTCGTACTGGGTCTTTGTCAGGATGCATTATCTCAATCAGCCATCCAAATGGTCAACCCCAAATAGGAATAGGACCCAATGAGAGAGACCTTGTTTTAACAAGCCAAAATCCCAACGTATGGCACGCATATTAAATTTCGGCTTGGTGACGTATGCGATCAGACCTCTTCGATCTGCGCTTCCGTTTGCAGCGCCCGAGCTTGGTGGAAGTAGTTTTAGTGGTGGTATTGTAACTGCATCGAGTACCATCTGTAAAATTACAAGATCACAAACGGTAATTTACGTGCCTGCCCGTGATGGAAAGGGGTATGTTCATCCGTTGTCGCCTCATAAGAGCCCTGCCTATCCTCGCATGTAGGTGCTGCGTCAAGGATCTTGTTTCAAAGGCATCTCAGAGTGGCTCCCCTGGCCTGCTCATGCATCTGTCACCTCTGACTTCTTGAGTTCTCCGTACGTAAGATGATGAGATGGTCTTAAGTCCTGGAGCTAGACTTCAAGCAGTAGTCTTACTCCCATCCTTCATGTCCTTTTCGTTCCGTGATAACTTTGAGCTGCGCCCTATCCGCACTGAAATAGTCTCGTCTTTGCCGAATCACACTTACTGAAGCCTCCTGGAAATCTCACCCCCTTCAAGAGCGAGTTCAGCTCTGACGTACACCTAGCGATCGATGTACCAGCTGCTGCCTTGCCGGTCGATCATCTCGATTGGTGGATCGGTAGCCTGTCTCTGCTCCCCAACGGTCCTCTCCTTCAATCGCTCCCTGCCAGCCAGAAATCCTTTATCTTCCCAGGTGGCACAGCTTTCGTGTGCAGGATATGTAGGCAATGTTTCAGGTGCAAAACCTTCCTGACTTAGCCACCTAGTCTTGCCTTGATTCAAGTATAACTAGAGCCAGCTTGTTGTGATTTCCATCCTTCCACATCTGTGTAGTATAAAGCATATCACTTTAGAACCACACAAACAAGAGCTATATCTTCTTCAATCGATATGTCGTCGCATGAGCCTACTCGCATCGCTGTTGTGGGAATGAGTTGTCGCTTTCCTGCCGGTGCGAACAGTCCTGAAAAGTTTTGGACGATGCTATCGGAGGGAAAGAGCGCCTGGACAAAAGTACCGTCCAGCCGTTTTAACGAGGAAGCTTTTTATCATCCTTCCCCTGACATGAACGGAGCAACAAACCACCAAGGAGGCCACTTTATTGACCAAGATCTTTCAGGCTTTGATGCTGGATTTTTTGGTATTTCCCCATCTGAAGCCCATGCCATGGATCCACAACAGAGGCTACAACTTGAGACTGCATATGAAGCTCTAGAAAATGCTGGGATTACACTACACCAAGTCAGAGGATCCAAAACAGCCGTGTACGTCGCTATTTTTAGCCGGGATTATGACCGAATGATGTACAAGGATACTGGGAACATTGCACAGTATCACATGACTGGATCAGGGGATGCTATTATCTCCAATAGAATATCATACGCATTTGACCTCAAAGCCGCCTCAATGACCATAGATACAGGCTGTTCTGGAGGCCTTGTGGCTTTGCATCAGGCATGTCAAAGCTTACGCCTAAAAGAATCTGACAGCGCCCTTGTTGGGGGCACTAATCTCATATTGAGTCCAGACGCCATGGTCCCCATGAGCTTACTCCAGTACGTACGAAACTGGATATCTAGTTCCCTCGACTAAGAAGTTCATTTAGCATTTTAAACTCTGAAGGAAAGTGTTTTCCTTTCGATAGTCGAGGTTCCGGATATGGACGTGGTGAAGGAGTAGCAACCGTCGTGCTCAAGAGGTTGGACGACGCCCTTCGGTCAGGCGACTCGATTCGCGCCATCATCCGTCACACAGGCGTAAACCAAGATGGTAAGACACTCGGAATAGCACTTCCAAATTGTCAGGCTCAAGAGAGTCTTGTTCGGGAGATGTATCAGCAAATCAAGCTTGATCCACGAGATGTACAGTATGTTGAGGCGCATGGAACGGGAACTATAGCTGGCGATGTCACCGAGATGAAATCAATCTCGGCCGTCTTCGGTCAGAATCGTAAGCCAGATCGGCCTCTCTTCGTCGGGTCCGTCAAGTCAAATATTGGGCACCTTGAGAGCTCTAGCGGTCTGGCTGGTCTCATCAAGACAATATTGATGTTAGAGAAAGGACTCTTAGCACCTAACATCAACCTTGATCGACTTAAAAGCGGAATAGAGAATTACATGGCAAATATCCAGGTTAGTAGAGGCTCCCTTCCGATTTCTGAACATGTTTGACCTAGCCCCAGATACCCTCTGAATTGGTGTCTTTCCCAGCAAACGACGACGGTACGCGCCGTGCCTCTGTTAACAGCTTTGGATACGGCGGTAAGGCCCCAAACTAGAGTGCTGACAATCACTGAACCTCATTCAGGTACCAACGCACATGTTATACTGGAAGCTGTGCCAGCAAAAGAGCAGAACGTGTTCACGAAAGGCCATCAGGCCTGCGACACGAATAGAAGTCATGAATTTGATTCCATGTATGATTCAAAACTCAATGGCATTAATGAATTCAAAGGTCAAGAAGTCAACAATGGCTGCGCGGAAGAGTCGATACCTCATTGGACCATGGATAAACCAATCAAGCAACCCTCAAGTAGTGATTTAGAAGAGCTGACGCCGAGTTCTACCGTTCAGCCAGTAATAACTCCACAGCTGTTGATTCTCACTGCCAAATCAGAGCACTCACTGGCGAAGTGGAGGGAAGACCTTGCACAATGGGTGTCCAAAACACATGTCGACGTAGAAAATTTGGCTCACACGCTCTTTTCAGGTCGCTCGCACTTGCCATGGAGATGCAGTATCATGGTCACTAGTCAAGAAGATATTTTACCCGCCCTGACGAAATCGCCATTTCACGCAATTAAAGCATCCAATGATCTTCGACTGACTTACATATTCACTGGCCAAGGCGCTCAGTGGAGTTCAATGGCAAGAGAACTTATTCTAGTAGCACCGAAATTCCGCGAGTCTTTGCTTAAATCCGAGAAAATCTTATGGGATCTTGGCGCAAGCTGGAGTTTGATTGGTGAGTTGTGCTCCGAAGTGTCGACTTCTCGCATCCATAGCAGCTATATCGCACAGCCCGCTACTACCGCCATTCAAGTCGCCCTAGTAGATCTACTTTCCTGGGTAGGCGTGCAACCAGCCGCCGTCATTGGCCATTCCAGCGGAGAAATTGCTGCGGCTTACGCAGCCGGAGCTTTGTGTCATTCCACCGCTTTGGGTGTCTCGTACCATCGTGGCTCTATTTCGGGCGCTTGTAAAGAGTTGTCCGACCAAAAGGGTGCAATGCTAGCAGTAGGGCTTGGTGAGATAGAGGTATGCAAACACATTGATCAGCTTCGGGCCGGAATCGTCTCCGTCGCCTGTATCAACAGCCGTGAAAGCACCACCATATCAGGGGACGAATCTGCGATTGATGAATTAAAAGCAGTACTTGATCGCCAAGGCATCTTTACCCGGAAGCTGAATGTTGATATCGCTTACCACTCCCATCACGTGGAAAGGGTAGCAGCGAAATACCTACAAGCTTTGCAGACGCTTGATTTTGGCTCTTCTCAGCCACACCTGAAAATGATCTCGTCGGTGACAGGAGCTGAGAAGAAGTTCGATTTTGGACCGTCCTATTGGGTAGATAACTTAACCTCGACGGTCCGCTTTTCAGAGGCCATAGCGGAGCTCTGCAGGATTCAGCAAGTAGGAGTCCCACTAACGACAGACTCCATGCAAATATTCATGGAACTAGGGCCTCACAGCGCGCTCTCTGGGCCTACGCACCAGTGTCTGGCCCAATTCAGCCCCCAGTCATCAAGGTATAATTATTTGCCCAGTCTCATCAGGGATCACAACTCGGTCTATAGTATGCTTAATCTCTGCGGAAAGCTTTTCGATCTCGGGTACTCTGTCCGTCTAGATGTCGGGGCTTTCAGTGAGAGTTACCAACGGGAGAGAAAAATGATTCGAGATCTTCCTCCCTACCATTGGGACCATTCCGTTAAGTATTGGCATGAATCACGCTTGAGCAGAGAGCATCGCTTCCGTGAGTATCCTTGTCACGACCTCCTAGGTGTACGTGTTCCTGGAGGAACTCCTCTAGAGCCTACGTGGCGTCATTTTCTTAGCGTTGAAACATTACCATGGCTATGTGACCATATCGTCGATAACTGCATCATCTTCCCGGGATCCGGATACATCTGTATGGCCATAGAAGCAATCCGTCAAAGTATCGACGAGCATCAATCCGGTGGTGCTGCACATTCGTTCACCTTACAGGACGTAGTTTTTTCCAAGGCACTTCTGATTCCCGAGGCATCTGGAAAAATCGAAGCCCAATTGAGTCTTCGATGTATCAAGGGCACTAGTAGTAGATTTACCTCTGGTTGGCACGATTTCCGAATCTGCTCCTTGTCGCAACAAGGGACATGGAATGAGAATTGCCAGGGAAAGATTATGGTCGATTTCGTCACATCAGCAGACGAGCTTGGGTCTTCGAACGACACCAAAAGTGATCTTACACACGCCTCTCTGGTCGAGCAACTGCGGTGTCATAGAGAACAGGGGTCACAGCAAACAGACCCTTTGAAACTGTATCACGATCTCAGCCTGAATGGGAACCATTACGGACCTAGCTTCGCGATCTTGAAAGAAATCTATCTTGGAGGATCTCAAGCTCTAGGAACAGTAACGATTCCCGATATTCCAGCTTATATGCCGTCGGGTTTTATGCAGCCACACATCATACATCCGGCGACACTCGATGCGTTATTCCACATCAACCTGCCTTTGTTTCTCCGGCATTGCTCTCAAGGGTCTGTGATGCCCCTTTCGATACAAGAGATCGTGATCCCTGCGGCAATCTCCAATTCCGCAGGGGATCAATTGCTTGTGAACGCCGAAATATTCCCAGAAGGGTCTCGCTCCGCAATGACAAACGTTGTTGCCTTCTCTTTAGACAACCATTCGACTACGACTCCGCTCAGTTTAATTCACGGAGAGCTCTGCGCTGTTGGTGACAAAGCTGTATCAGATTCATGTATTGGGAAAGATCGAGATATCACATACGAACTTAAATGGGGGCCGGATGTAGACTTCATCACGCAACACAGCCTTGATCTCTCGCATTCAATAGTGGGAGCTCCCAAAGGATGTGTTTCGCCCGAACGGAAGGCCGATATGCTCGACAAAGCGGCTTCGCTATACATTCGTGATTTTCTCAATCAGAAGCCAAGAAGCATCAGTGATAGCCACTTCGCCTACCTACTCCAGTGGATGCAGCGATATGCCCAGTCTGAAATATATCGAAAATACGTTAACAATATGGATGACGGCAATGTCGCACAAATACTCGCGCCCGCAAGCCAGGCTGGTATTGAAGGAGAAACTGTCCACAGAGTTGGCCAGAACCTGGCTCCTCTGCTGGAGAGCGCGGTCGATCCGTTGAATCTCCTACTCGAAGGTGGCCTCTTGTACCGTTTGTACTCTGACGACTCCTCCGTCCGATGCTATTCACACCTGGCTCAGTACCTCAAGCATCTCATGTTCAAGAATCCTCACATGAAGATATTAGAAGTAGGCGCCGGCACTGGAGGAGCTACATTAGCTGTGCTCCGAGCCCTGACGCAGGATAAACGCTCAATGTTCGCGCAATATGATTTCACGGACATTTCGCCAGGATTTTTTGAGCCAGCAAAATCTCTGCTGGAACAATGGTCCGCAAAGGTAGTCTTCAAAATTCTTGATATTGAGCAGGATCCACGCTCGCAGGGGTTTTCAGAAGAGTCTTTTGATTTACTTATTGCGGCAAATGTTCTTCATGCCACGAAAGACATCAAGGATACCATCAGGAATACTCGAAGACTCCTGAAACCTGGCGGAAGACTTGCGCTCATTGAAACAACTCGACTTCGCCCAGCTTGGAACCTTGTTTTCGGTACACTTCCGGGATGGTGGAACGGTTTGTGATATACGATGGCTTATGGGTTCCAAATCAATGGATGCTAACTATTGATCTAGGTGTCCACGACGGACGGATAGAAAGTCCACTGCTCTCCACTCAGCAATGGGATCATGCTCTTTGTCAGAGCTCGTTCAGTCAGCTTGAGATTTCGGCGAAAGACTTCGATAGCCCCGCAAATAAAATGACTTTGATGTTAGCCAGGGCGTTGCCCGAAAAACCAGTGTCAACACTCTCGTCGGTGGAAGTGCTCGTAGATCCCAAAGTCGAACGGTATAACAGTTCGCTGGCTGGAGACATATGCTCTGGAGTTGAGAAAGGAGGGTTCGAGAGCCGCGTCGTACCCTGGCCGTTGGCTGATGTCTGCGAAACTAAGATCTACGTAGTGGTTGACTCCAGCAATCTGTCGGTATTAGCAGAGTCATCCAAAGAGCGTTTCGCCCAGATACAGAGACTAGTCACAAAGGCAACACGGATCTTGTGGGTGTTGGTCAACACCAGCGGTAACTTGGATCCAGATTCTCGAAGGGGCTTGGTGACTGGTTTTGCTAGGGGAGCTCGATCCGAAAACGAAAGGCTGCAACTCGTCACGTTTGATTTAGGTGACGTCATCGTGCCGCCTTTGATGAGGAAAGACAGCGAGGTGATTGAGGCGATCTTGAAGGTTTTTCTGGTATCCTTCGTCCAGAGTAACGGAAATGGACCACTCGAAACTGAATATGCTTATCGGCATAATCAAATTGCCGTGCCTCGACTCATACCAAGCATCAAAGTTAATGAGCTCGTGTTGGGTACCCGTCATTCACAAGAAGCTGCTCCGTCGACCACATTCAATGCGGGCGACCGTTCTTTGAGATTGCATGTCAGTAAGCCGGGACTGCTCGACAGTCTGATCTTCGTCGACGACGAAATTGCATCTAGAAATATAGAGGACGATGAGGTGGAAATCGAAGCCAAAGCCTTTGGGGTCAACTTCAAGGATGTCTTCATTGCACTGGGTCAGATGAAGCCGACTGTACCTATGGGTGGCGAATGCTCAGGCTTGGTGACAGCAGTCGGATCTGGTTGTCAATCTCGCTTTCGACCAGGTGACAGAGTCTGCGCATGGTATAGTACACCATACGCGAATCGTGCTAGGGCTAAGTGGACCAACGTAGCGTGCATACCAGATTCCATGTCATTTACAACAGCTGCATCGGTGCCCGTAATATTCCTGACCGCATATTATGGTCTCGTGGAGGTTGCAAGACTGGGAAAAGATCAGACGGTTCTCATACATTCAGCAGCCGGCGGCGTGGGTCAAGCAGCCATTATGATCGCCCAACATCTTGAGGCGAACATCTTCGCAACCGTTGGAAATGCTGCAAAGCGCCAACTACTCATAGAGAAATATGACATCCCCGAGTCCCAAATATTCTCAAGCAAGCCCACGGCGTTCAAAAAGAAGATCCTTCAAGCTACAGGGAGTGCAGGGATGGACGTTATCTTGAGTTCCGTTTCTGGAGAGGCGTTGTTGGAAACCTGGGATTGTATTGCACGATTCGGGACGTTTGTCGAGATTGGAAAGTCAGACATCTATCGGAACACCCACATAGGCATGCGGCCTTTCGAGAGGAGCGTAGCCTTTGCGTCCGTGGATCTGGTTCAATTGGCAGACTATCGATCCGAAAAGATGCAGATTCTCTTTGCAAGAATAATCTCCATGTTTGAGAAAAAAGAGATGGTTCCTGTTCACCCGGTCACGGTAACTTCGATCGCTCAAATCGAGGACGCATTCAGACTCATCCAAGCTCGGAAGCACACAGGTAAAGTAGTCTTGGAGGCTGACGAGTGTGCCATAGTAAAGGCGCTCCCACCGCGTGCTAAATCACTTAGCCTCAGCGCGAGCGCAAGTTACGTGGTAGCTGGTGGTTTGGGCGGTCTCGGACGAAAAATCATTCAGTTTCTAGCCAGCCATGGCGCAAAACACATACTTGTCCTCTCGAGAAGAAAGGTGCCGGAAGCAGATCGGCGAAACGTAGAGCAAGAGCTTACTTCGCCAGGCGCAAAGGTTTACTTCGAAGCTTGCGATATCACTAGTTTACAGATGCTGGAAGAGGTCTCCATGCGAGCTCAGCAGATAATGCCACCTGTCAGAGGGATTATTCAAGCGGCAATGGTGCTCCAGGTAAGGTTTGAGATGTTCGATCGGAAGAGTATGGGTTGATTTTGTGAAATATAGGATCGAATCATTGAGCAGATGAGTGGAGAAGATTTCGAATCTGCCATCCGACCGAAGGTTGATGGTAGTCTTCATCTACAAAAGGTGTTCCAAGGTCCTTCGTTAGATTTCTTTGTAATGCTATCTTCGCTTGCTAGTGTACTAGGGCCTCGATCGCAGGCCAATTATGCTGCGGGGAATGCATTTCAGGACGAGCTTGCATACACACAAAGCCAATCGGAAACCCACTACATCTCACTCAATCTCGGCCTGATTGAAGACTCTGAGATTATCGTTTCCAACCCGGATATGCGACGAAATGCAGTCAGGGCAGGCTGTATACCTCTTCGATTGAGTGAGCTGTTCTCGCTGCTAGAATATGCTATGAGTACCCAGGCTCGAGAAGATAGGGTGCATCAGATCGCTATTGGGCTTGACAGACAGTCCTTATTAGGTTCACACCGTCCAGCGCTTCTTGACAGTCCCCTCTTTAGCCATCTAGCCTACTGTGTCGACGAAAGGGATACTCAGCGCAAGGCCGGGCCAATGGAGGCCGTCGACAAGGCAATTGCTGCTGCGACGACCCTTGATGAAGTGCAAAACATCATGACTACGGCCATAGCTAGACAGACATCTTCACTTCTTGCAATCGATGTTGATACGATAGACCCAGATTCTCCAATGGAAAACCTTGGCCTGGATTCGTTGATCGCGATCGAGTTAAAAGCTTGGATTGCTCGAACGCTTCGCGCAGGATTGCAGACGTCAGAGATTATGGATACTCCCACCATTCGTGCGTTAGCCAAGGTAGCAGCAAAGAGGTCGAACCTTGTAACAATGCAACAAATCGAACTTGCAGCAGATCATGATACAAAGCAAAATGAAGTAACGCTAAGTGTTGACCATGAACATCTTCCGATGCAGCTTCCTAACCCTACAGTTCTCCCTTCTCCGCCTATTCCGGACCTGGAGAGCACTCTTGGAATCTATATCTATTCTATGCGTGCGTTCTGCTCAAAAGACGAGCTCGAAAACTTGTCTAAAGCTATACAGGAGTTCGTAACTCCAGGTGGTTTCGGCCAGCTTTTGAGGCAGCGGCTCCTAGAGCGTACAAGGGATCCTCAAATTGATAGCTGGCTGGCAGACTTGTATAATAGACACGTCTATCTCAAGCACCGAGAGCCTGTAAATCCTTGGCAACATTTCTTCGGTTGCCATGCTGCCAGTAAAATTCCACATGGACAAGCGGAGCGAGCGGCTATTATATGCAAGGCAGCATTCTCTTTCAAGAAGCATCTAGAGGCTGGTGCTGTGGGTCCAGACTATCTGAACGAGCAGCCATTGTGTATGAACACATTGAACTGGCTTTTCAACTCAATCCGTGAACCTAGGATTGGCGTTGACTCGATGCAAAAATTTCCAGGTTATGATTACCTGGTTGCCATGAGAAAGGGACACTTTTTCAAAGTCCCACTCAGCCGGCACAACAAGCCAATTTCTATTCTCAGCTTGAAAGCTACCTTCCGAACAATTATTGACCAACCCCTCATAGAAGCACCTGCATTTGGTATACTAACAGCAGATAATCGAGACAGTTGGGCAAAGGTTAGTACCCGCTCCTTTGGACTCTTGTGTTGTATTACCTAGGCTAAATGTAGGCAGGTTCGTAGATTGGTTCAAGAACTCGATCAAAGAAATTGTCTACTAGTTGAAATGATAGAAAGTTCGGCTTTCGTCGTCTGTTTAGATGATGCTTCGCCTACAACTGCAACCGAACGTGCCAGTCATTTCCTTGTCGGAGAGGTCTCGAATCGATGGAGTGACAAGCCTTTACAATTCGCAATATGTAAAAACGGAGTGTCGGCCTACATATGTGAACACGCCCTTATTGATGGGACGACGCTGCGAAAATTGGGCGATTATGTCAGAAGAGCCATAAGTGAATACTTGCCAGACGAGCAGCAAAAAATATCAAGCGACATCACCGTCGATGTACTTGAGAACTACACATTCACCTCGAACGTAGAGCTTCAGTCGCACATGGACCGTGTTCAACAGAAGTTTTGGAGCAGTGTTATAGAGACTGAATTCACCAGCTTCATTTGCGCCGAGATTGGCGGGTCTTTCTTAAAGGAGCACTCCTGTAGCTCTAAAACCGGATACCAGCTTATCATTCAGCTTGCATCCCTTCATTACTTTGGCTATCAAACGCCATCTTGGGAAACAATCACTACGAGATCCTTCCTCAAAGGTCGCGTCGACATAATACAAGCGGTGATTCCGCCGGTCGCTGCATTTTGCACGGCTATGCGAGACGACACTGTTCTAGCATCAGAACGTCGCGCTCTCTTTCACGAGGCGGCTAAGGCATACACGAACTTAGTGACACGCATCAGTCGCGGTAGAGGGTTCGCACATCATCTATATGCGCTTCAAGAAGTATGCAAAGATGATGAAGAAGTGCCGCAATTATTCCGAGATCCTGTGTATGCAAAAACACGGCCAGCCAAAATTATGACGGATTGTGTAGACTGGGAAGGCGCCATCTCCGAAGGCGCATTTGCAATGTCGGATTCGGAGCATATATGGGTTCACTATGAAGTAGATGACGAACGGTAAGACACATATAAGTTGTTTCGAAGAAAAGCAAAGCTAATTGAAGATATCTTAGGTGTCGCTTTTGCATTAAAGCACCGATAGGACGAGCTCAAGACTTCGTTACATGCTTAAACGTGGCGGCGAAGAGAGTGAAGGATTTGTTAAAGGAAGAATAGTCGCAAGCTGTTTCTCTCACGCTTACTTAAATAAAAATGCGATGTAGTCGATAAGTCAAAACAACAAATGTGCTTGAAATGCGTCGCAAGAAGAAATGAAAAGACATCAGGTGCATACATCTAACTGACAACTGGTAATGTTTGAATTTGACACATCAGTACGAGGACGATACACATCTAGTAGAGAGATAGTCGCTTTAACAGAGTACAAAACTGATCTTCTTGATCCAGCTGAAGCGTTTACTCCTTCGCTCCATGCTCTTTCAAGATCCTCAAACCTTCTTCGCATCCCCTCTCCTCGACCAATTTCGATACAGTCTACTTCTTCACTTTTATCACAATCTCGTCCACATCAGCTTCGCACCCTATCAACAACTTCACGCACTTCACTTTAACCGCAAGCTGCAAAGCCGCACTTCTCTCCCATCTCGCTTCCTCATTCAGCAGAACCTTCATTATCTTCGCTGCGTCTTCGCTCTTGATCATCTTCTATGCGGCAGTAGGCGACTTAAAATGAAATTATCCTCCGCAATTCTTCAGATTCGAGTCAGCGCCACCGTTATTAATAAATTTAAAAAACGAGAGAGCATTTATAATAATTATAAAATCGTTCACTCGAATTTTTTCACGTTACAATTATATAAAGTTAATTAAATGCGAGTTTAAACAAGATTTACAAGTGTTTAAACAAATAATTAAATGTTTTATATATTGTTTATGATCGATGTTTTACATATCATGGATCTGAACATACTTTTCCACGATACTGCGCCAATTTTTGCCGTGACCTACACAACAATGAGTCCCTACAGTGGTAGCATGGGTGGCGAAAGTTTGATTGCGGTCATTTCCAAAGAGAAATTGCAATTTCATCACATCAGCGGTATGTTTAGTATTGACCAACTGTAAGAATCAAGTCATATCTAATATTCGCTACAGGAACTTTTCATCCCAGCTTTGGCTTCTCCCACTGTGGCAAATACTTCTTCGGGACAGTATCAATGGAAGAGGCGGAGGAATTTGAAGTATATGACGAGCTAGAAACGGAAGCCTCGAACTCGCTCCGTGGAGACGCGGGCATGAACGAGCCGAATTTTGACGAGCTGACCTCTGACAACCTGCCCGTCGATTCGCGCTCTATAGACCGTACACTGGATGAATCGAGTCTTGGACAATACAATAATATCGGTAGCAATGGATCCAAAGACCCTGAGGGGCCCAAATCGCCAAAAAACGATGAAGCATTCCGAGAAACGGACGATAATCCTTCGCAGGATACGCCATTGCGCGGCTCTTCGCCCAGTGTGGAATTGAATGTTGCCTCTGAGGTCGGAACCAAGAAGTACCAGTGGCCCAAACTCTACAAGCTACCCTCAGAGCTGCGGTATCCGGTACCAGAAGACCAACAAGAAGCGGTCAAATTCAAGCTCGGCTCGTTCTACATGCGTGTTCCCCATATATGTCGTCTTCGTTTATCTGAAAACTGTTGGAATTTCAGGTGTGATTTGGTTGGTAATCTCCGCATCCATCCGGCGCTAGTGGACTCAGGGGATTCAGGGTATTTGACCTTCCTCCCACCTTTTCCTTCCTCCGAAGTTCCTACCTACTAGATAGCAACAACCAATATATCAATATGCCCCCATATGACCTCGTATTCCAACAAAAACATGGGTATCCTCTACCTTGATAAGTTGCAATCGGATGATGCTGGTAAGATTGGAAGTCTGGATTCCCACCGGTCTCGAGTCTTGTGTATCGTTCCTGATGCGTTGCTCGATCTTTCTTCTACGGAGATCGTTCTGGTATGGCCACAACGAAACTCCAGACTATCGGGCATCGCCTCCGTTTGAACGAATATATATTATATGTGTTTGGGCAAACCCGGCGGCCCCTGGCGGTCTCCAGGGCTAAAATTTGCCCCGGAAGCCGCCCTGAGGTGCCAAGCACTCC
>JAABUU010002471.1_pt1 | contig 26280 bp, 27 predicted proteins | sample 5559301 | NCBI WGS metagenome assembly JAABUU01 (sample SAMN10711884, study PRJNA513360) | rock metagenome | isolation source: Antarctica rocks | place: Antarctica: Victoria Land, Richard Nunatak white | reverse complement strand
TGGTTCTCCCGCGCTTTTGATGAAGCCTGCTTGCTTGAGAGCAGATGATCTGTAGGAGAAAAAGAGGGTGCAGCTCTTCTCTCCTCCTCAGAGTACAAAGGGTGAGAAATTTAAGGAGAAGTGCCTGAATGAGGAGGGATCACACGTTTCCGATGCAAGATTCTTTGTGAAGGAAACACGCGAAACCCTCGTTCCTCGTAAAAGGGAACAAGCTCAGGTGTACAAAACAAGGTGATGGTCTCAATGTGGGAAAGAGCATCAAGGAGTCGCGCCATCAAGAGCCTTGCAATGCCTCTATGCTGATAGGAGGGATGAACCATCACATCTTCAATATACGCATGCAAACACTGATCAGAGACAATCCGTGCAAAGCCGATCAAATGATCTGCATCCCAGGCACCTATCGCACTATCCTGATGGAGGACATGGGCAACCTGTTCTTCTGTACGCTCAGGCCACCACCCGACACTGCTGTAAAGTGAACGGACTGCTTGAGCGTCAATGGGCCGTTCTTGCTGGAGAAATATCTCGACAGTTGACATGCTTTCGCTCCTTTCGCTTGCATAAACACTCTCTTCTTTTCATGGGGAGAGCGCAAATAGTTCCTACGGTGCCATCTGTCCAGAAGGCTGGTGTAAATTTTGGAATTAGATGAGCGGATTCTAAAGAATTTTGACAATTAAATGGGCGAGGTCGCAAGAGGTCAGGATCAGGTGATAGGGGCCATAGGTGCTGGCTACCGAGATATCTTCTCCTATCACAACCTCGTCTGCTCCTGCCTCACGAACGAACGCCTCACGCTGGGGAGTGCGAGCCATGCCGACTACATACGTGCCTGTTCGTCGAGCAAGCTGGTGCGTGAAGATTCCCACTCCTCCAGTAGAGCCAGTAATCAATACTCGTCTATTCATGAGCAGCCCTCCCTTCTCCAGGGCACGCAACGCAGTTAATCCTGCAGTGGGCAACGCCGCAGCCTGAGCGAATGAGACACTCCCTGGAATCTCTGCTAAGAGCGACATCGGTACTGCCACTTGTTCGGCCCATGCGCCTCCCCCGACTAGGCCAACAACCCGGCACCCGACCTTCGGCCCTGTCCCATCAACCGCCTGCTGAATGATGGTTCCAGCAAGATCCCAACCAGGTCTCCAGCCCGCCTCAGCAATCATCGCGTTCTTCACCTCTCCTCGATTCAAAGAAATTGCTTCAAACTGAACAATTGCTTGCGCCAGACCTGCCTTTGGCACTTCTATCTCTTTGATCGCAAGTCGTCCTGCAACCGATGGATCAACGAGTATCGCATATACTGAACTCATAGAGCGTTGCCTTCTTTCTTAGAAGAGTGTTTCCTGGGAAGGTGATAAAGGCATACATATCCTCGTGGAGAAGAGGGTGCTTGAGTGAGTTTCTCTCCGGCCTCAAGAGATATGTATGCCCAGTTCTTTCATGAGAAAGTTACGCTACAGTGTCAAGGCGATCAGCTGAAAAGCACCGCCGTGGTCGTGTGCATACTGGACTGCTTGATTCACCTCTTCGAGGGGAAAGGTATGGGTTGAGAACGCGTCGAGACGAAGGAGACCTGCACGAATCAATCCAGCCAACAATAAGGGGGCATGTCGTGGATACATATACTGGCCGCGTATCGTGATGTTATTATGCATCACATACCGATACGGGATCGCGACATCAGCAATGACCCCTCCCATCAAGACCGCTGTTCCTCCTGGGCGTATAGCCAGAATGCCGCGAAGCGTTGGCGCACCCTCACGGATTGGACTTAACAGATCGAGCATGCAGTCAATCGGACCTTCGGCGGCCTGTGCCATCCGTTTCCTGTTGAGTGTTTCATCGTCGGAGAGCTGAACGGGACGCACACGCTCCCCAAATTGGCTCACGAGAGCATCAAGCATGCTCTGGTTTCGCCCGAGTGCAACCACTCGTTCCACCCCCATTGCGATGGCGACCGCCACTCCTGCACTGCCATAGTGACCCGTTGCTCCATTGACCATCACCACCTGTCCTGGCTGGACGTTCCCTGCTAGCCAGCCACCGTAAGCAACCAGCAAAGTATTCAGCCAGGTGAGCTGAACGGGGTCAATGGACTCCATATGGTTGAGCGGGATGGCATTCTCAAGAGGAACGAGCACCTTCTCGGCAAACGACCCATTGTGAAAGTAGCTCTGGAGTTTCTGGGCCCCTTCTCCATGAGCGGCCCATCCGTGCAACATAATATCTGGTGTCAGGCTGTCATCACGTGATCGAACGGTGATATCACAAAACACCAGCTGACCAGGGGTGAGTCGAGTCGCATCAGGTCCGGTCTTTTCTACTCGTCCAATTGCTCCACCGCCAGGAACCAGAGGAAGCACCAGGGAATTGTTTCTCCCTTCGGTGAAGACGTCCTGCGTGTAAGCCATGATAGGAGTCGCCAGTACACGGACGAGCACTTCACCCGCCCCTGGAACGGGTTCAGGAATATCTTCGAGTGTCAGAGGCTGACCGAATGCGTTCAGAATTGCGGCTTTCATAGAGAATTTCCTTTCCAAAATCTTCTCTAACGCGATGTGCAAATTTCTTTGAAATCACGCTCGAAAGGTCTTTATAAGTACGAGATTTCGTCGAAATTGTGCCAAATTTACGCTCAATAAAAAAACTTGCACATCGCGTTCTCTAGGTATGGTAGTATTGTGCCATAGGCTTTGAAGCCATACCAGAGTGTGTTGATACTAGTAGTAGTACTACCAGGGAAAAGGAAACCTGTATGATCTCTCACGAACGGCGTTCTGAACTGGCGCACTTCTTGCGGACCCGAAGAAGCCATCTGTCACCAGCAGACGTAGGATTACCACGCATCGCACGCCGCAAAACTGCGGGATTGCGACGAGAGGAAGTTGCTCAACTGGCAAGTGTTGGAGTCACTTGGTATACCTGGCTGGAACAGGGACGAGACATCACGGTTTCCACCCAGGTGCTCGAGAGCTTGGCGCAAACCTTCAGACTGACTCCTGCTGAAAAAGCCTACCTCTTTCTTCTGGCTGGTCAAGCGTCTCCTCCGCATCCCGTCCCGCTGCAAGAGCATGTCAGCCCCTTTCTCTCTCGCTTCCTTGAGCAGATGGGAACCAATCCTGCGTACATCACTGGCCGAAGATGGGATGTGTTGGCCTGGAATCGTGCGGCTAGCCAGGTGATTGCAGACTTTGCAAGCATACCGGTAGAAGAGCGCAATATCGTGCGTTTCGTCTTTACCGATGCGGAGTATCGTCATCGCTGCGTCGATTGGGAAGGGATAGCACAGCGCGTTCTGGCACAGATGCGTGGAAGTCACAGCCAGTATGGGGATGATGCACAGTTGAGCGCATTAGTGACGGAGCTTCAGCAGAGGAGTCCAGAATTTGCGTCCTGGTGGTCACGGCATGAAGTGCAAGGGAGACAGGACGGGTGCAAGGAACTCCTTCACCCACACGTCGGCTCGCTCGTCCTCGAACACAGTACCTTTCAGATCGACGGCTCGCCAGGACTGAAAATGGTGGTCTATCTCCCTGCGTGTGAGGAGACAGCCAGAAAGCTCGAACAGCTCTCTTTGGTAGACGAGGTATCCTGATGGTACCTCATCTCCATCATTCAATGATGATCTTCTTTATAGCTCCTTTCAAGGAGGAAAACGCTGACACGAGTCCTTACTATTAACTTTCTTCAACTGCCTAGATTCTGGCGTATACTCGTTGTCCAGGCAAGACTATTTCCATCAAGGGACCGAGCCTCTCATGAATCGTTGTATTACGAACGCGACTTTGTGGCAAAACGGCAAACCTTTGTGGCAAAGCACAAAGATCTCGAAGATATCCTCCACCGCAACACGGACCTAGCTTCTCTCTACCAACTCGTTCAGCACTTTCGAGAGCTGATGCACACTCGTGGTGTCGATCAACTCAACAATTGGATGCAGCAAGCTTTGAAGAGTCCATACCCCGAACTCAAGAGTTTCGTTGCTGGGTTGCGCAAGGATTGGGACGCCGTCAGCGCGGCCTTTACGGTGGAGTGGAGTAACGGAATGGTTGAGGGACAGGTGAATCGCTTGAGGCTGATCAAACGGCAAATGTACGGACGAGCCAACTTTGATTTGCTTCGTCTACGGGTTCTCCATCGTGATACGCCTTCCCACACAAAGTGCGCATGAGCCAATTTTGCTGCCATCAAGCAATCACATTTACACTACAACCGACGTATGTGTATACCATTATCGTTGCAAACGCTCCCTCTCCCAAGTAAAGAAGCGTTTAAGCACAGTACGTAGGGCGAAGATGGCGAGGAACATGAGGATTTGTTGCCATGTGTGTATGGTGATAGTTTTTAAGAGCGTCCCCGCCACCTTGAAGCTAAGACCTGTAATAGCACCATCGGCAACAATCATCCTTGCCCGTACAATATTTCCGCTACGTAGCACGGTATAGAGTGCGACGAGAATGTAGCCAATGATGAGCAGACCACCGACGAACTCTATCAGCGATGCCCATAGCACATAGTTGAACAGGTTAGCGAAGAGCATCGCGCATCCTATCAGCCATTGTAGGGACGTGTTGTGTACTCTGACCGTCTTGATTCTGCACCTGCGGCTGTTGCGCTGGCATGACGCCTTGCTGTCTGCGTGCCGCACGGTCTATCTCTTGCTGTAAGAAGTAGTTGAGGAGTGTTCTGATCGTAGCGATGGCGGCCAGTTGCCCGATCTCCATCCATGTCGGCGCGATGGCGGTACGCAGAATGTCCGCGCCAAGCTCAAATTCAAGCGCAAGTGCTAGCCATCTACCGAGGCGCAAACGAATATCTTCCGTCGTCGGATGCTCCGGCTGCATCTCTGACTGCGATCTCCGAAAGAATTGTATAATCGCGCGTATCGTTGCCTGTATCGCAGCTAACGCGATAAGTAGCCCTGCACACCCTTCAACTCCCGATGCGAGGTACTGTGTGACTGTGCCTAGTATATCTGTCCACTGTTTGAGTTCCAATGTTCTCCGCCTGTTCTAATGTGTATAGAAGATGAAAGCAATCAAGAAATATTTCTCTATGTATTATTAGAGTAACGAATTGGAAATAGCGGATGTTACACACCATGTAGTTTGCCAAATAAAAAAGTCGGTTTTATACCATAACCTGGCACATACCTCAAGCTCATAAGTAAATGGATGAGTAACCCATAAATTGGCGAGTCATCGTAATACCATCGTTTGAATACGTAGAAGATCTTTTTCTCTCCTCTTTTTCTTCTCAACGCCATGTTATGGTTCTGCTGAACACACCAGCGGAGAACGCCTTTTTTTAAGACATTTTTTCAGGCGTGATTTTCCAGGTGTAGGTTCAGGGAAATCACGAGAGGGCAAGTCGTGAACGATGTATGCACTCAATCGGCTCTGGAAGCGATGTGAATGGGGGCAACAACAACACAAAAAGGGGACGCATTTCTCCCATTTGTAATACTGACGCAGACATGCGTAGCCACGGTGAATGGGAGCACCAACGAATCAGGAGGATTCCATGAAAGGATGGACCAATGCATCACAAGAAGCAACCTCGTAGAAGGAAACAAGAACACCAGTACTCGACGACAGGCAGAAAGAAGCGAAAGGATACACGCGTCCCCCGTCTGACATCACGCGATGAACTGGCCCTGACCTGGATTGGACAGCAATATGCCATGCGCCTCGACCAGATTCAAGAACTGCTGGGACAGCTTGCAGGTCATGGAGCAGCACACGAAGACGCGATCAGCGTCAGTGCCACGCTCAATGTGATTGCCCGCTGGAAGCAGGCCGGGTGGGTCATGGCACGCCGCATTGATGTCGAAGAGCTACAGTGGGTGTGGCTCACCAAGAAGGGCCTCACACGCGTCAAACTTCCCTATCAGTATCAGAGCCTCGCCAGCGTGAGTGAACAGGATCGCAAGCACCTCTACACCATTACCGATGTCCGGCTCGACCTCGACGATGGAGATGAGCAGATCGAGTGGACCAGTGAACGCACCCTGTTACAGCGAACCCACCGCCGCCGAGGGCAGAAACGCGTGCATCGACCCGATGCCGTCTTTGCTTTCGGCAACGAGCTGATCGCCATTGAGGTGGAGCTATCGCGCAAAACGGAATCGCTACTGTCAGACATCCTGGTGGCACTGCTCTGTGAACGGGACTACCACGGCCACGCCTACCATGACCTCAAAGCACAGCTAGGGGAAGAGCAAGCGCAATGGCGGAGTCCCCTGGCATGGCGTCGGTATAGCAAGGTGTATTATTATGCAGACCCAGGAATACGCAAGCACATTCGCTCAGTACTGGCAAAGGTGATCCAGGAGGGGCACATCACCGAAGAACACGCGCAGCTCGTCTCGCTGTGGTGGTATCCCCTGACGACGACGGACGAGGAGATCGTGCGAGAACAGCAAGAACTGAACACGCCACTGGTCCTCAAGGAGTATCAGTTCCTCTATGAACGAGAAGAGAGGGAGGACTAACCAGCGTGTGCCAGAGAAACGCACTGCTCTCTCTGGCACGTTCAGAGTCTCTGCAGAGCCTTTCACACCCTTCGAAAGGCTCTGCAGAGACGGAGGGTTCTTGTCCCACTTGCCCTCTTCTGTTAAGAATGAGTCAATTGGGATAGAGGTCAATGCATTTTTGTAAAGTAAGCTCAGCATACTAGGGAATCATCGAGGTTGCGTATGAGCCGCTTAATGTTTGTATTTACAGCTATGCGATGAAAGAAGTTGGAGAACATCCGTTCTCCGCTGATGGCATAACCGATCAACAAGGCCAGAAAATCAAGAGGTTCATAACTCCCAAAGCGTCCTCTCACCAATCGGACTTGATGGGCGAAGGCTTCAAGAAGTCCTTTCGTGGTGAGGTGCTGGGACAGGATGACCACTTCGGCGAACCAGGCAGGAACAGAGGGACGATCCACAGGAGAGGTTTGAACCTTTATGCTAGAGTTCGGTATCATACCCAAAGAGACCTCATGAGAATGTGTTTTGTTTCTCTCATTAAAGGTCTCTTTTCTCTTTCTGCTGCTAGTTTGCGGTTAGCTCGTTGCACATCCTATGGGAAGACCTAGATATTTGTAACTTCGGTCATCCTGTAAGATAGTTTTTTATAGTAGTGGCATACACCTCTGTTATCTGTCGTAGGCTCTCTATATCTACCCACTCGTCTGCCCCGTGTACTCCTCCGCATGTCACACCATAGCCACACACTGTTGGTATACCTCTCGTAAGAAACATCCATCCATCACACGCAGGACCTGCTCCCTCTAACCGCGGCATTACTCCTGTGATTGTATGTGCGGCTGTTGCAAGTGTTTGTACAATTTCAGTTTGTCGAGGCGTCTCTACTGCAGGAATAGAGAGCAGGTCTTCGAGTGTGTATTCAGTAATAGCCAATCTTTCGAGAGTATTTACAATGATTTTCTTGACCGCTTCTACTGATAAACCAGGGAGAAGGCGAACGTCCCCATGGGCATCACATGAACCGGGGACAATGTTGATTCCAGTTCCCCCCTGAATAAGCGTAGGGAAGGTCAAAACGGATTTTCGATTGGGGAAGGCTTCTGAATAGGTTTCTGGCAACGCGTGTTCCGAGAGAGCCTGCGCGAAACGGGCCATGTCGAGGATCGCGTTGCGTCCAGCTTTCCCTCGTTCGCTGTTCCCTTGTCCTGTATGTGCTGCCTCTCCTCGTATTCGGATGTGAAAACGGTAGAGTCCACGGTGCCCAACGGCTACTTTTGTGTTTCCTGGCTCTCCAATGATAGCTGCGCTTCCTTGCAACACGCCCTGGTTGAGAAGATACTGGGTTCCATAGGGAGAGCAAGCACCTGACTCTTCATCAACGACAAACGCGAGGATGACGTTGCCTGCGACTTCGATCCCCGCTTTTCGCAGAGCAGAGGTTGCATAGATCATCGCGGCTATTTGTGCTTTCGCATCAGCCACTCCAACGCCATACATCCTTCCATCCTCGATGTGCGCTTCCCAAGGATCGCGCCTATATCCACTTGGTTCAACCGTATCCATATGCGTTGTGAGAATAAGCGTTTTCTCAAGATTCCCTGAACCTGGAAGACGACATACAACATTCGGGCGTTGCGGCGAGACACCGATGAGTTCGGCCTGAAAACCTAACTCTTGTAATTCCCGGTCTATCACGTCGGCGACTTCTCGCTCTATTGGCGTCTCAAGAGAAGAGGTTTGAGGAAGAAAGGGATTCGTGCTTTTCGCATGGACCAATCGTTGCAGGAATGCAACTTCTCGCTCGAATTGTGACTGAATAGCTTCCGTAATCCCTGGACGTTTTTCCATCATGAACCGCTTCCGTGATGAGAAACTTCGACCCGCAGTTCACGCCGAAACTCAGTGATCGAGTGGGCAATTTCTTCCTGCTCTTGCCAGTCTCCCCATTCTTGACCACGCTTCGAGAGCTTTTCAAATGTTGCTCTTGTCGTCTTACCAACGGAGCCGGGAGGCATATACTGCATCGGCGTTCCTGGGAGAGGCATAAAGGTGTGACTATGCACGCACACTTTTGGGTTCATACGCGTCAATCGTTCCATCAGTTCCTTACTCAACGATTCGTCTTCTGGTGTTTCCCCTGGTAGCCCTGCAATGAAGTCTACATAAATTTTCTTGAGTTTGCCGCAATACTGTGTCAGGTAAGAAACGGCACGCTCAACTGCCGCGACATCGTGTTCTCGATGCATCGACTCCAGCATGCTCTCACTGCCTGATTGAGCACCGATAGCAATGTACGCTGCATCAGAATACCGATCAAGGAGCTGGGCCAGTTCGGGTGTGATATGTTCGGGACGCATCTCGCTTGGGAACTCTCCAAACTTGATTTTTGCCGTGCCCGCTACCTCGTGCATCGCGATCAACGCCTCTTCCAACCGCGCATAGTTGGGATGAACCCCGTCGTCGGAAGCAAGGGCCAGAGCATTTGGTGTTGTGAAACGAATATCCTTGAAACCGAAGCTGACAAGCTGCTCGATGTGTTCTAAAACATTGTCTAAGGCACGATGGCGCATATGTGCGCCATGCAAGAACGGGGTCTGACAAAAACCGCACGCATGAGGACAACCACGCCCGATTTCAATGGCTCCAAGACGACGGTGCTGTATGCCAATGCTCGGATAGCGTGCGTCGAGTTCGATAAGTGAAGGTCGCCCAGTACGGACAACGCGTCTCTTCCCTTGCCCATTCTCCGCGAAAAATGCTAACCCCTTGATATCCTGCACATCGCGGCGTTCCTCCATGAGACGATGCAAGAACTCGGTAAATGAGTACTCGCCCTCGCCAATAAATACCAGGTCGAAGCCCATCGCAAGCGTACCACCAGCATCCCCAGATGCGTGAGGTCCTCCTGCAATAAAAAGTACCTGAGAGCGAACACCCACTACTCCCTCTTGCAGTTGCCTCAATAAGGCCGTCGTCGTTACAAGAGCAGAACTCATGAAGCTGAATGCGACAACAACCGTGCCCGATGGCCCCACTTCTTGAACTAAGCGTTCGATCTCTGCCTGGCACTGCACTGCTGAGCGTGGATGAGGAAAAGCAAGCTGCACACGAAGTGTCGGGTCTTGCTCAATTGCTCCTGTGAGAGCGTTGATACTGAAACGGTTCACATCGCTCGCCAGAAATGCAACAGCAACATTCACCTTCTCTTGTGTCGATGTAGTGTGAGCAGAATGTACGACCATAGTTACTCTCCAAACGGTGATACAACTTTACGATGATCCTGTTTTGTAGCAACGAGTCCTGCTGTCTCAGCATACCAGACCAGCCATGTCTCCGCTAAACACAACGCCACAGGCTGCAGACGATGACGGATAGCGTGATCCGTATCCTTGTGCATCTGTCGTAACAGGACCAGAAGGAACTCTCTATCAATGTGAAAAATGTGCATGGCATGGTCAGCAACGGCACGTCGAACATAGATATCAGGATCGACGGCGAGATCGCTGATAACGGAGCGGGCAAGGGCACGAATCGGCAACGATGCTTCTTTGAGACATTGTAACAGCACAGGCAACGCTTTTGCGACGGTTCTTCGCACATTTTTTCGTGTGGCGGTGTGCAATAACCGCTTGTACATTTCCAACGTCTGCAAAGGTCGAGATGGAAGGATACGCTCCAAATAACGCGCTGCGACCAACTGTATCTTATACTCAGGAGATTGTAGTCCCTCACTTAAAGAAAGCATCATCGTGTCTGGAGCACATTGAAGATTATGGAGCGCAAGAGAAAACTGAAGTGTTTCTCGCTCGACACCTTCCCAGTCCATAATAATCTGGCGTTGCACGTGAGAAATGTCCGCCATGCATTGTTGCACGTTGCCCTCTTCACTCGATGACTCACCTACGCTTGAATTTAGCTCAACAAATTGCTTTGCCATGTGCTGAATATCACTACAGACCTCGATGGTGGCAAGTGCCACGTAGATGTCATCTCCTAACCTCGGATGTAGCAGCCGGATGATAGTCGGTAATGATTGACGAGAAGCCTCAAAAAGAGCGGGTAAAGCTTCGATAACGCGACGACGAATATCTACACCGCGCACATCGTCACTATCCAGACGGAGTGCCTCCATTAAATGCTCTGCCCCGCTTACATCGAGCCGACAGAGGCCGGGAAGTGCTTCGGCAATACGACGGCGAATTTCCCAAGGCGCACCTTCGCGGAGCATCTCAAACATTTGCACAATGAGTTGTGGTTGGTAGTATCCAGCAGACATTTCTCCCGCGAGAATATTTCCGGTCAGTTGATCGATAGCGGAAAGCATATTCTCTACCGCCTGTGAGGGTTGAGGAATTCCTTCTTCTCTTGTTGTGTTTTCTCTTGCAGAATCTTCATTCAAATTGCCTACAAGTTCAGCAATGAAATCCAAGTAGGGGTGATGATGCAGCATGTTGGTTGGGGCATCAGTAAGGGAAGGGGGTTCGATACGATCAAGAGCAAGTACACTCGTTCCTCCACTCAAGAGATACTTATAACGAGCGTAACCGAGTAGCTGCCTCATCTCTTCCCCAAATGATGACTGCAATGTATCAGGAATTTCTCGTGTTAAACAGTAGAGTTGCTGAGAGAGCTTTGTAGCTTGATCTAGTTCTTTCGTGGAAACAGGAACACTATTTTCTGTTTGTACCTGCTCTACCGATTTTTGTAAAAGAGCTAATGGAGGAGCGAAGCCCGCTGCGGCGAGCAGTTCACCTGTTTGTTCGCCTGAAAGGTGCAAAGCCTGGGCTAATTTGTACACGACTTGATCGCTGGGGTTGCGATCACCCGCCAGCAGACGCTGAAGATAGTTGTAGCTGATGTGAGCATTTGAAGCAACGTGCGTCTGCTTCGTCCCTGCCGTTGTGATATAGCTTCCCAATAACTGAGCGAACTTCTTCATCGTCCTTTTTCCTGTCTATGAAAACATTGACTATTGTCACATGCATTACTTCCAATCTCACTAAAGAGAATAACATATCAGTTTTCTTTTTGTCAATAAATATGTTGACGAATATGTAACTATTTTCATTGACACGATAGGGAAGTTCCAAGTATTCTTGGTATGAAGAGAATAATGACTTCTCTCATGACGAGTTTTGGGTGTCCTGAGCGAGGACTCAATTATAGAAAGGAGAGTAGTTATGAGAAAACGTGAAACGCTCAGATGATTCGTCCAAGCGTTTCAGGAACCTACACGACGTTCTGCATTGTGACATTAGAACCGAAACGATGCGAGAACAACAGAAACCCATCTTTACGCTGATTATTCATCAGTTAGGACAGGGAAGGTCAATGCGTAGTATTGCATTACTGCCTTTCCCTGTCAAAGCAGAAAGGCAACATGATGTTCGACTCTACATCACACAAGAAACAAGTTCCTATATCCACCTCAAAGCAGGAGAGCAAAACACTCCCCTCCTCTAACATTTCGCTCTCCTTCTTGCACATGCAAGGAAAGCCGTTTTGTTCGAGTGAGCACTGTTCGTGTCACCAAAACCAAACGCAGATAGCGCTCCTGCTAGAGGCTGTAAAGAATGGTGAGATGACGCTCCGTGAAGCTGCAAACGTTGCTGATGGAAAAACACTGTAGAGAAGCCATGAATATCCCTTCTTCGAGAAGAGATAGACCACACTGTACAAAAGGGAACAAGTATGACTTTGTATCAAGAAAACTCACATCAAGCAGGTTCTGAGAACGAGTCGGGTACTCGTATGAACTGGATACCTCTCGAAGCTGTTGTTGAACAATGGGCAACATTCGGCGGAACATGCTTCAGTTATCCAGCACTGATGGCAACATCGGCTGCCTTCTCAGCTTTTTCATTTGAGACCAGTGCCTTACGGCAATATAACGAGGCTTGCATTGCTGAGTCTCGCAGTGCTAAAATTACGGTCCGTGCGTTGCTTGAGCAAGTGATAGACGATCTCCAGCAGGCGTCATCGCGCTGGATCAGTGTTCTCTATTGGCTGGAACGATTTGCGAGCGGTGAACACCATACCACATTAACCCTCGACACCATCCGCATGCACTTTTCCCAGACCACTGAGCAACTTGAACGGCTCGGTCTCCTGCAGCAGCAAGTGTATCAAGCGTGCGCTCTGTTTTACCAACAACACGGTATGCTTGTTGATGCACACGTAGAGGAGGATCAGGAATGATCGACTACTACGAACAGCAGGTGACAGCTTCCATCCCACTTCTCCGAGATAATCAGGAACAGAACTTTCTATCCCTGGAGAACATTCCACTGCTCTGGCCCGATATAGAGGCTCACAAACAAGTGTGGAAGGCATTTAGACAAGAGATTGTACAGGTAAGCGACACCTATGCAGACGTTTCTATCAGACGAGCATTTTATTATGAGGAGCAGGCATGTGAACGATACCGCTCCGCGTGCCAGTATTACCAGCGAAAGTTGTACTGTGGAGCGGCTATGTGGTTGGGAAAGACAATTTTTTCGATGGGACACGCAATTCGCAGATGGGGATATACTGCAATCTGGCTCAGACATCTTTGCAGTATCGAGCAAATGCCATCATCCTCACGCGACACCATCTATCGCATGTTAATCGAAGCATCGCAACAGCAATATCGACTGTGTACGACGCTCCATAGTCTTCAGAGAACGTACTTTGCCTACTGCTTCGACTATGCTCTCATTCCCTCACTGTTTGAAGAAGATCGAGAGGAGAAACGTCAGTGATGGAAAGAACTCGATATCAGAAACCACAAAGAGGCGTCACAACAGGACATACACTCCAAGAAAAACGCTCAACCGTTGGGTACAATGCCACCGTAGAAGATGACGATACACTCTACTCTACACGTCAGTCAACAAGCGCACGGTACTGGACAACCACCGCCCTTCACAGAAGACGGTTCAACGTCCATCTCGCGATACACAACTTCGTCGAGCATCCAAACGCCCCAAAGCAATACCTCCCCGAAGTTCTCGCCAACAGCCGCAACCAGCGACAGCACAAGTGACTACAGATGAACACCGTACAATGCATGATCGCCGTTCTCGCTGGATACTTGCCTTTGGTATGGGTATGTTGATAACGCTCACGTTGTGGATACTGGGCTGTTTGGTGCTTACCTGGTGGCACGTCAAGCAAGACGATTTCACCTATGGGCGGCCCCGTACCTTCCAGACTGACATGGTGGTCGGGCACAATGACGTTCGGATGCCGAGCCATTTTCTCGCTATCAACTTGCATAGGCATGTTGAAGTCATTGAATGTCCAGGCGGTGACTGTTCTAAGGCAATTGTCTACACAGGACCTGTGCTGATCGGCGAAGAGCAAGACCTTGCTCCCGTAACGCTGATTTTTAAAGATGTCAACGGAGACGGCAAGCTTGATATGTTAATCCATGTGCAAGGGCAAACCTTTGTGTTTCTTAACGATGCTGGTCGATTCCGCCCAGCTCGGTCAGGTGATCACATAACCTTGTAACTGTTGAGGGAAAGGACGGCAGTTTTGTCGTCCTTTCTTGAACAAGTAAAGAGATGTGTTCAATTGAGGCAATTTTCAGATGACACCGAAAAGTCATAGGCGGCGATTTTCTAGCTAAAACCTAGAAGAAGGGGTGAAAGCCGCCCAGGAAGGGTATCAACTATCTATATTTACTATAGATAGATAAACTAAGCTAATTTGTATCAATAATTCATTTCTGTTAATATGAAGACCAGGAAGCGGAGCGTCTTTTACAGAAGCAGGAGTGACAGGAACATGCTACCACCGTATTATCACGAACGCGCTTGTCGTTTGTTTCGTACAATCGCAAGAAGAATAGAGGAGAAAAAACGTGAGCAAGAGATATCTACCAACATCGGCATTGGAAACAAAGAATCCATCGGCACCATGGATGGCATGGCGACGAAAGTATTACTCAATACTCTCTCCCCACGTGTCTACAAGATGAGTATTCACTGGCGCGACACCACTTGGGGGCAAGACGAAGTTGTAGCCCTGAGAGAAGGAAACCCCTCTATATGGTGGACCGTAGATAATGATAAGCTATTAAAGGAGCATTATCCAACAGCGACACGAAAAGAGCTTATGGAGATGTTTCCTGATCGCCCCGTCTCTGCAATTTATCGCCGCGCAGCGACATTACACCTCAAAAAGACTGTAGAGGACAGAGATAGTGGTAAGCTAGACATAGCGGAAGACCTTTCGCTAGTAGACCGCTCGGTAATGGAGAAACATGGCTTATGCTGGAGAAGAGAAAAAGACTGCCAAGAATATCCCGGTGGCAGCAATGGTGGAGAGCATGGTGTGTATTTCGTGTGCTTATCTGGACTATCTGGGTTATATATCGCGAGCGTCGGCGCGTTATTCGCGCACGCGAGCGTGGCAATTATGAGGTACAACCGAATATCGAAGTGCTTATCAAAGTGCTGGTCGCCTTTCGCATAGCGGCAGTCAAGCTTGGTGTGCTGATGATCAAGCTCGGTCAGTTTCTCAGTTCGCGTGCCGACCTGCTACCGGACGAGGCTATTACAGTGCTGGCTTCGCTACAAGATGAGGTGCCACCCGCACCATTCGAGCATGTGGTAGGCGTCATTGAATCTGAAACGGGCAAGCAGGTAAAGAATATTTTCAGCACAATAGAGCACGAGTGTACTGCTGCTGCCTCGCTCGCTCAGGTTCACAGGGCAACGTTGCTCGCTACAGGTGAAACGGTGGCAGTTAAAATCCAGCGCCCCAACACCGATCAGCTTGTGGGGATGGACCTGAGTACGCTTAAATTTGTCATTCGCGTCATCAATTTTTTTGTCGATACCACTGGTTTCATCGACCTCATGGGCATCTACCGTGAGTTCAAACGCACTACTTATGAGGAGATCGACTATGTAGCCGAGGCAGCGAACGCTAAACGCTTCAAAGAGATGTTCAAGGACGATACCACAATCTACATCCCGCGCATGTACGATGAGTACACGACACCACACATGCTGGTCATAGAGTGGATTGATGGTATCAAAGTCAACGACTATGTAGCCCTTGAAGCGGCGGGCATTAGCCGCCTTGAAGTCGCCAAGCGTACTGTCAGTGCCTACTTTTACCAGTTTTTTGTCGAAGGTTTTTTCCATGCCGACCCTCACCCTGGCAATATCTTCGTCAAAAGAGGCGTCACCACTGCCGATGGTGGACCGGTCATCGCCTTTATCGACTTTGGCATGGTGGGATCACTCTCAAAAAGTATGAAGCAATCGCTCAAGGATTTGTTTATCAGCTTCCTATCACGCAACTCACGCTCCCTTGTGAATGCTCTGGTCAAGCTAGGATTTGTTGGACCAGGAGCGAATATTAACGTTATCGAGCGCGGCATGGCACTGATGATGGAGCAATATTACGGCATGAGCCTCGGTGATGCACGTGGACTCGACATTCCCGAAGTAGCCCAGGACGTTGAGCGACTCCTCTATGGACAGCCCTTTCAGATACCGGCGCAGTTCGCCTTTACAGGACGCGCAATTGGAGTACTCAGTGGCGTCTCGACTGGTCTGGCGCCGGAGTTCAACTTTGTCGAGGTTGCCACGCCTTACGCACGTAAGTTCCTGGGGCTTGATAGCGAGGGCATAGGACAAACGGTGCAGGAGTATCTGACGCAGGCACTGGACACCGGGCGCACCTTGCTGGCCTTGCCGCATGCGCTGGAGCAGGTGATCACGAAGATCGAGACGGGGCAGATCGAGGTGAAGCTGGCAGGTGATCGCTCAAGAGACCGTATGCGTTTCCGCTTTGGACGGCATAGCAGCGGAAGTAGTAGTACGGCATCGGGTAGTGGCGGTCTCTCATGGTCACTTATGTTTATCGCCGCCGTCGCTGGTGGCGTCTACCTCACAACGGCGCACCTGATGGTTCCTGCATGGTTTTGTCTGGGGCTAGCCGGAGTAACCATTCTGGGGCAGTTGATACGAAGGTAGGTTCGTTTGCCAGCGAAAATTCCGTCTATAGATGGAGTTTTCGCTGGCAAACAAATTCTATTTCCTGAAAAAATCCACAGTTGCCCTCACACCCTCTTCAAAGCTGACCTGGGGCTTCCATCCCAGGATACGCTCGGCCTTGCTATAGTTGAAGTAGGACAGGTAGATGTCGCCTGCACGTTTAGGGGCATGAGTAATCTCTGGTTTGTAGTCGGTGATGTTCGCCAGTATGTTGTATATCTCGTTGACGGAGACAGGATTGCCAGTACCGATACAGAAAATTTCGTTGTTGCCGTGTTCGATGGCGAGCATGTTAGCATGGGCCACGTCTTCTACGTATACATAGTCTTTGCGCTGCTCACCATCCCAGTCGATACGCACACCCTCATGGTTAAGAAAGCGTTTAGCGAAAATGGCGATGACACCCGCCTCGCCGTTGGGGTCCTGACGTGGGCCATAGACGTTGCCGTAGCGCAGAGCCGTGAAGTTCAGGTCGTTGGCCTCATGCCAGTAGCGCAGGTAGTATTCGGCGACCATCTTGGTGATGCCGTATGGGGCCTCTGGATGCTGTGGAACTTCTTCGTCAACAGGCAAACGGACAGGAGTGCCATAGGTTGCCCCAGATGAAGCGAAGATAATCTTCTTGACGCCGACGCGCGTGCAATTGGTCAATACATTGAGCAGGCCAATGACGTTGAAGCGTGCATCCAGTTGCGGATTTTTTGTGGAGATTGCCACGCTCGCCTGTGCCGCCTGATGGCTCACAATTTCTGGTTTGACCTCATCGAATATCTGTGCCAGCGTCGTTTCATCGGTGATATCGGCATGATAAAACTTCGCTTGTGAATTGAGATTGCTTTGTTTGCCACCGCCCTTAGACCAGAGGTTATCGACAACAGCCACCTCATGCTTTGCCGCCACGAGTTGATCGACGATGTGTGAGCCGATAAAACCAGCTCCACCAGTAACAAGTACCTTCATGGTAAAATATGCCCTCTCTTAATAATAGGAATTTTGTAGGGGCCATAATTCTTTACGCCCTCGTCCCCATTGACGATCTGCCCGACCATAGGGGACGTTCTTCAATTCTTACCGCATGGGTGTGCGGCTCACAGGGCGTTATGAATAAAGGCCCCTACAGTTGTACATATTAGCATAATGCCACAAAGGGTCGCCTCTTGCAAAAGAAACATCAAACGAGTTGACTGAGTGCTGCTTGTAGCTCCTGTGGGTGTGTGAGAACGGGAAAGATGCGTAGCCCCGTTGCCTCATGAAGACGTTCCAGGATGCTACTGTCCTGTGGATTTGAGAGTGCGACGGTGAGGGTACCACGTTCGCGCCCAAGTGGGTAGCATTGTAGTTCGTGGGCTAGTTTAAGGGTGACAAGCCGTTGCACCTGTTCCGGTTTTTTGCGCGGTAGCAATGAGAGATATGGCACGCCGAGTTTGCGTGCAAGTGCTGTAAGTTCCTCTTCGTGTACAACGTTTCCAGGTAAAGATACGTGCTGTTCTATCTCTTTATTACGTACATGGAGGACAGCTTTTCGTATCATCTTTTCGGGTTGCAGATCGAAACTGTAGCATGGTTCACTCGCCGCAGTAATACAACTGTGTGCGTCAGGTAGTTCGGGATAGGCGGCATGTCCAATCGCCATGAGGCAAGGTCGTAGCACTTCGTGTTCGTTTGTATTATGAACGCGCCAAAGCAGAGCATCCCATAGACGTGTTTGCACAATGCGACTCCCCTCACTATTCGCGTTAAGGAGCAGGAAGTAAAACGTAGAGTTGAGGATATACACGACATCTGTTTTACGCACAAGGCAGCGCAATCCGTCGAAGTAGTAGTGAATGCTCTGTGCAAGCATGTCGTGACTGAACGATACTTTGCCATCTTCCGACGTAAATTGGAGCGTGACCGTTACCAGCGCAACTTGCGTAATGCGTTCTGTAATATTGCCGCGTATGGCTGCTTCGACGCACTGTATCGTGTTAGCAGTTTCATACAATGGCTGCGGGCACACGGCATTGATATATGGCAAGAGAGAAGTAGCCTCATTGCTCATCTCGCAACTCCTGTTTAGGAAATAGTAGACACACATTTGATATATGTATACTATGTGATGCTCGTCTGTGAAAGATGCTCTAACTTGGTTGACATTGTGTTAAGACTGCTCTATTATGGTTAAGATAGTAACTCATAAAATAACCATATACATCAATGAAGGACGGGCGACCACAAGGGATCGCCCATCGAGATTTTCCCCCTCCTCTATTCCATCACTTCGTAGTATTTGATGAGTTGCTGGATTGGCTCAACGAGTTTGCCAATCTGCATCAGCAATAAATCGTTTTGCTGCATGAGATCGAAGAGCAGCGTTGCGACCACCTCATCATCACCCTGCGCTACCAGTTGTATGTCTGGGATGATATCGCCAAAGATGGCGTTAGCACTATCGAAGAGTAAGGCAAGGGCGATATCTACTTGCGTAAGCGAGGCCATAGAGAGGGGAGCTGCTATATTTGCAAACATGATGGCGAAGGATGCACAGTTTTTGCTGCGCTCTTGCCACTCAGTAAGCGAGGTAGAGAGCCGTTCGTAAGCATGTTGCCACTGGTCGGTTCCAACGTGTGTGGGAATCTCTACGCTGACAGCTACTTCTTCTGTCAAAACGAGAATGGCAAGTACACATGTGGCACTGTTAAGCAGCAGGTGACAATGCGACTCTACCCGCTCTATAAGCTGCTGTAGAAATTGTAACTGCTCCCAGATGGCGTGACGACATGCAAACGTGCTATGTGGAGGTGTACCCTGTAGTGAGACCGCATGGGCCAAATCCGGTAGGATGTGTCGATACAATGTATTACTACAATTGTACAGGCGATGTAAGCAAAAAACAAGTGTCTCGATATCGTCCTGCGTCGCACGCTCCTTGAAATACTCAGGGAAACGTTCCAACAAAAGGAGCAAGCCTGTTTCTGCACTTTCAAACGCAATAGCCGCCGTGTTTTCCGCCTGTTGTAGCACTTCATGCTCAAGTTCTTGACTATTCATCTGCTCGTATTTCCTTCCACTACAAAGCTTCTCTCTACCTACATTGTACGTGCAGGGCATAACCGCTTGTGCTTATTGGCGACACGACGATGTAATTTTATTTTGCCATAAGGTTCACGTTGACGTGAACGGTAAGAACGTGGTATTACAAGAGGGAATGTTTCTTTTCGCAGAACATTCCCAATTCGTTTTCAAACACTAGCATGAAATGATCCTTATGGAAGGCAAGTACATGAAGACAGTACATGAAGGTACGCAAGTGGCTCAGCGTACCCCACGGGTGAATAGACCTATTGGGCCTCGCTATAAATGGATCGCATTGACGAATACTACGTTGGGCGTTCTCATGGCAAGTATTGACGCCAGCATTGTCCTGATTTCCTTACCTGCTATCTTTAATGGCATCCATATTAACCCGCTAGCACCAGGAGAAACAAATTATTTTCTCTGGATGCTGCTAGGGTACATGGTGGTAACGGCAACTTTGCTCGTTACGTTTGGACGCATCTCGGATATGTTTGGGCGCGTCAGAATGTATAACCTGGGCTTCGCAATCTTTACCGTTGGCAGTATTTTACTGTGGTTGACGCCTGGGACAGGCAACACTGGCGCGTTGGAACTTATTCTCTTTCGCTTAGTGCAAGGAGTGGGGGCAGGTTTCCTCTTCGCGAATAGTGCCGCTATTCTAACTGATGCCTTTCCAGAGAAACAGCGTGGTTTGGCACTTGGCATTAACCAGATTGCCGCCATTCTCGGCTCCGTGATTGGACTGATTTTAGGTGGTATCCTGTCGTACTTTAGCTGGCGACTCGTCTTCCTGGTCAGTGTGCCTGTGGGTCTTGTTGGTACGGTCTGGGCGTATTTGATGCTACGTGAGGTTGCCACGATTCGCGCCCATCAAAAGATTGATTGGCCCGGCAATATCACCTTTGCTATCGGTGCAACAATCCTTTTGCTCGGTATTACCTATGGCATCGAGCCGTATGGCGGTTCACCCGTTGGATGGGGCAACCCCCTTGTTATTGGTGCGTTGAGTAGCGGTGTTATCCTGCTCGGACTCTTCATCTGGATTGAACTTCATACGAAGGATCCTATGTTTCGCCTGGAATTGTTCAAGCGACGTATGTTTGCCGCTGGCAATGCCAGTAGTTTTCTCGCGAGTATCGCACGTGGTGGGCTTCAGTTCATGCTTATCATCTGGTTGCAGGGCATCTGGCTGCCACTGCACGGCTATAGCTATGATGTGACTCCGCTGTGGGCAGGGATTTATCTGTTGCCTCTGTTGATTGGCTTTGTCGTCATGGGGCCGCTCAGTGGCTGGCTCTCTGACCGTTTTGGAGCACGCATCTTCTCGACAACTGGTATGCTGATTCAGGCGGTTGGTTTCTTTCTGCTGACATTTCTGCCTGCGAATTTCAACTACACCTGGTTCGCTTTAATCTTGTTTATGCTTGGTATCGGGCAAGGTATGTTCTCTTCACCGAACACCTCTTCCGTGATGAGTAGTGTACCTGCTAACCAGCGCGGGGTGGCCTCGGGTATGCGTGCGACCTTCCAGAACTCTGGCTCGCTCGTAAGTATCGGTGTCTTCTTCAGCATCATCACGGCTGGTCTAGCATCGTCACTGCCAATAACGCTTTTGAGTGGATTGACACAAGCAGGAGTCCCGGCTACGGTTGCGAACAGGATAGCGCACCTACCACCAACATCGGCACTCTTCGCGGCCTTTCTTGGTTACAATCCGATGGCAACATTGCTGCCGGGAAACGTACTCAATTCACTGTCAAAGGCGGATCAGGCTAACCTGCTGGGGAGAAGCTTCTTCCCAAATTTGATCTCGCCGCCGTTTCTGGTTGGTCTGCATGGCGTCTTTTACCTTGCGATGGCTATGTGCCTGGTTGCAGCTCTCGCCTCGCTGTTACGTGGGAAGCGATACAACCCAGATGAGGAAATGGACGGAACGGTGCAGGATACGGCACCGGTGCAAGAGCAATCTACCGCTACGGCTGTATTGGATTAAACAGTGATCTGTAGAGACTGATGATGCTTGCCAAAAAACCATAGTTTCCCAACGGGCGACCACAAGGGTCGCCCCTACCATAGAGCGCGTCAACGTGTATGGTAGGGGCGACCCTTGTGGTCGCCCGTATCCGTAATAAAAAGTTAATGAGCATTATCGGTTCCCACAATTGGTTATTATGGGTTTTCGCGTTGAGCGTATTGCAGGACACGCTTTGTTTCTACACGTACCTTCTCCAGATTGACACCAAAGTTGTGCAGGACACCTGCAGCGATACCTTCGCCTTCCAACATCATACCCAGCAGAAGATGCTCTGTGCCGATATAGGCATTATTCATCCGTTGCGCCTCTTCTGAGGCGAGTTTGAGAATCTTTTTGGCGCGAGGTGTTACTCCAATTTCGCCAAGTACAATGCGATCACCGCGTCCGATAATGAACTCAACCGCTCTACGGACATTGTGTAGTTCTACGCCGAGATTTTGCAGGACGGTACCCGCCACACTCTCGCGTTCTCGGACAAGGCCGAGCAAGAGATGTTCTGTTCCAGTATAGTTGTGCTGAAAGCTTATTGCCTCTTCAAGTGCCCCCTCGATAACTTTGTGGGACTGCTCTGTAAACGGGTAGCCTTCATACGACCTCGTACTTTGGGTTTGGACAATTGCGATAGCGCGTGAACTCGTTGTCGCTGGCGTTTCTGAGATTGGTGTGTCGGTCGCTTGCGTTGTGAATGTTGCAGAAGGATCGTTTGAAGCTGGTTGTTGAGTATCCGGCAGTATCTGGAGTAACTTCATGTAAGCTCTATCCAGCGTGACGCCAAAACTTTGAAGGACGCCAGCAGCGATACCATTGCCCTCGCGTATCAAGCCGAGCAGCATATGTTCTGTACCGATGTAATGATATCCGAGGCGACGCGCTTCATCAACAGCCAACTCAATCGCCTTCTTAGATTGTGAAGTCAAGCCAACTTGTGCCCTTATGACATCAACACCACTCCCGTTAATAAACTCAACAGCAGTACGTAATTTTATCAATTCGATACCTAAATCCCGTAGAATAGTGGATGCGACATTGTTTTCGTCGCGAATAAGGCCGAGGAGCAGATGTTCTGTGCCGATGTAGTTGTTTTTGAAGCGTTGCGCCTCTTCTTGCGCGTAGTGAAAAACCATGCGCGCCTGATCGTTAAATTTGTCAAAGCGACCTGTGTTGCTCATAGCTGGGATGCCTTTCTTTGGGGCGGGGAGACCGCAAGGGTCTCCCCTACATCTAGGGTTTGCTATGTAGAAGAGGGCATTAAAGAACGACTTATTTTGTTGCGGGATGTTGAGCAGCTTCAATCAAGGCAGGCAATATCTCGTTGGTGATGGTCTGTATCTGGTTGAGGCTCTCGATCCAGGGAATGTCTTGATGGTCGCGGCTGCCGCGTACCTCGGCGAGTTGTAGCACGCTCTCGTCAATGAGCGTGCGGAAGTAGAGGAAGGCACGTACCGCATCGGCAACGGGCACATGTGAGGTGTTGGTGATGGAGCCATATTCTGTGCCAAGCTGAATCGCTTCGCGGCGTAGTTCGTCCGTGTGCGTGCCATCGGTAATGGCGCGGAGTAGCAGTTCAAGGACACGGCGTCCCAGTAAACGATAGGCTTCACGCGCGTTTTCGTCGAAGTGTTCATACCACGACAAGGTGTTGAGCGTGCCATCGGTGAAGGCGAAGCGCACACGCCCAAGCACGCTCTGAATCAGCAGTTGCGCGGCGGGATCGCTTCTTGGCTCGTTATCCTGGCGCAGACGTGCCTCGATATCAGTGCGACGGAAGCGACGATGACCGCCATTGGTGCGACGCGAAGGTAGCTCGTTGCGGTCCGCCCACAAACGTGCCGTTGCGGGATGGATGCCTAGCAAGTCCGCTGCCTCGCTTAAACTAATCCACTCTTCCCCTGTCTGCGATGTGGACATACTTCCTCCTGAGAATAGTGGTAGTAATCGAACATTCTAATAAACGTTATTTGTCCCTTGATTGTATGTATTTCGCGTTGCTACGTCAAGTAGGGGTCTGATTCTGTTGTTTAATTTTTTCTTTGGGAACGGACGACCACATCGTTTTTCTCAACGGGCGACCACAAGGGTCGCACCCTACTATACACGTATATAGGTGCGACCCTTGTGGTCGCCCGTCTATTCCCATGCCCACAATATTTTTTCAAGAGCATAATCAAGCTCCTACGCTTTGCTGCAATTGCAGTTGCTTCTGTTCGCGCTTACGGATGCGTCGGTTGAGCAGATAGAGCAGTCCGGCGGCGATGAGGGCGACGAAGGTGAGGCCGGATGGGTCGAGCTGGCGTTGCGTAAACTCGGTGATGGGAGCCATGAGAATATAGAAGGCAAGGGAACCAGAGACAAGGACAATCTGGTGGCGTTCGGTCCAGCCAGCGACGTTGCCCGACATGTGCAGGATGGCATAGGTGATGGCAAGGGCGAGCAAGAGCATCAGGAGGATGGCTACCCAGAATGGCATGAGCGTGGTAGGCAATATCCAGTTGATAAGGTACAGGGTTAACGTACCCAGGAAGCCGACAAGCCCAAAACGTAACGGTGGCATGACATAAGTGCTTTTCGTAACGGCGATGCGACGTGGTAGAAAGCGGGCCAGGAGAATCAGTGTCGCCGCGACAACGAGCGTGACGAGATACGGAATAAACGGTGGATGATACGACGAAAGGAACAGGAAGCCGAGTACAACAAACAGGATAAACATGACTATAAGCAAGAGCAAGGCACGTGGGCCAGCCCAACGCTCCATACGGCGTTTTGGGAAGAGGAGGTTCACGATGAGGACAGGGATAGCGATGCTGAACACGGCATGGACAAGGGTCATCTGTACGCTCCATACCCAGTTTACGTCCCACAGACGCCCGTAGGTGCCGAGTTGTCCGAGATATTTCCAGTGCGGATCAAAGAAGCTTTTGAGCCGCAAACCTTCTTCGATCACGCCAAACGCCGCGCCGAGCAGCAGGAGTGTGATCCAGCCCTTGCCCCAGTACAGCATCAGTTCACGTGCGATAATCGCGCCACCACCATAGAGTACACACAGAAAGAGCAGCGTCAAGGGATTGAAGAAACCGTTCGGCGGCGTCAAACCAGTAAGCAATATTCCCACAAGGGGTGCGATAAAAAAGAGAAAGATACCTGGTGTGGGTCTGAGAATGCGAATTATTTGTTGGATAATTTGTAAAAAGCGTTGCATAGTGAATGGCCTCTCGAAAGGAACGAGATAATGCTGTTTAACTCTTTAATTTGGGAACGGGCGACCACAAGGGTCGCCCCTACTATATCTACATAATTTACTCTTCGAGAGTGATAATATGCGTAATCTGTTCTGGCAATGGCTGTAATGATGAGCGCAAGAACGTTGGGTAGAGTGTGGACTGTTCAAGTTGAGCGAGAGGCAACCACCTGAAGCTAAGTTGTTTCTCATCCTCGATGCGCGTAAACGATGTAGGCGTCTGATATATCGCCGCGTCCGTTGGCAGTGTTACAAGAAAGTACAGACCCAGTTCATGTTCGCGTTTTTCAGGTGGGCCAAAGATGTTTTCGTTGATGAACAGCATATACTCACGTATTGGAGCAACGCCCAATTCTTCAAGCAACTCGCGATACAATGTCTCGGTCGCGGTTTCGAGCAGTTCGGCGCGTCCACCAGGAAGAAACCAGAACGTTTCCCCTCTTTGCATCCCTTCCTCGCATAGGAGCCGCCCGTTATGAAGAATAATGGCACCGATACGATAGGTGAAGCGAATGTTGCCCGTTTTGAAGGTAATCATTGTACGCGGAGAATTCATGCTGTCTCGGTCGCTTTCTACATTTCTCCAAAAGATGGGAGCCGTTGTGCTTCTATGAGATGTACGCTTTGGCTATGCTGAAAGTTGGAATGAACGCGATAGGAGAGGGTTACGTTGTGATGAGCAATGCACATTCTTTATGTATTGCTCATGCAAACATTACATGTTCGCAAGCAACTGCGAAAGTTTTTCCTGGCGTTCGGACAGGCTAGCGAGGACATCGTACAGGTGTTCCTTGCACGAAGAATAGGCTGGTTTGCTCAACATTTCAAGGGTGATGCTATAGCCAACAAGCGTATGAATGTGCAGGGTTTCCAGATACGTCTTGCGCTTCTCTGGTGAAAGCAGGTGCAGACGTTGCGCGTCGAGGAGGCGTTTGTTGTGTTTTTCGCGTTCGTCACGGGTCATAGCCCAGAAGCCGGATAGCTCGTAAGAGGATGTCTGTCTGTTCATGCGTGGGCACTTTCTCAAACAGGAATATACAAACAATGATGCGATTATAATATATAGATTATATTGTATATGATACTAGGTAAAGGGGAAAATGGTCAAGTAATTATTGGGGTAGGTAGAGAAAAATGGCTATTATGGGGTTGGATGACTACCATTATTACTACTGTTGGCCTATCGGTGCGATTCTGACGAAAAAATACTACGTACCATATAACTATTAAAATCGTGCTCACATAGTTGCGCTTATGGACAAAGATGAAATGGGATGAACCAGCCTGCAGAGCAAACTAGCAAACATGGTCTTTCTCGCTACGAGCGTAAACGTAGGATATAACAGTACAGCCTGTTGAAAAACCTAAAGCTTGGTTGAACGTAATAAGGAGAGAGGAAGAAATCTATGTAGAGGAAGAGAAACTTCATCATGATGGGAACAAAACTACGCAACGTGGTACCACTAGCGAATGT
>JAABUU010002470.1_pt1 | contig 26284 bp, 26 predicted proteins | sample 5559301 | NCBI WGS metagenome assembly JAABUU01 (sample SAMN10711884, study PRJNA513360) | rock metagenome | isolation source: Antarctica rocks | place: Antarctica: Victoria Land, Richard Nunatak white | reverse complement strand
CGCGAGCGCGCGGAAGCCGAGCGCAAGAAGGCAGCCGTCACCTTGGCGCTGACTGCACTCGACGAACACTATGGCGTTACGCACGAAATGGGCTCGGTCGACACGGATTATGCGCGTCCGTTGTTGATCGGGGCGGCCGATATGAACGGCAAGCGGTACGCGCGACTTGGACTCTCGCTCGGACGCGTCGTGTGCGTGCCGTGGATTGATGCGTTCGCCGAGCTGGTCGGGCGCAAGATTTCAGTGTCTTGGGGCGACCGCGCGAAAGAGGACCGCGTTTTTCGCGTAACCGATGCCGACGGCAATGTCGACGAAGAAGACATCTGATGCGGCGACGACGGTTCAGCCGTTTTAAGATGTCATCGACTGGCCATCGGTTGGACACGCGCGCCGGTCACACTTGTGCAATGGCGCAGCACGACGATTCCGACCGCCAAGCGTGGCTCGACGCGTTGAATGCACTCGTGCAAATGGGCCTTGCCGAGGTCGTCGCGATCGCGCAGGATCGCGAGCCATCGTACCGTCTTGTGTCGCGGATTCGCGACGTGCGAATCGCTTCAAGGAGTTACCAATGAACCTGGACCCTGCGAACCGTCGGCCGAATCGCCGACGCGGTGCTGCTCGCGATCGTCGCCTTGGCGCTGCATCTGCACATGAGCGGGCATGCCGGTCCGCAGGCGCAACTCCGCCTCTACGAGTATAGTTCGTCGTCGTTGCTGCGGAGAAACGCATGTCTCTAAGCCCTGAGCCGCCCGCGCGCCGTAGGTGACGGGGCCGATGAGCGAGCTGGTCGAGATCCGCGAGCTTTGTCGCCGCGCGGGGATCCGCTACGGTGTCATTGGCGGTTTCCCGCCGCTGCTCGTCCTTCGTGACGGCGGCGGCCACGCGTCTGGAAAGACCGATGCCCGTAAGCTCGTGTACGTAGACACGAGCGGGATGCCACGAACTGAGCCTGAGCGTTCGATCGCCGTTCTCGAGGCTCTCGCGTACGACATCGGTAGCTATGAGGCGGGCGAGACGTTGGCGCAACCTATCGTTGGCCGAGCCATCGAGCTGCGCAACGGAAGCTATGAGCCTTCTGGTGACCGCATCGTGCGATAGCAAAATCCGCGAGGCGGACGCCGACGGCTTCCGTGCCTACCTCGAGGAGTCAACGACGCGAAGCTCGCGACCGTCGATCACGGCGAGAAGCGCAAGTTCTCGACGGCGTACAAGGAGCACGGATTCGAATCATTCGTCGCCTGGGCCGCGCAGCGCCGAATGAATGATCGAGAGGCGCGCCGATCGCGGCCGACACACTGAACGCGTCGACCGCCGGCAGGCGCCGACCGCGAGGCGTCTCGGGCCACGGCGTGCACGGCGACGATAATCGTCACATTGCAGACATAGCTTGGGAAAGTCAGGCCGCGATCATCCGCTCCTGAAGAACCGATCGCAATTCGGGAGCGTCGACGGTGACGCTGCGATCTCGGAGCTTATCCGGCTCGGCCTCGTCGAGATGGTTTGGACCGACGACGGCGCGCTACCGGATCGTCGAAAACTTCGCTGGCCCGAACGCGGCGCTGCGCGAGCGGCAAGCGGCTCAACGCTAGTAGCGGAGTGCGCCCGTGAGCGACACCCCGCTGGCGGCTCTCCGGCTCGTTACTCGAGTTCGTAGAGAATCGTCGCCGAGCCGTCGACCTCCGAGCGTATCGCAAAGCGTCTACGATCCGGCCGTTCTAGGATTAAGATACCATCTTGCTCGGAGACAATTGATAAGCCCTGTTCAAGGCGGCGGATCGCTTCTGGACCATATTCGGATCCGCACCGGGCGATGATTTTTGTTCCGTCGACACTTCCATAATTTCACCCCTTGGCGACCTACGAACCATTCTCCGCGCCATCGGCCACTCGTCCGCAGCCTACCAAAGCTTGGGCTCCGGCCGGCCGTCGACTTCGAATCGGGAGACCCGGGCAAGCTCACTTTAGCCTCAAAGCCGTCGACAAAGTTCCGCTCCGAACTCGTTAGGACGCGAAGCGAATCGACAACAGAGGTGGCGCCGTTCGGGATTCGACCACAACCTATTTCGCGTCGCAATCAATCAATGACTTGCAGCCAAGGCTCGATACGTGGAGTTCGGATGCCCTCTTTGTGGAGCGGATCTTCGGCGGCGAAACGACGTGCCTCCTCAATATCATCCACCCGAAGAACGTAAAAGCCATTCCCCGTGTTCTTGCCGTCCAGGGTAAAGAATGGGCCGGAGATTGGCAGTATGCCCTTGTCAATTAGCGATTTCATATAGTTTAAATGATCGTTAAGATGCCGGCTAAGCTGCTCCACGTCGGGGACCGCAAGCTGGCTATGGACGATGAATTGGACGTCATGCTTCTGAGCAATGTCATCCGGGAGATTGATCGACTTGGAGGCAGCGTTGACTGGCATTATACGACTCCTTTAGAAGGTTATTATGCGCTCACTATATGGAATTATCGCCGGACGAGTCGTTCGTCGGCTCGCCGAGGCAAATACCAGGGATTGCAACCCGCCGCAACAGGTGGAGACTCGCAGAAGCGCTATCGGGGTATATCTCGCGCAGTTGCTCGAACTCTGGCTGCTTTGTTATTTCCGCCAAGGCAGTTACATTTTCGAACACCGCATAATCGAGAAAAATCGTGCTTCCCGCAATGCCTTGGTGCAGCTGGGCCGAGATAAACCCCGGCTGCGCTTTGGTGAAAGCGGCATCCTTGGCATAGGCCGCCTTAAAGGCATCGACGTCGTCTGCGTCTACTGTAAACACGATCATCAGGACAACCGGTTCGGCATGATGGTCCTGTAGTTGCTGTTCAAGCGCAACCTGCGAGTCCATCGGTCTCATACTCAGCATTTTCGCACATTCCTCGTCAAGCCATGTCGGGCAGAAGCCGTCCTGCCGTTGTTCGCCCGCGGGCAGAACGTCTACTAAGACTCGTCTTTCAAGCTTCCCGGCGGCATGAACGATGCATGCTGCTGGAGAGGCACAATCTGCGCATCAGCGTAGTTGGCCTTGATCAGCGGAAAACTATCGATCATGTTTTGCAGCTGCTCCGATGAGTCTGCTTCAAACAGAACCACCCCGCCATGAGTGCGTGGAACCTGTGCCCATACTTGGCGTAGTCCTCCATTGGCGTAAAGTACGCGAACTTGTGCCTGTTCCTGTTGCTCTTTATCCGAGAAGTCGGAAGGCATTCCCGTCGTGGCGAACGTTTTATTCGGCGAGAAAATCACAAGGTATTGCACAGTATTCTCCTTGGCGGATCGGATGGCGGATCTGAGTGGCACGCACTCCACGTAGAGCGTTCACCGCGCAAATCGTATACCTTAAACATTTGGTGTGTTTGGACGAAACACGGATTCCATAAATGCGCGTTGCAGTGAGGAAGCGCAGAAAGTAAGCAAGCCCATCCTCAATGCTTGCGCCGCCTAACAACGGTACGATACCGTGCAGCCTAAAGACGAGGTACCGAAATGTGCCGGCGTGGGTTCGTCGCTGCGTGCTGCCCGCACGCGGCTCGGCGCGCTCGATCGTGCGCCGGCGTGCCGCCCAGACGACAAACGATTCGAGACCTGCGTTTTGTCGGCGGTGCCGAGGTAGCGCTTCTCGGCGCGCTTGAGCGCAGAGAGCTCGACTTCGCTTGGGCCGGCGGCGCATGTCACCCGGTGCCTCTCCACGATCTTCGCGACGGCGCGGCCACGCGCCTCAGTGTGTTGGTTACTTCTCGAAAGTCTCAGCCACGAGCCCGAAGGTCCGCTTTCCAATGTCGCTCGTGAGATCGCCGGCTAGCTCACCCCCGAACGAGGCCACCGAAGTGAGCGATCCGCCGGCACCTGCGATGCGGCGCCACGCCGCGTCCTCCGTTCGATCGCTGATGCCACCGCATGCGTCGACAGCAACAAGCACGTCATAGCCGGCTCCGAGCGCGTCGAGCGCGGTCTGCTGCACCACCATCTCGGAAACCACTCCGGAAAGAATGAGCGTTCGCCGGCCGCTCGCTTCAAGGTCGGCTACCAGCTCATCGTCGCCGAATGCGCTCGTATATGTACGCGGTCGGGCTTTCTGCCCAAGAGCTTCAAGAATGCTAGGCGCGAAGTCGCCGCCTGGCGGGACCGAAGAGATGAACGCCGGGATACGATGCAACGCGGCAAGTTTTGCCAACACCGTAGCGTGTTTGGCAAGACGTTCGGCATCGACGGTTCGCGAGTTCTTGATGATCGTCGCTTGCAAGTCGAGAAACAGAATTGCATCTGATGTACCTTGCGGCGCTGTCATTCTCACTTACTTTTGGCTCCCTTTCGACCGGCTCATGAGTAGCTCTTTGAGACTCGTCCACTTCACATCGGGGTAGCGATCATTATCGAGCGATTCGTGATGCTTACTGAACATCGTGTGTTCGTACTGCGTCACTTGCCAGTGAGGATAGACCTCGCGCTCTCCTTCTGGATGAGCGGCCCGCTCGCTATCGTTGCGTCGACGAAGCTCATCGAGACTTCCCAAGCGCTCGAGCTTGAACGGCGTCTTAAGCTCCTCATCCGTGAGACGTGCAAGCTGTCGGGGGGTAACGCTAAAACTGGCAATGTTTAGCGTGTCTGGAGTCGTCGAATCAAGCGCCACAGCTGCTGTATACGCTGCTGCATCGTCCATCGTGGTGAAGTCGAGCCGCCAGTCAGGATCTTCCCAGTACGCAACGACCTTCTTATCGAAGTTAAGATACGGCGGGTTCTGCATGAGGACCTCAGCGAAGACGCCGTTGTAGATAGACGTTGGCGCAATCGGCGCAGCGTACAGCCGCTCGTGGAACTCGCGCCTGAGATCATAATTGCGATTCTCGCCTGGCGGTAGCGATCGAAAATCGGTGGAGAAATCTGACGGAATAAAGCGTTTGACGCCTGCCTCGACCGCGCCGTCCAACAGGACGCTTTGCGTGTCGATGATGACGTCGCGCACGCCTTGCAGCGCCGAGACCACGCAAGCGGCTCCTTCACATGCGCTCGCTATGTCCGACACGCGTGACATGTCGACCGTCCTGACGGTAATCCCAAGGCGTTCCAGCGCCTTGCGTTTGTCGTCGGAATCAGTACTGCGGCTCAGCACAAGAACGTGCGCTCCACGATGCGACAACGCACGCGCGATGCGGCCGCCAAGATTGCCGGTACCTCCGGCTAACACAATCGTCTCTGCCATTTATATCTCCTTTGGATGGGGCTCAACTGCTCTTGGATTGCTGCCAGTGTCGTGATTAGCGCCGATTGAAGATCAAGCGTCGCCGAGGTCATCCCTTGGCGCGATGTTGAGGTTTAGGTGGAAGAAGTTGTGTGGATCGTACTCCGTCTTGAGTTGCTGGAGACGCGCGAAGTTCGTGTTGCCGAAAGCGCGCTCGACGTGTGGCTGCTCGTCACCGCGCAAAAAGTTATAATATTTATCGCCCGTATACACATTACCGAGAGCGGCAAATGCCTCCGTCGTTGCGCCGGCGATCTCTGCAAGGGACGCGTCAACCGCTGGCGATTCGAGATGGAGTAGATAGGAGGCGGATGACGGTTCAAACGCACCGCGACTCTCGAGCGACGTGTTGAGGAGCGCGCCACCAAGTTGTTGGATTTCGAACTGCATAAGCGGCGGGATCTTCGTGTGGGCTAAGCCGACGAGTCCGTCGAGGACGTCGTCAGAGAGTTCATTTAGATATTCGACCTGGCCATACGCCGGGGCGTGTTTCATGTGTGACGCAGGATCGAGACGCGCCATACTTGCGAGTGACCGTTTCTTCATGTCGTGATGGAGCGGCGCGCCCAACTGCGCGAGTGGCGCTAGTACCGCTTCGGTAGTAGCGGGATCAGCATGTGCCAGGCCGATCATACACACGGTGTTTCCGCGGAGCTCTTTGGGAGACGCGGGAGCCGGCGGTACAGCAACCAACCGGAATATGGTGCTCGTATCATTCGACAACTGCGAAGACCACGTTCTATAAAAACGCAGTACCTCTGCGGCACGCTCGAGTGGGTAGTATAGCTCGCCACCGAAGACGTTCTTCAACGGGGTGAGTGCGATCTCGAGGGAGACAACGACCCCAAAGTTGCCCCCACCACCTCGCAAGGCCCAAAAGAGATCCGGATTCTCCGTGTCGTCTGCGCGAACGATGGACCCGTTGGCCAAAACGATGTCGGCGCCGACGAGATGATCAACTGCGGCACCGAGTTTTCTCACGAGCCACCCGATGCCGCCGCCGAGTGCGTACCCGACGACCCCAACGTTTCCGGCTTGGCCAGCGGGATACACGAGGCCGTGCTCCTCGGTTACTCTCAGCAGCTCAGAAGAAATGACTCCCGGGCCAACAGTTGCTACATTTCGCGTCGTGTCGACCGCAATCTGATTCATCTTCGTAAAACGCAAGAGCAAGCCGTCGCAAGGTGCGGCAATGCCGTGGCCGGTCGCCATGACGCCTAGCGAAAGTCTGTGGTCGCGGGCGAAGTTGACGGAAGCAACAACGTCTTCCGCGCACTCGGCGTCGACGATCATCGCCGGACGCTGATCGATCACTTCGAGCCACGGTGTGCGAAGCTCGTCGTACTTGGCGTCGTCCGGTAGGACGACGGAGCCCTTGAGGGAGAGCCTGAAGGTCTTGAACGACTGCAACTGCGCAGTCACCGTTCGTGCATCCGTCATGACGTGTTCCCCGCCATGAGAGCGCTCGGCCGACGTGCAACTGCATCTCGTTTCGCTGTCATCGCTGCGACCGTCGAGGAATCGTTCATTGACCAATCCTATCGCCCGGACGGTCGGGCGGTTTGGACGAAACACAGAAGTTTGCGAAGGTCACCTAGTGATCGAAGAATGGGGGATAGGCAAGCGAGCCAAGGGTACGTGCGCCGGGGAAGAATGGCCCGATAGCGTACTGACATTCGACAACGAGAGGTGCTGCGGAATGAAGTCGGACGGGGAACGGATAGTCGTCTTAGAACGCAATCGCATTGCCGCGGCGACCGTGCTCGGACCTGAACGCACGCCGGAAGGTTACACGCGGACGTCGCTCGTCTCGGGCCATGCCGCACTCGTGTTCGTCGCGCAAGGCGAAGGGTTGTATCAGACGGGCGTCCATGCGGGTGTTTTGTGCCCGAACACGTTAATCGCGGCACCCGCCGGGGCGTTCACCTGCGTACTGAGCGAACATCGTGAAGCGTACGTCCTGACGCTGGCCGACACTGCCAGCACGGAAAACGATCAAGAGGCGTTGATGCCGTTCTTCGAGCGGAAGCTGTCGGGAGCGGACGCACGGTTCTGGCACGACGCGATGAACCAGTTCGCCGACCGTGCGGCGGGAGGTCGATTGGAGACGGTCGATGTCACGCGCCTGAAGACTGCGGCCGCGCCGCTTCTGTGGCGTCGTGAATCGCAACGCGGGACCGTCGATGCTCTCCTCGAATCGCTCTGGCTTCGGGTCGGTGACCAACTGACGCTCGAACAGATCGCCCGAGACGTCGGCTACACGACCAACTACCTCAACGATCTGACGCGTGCACACACGGGCCGATCAGTTGGGAGATGGATCACCGACATGCGGATGGCGCGAGCGCGCGTATCCTTGGAGCGGACCGACATAACGATTTCGGGCGTTGCGACGGCGTGCGGCTACGCGGATCCGGCATATTTCTCACGTGCGTTTCGGCGCGAGCACGGCGTCTCGCCGCTAACGTGGCGGATAGCCGCCCGGCCCATCGAGCAGCGCGAGTCAGATGTGACGTTGCCGGTGGAAGCTTTGCATACGTCGAGCCACACATCCGCGCGTAGTCACTCCCTTGCGTGCTGAGAACGCGAAGTCGAGCCGCGAAGTCTCCCTCGCACGTCCGTAATCCTACAAAGCGCCCGGCGATGACCGCGTATTACGCCGCCGGACGCGCTGCAATGGCAACTCGCCAAGCGTCAGCGAGATAGTCGAAGTACCCGTTAAGCGTCATCGAGCGCGCTGATTTTGAATTTAGAACAGGGCATGTAGGAGCTCGCGTCTCACCGCCCTGTTATTCTACCTCCAAAGGGCGACGTTACGCGGGCGCTTACAATCATCCGTGTCTCGTCCAAAGGCGCACCGGGCGATCGGCGCTATCGTGCACATGCGCACGCGAATGCCGTGCGATCGACCAAACCCGTTCGAGACCTGATGCGCTCTTCCCAACGGAGACGTGAAAACATGAGTGAACCGACCGACAAGGTGAGTCCCGAACGCACGCAGGCCAAGGGCTCGAAGAAGCCGCGCGTTCTGTGCGTAGGTGCCGGCGGCGCAAAGGCCGGCCTCGTCGTTCCGGAACTGGCGAAGCGCGGGGCGTTCGTCCGCGGCATGATCGACAACGAGGACCAACGGGAGGCCGTCCTCGAGAGAGGTGCCGACGAAATCGTCGTGGGCAGTCTCACCGATACCGTATTTACCAAAGAGGCGGTCGAGGGCATGGACGCGATCTTCTACCTCTCACCCAACGGCTTGGAGAACGAAGCCGAGGCGGGAAAGGCGATGGTCGACGTCGCGAAGCGCGCAGGCGTGAGACGCATCGTCTTTTCGTCGATCTTCGCGCCGATATTGAGCATCCCGATCCACGCGGCGAAAGCGGCCGTCGAAGAGGCGATTCTCCGTTCCGGCCTCGAGTACACGATACTCCAGCCTGCCATGTTCTACCAGAACCTCACGGCAATGTGGGATGAACTGATACGGACCGGCAACTACGCAGAACCGTGGGCGAACGAGGCACGTCTCGGCCGTGTGGATTATCGGGACGTCGCAGAGTGCGCGGTGATCGCGCTGACGGAAGATCGACTGCTCGCGGGGACGTTCGAGCTGTGCGCAGTCGAAAGCGTCGATCGTAACGAGATTGCGGCGTTGATCGGTCGGATCATCGGGAAGGCCGTGAACCCGGTCGCGCTCGATGCCGACGAAGCTGCAAAGTCCGCGGGGCCCGCTGCTCCGGTGCTCTCAAGCATGTTCGAATATTACGGACGCTACGGCTTGCCGGGCAACACGCTTACGCTACGCACGATCCTCGGACGCGAGCCGCGTACGCTGCAGCGGTTCATCGAGGAGTTGGCTGCTAGTGCGTCCTCTTCTGTATGAAGAGTCACGTGCCAACAAGCTTCATCGGAAATCGCAATCGGCTACGATCTCAGGCGTATCGGATCCATGGATATGGCGGATCCGACGTCCTACGGCTTGACGACGTTGCGATTCCGTCGTTCGGCGAGACAGATGTTCTCGTGCAGGTGATGGCGGCGGGGGTGAACGGCCTCGACTGGAAGTTGCGTGATGGCTTGCTCAAGACGGTCCGACCGCTCGTCTTCCCGGCAACGCTTGGCTTCGAACTCGCCGGCGTCGTTGTCGGAGCGGGCCGTAGAGCGTCGAAGTTCACTTTCGGCGACCGGGTTTTCGGGCCGCTGCTGCGCAGCGGCGCTTACGCCGACTTCGTCGCGGCCAGTGAAGGCGAGCTTTCGCGTACGCCGGCCAAATTACTCGATGTCGAAGCGGCGGCCTTACCGGTTTCTACGCTGACCGCGTGGCAGGCCCTCGAAGCAGGAGGCGGTGCTCGTCGCGGCATGACGATCCTCGTCACCGGTGCTGCCGGCGCAGTCGGCGGCTTCGCCGTCCAGTTCGCTAAGAAAGCCGGAGCAACAGTCTTCGGGACCGCATCGGCCGTCGATTGTGAGCACGTGCTCGCGCTCGGCGCGGACGTGGCGATGAGCTACGAGACGCAACGGATCGACGAGCGCTTCACGCGCATCGACGTGGTCCTCGACCTCGTCGGCGGCGACACCGTCGAACGTTCGTGGTCGGTACTTGCCGCCGGCGGGACCATCGTGAGCACCGTCAATCCATCGCTCTCGCTTCAGACGTCTGACGGCCGCCGTGCGGTCGGGGTGCAGATGAACAACGACGCTGAGCGGCTGGAGAAATTCGCCAACCACGTGGTGAACGGAACCTTGAAATCGACGATCGGTGAAGTTGTCGGTCGTTTCGGGTTGCCCGAGGCGATCGAAAGGAATAAGACGCGACACGCACCGGGCAAGACGGTCGTCGATTTGACGTCATAAACCCAGAAACGACGAGGAACAGCGAACATGACTCGGCCAATGGCCGTCGCTGCGAAGAGGACGGTTATCCTCGACCACGTTCACGCTGCAGGGGCCTGGCGCAGTGTCCTTCGATACCGGCGATCTTCACCAACCGGCTCCTTGGCGCTTACGTGTCGAGCAGGTTCGGGACGAAGATGTCCTCGATCGCGTACCGGCGCTTCGTAAGGCCCTGTTCGTAGTGGTAGCGCAGGATGGCGTCGATCGCCGCACGATTGGCGCCGATGCCGTACGGCCACCAATCGGCCCCCAATACGTCGCGGAAGTCGCCAACGTGCTTCGTCAACCACGGCATCATGATCGTCATGTTGTTGAACGTCATGCCTTTGACGTATTGCTCTTCCATCTGATTCTTGGCGGCGAGAAAGGCGTCGTAGGTCGCGCGCACTGCAGCGGGATGCTCTTCGGCGAGTTCTCGCTTGACCGCGACCGCATGCATGATCGGGAAGATGCCGGTGCGGCGATAGTACTCGCGTTCGACGCCCTCGTACTCCTCGAAGAGCCGGCCGACGTTCGGCGATTTCTCGAGGACGCACTTCGGAATGTCGGCCGAGATCAGCGCGTCGATCTCGCCGCGCTCGAGCATCTCGCCGAGATCGACGTCCTTCCCGCCCCATTCGACCTCGACGCCGTCGGGAACCGGGTGCGAAACGAAGTCGACCGGATCGAGCGGGAAATCGATGCCGCCGATGATCCACCGGCTCAGCTCCGGCTTGAAGCCGTACTCGTCCGAAAGCATGCCCTTGGGCATGATCCCCGCGTCGTGGCCGTAGAGCGCGAGCTCGCCGATCCGTTTTCCGGCGAGGTCCTGCGGCCGGCTGATTCCGCTGCTCTTGTTGATGTAGATCGCGTTGTGCCGAAACGAGCGGACCAAGAACACCGGCATCAAGAGAAATGGCGCGCCGTTCGATTCCATCGACCGCAGGAAGTAGGTCATGCCCAGTTCCGACACGTCGTAGGCGCGACGCGTGATCATCGCCTCGAAGATGTCGGTGACGATCCGTCCGCTATGGAACGTCGGGTCGACTCCGTCGATCCTCACGGTTCCGTCGCGCAGCAGCGCACCGCGATCGTAGTTCCAGAAAGCGATGTCCATTGCCCGACCGCTCATGAGGTCTTCTCAGGCTGCTTCATAAATAGATTTATACACGCGTTGAGTTAAAGATAAACCGAAGCCTCGACGAAACGCGGCCACTCGGAAGCGAGCACTCGGAAGAGCAGGGAGGCTCGTCGAAGGCACTCCGCAAATTTGCAACGCACCGATAGCAGAAACATCGGTGGGAGCGCGGAGCAGCATACAACCGAAGACCCGATCGTCCGAAAAGGCCAAACGCGTCGCGCAAACTGCGCCATCGGGTCGCGCGATCGCGGAGATGTTCGATACCGTCTCGCTCGGAGCGCCCGAAGATGCGATCGGATTCGTCGCTTGGCGCATCACGCATCGCTTTCAGCGCGAGGTCGAGCGCGCGATCGGCCACTTGGATCTCACGCACTTGCAGTTTACCGTGCTCGCGCTCGTGGCGTGGATGAGCCGCGAAGAAGGGCCGGTCGTCGCCGCCGATTTGGCCCGTCTCGGCGACATCCACCCGATGCAGGTCTCGAACGTCATCCGTGCTCTCGAAGGCAAACGATTCGTGCGGCGCCGCGCTCGCGGCCGGGCATTGAACGTCATGATGACGGGCGCGGGGCTCGAAGCGCTGCGCGCCGCGCTTCCGCTCACGAAAGAGGTGCAGGCTCGTCTCTTCGGTCCGGAGGGTCTGCCCGGCGGCGCGTTACTCGAGAAGCTCTTACGCATCGACCGCGAGGAGACCTGAAGCGCTTGGCGCCGCGAGCACTCGGCGAAAAAATCTGCCGTCGTGATACGCAAGAAGCAATGATGGCGACGGAGCCGACAAGTGAGTGCTCCGTCGGCGTCTCAAGGCTAGCGCGTGGCGGCTCGCGATCGTAGCAAGCCACCGTCGTAGCGTCGGCAGCGAGAGTCCGACCGGCCGGACCACGAGGCCGCCGGAGAGCGGCTGCGTGGCTGAAGCGCCGCCATCGCGGTGACGCTGAGGCCGAGACCCGCTGCGGCGACCGCCGCGACGGCTCGGCGACGCGCGCTGCTTCGGAGCGCCGATACCACAAACGTCGAGCCGAGCGAGCTGACCTCCACTACGACTTCGGAGGAGCCGGCGTCGGGGACGTGAGGCTCGATCCGAGAATGAAGAGCGACGTCCGGCGACGTCCGGTCGTTCGATACTCCGTGGAGTCTATACGATGATCGCTTCGGTCCGCGTCGGCGCGGGCCTCGCCCGGTTGCTACTCGTTCGCGGCGAGTCGCCGGCGTAGCGTCGACAGCGAGAGTCCGATGGTCCCGACCGCGAGGGCCGGTAAGCGAGCGGCTATGCTGCGTCTCCAGGGCCTTGAGATAGAGCGCGAGGGTCTGCGCGGCCGGTTGGGAGCGGCGCGGGCCGTGCCGGCCGCAGAACGCCGCCAGGTCGGCCCAGTCGTGGGCGTGGGCCCCTTCGGTGGCCGGCGCGTGGTCCGGCATGGAGAGGTCATGCTCGACGGTTCGCGCGAGCTCGGCAAGAACGGCTCCACCGCCTTCGAGCGGCTCGACGCGGCTAGCGCATGCCCGCTAGCGCCGTTTCCGGCGAACGGCTGACCTAGGAGCCGTCCATGGCCGTTTTCATGTCTTCTTCTCTGTCGAAAGTTGTGGCGATTCCCGTGCCTGAGAATTGCTCGATCTCAAGCACTTCCCCGTTCTCGAATTGGGTCGAAGTCTTCAGTTACGGAATTACCTATGGCTATCAATGGACCAGCGGTGCGACGTTGAAAGTATCAGAACGACGCTCGTGGCTGACGATCACGGCTCGCGACTCGCGTGACGCTTTGGCGCGCTCGTTGACGGCCTCCACGTCCACGTCACGCCGCTTCAAGAGATCGGCCGCCATGAGCCCGGTCGAGCCTGCGCCGATGACGAGTACCTCGCAATCCGTCGCGAATGCCGTTGCAAGTCAGGCGACTCCGACGGGCGGCGTGTCGACGAAGAGCTGCTCGACGCCGAGCGGCGCGCCGTACTGATACGTACGCCGCTCGCCCCATGGCTCGCTATGCATCTGACCGAACGTGTCGACGACATTATATGTCGATTCCAGCGGTACGCCCTTCGCGCGGTCGGCGAGCCAATCAGCAATCAGCGGGAAGAACGGACTGCCTAGCTGCGACGAGCGCGAGCCGCCAATGCCGTGCTCCTCGCCGGCGTAGACGATCAGCGTTTTTGGTCCCGGCACGTTGTTGAGGTGCTTGATCGTGCACCCGAAGTCGCTGAGTGAGTCGTCCTCGCCGGCCATGACGAAATATGGCATAGCGAGCTTTGGACTGAGCGGCGTGACGTCCATCCTCGCCATGACGCTCTCGAAATCGTGCTCGTCGGCAATGCCAGTCATGTAGAGAAATCGCTGCTTGAACGACGGCGCGGCCATCTCATACAGCGGCCAGTTGTGCGGCTGAAAACACGTGTACATCACCGCGCACGCTGCAAAGCGCGGCTCGGCCGCCGCGAGCTGCGTCGCCCAGAATGAGCCGAAGGAGAGACCCCACGTCATGATTCGGCCGGCATCGATCTCCGGGCGCGCCGCCATGGCTTCCCAGGCCGCCGAGCCGACCTCACCGTAACGGTCCGGATCGTACCAAATACCGCGCGTAAGCGACGTCCCTTGACCCGGCCCATCGAGCATCAAGCAGGCAAATCCTCGCCGTAAGAAGCGGTCGGCGGAAGCGTTGATCTGCAACTCCTTGAATGCGTCCATGCCGGAGACCATGACCAAGCACGGGAGCTTTCCGCCGGCATAGCCTGGCGGAAAGTGCAGGTACGCCGCCAGGCGCTGATCACCGTACGGGATCTCGACCGGCTCGATCCGGTGGTCGGCGAAGCGTGCAAACTCGAGGAAGCAGTCGGTTTTCTTCCGCTCGAGCGCCAGATTCAAGTCCGTGTTCTCGAACAGCGGCCATTGCGCCGCGCCGTACATCACCGCGGCGGAGAAGAAACAGTCGCCGGCCGTTACTTCGTGATCTTGCGCCAGAGCGGCCCGGCCCTGAAGCTCGAAGCGCCGAGCCACGCGCGAGAACTCGCGGGCGAAGTCGTCCCAGCGGTGGATCAGCGACCCGAGCCCAAGGACCGGGCCGCGGTGATCGGGGCTCATCGGCGCGCTGTAATATTGCAGGCGCGACTGGTCGAACTCGGGACCGAGTAATTTCACCGCGGCATCGAGCAACCAACGCTGATCGCGGAAGCGAGCAACGCGGCGCTGGGTCGTGAATGGGACGGATGGCATGAGATCCTCCTCGGCGTCCATGCAGCCTCGCAAGAGACATGGACTCACGCATATTACAAATGCAAACGATAGTTTGCAAGCATCTGGTTGCTTTTCCCAAGAAGGAGGATCGATGGGCATGATCGAGCCGGCGGCACGTAAGGCGCTCAGGTCGCAACCGACGCGTGATCGTATCCTCAACGCTGCTCGGCGCCTCTTCGCCGAGCAGGGATTCGAGCGAACGACCATCCGGGCCGTCGCATCCGCCGCGGCTATCAACCCGGCATTGGTCATGCGCTATTACGGCAACAAGGAGGAGCTGTTTGCAATCGCCGCCTCGATCGAGCTGCGGATACCGGATCTAACCGCGGTCCCGCTAGAGCGCAGGGGTGAGGCGTTGGTGACACACTTTCTCGAGCGCTGGGAGGGACCCGATGCCGGCGACGAGCTGCCGGCCTTGCTGCGTGCAGCGGCAACGCATGATAGCGCTCGGGACCGCATCATCGCGATTATCGCCGATCAAGCTGCACCACTCATCGGCGCCGCGCTTCCCGCCGACGTGCGAGAGGAGCGGATCGGGCTCATCGTCATCCAGATGTCGGGCCTGGCGATGAGCCGTTACGTGCTCCGTCATCCAACGGTCGTAGCGCTCAGCCGCGAGGCGATCATCCGCAATATCGGCTCCGTCGTTCAGCAGTATTTGACGTTCGCACCGTCATGAACTGAGGACACGTCACCCACGGCTAGCAAGAGGACGCGAGTACGTGCGTGGGGCGACGCGGAGCGGGTGCACGGTCTCCGGAGAATCCCTGGCCGGCCGACGGCGTGTGCGCAACAAGGTTTGGTTCTGCGATGCGACTGATCTCGCATCGTTGCCGGCGACGCCACAAGCCGTCGCGCTGAACCTCGCCGAGCTCGTCGAAAAGCAACAGTCGTACCGTGCGCCGGCGCATCGTTGCGACCGCGCGGCACCACAGCTTTATGTCTTGCCGAGCCCGACCGCTGATCCGATCGTGCGCGAGATTTTCAAGATAAAAGATCGCGACGGTTCTTGAACGTGTGGAAACCGCCTTGGACTCGACGACTCCTTCGATCTCGAGCCGAGATGACACGTATCAAGCGTTTGAGCTCCCTCGGCTGAAGCGACTAGCGGCTTTCGCAGATGTGCGACGCAATATCCGTCGAGTCTCGATTAACGTTGGTCCGCTGAAAGCGCAATCAGGTTGCTTTTCGCATCGCTTGCAAGGCGTCCTGAATCGTACGTCATAGTTACACGACTAACCAGACCGACGTCATTCAATTCGAGAGCTATTACGCGGCGCGCGGGCCATGCTCCCATGCTCAGGCGATGCCGACCACTCGTACCACCGCCCAAAGTGCTTCCATCGATATGACGGACCGTTGATCCGGCGGCAAACGGTGCAAGGCGGTTTATCCGGCGTACGTAGCGTTCAATCGCCGATCTGCCTACGAACAATGCTCTTAGAGCCATGTCTTCGTACACCGCATCGTAGGCAAACAGCTTAGCGAGATCAACTTCGCCCTGAAGGCCGCGATGAAGTGAGTGGCACGCCTCCACCATCACAGGTCCGCAGCGTTTTCGTCCAGACGCTCGCCAAAAGATGACGGGTATTTCTCGTCAGGAGCGGCATACTTGTCGAACGTCTCTTTATCAAACCCCGCACTATCCCGGCCTGGCACGGCCGACATGCGAAAGCAGGGAGCTAAGACCATGAACAACAAGGCGCTGCGTCTGCACCGCTACGGCCCTCGCGAAGCCGATACTACTTGGATCGACGATATTCCCGATCCGGTTCTGCGGCCGGTCCAGGTCCTGGTGGACGTTGCGGCGGCCGCTATCAATCCGCTCGACTGGAAGATTCGTGATGGGCTGATGCGCGATAGCATGCCACTCGAGCTTCCGGCCGTGCTGGGTCTAGAGCTATCCGGCCGAGTCGTCGACGCGGGCGATCACGAGATTTTCCGCACGGGCGATCGCGTCATGGGGCCCGTAGGCGGCGTCGGCGCCTATGCCCTACGCGTCGCGGTCGATGCTACACATCTCTGTCTTACTCCGCCATCCTTGGAAGACACGAATGCAGCCGCGGTATCGGTCGCAATGCAGACGGCGTATCAACTCGTAAAAAGTCTGGGCGACATTAAGAACCGTCGCATTCTTATCCACGGGGCAAGTGGCTCCGTCGGGAGCTTCGCCGTCCAGATGGCAGCGGCGGCCGGTGCCGTGATTTACGCTACGGCGTCTACAAATTGCCTCGATCATGTTCGCAATCTCGGTGCCGCCGTTGTCATCGATTATCGGCAGGAGCGATTCGAGGATCGAGTCGCGGACATCGATGACGTGATCGATCTGGTCGGTGGCGAAACGCTCAATAGATCGTGGGGCATTGTTCGGCGGGGCGGCACGATCGTCAGCACCGTTATGCCAGACATCGCCCATCATGCACCAGCGCACGTCGTCGGACGATTCTTCAACATGCAATGTGACGGTGTCGAGCTCGCGCGACTGGCCCACGATGTCGCCGCCGGACGCCTCGTATCTCAGCAGTTTGAGACGTGCGCCTTCGACGCAATCCCGGAGGCGATCGAGCGCATCAAACACGGTCAATCGGTCGGCAAAATCGTCGCTCACATCTCCGAGTGTTAATCACTTTAAGTAAAGCAAGAGAGAAAACATGTCGATATTAGTAACGGGTAGCACTGGAACGGTCGGGTCGGAGGTGATTCGCCAACTCGTTCCACGCGACGCTGACGTGCGTGCCCTTACCCGTTCGCCTGAGAAGGCGAGCTTTCCGACCGGCGTCGAAGCGGTAAAGGGCGATATGCTCGATACCGCGTCCATGCGGGCGGCACTGAAGGGTGTCAGCACGTTATTTCTTCTGAACACGGTCGCACCCGAGGAACTTACCGAGGCGGTGATCACGCTTGACCTCGCGCGCGAGGCCGGCGTGCAGAACCTCGTCTATCTTTCGGTCATCCATGCCGACCGCTTCAGCGACGTGCCGCATTTTGCCGGAAAGGCCGCCGTTGAGCGCATGATCGCGGATACCGGAATGAAAGCGACCATTCTGCGCCCCGGCTATTACATGCAGAACGACGCCACGTTAAAGGACGCCTTGCTTGGCGGTGGCGTCTATCCGATGCCGCTCGGAACGGCTGGTACGCTGATGGTCGATACGCGAGACTTGGCCGAGGTCGCGGCGATCGATCTGATGCGTCGCGAAGTGAGCACCGGCCCCGTGCCGACCGAGACGATCGACGTCGTCGATCCCGAAGTCTTGAGCGGTCCCGGCGTCGCCGACATCTGGTCGCAGTTGCTCGGCCGAACGATCACGTACGGCGGCGACGATCTGGCCGCGCTCGAGCAATCGCTCCAGAAGTCCATGCCGAGCTGGATGGCCTATGACATGCGCCTGATGATGCGGCGCTTCCAGGAGGACGGCATGTCGGTGGATGCGGACAACGACGTTAGGCTACGCGAGCGCCTGGGACGCGCGATGCGAACCTATCGGGCGTTCGCCGCGGAAACCGCCACGGTTTGGAAGGGAGCTTGAACGTGGCCGAGTCGAGCAACCATGCCGAGCGCCATGTCGTCGTCGTCGGTGCATCACGCGGGCTCGGACGCGCCGCGGTCGAAGAGCATCTCAAGCGCGGGTGGCGGGTAACAGCCACGGTGCGCAATCCCGACGCGCTTCGCAAACTGCGCTCGGACGCGCTGACGGTCAAGACACTCGACGCGACGGACTGGGACGCCATCGACGCTTTGAGCCACTGCCTTGCGACACCGGTCGACCGCCTGTTTGCGGTGGCCGGTATCGCGGGACCGTCCGACGTGTCGATCGGCAACGCCGACCCGGACGAATTTACGAAGATGATGCTCGTCAACGCACTTGCCCCGCTCCGCATCATCGACCGCTGGGACGGCCTCGTTGCAAAGCGTGGGCTGGTGGCGGTGATGTCGTCGAGCCAAGCGAGCGTCGGCCTCAACGATGATGGCGGAAAGGAAGCCTATCGGATGAGCAAAGCCGCACTCAACATGGGGCTGCGCAGCATTGCGGCACGTCGCGCCGATGATAGGTCCTATATCGCGATCAATCCTGGCTGGGTTCGCACCGCCATAGGGGGCCCCGCGGCGACGCTTTCGATCGAGGAGAGCATCGTCGACGTAGTCGACATCCTCGATCGCCGTCAAGGAACGCCCGGGATCGCATTCCTGAGTTATGACGGCAAGGTCTTGCCTTGGTGAGCATTACCGCTACGCCTTCGACGGTTTCAGTTTTGACAGCATGTCGGGATTTATGATCCGTTAATTCTATCCGCTCTTTAGGTGCTTAAACGTCGCATCCAGCATGATGTCAAAGAAACCTATTTTCTGCGCATCGCGGGCGAAGAAGGCGCCATCGATGACGAGCGCTACAAAGCCATGACCGTCCTCATCCGTCGAAGACTGTCTCGGCTACCGCGCCTGAGAATGGCTGCGTTCTCGCGACGACTCGTGACGTTCGGCATGGCGTGTGCCCTGGCGTAGCAGCTGGTGCGTAAGCTCGAAGTCCGTCCGAAACACGGTGGTCTTTGAACGACGGCAAGGCTCCACGCGACTCAAGATTAATGGAGTAACCATGAGTCCGAGGGCGGAGCGGCCTGCCATGAGCGTGGGCGGGACCCGCGGCTGCTACCGATTGCCTTCGCCGTCAAGCTCGACAACCAGGAGCAAGCGCGTGAACAAGCCCAAGCACGAACGGACGCGTGACATTCAGAAAAGCCTGGAAACGCGCGAGAGATTCCCGATCTCGCACTTCGATTCCCGCAAGTACATCCAGCACAATGTCGGCCTTGGGGATGGGCTGGGACCGATCCTGGCGCTGATGGATTCGCTCCCCGCTGATCGCACCATGGTCAAGGCGCTCAGGTCGTTCGAGGACGGTGACTATAGCGTCGCGCATTTCGATTACGTGCTGGGGGACTGGGGGCCGATGGTCGGCTTCGAGGTCCACCGGTGGGAAGACGAGCGCATCGTCGAGCACTGGGATAACCTCCAGTCAACGCCGGCGACCGTGAACCCAAGCGGACGGTCGATGACCGATGGGCCGACGGAGGTGGCTGACCTCAAGAGAACGGATGCCAACAAGGCTCTGGTGCGCGACTTCATCCAGACCGTGCTGATCGGCGGCGACGTGGACCGTATCCCCGACTACCACACAGGCGATCGGCTGATCCAGCACGACCCGCTTTTCGGTGACGGAACGGCAGCGCTGGCGGCGCGGGTACTGCCGCCCCGGCACGGCGGCGTGGGTCCGGTCTATGAGCGGCTTCACCTGCTGCTCGGCCAAGGCAACATGGTCCTGGCCGTCAGCGAGGGCACCATGATCGACGCAGGGGCTGCCCGCCAGCCGGCCGCGTTCTACGACCTCTACCGGATCGAGGGCGGAGCGATTGGCGAGCATTGGGATGTGGTCGAGATCACCCCCCCACGTGACACATGGAAAAACGACAATGGCAAGTTCTGAACCGGGCGCAGGGACAATGCTGGAAGATAGCAATCACGAACTCCGTTACTCACCCGCGACCGGACCGATTGCCGACACCACGATACGAACAGATTCCGAAGGCCTCGACACGCGGCTCACCACGATTGACGCCGGCGACCGGGCAGTCCGAGTCTATGCGGCATGGCCTAAGGCTTCACAAAACGCGCCAGTGATGCTCGTCATCAGCGAAGCGTTCGGGCTGCACGCGCATATCGCCGATGTCGCCCGGCGCTTCGCCCACCACGGCTATTTCGCGGTCGCGCCCGACCTGATGGCCCGGCAGGGTGACCCCATGCGTTACGACGACGTCGGTATGCTGGTGAAGGAGTTGCTCCTGAAGATTCCCGATCCGCAGGTGATGTCGGATCTGGACGCGACGGTCGCCTGGGCGGCCTCGCAGGGCGGTGACACCGGCCAGCTCGCCGCGACCGGGTTCTGCTGGGGCGGCCGGTGGACGTGGTTGTATGCGGCGCACCGCTCGCTGCGGGCCGCGGTCGTTTTCTACGGCATCATCGACGGTGCGGGTACCTTCCCGCATGACCCGGCGCTTTTCCCGCATCACCCCCTGGACGTGATCAACGATCTAAAGGGCCCGGTGCTCGGTCTGTACGGCGGCAAGGATGAGGCGATTTCGCCCGCAAACATCGACGCGATGCGCACGAAGCTTCGCGAGGGTAACGCCGCGGCGCGCGCCTCTGAGATCCATGTCTACCACGACGCGCCGCACGCCTTCTTCGCCGACTACCGCGACAGCTATCGCACCGCGGACGCGACCGATGCATGGAACCGCTGCCTGGGCTGGTTTGCCGAGCGGATCTGATCGGAAGCACTGCACGGCTATCATTCACGCGATACGCTGAAATAAAGCGCTGAGAACCTCGCGTTCACTCCCCGCGCTAACGCGTTGCCACGTTGCCTTCGCTTACAAGCGTAGCATGCGTGCCGGCCGGGTCATCCTAGCCGAAATGATGAGCGCCCGGCTTCATGAGGACGAAATGTACTTCAAACTGAGCGAATCGACAGCTTATCCCACGATCAATTCAATTCTGGTTCTCGGAGCTGGAGAGCTAGGGATGGCCGTTCTTGAAAGCGTTTCCAGACGCATCGCGCATGGTAAAACCAAGCTTGCCGTACTTCTTCGCCCAACGACTGACGATTCCACGAACAGCTTGAAGCGACTCCAGTATGATCGTGTTAGAGCGCTCGGCGCGCAGATTGTGGAATGCGATCTGGCGAGTGCGTCGGAAACCGATATTGCGAAGCAGTTACAACATTTTCCGAACGTGATTGGCTGTACCGGTTTCGTAGGCGGCAGTGGAACGCAGCTGAAAATAACGCGCGCCGCCCTTGCAAGCGTCGATCGGTACGTGCCATGGCAATTCGGCGTCGATTATGACGCGATCGGCAGAGGCAGCGCACAAGACGTATTTGATGAACAACTCGATGTTCGAGATCTGCTGCGTGGTCAACAGCAGACAAAGTGGCTCATCATCTCAACCGGAATGTTCACAAGCTTTTTGTTCGATCCGTCGTTTGGCATTGTCGATTTGCAGAGTAATGAGGTGCATGCGCTCGGCGCTCCGGAGAACCAGGTTACGGTAACAACGGCTGAGGATATCGGTGCTCTTACCGCCACTATTCTTTTCGCCGAACCGCAGATCGCTAACCAGGTCGTGTATACGGCAGGAGAAACTCTTTCGTACTCTAGGCTTGCGGATATCGTTGACGAAGTCCTTAACCGGAACGTGTGCCGAGTGACGTGGAGCGTCGCTCGACTCAAAGACGAATTGGCTGCAGATGCCGACAGCGCGATCAAGAAGTATCGGGTTGTCTTCGCGGGGACCGCGGCGTCTCATGGCCCGTCGCAAAGACCTATAACGCTCAGCACTCAATTGCAGTAACCGACGTCCGAGAGTGGATAAGGCAAAACCTCACATAGCTCACGCAACGCCTTCCTGAATCTTAGTACGCGAGACCGCATCCACGAGACGAACGGAAGGGGATGGCTGTGCGGCTCGTGATTAGTGGAAAAAATAGAGCCGCTGCCGCGTACCGTCCTTTGTGACGAACGTGCGATCGGGTTAACCTGCGAACCATCCAAGGGCGTTTTCATGCCCCTCGTCTCCGTCGGAATTCGCCGCGGCTCCCGTGTCTGAGAATGGCTGCGTTCTCAATCACGCATTAGCGACGCGGCCGAATTCGTGGTACTCCTAGTCTGAACGAGTACCGCTACGAGACCGGAACGCTCGGGACGGCTACGTAGTGGTGAAAGAGATCCCAGAAAAGCGGACCGTACACCGCTGCGATCAGGACCGCCGTCGCGACGGCCCAGAGGCCGAGCTTGTCCATCGCACGGACGAACCGCGAGCTCACGTCGATCGGCGCGTTCGCAAACGGAATCTGCGGCACGAGCGTGGGCGATACGGGACGCGAGACGAGCGTTCCGACGATCGAGATCGTTGCGCAGATCAGCGCGAACGATAACAGAATCCCGCCGATCGCGGTCAGCGCCATCGCGATCGGGTGGTAGAACGGATCGACGGCGAGCGAGCTGATGAAGTCACGCCGCGGCGTTCCGTACATGAGGCCCTGCCACATAAGGCCGACGCCGATGCCGAGCATGCCGAGGCCCCAGAGCCAGACGCTCGCAAGCGCGATGCGGCGGCCGTAGAGCACGCGGCCCGTGAGATGCGGGACGAGCCAGTAGCCGATCGCGATGAAGCTCAACGCCGTCGCGGTGCCGACCGTCACGTGGAAATGGCCCGGCACGAACGCGGTATCGTGGACCTGCGGATTGATCGCCATGCTGCCGAGCAGGACGCCCGTCGCGCCGCCGATGATGAACGTCGCGAGTGCGAGCAATTGGCCCGCGACGCTCGGATCGCCCCACGGCAGCGCGCGGATCCAGCCCGTCCAGCCGCGCCCGCCGCGGGCGCGCCCGGCCGTCTCGAGTGACGCTGCGACGGTGAACGCGGTCAGGAGACTCGGCGCGATCACGAAGAACGTGAACACCATCTGCTCCATCTTCCAGAACATCGAGATGCCGGGTGCCGTGACTTCATGATGCAAGCCGACCTCGACCGAGAAAAGAAGGAAGAGGACGAACGAGACGCGCGCAAGCGTATCGGAGACGAGTCGGCCGCCCGCTTGCCGCGGCAGGAGTGCGTACCACGAGATGTACGCCGGCAGCACCCAGAAATAGACGAGTGCGTGGCCCGTGTACCAGAACATTGTGAACGTTACGAGCGGGTCGACGCCCGCACGCCATCCGAACGCCGACGGGATGAGGAAGACGACGAGCTCGGCGACAACGCCGATCGTCGTGAACGCCCAGAGGATCCAGATGATGCTGCTCTGGTACGAGACGAGCGGCGTGATCGCGCCCGGGTGCCGGCCCTTCCAGACGGCGCGCATGCGGAGCGTTTCGGCGCCGACCATCAGGCTGCCGACGACGACGAGCGCGAGCCCGATGTAGAACGGCCACCACGCCTGCAGCGGCGCGTAGAACGTATAGAGGACGGTCGCGCGATTGCTCAGCGTCGCGACCAGGGCGAGCGCGAGGCCGACGGTCATCACGCCGTACGAGAGCCAGATCCAGCCGAGCTTCGGCGGAACGTCGAGCTCGCGCGCCGGCCAGTAAAATAAGACCGCGCAATTGAAATAGGTCGTGAAGACGAGCGCGTTGAGCACGCCGTGAATGGAGAGGCCCTGGTAATACGATGCAAGCGGCAACGCCCGGTAGACGTTGACGTTCGCGTAGTTGAGCGCTTGTGCGGGGCCGACGAGCGAGCCGATCAGCAACGCTGCGAATGCCGTCAGGAGAAACGCGAGCGCGGGTCGGCAGATTCCAGCGGCGGCCGTTTCGGCCGGTACTGCGGGAACGGAAGTGCGAATGAGCGAGGCGGTCGCGGACACGGCGGACTCCGGCTACTGCTGCGGCAGCTTGGCGCGTTCCGCATGCACTGCGGCTGCGGTGAGGGCGGGCCGTCGCGCGCTCGCGATCTCGGCCGACGTTATCGCGGCGAACCCCGGCGGGTTCTTCGCGCGGTTGCCCCAAGCGGTCGTGACGTATTGGATGACGTCGGCGATCTGGCGATCGCTCAGGCTCGCGCCCCACGCCGGCATCGCCCCATCATACGTTGCACCGTTTACACGGATCGAACCGCTAAGCCCGTCGACGAGGACGTGCGCGAGCACGACCCGGCCGCCCGCAACCTTCGTGTAATCACCGAGCGAGCCGGCGAGTGGCGGAAAGACGCCGACGACACCCTGGCCGCTCGCTTGATGACAGCTCGCGCAATTCGAGGCGAAGACCGCCGCGCCGTCGACGAGCGGAGAGGCGACCTGCGTCGTGCGCAGGCTCGCGGCGTATGCGGTCTCCGTGAGGACCGCGAGGTTACCGAGCATGGCCTGATGGCCGATACCGCAGTATTGATCGCAGACGGTGCGGTACGTGCCGAGCTTGCGGAACGTCGCATAGACGTGCGCGACGTAGCCCGGGAAGACTTCGACGTTGACATTCCCGCCCGGGATCTCAAAGCCGTGCGTCACGTCCGCGCTCGTTACGTAGAAATCGACGCGCGAGCCCACGGGAACCCCGAGCGTTGCGGGCGTGAAGCCGTATTGCCGCGCGACGACGAGCGCTCGGAACGCATGTGGCCCAACGCGCGTCAAGCCAGGGTGCGCCAAGACGTCGGCTGTCGTCATTGTGGATTCCGGCTCGTCCATCCCCACGAGCGGGATGCGGCCGGGATTGGCGAGCATGAAGCCGATGCTCACCGAGAGGATGACTGCGAGCGCGGCGAGCGCGAGCGCCAGCCAGCGCATCTCGTACTGCGACGTCGTCGCGTGCGATGCGTCGTGCGGGTGGAGCTCGTGACGATTTTCGGGGAAATTCGAAAAGAAGCGGCGTAGCCTTCGGTTGCTAAGACCTGAAGGAGCTACGCCTTGAAAAGAGTCTACCCGAAAGCCGATCCCGTTGCCAAGCCCGATCGCGACTTTGCAGGTGAATTGGACGAACTGTGCCGTGCGAAGGTCGCCGAACTCGTCCAATCGTATCTCGAAGCGGAAGTCGATGAGTTGCTCGGCCGGCTGCGTTACGAACGTCGCGACGGCAAGCGCATTGGATTTCGCGACGGACACGATCCCGAACGTACGGTCACCGCGAGCATCGGTCCCATCGCGATCCGCCGTCCGCGCGTTCGCGGCGTTGCGCACGAATCAGCGCTGGTCCCCAAGTACCGTCGACGGCTCCCGTCGATCGATAAGACGATCCACCAGCTGTGGATCGAAGGCCTTGCGCATCGCGACTTCGAGCCGACTCTGCGCGGGTTGCTCGGCGCACAAGCGCCCCTTTCAGCTTCCACGATCGCTCGCGTGAACGCGGAGTTCGGCGCGGAATACGAGACGTGGAAGCAGCGGCGTCTCGAGGGCGATCGCTATGTCTACCTATGGGTCGACGGCATCCATCTTGGCGCCGGCCCGGGCGACGAACGGCGCGTATTGCTCGTGGTGATCGGCGCAAACGCCGATGGCACCAAGCATTTGGTTGCCCTCGACGACGCGATGAGCGAGAGCGAGCTCAGTTGGACGGAGCTTTTCGAGGACCTCAAGGAGCGCGGCTTGCACATGCCGCAACTTCTCATTGCCGACGGCGCAAACGGGTTATGGGCTGCCGCGAGCAAGGCGCTTCCCAGCACGCGCCAGCAGCGGTGCTGGCTGCACAAAGTACGCAACGTGTTGGACAAGCTTCCCGAGAAACAGAAGCCACGCGTTCATGCGGAGCTACCATCGATCGTCAACGCGCCGAGTGAGACCGAAGCACGCAATGGGATCGAGGCGCTCGCGAAAACGTTGCAGCGCGACTATCCCAAAGCCGCCGCGTGCATACGCGATGACGTCGATCGCATGGTGACGTTCTATCGCTTTCCGTCGGGCAGTTGGAAAAGCTTACGAACGACGAATCCGATCGAATCGATCTTCGCTTCGGTGCGCCTACGGACGGAAGCCGCGAAGCGGTTACGCACCGGGACCTCCGCGACGTACCTGGTGTTCAAGCTCGTTCAACGGCTCTCGGGCAGCTGGCGGCGCATCAACGGATACCAGTTAATCACCCTTGAAAACGCCGAGGCGGCGTGAGATACTAACGATGACGATGCTACGCCGCTAAATGAATGTCCACGATAATCGGCACGACCTCCGTGAATCTCGCGGCCGGCGTATTCGGCGATGACCTGGTTCATGAAGTCCAGGAATTCTCGCCGACGGCGACGCCGATAGTGCCCCGTCTTTACGAGACCCGTTACGACGTTGAGCGCCGCAAAGA
>JAABUU010002468.1_pt1 | contig 26294 bp, 20 predicted proteins | sample 5559301 | NCBI WGS metagenome assembly JAABUU01 (sample SAMN10711884, study PRJNA513360) | rock metagenome | isolation source: Antarctica rocks | place: Antarctica: Victoria Land, Richard Nunatak white | reverse complement strand
TTTTGAAAATTCGCCACTAAATTTGGCGGGGCTCTCGACAAATCCTCGACAAATCCTAGTAAAACGGCACAGGTTTCGCAATCAACGATACTACAAATGAAGCACTGGATATACTACATATGAAGCACTGAGGGGGGCAGTGGGGTCGATTTTACAACTCTGGTTCTTATTTTGCAGATTCGCCAATAATTTTGATGAGGCTCTCGGCAAAAAATAAAAAACGGCACAGGTTTCGCAATCAACGATATGCGCATATCGTACTTCGGTTGCCCATGATTGCTTTCCGGAAGTGTGATTAATTATGTTATCATAAGGTATCGTTGTATGCAAAACCTTGTACGTTTTTTAGAATTTGTCGAGAGCTTCATCAAAATTAGTGATAAATCTTCAAAAGTGCAAAATAAGAAAACAGAAATTGTAAAATCAATTTCACTGTCTCTTTCATGTCATAGCATTAGAAATTGAAGTTATATTCATCTTAAGACTAGCTCTATCACTGCTGTCACTGCTGTCAGTCTCAGTATGTCATTATCACTTTCTTCAATGATGCAAAGTCATATTCATATTCATTTTGATTGTTCAGACTTCACTGTCTTCATATTTAAAGTCATTGAAGTCTGCATGACTCAGATCAAAAGAATAAGAAGAGCATACATCATTATTGATATGATCACTGCTTTCATAAACGAAAGATCTTTCAAGCTGAACAACTATCATGCAAAGCAGCTCATTAAATATCTGTATCAACATCTTACTGTTTATCAAGATGAGATGATTTAATTTCTGTTTAACGAGTTCAGTATAATCATCAATCAAAGCATTGTATTCAAACTGTTAGTCACATGAAAATGAAGCAAGAAACTCATCAAATGCATGATAATTCAATGAAGTGAAATTTTAGAAAAGAAGTGAAAGTTTCATCTGACTGATTAAACAGCAAATCAGCAGATGTTTTTGAATGAAAATGTTGCATGCAAGCAAACAGATAAAAATTAAAATCAACACTTGAAACTTTTATGTTGATTCATTAACTAAATGATCAAAAGTATGACTGATCTTCTATTAAAGTTTCTTTACATATCAGTTAAATGTTTAAACAATTAAAAAGATAAAGCATACTATTAATATATATAATAAAGAAATATATGACATGAAAGATGCATCACAACTTCATAATTAAAACTATTTTTTGAACTTCATAAAAATCAAAGTTTTTTTTCAATGCACTTTAAATGATTTTAAATCTCATTTCATTATAATCATAAATAATGCTTAATTGATAACAAGATTCATCTGTACATGATGTTGACTATGAATATTTTGATTCTATTTTATTTCAAATAGAAGTCAGAAGAATCAAGAGATTTCAATTCAACGCAGTTCAAATGATGTTAAAACATGTCAGAATCATGTTTAAATGATACAATCAATGAAGATCAGAGTTGATAATACTTAATCTTTAAAGATAGCTATAACTAAATATTAAGAATACAGAAGAAGATTGATACAAAAGCTTCTTATTTATGTAATGTTCAGAGACTGTGCTAGATTTGAAAGAGATGTATTTGTGACATGAAAAGAAAATGATGTAAATGAACAAGATGTTGATGAAAGAAAAGAGTGTTGAGAAAGAAAAAGAGTGTTGAGTCATATCTGAGTCAAATCTGAGTCAGATCTAGATCAGATTTCGACTAAATCATTGACTAGCTCTGTTCAGTCTTATCGATCTTGATACACTCGTAACATTACTCTCTTCTTTGAAAATTCATGTTTGCATGAATGTAGTTCATTTGCTCACTTTTTGTTGATAGTTATTTCGATATTTAGCGCGATTTGCTTGAATATAGCTTATGAAATTCATTCAAAACTTTCTCTGAGTCATTGAATTTTTCTTTATCGACATAGTATTATTTGTTGTTTCTATCTAAATCTTTTCATTTGACTTTGTACTGTATTTGATCTTGATAGCATCTGAAGTTCAATATATCATTTATTTTTCAATGTTCATCATCTTTGATAGTGATTGATCTGAGTGATTCTGAATGTTGTTCTGATAGAGAATCTTCTGAATACAATTGTAGTAGCTTCAAGCTGAACATTGAATGCAGATGCTTCATGCTGATTGATAGATGAAGATGATAAAAGATATTCACTTTAGCAATGATTTGATAAAGATCTAGCTGTTTATCTTTCAAATCTTTGCAGAGTCTCATTGTTTTGACATTTCTGAAAAATAGTCAAACTCAGTCATCTACTTCATATGTGACGTTTCATCTATGTTTATTGATCTGAATTTCAATAGTCAGCTTCGTTTTTTTCAATTGTTAACAATCGAAGTTCAGTAACTCTTTCATTCAAATAACAATATCATTTGCTTTTCTAGCTTCAAGTCGTTCATAAGTTATTTTGTAATCAGTCGTATCTGAATTGAAACTCATTCGAGAATGAAATTTTTTATTGAAGTAGAAAAGAATCATTGAAGTGATCGAGAAGATATTGAAATTGTCGCTGAATTTCATTATAGATATTTATTTAATTCAGTCGTTCTGCATGTAATTGCAGTAAATTCTAAGTTTGCATTCAACGTCTTGATTGACTCATTTTGATTGATCATTGATTTCAAAATAATAGACTGTGAATAAACTAGCTGTGATTCTCAGTCGCTTGCAAAGACTTTTTCACATAGTTGATATGAATTAAAAGTCTCTGTTCAAAACAATAGAATTAAATAAATCATGCAGTTGATAAATGTTTCATAGCATAATTCAAATCATTTCTTCGACTGAAATGTCATCATCTTCTCAATAACAGAAAACATAGTGATGTTCTTTGATGAAACAACATATGATTGTGCAAATGATGTTGAAGTCTTCTGACAGAGATAGTTCAGTGATGAAGTTCATAGTTATATCTTTTCAGCATTTCTGTGAAATTGAAAGAGAATGATGAAGTTCATTGATGCTATCTTTAAAGACTTTGCTTCGCTGACAAGCATGACAGTTTTGAATGTATCATCGAATAGTAGCTCGATGATCTGATCAATAGTAGAAACGCTGAACTAGATCAATGATTCATTTATTGTTGAAGTGAGAGATTGAAGATTGATCATGCACTTCTTGTAGTAATTTCATATGCATGTTCTCAGAGACTCACAGTAGATTTTTTCTAAATAGAACGTTGTCAATGATTTTGCAGTTCTTCAGTTTAGTGATATGAAATTTGAGCTTGTTCTCGTTCATAGCTTGTTTATATTCACTGCAAAGCTCATCTGTTTGATTGATCATATATACTTATTGATAAAGATTTGCTTTTGATTCAACAGATAGAACATTGACTCTATCAGAGATCAGAATAGTCTGAAAACAATCTTCAAGACGCTGAGCTGATTCAGAGATGTTCACTAAAAACATTCTAATTAAAGCATTGACTTTAGTATTTATTTTGCCTGATCTAAAAATGATCTGAAAGTTGAACTTCGATAGAATGTTCAGATAGTTGACTTATCATTGACTCAACTGTTTATTTTTCATGAAGATCTTCAAAGTCTGATGATTGATGAACATCTGAATGAGTAGTTCAGTGCATTTCAGCTCAAGTCGTCAGTGTTCGAAGCATCAAATAATGATTAGCAATTTCTTGTCATAGATGTGATAATTGATTTCAGCGAAAATCATGCTCTTGCTGTAGAAAGTCATTGAATGAAGAATTTTCTCATCATCATACTGAGATAGTATTTCATCTTTTACATAGTTCAAAGCATCAATCTTCAGAATAGCTTGTCGTTTGAGATTGAAGTGACAAAGTACTGAGACTGAGCTGACTTGTTTCTTTAAATTGTCAAAAGCTTGAACACAAATCTTGTTTCAAACAAAAGACGTGTTCTTTCTAGTCAGCTGAGTGAATGATTTAACTAGCTTCAAGAAGTTCTTAATGAAACGACGATAGAAGTTAACAAATCTCACGAAGCTTTGAATTTCTTTTAGATTGATCAAAGTGATTCAGCTGACTATGACTGTCATCTTGCTGAGATTCATACAAAGATTTAGTTCTGATACAATGACTTCTAGAAAGACAGTTTCTTCTACATTGAATTTGCACTTTTGAATATTCATCTGCAGTTCAGCTTCACGTAGTCAACTCAATACTAGTTTAACATGATCTTTATGTTTCTTTCTTGTTTTGTTATAAATGAGAATGTCATCTAAATAAACTTGACAAAAGTCGTTCAGAAAGTTTCATAAAACATCATTCATATATTGCTGAAAGAAGATTGATTCATTAATCAGTTTGAATGATAACATCTTGTATTTATATGCTTTTAAAGCAGTGATAAAAGTGATGTAATTCTTGCTATCAAAATGCATTTGAAGTTTGTTGAATGCTGATATGATGTTCAATTTGATCAGATGTTTGCAACTCACTATTTTATCAATGATCTCGTCTATCAATGATAAAGAATATTTATTTCTTTTGAAAATGACATTTAGCTTTTGATAGTTCACTCAGAATTGAAGATCTTCATTTGCTTTGAGTGCAAATAGAACAGAGAAGAAATAGAAGATCTGACTAAAAGTGATGAATTTCTTTGACAGATTCTCATTTAAGTACTTCTTTACTTTCAGAAGTTTGACAGAAGACATTTAATAGACTTAACAGCAAGAAAATGTTGAATCATTGATGAGTTCAATTTTATGATTGTAGAAGCGATTCAAAGATAGCTTATTTAATTGAACTCAATCAAAAACATCTAGAAAATCATGATATTCTGAAGACAGCTTGACTTTAATAGCTTTCAAATTCTGAGTAGTTTTCTCAACAAAAGAAACGTTCAGAGCGTTTAAATTGCACTGAGTGTTGTACGTGATTTCTTTATTGATATTCTTCATGAATAAAGTGAATACTTCAGTCTGATTCTTCTTTGAGCAATTCAACAGTGTTTTGAACAAAGCAATATTTATGCTTTGAATTAAGAATGACTCTTTCTGAATCGTAGTTGAAACAGATCGTTTGAGCATTCTAGAAATCTTTGACTGAGAGATAAAAGTAGACAAAGTTGATCGCGATCAACTTGAGTGCTTTGAATTGAAAGAGATCGAAAAAATCGAAATGAAAGTATTTAATTGATTTGAAAAAACAATGACGTTGATTCACATATTCAGTAATATTTCATTTTTGTTCATTCATGATTTTTCTAATATGACTTCGTGATGATCAATGTCAGCTATCAACATAGAAACAATCAATTTCTTATGACTTTCAATGATGAGATTCAATAGAATTTTATAAGTGATAGTCTTTTTAAATATCTTTTCATCATATTCTTTTATTAACTTCTCTTTTATCAGTGAAATAGATTGAATTTTCAGCTCTTTACATACTCTATTGACTAGATTGATATATATGATCATATAAATGACTGAATCACTGTCTATCAAAGAGCGAAGACTGAATAATTCATTCTGCAAGATGAGAAGAGCATCAACTAGAAATAACTTATCAAAGTAATTCTCTTTCGATAGAATTTCATCTAGATTGCACAAAGATATAATTTTCACTTCAGTGATTATTGAAGAGATGACTAGTTTTTTAACTTGAACTCTGATTCAGTATTGAGTTCAAAATGATCATAGTTCTCGTTAACTGCATTGACTTTGATAGATTGATTCAAGCATTCTCTGAAACTATGATCTGATTTGTGACATATGAAACAGATTTCAACTAAAACGTCTGCATTCTTGATGCTAGTCAAAACTGCGCTGCGTGACTTTGATCAGTCAAACTTCAAAGCAGAAGACTGAACAGCAGTAATTGCTTTAAAAATGATGATTTTTGAATCATCATGTTTGAGTAGTTTGTTCTTGATCTCTCGAACTGCTTTATGTTCATTGTTTAAGTGAATCAGATAGTTTCAAATATCTAATAGCTTGATGAGTGACTTCATCTGAGCTGTTCAAAAGATTCAAAGACGAGAATTTATTTTATTCTTTAAATTGATGACTAGTACGTTCTTCTGATACTTTAGATAAATGTATAGTTGTTAAAACTGATTAAAGAAATCGCTGAATTTCTTTGATTCTTGAATCATATTAATATATTTTCTACGATAGTTATCTTTCTTATCAGAGTCATGAAACGATTGAGCTAGTTTTTTTAGAAGTTCATTGACAGTCAGATAGAAATTGTGTTATGAACATGTCTGAATCAATCAGAGTTCAGATCTAACTCTAATCAATTTGATTAAGACAAGTCATGATGTTATGTCTAGTTTGAATCTAGCGCATCTCTTCGAGTCATTCTCAGCACTTCTTTTCGTTGTTCAGCACTTTCTTCATTCATCTCTTTCATTATTCTTTTAGACAAACACATCTGACATATTACATCACATCTGTATCGAGTCTAGCGCAGTCTCAAGCCATTATTTATAAAAGAGCTTGCACTCTTTCTCTTCTGTATTCTTAATGTCTTGTTATAGCTATCTCTAAAGAACAATACATATATATCAGCTTCGAGTCTTTTTGATTGAATGATCTAGACATGATTTCAACATTACATTAAGAATCTCGTTTATCATACGATACAAATACTCATTATTCGTTCAATATACTCATTCAGGCAGATCGAGTCTAAAGAAATTCATTTACCTGATGATCGACGCAATTGAAAGACAGAACAACATTAGAAAGTCTATAGAATCAACAGCGAGACTGATTGAATTGCTAGACGACTTACAGCTCATTAAGTATGCATCGTTCATTTTGATTAATAGAATCAGCGATAAAGAATCTTCGTTGATTGCTAGAGAATCAAATCGATCAAGAGAATCAATCAACTCTCAAATCAAACAACAAAAATGACTTCATCTTCTATTGTCAAGCATTGCTCTTCGCTCGATTTCTTTCTTTTAAAAACACTCGTTCAATTCAATCTCTTCTTTCTTTCTCATCATGTCTCGTTTCTTCAAAGAGCGTTTCAAAGCTTCATTCTTCATTGTCAAAGATAACGACTCATTCGCTGAAATCATAACATCTTCTATGACTATGAAAGCTTTGAAGAAACGATGCGAAGAGCTAAAAGCTAGACTACAAGTTAAAGAGATTACCTCGTCATCATCAATCTACTCTGAGCGTTCTAGATTTCAGAAAATACTCGATTCTTCGTTGTTCACTGATGAAAAGAATTCTATCTGAAAGAACTGGTATGAAAAAGTTCAGAACAAGCTGAAAATCAACGTTGATCTCTTTTCAAGTAAATGAGTCAAGCTGAGCTACGTACATTTCAGATTATTCAATGATGCAGCTGAGATCACTCAGTCAAGACGCGAACATGACTGTTTCAACTCATACAAGATCGTTGATGAGCTTTTGAAAGAGCTAGCTCAGTTGTTCAATGACTCAGATAAAGAAGTCAACTTTCGTAGAAACTACTACAACTTGATTCAAGAACAGAAGAAATTCAGCGAGTTTTATACTCAATTTCAACAACTATTCTTCTATCTAGACTATCAAGAAAAACAGCTGATCGTTGATTTAAAGAATAAAATAAACTTTCAACTTTGATTCGCTTGAGTAACTCAATTGATTCAACTCAGTACTCTGAAAGAAATTCGTTTTTATCTCATTCAATTGAATAATGATCAACAAGTTATTTGAGAGATCAAGAATAGAGAAGCAATGATCAAAGCTCAAACAACTAAACAGATCATCTTCGCTGAGAAATCAATCAAAGCTACTTGTAGAATCATAGAAATGAATGTGACTGATCAGTCAAAATCACGCGACGCTGTTTTGACTAGCGTCAAAGAAAATGACTTACTAAACGAAAACTGCTTTCTATGTCATAAGTCTGATCATACTTCTAAAGAGTGCTCAAATAAATCTTTCAGAATTAATGCATTAAATGACGAGTTTGATGATTCTTTGAACTTTGATTCAGAGTCTGATTCAAAAAACTAATCATCTCTTTCAGAGTCATTGAAGAGATAGAGATCATTTCTTTGTGCAATCTAATCGACGAAATTTCATCTATCGAAGAGAACTACTTCGAAAAGTCATTTCTAGTCGATGTCACTCTATTCTCGCAAGACGAATTCTTCAAGCTACAATCTCTGATAGATAGTGACTTGATGATCTACATCTTGATTCATACAAAGCTAGTTGATCAAATATGTCAGAAGCTTGAAATTCAACTCATATGACTAGCTAAAGAGAAGTTAATAAGAGAATATGACGAAAAGCTGACAAAGAAGATCATTACTCATAAAATTCTACTCAATCTCACAGTTGAAAGTCATAAGAAATTGACTGTTTCAATGTTAATAGCTGATATAAATCATCATGACGTCATATTAGAAAAGCTCTGAATGAACAAAAATGAAATACTACTAGATATGCAAAACGATGTTATCATTTTTTCAAATCAATTAAAAGCTTTCATTTCTGTTTTTTCAATGTCAGTCAGAGCTTCACACTCAAAATGATCATGATCATCAAATTTTTCTATCAGTTCAGCTCTTAAAGTGCTTCAACGACTCACTTCTACTGCTTTGAAAAAGAACTTTTCTATGTTCAGTGTGAGAACTGCATCTTTTCATGCATTGATTAAACGATCAAAGAAGAATTGCATCGAGATTTTCGCTATGTTGATCGAAGATATTGATAGAAAAATAGTCTACAACACTCAATGCAAACTGAACGTTCTAGACATCGCTTTCATTGATGCATCAGCTTAAAATCTAGAAGACATCAAAGTCAAGCTATCTTTGAAATATCAGAATTTTCTCGACGTGTTTGATTGAGCTCAAGTTGATAAGCTATCATCTCATCGTTCATATGATCATAAGATAAAGCTCACTAACAATGTCACTTCTTCTAGATGTCGAGCTTATTGAATGTCATTCTACAAGCTTCAGAAGATCAAAGAATATCTGAACGAAAATCTGTCAAAGAGTTTTATTACTTCTAGTAAGACTTCATATTTCTCACTCATTTTATTTGCTCTGAAGATCAATGATGATTTTCGCTTCTGCATCAACTATCAAAAACTCAATGTCATTATCAAAAGAAATCGCTACTTTCTATCACTCATAAATGAGATGATTGACAAAATCGTTGACTGCAAGCATCTGACTCGACTGAATATAATTTTCGCTTTCAACAAACTTTGTATGCATCTCGATAGTGAGAACTATACAATCTTCATTATCGCTCTAGAAGCGTACAAATCAAAGATTCTATCATTCAAATTAACAAACGATTTTGTCTTGTTTCAGCAATATATGAACGATGTTTTATGAGACTTTCTAAATGACTTCTGTCAAGCTTATTTAGACGACATTCTCATATACAGCAAGACTCAAAAGAAGCATAGACAACATGTCAAGATGATACTAGATCATCTATGAGACGCTGATCTGCAGATAGATATTTGAAAGTGCAAATTCAACGTAGAAGAAACAGTCTTTTTAGAAGTCATAGTATCAAAACAAGATCTTTGCATGAACTCTATCAAAGTGAAAGCTATAGTCAATTGAGTTACATCTACTAATTTAAAAGAGATACAAGACTTCGTTGACTTCGTCAATTTCTATCAACGCTTCATCAAGAACTTTTCAAAACTAGTCAAGTCATTCATTCAGCTGACTTGAAAAGACATGTCTTTTGTTTGAAATGAAGTCTGCGTAGAAGTTTTTGACAATTTAAAGAAGCAGATCAGCTCAACTTCAGTTCTGCATCATTTCAATGTCAAACGTCAAGCTATTTTGAAAATCGATGCATTCAACTATGTAAAAGATGACATACTATCTCAGTACAATGATGAGAATGTGCTTCACTCGATAGTCTTCTATAGCAAGAGCATGATTTCAGCTGAATGCAATTATCACATCTATGACAAGAAATTGCTAGCTATCATTCGATGCTTCGAACACTGACGACTTGAACTAAAAGATACTGAGCTATTTATTCAGATGTTTACTGATCATCAAACTTTGAAAATCTTTATGAAAAACAAACAGCTGACTCAACAACAAGCGAACTATCTGAATATTTTATCAAAGTTTAACTTTCAGATTATCTTTCAATCAGGCAAAACAAACATCAAAGTCGATGCTTTAACTAGAATGTCGATGATCGATAGTTCTGAATCAGTTAAAGAAATAAATGATTGTTTTCAGACTATACTGATCTCGAATTGAATAAACGTTCTATTGATTGAGTTCGAAATCAAATCTGAATATGAGACTAATCTTTATCAACGCGTACATCTAATCAATCAGAAGAATGAACTATGCAATGAGTATTGACAAGCTATGAACAAAGATGAACTGAAGCTTCATGACATGAAGCTAAAGAACTGTCAAATCATTGACAACATTCTATTCAAAAAAAGTCTACTATGAATATTGAAACAAATGCATACGAAATTGCTTTGAGAGATTCATGATCAATCATCAATCTTGCATTCTGACATTAGATAAATGATTGATCTAGTTCAATGCTTCTACTATTGATCAGATCATCAAGCAACTATTCAACAATACATTTGAAACTGTTATGTTTATCAATGAAGCAAAGCATCTCAAGATGATACAAATGATTTGCTTCAGCCTCTATTGATTTCTCAGCAGCGTTGACAAGATATAATTATAAACTTCATCATTGAACTATCTTTATTGAAAAACTATAACGTCATTTGCATGATCATATGTCATCTCTTCAAAGAACATTGTTACGATTCTAGCTACGCATCTATGTTGATAGCTATGTTGATAACTATGTTGATGACTATCGTCGGCCGCTCGCCGCTAGGCTATAGAGTTGTTTCGAGGTCAATTCTATTCAGAGTTAGCTTATGTTCTTCTGAGTCATATAGATAGTCGACTCTTTTCTTCTAGATACTTTTCTTCCTTAGCATTTATATACTCGTTACATTACATTCATATGACTCGCTCTATGCTGACTTCTAACATTATATAAATGCTTCTTCGTTACAGACGAAGTGAAATAATCTGCATCGATTTCTTCGAGTGCTTCTGCTAGTAGTTCTTCAACCCTCTATCGACTTTGATCTAGCGGCTTGCGTTCGTGCAGCAGCACTCACCTTTCTCCTCTCATGCGCTGGTCAGCGAGGTTAAATAAACGATCGGAACCATTCAACTAGATCAAAGATCAGCGAATTAACCGTTCATTCAGATTCGCAAGGAATTCTTCGAATTTGTTGAACAATCAAACGAGGCCAGTCTATGACTGCGTGAAGCCTCTATCTCAAAGAGCAATCAAAGAGGTCAGTCTAGAACTGCGTGAAGTCTCTATCTCGATGAGCAAACTTTCAGTGAGCCTGCTTCAATGGCATCGTCAATGCGATGGCCTACCTTCTCATCGCTCTACCTATCAGTGAATCGATTCACCTATCAGTTCACGTGCAACTAGTGAGCCTGCTTCAATGACATCTTTCGTCAATGCGATGATCTACAAGCACATCGCTCTACCTATCAGTGAATCGATCCGCCTACCAGTTCACGTGCAACTAGTGAGCCTGCTTCAATGACATCTATCCTCAATGCGATGATCTACTCGCTCTCATCGCCCTACCCACCAGTGAACCTGGTCATACATTCACGTGCAACTAGTGAGCCTGCTACAATGACGAGTCCAAAGTCGATCTCTTCGATGAGCAAGTCGATCAGTGAGTCTGCTTCAATGACATCGTCAATGCGATGATCTTCTCATCGTTCTACCTATCAGTGAATCGGTTCGCCTACCAGTTCACATGCAACTAGTGAGCCTGCTACAATGGCGAGCTCAAAGTCGACCTCTTCGATGAGCAAGTCGATCAGTGAGCCTGCTTCAATGACACTTCTATCTCGCATAGTGAGCCTGCTACAATAGGCATTTCGATTCTACACAAGGCTAAGAAAATACATTCATGCGAACATGAATCGTTGAAGAAGAGGAGTAATGTTACGATCTTAGCTACGCACCTATGTTGATAGCTATGTTGATGACTATGTTGATGACTATCGTCGGCCGCTCGTCGCTAGACTATAGAGTTGTTTCGAGATCAATTCTATTCAGAGTTAGCTTATGTTCTTCTGAGTCATATAGATAGTCGACTCTTCTCTTCTAGATACTTTTCTTTCTTAGCATTTATATACTCGTTACATTACACTCATATGACTCGCTCTATGCTGATTTCTAACAGACTTCATGATTTACTCAGTTCTATCGTTTCAAATAAAGACTTTCAGTTCATATCAATCATGTAACAAAGTCTTTGTAAATGACTAAAGATTAAAGTCAATCTATCAACAGTTTATCATTCAGAGATTGATGATCAGTTGAAATGAGCTAATCAAGATGTTGAATGTGAACTTCGAATCTACTGCAATTACATGCAGAATGACTGAGCTAAATGACTTTCAATGATGAAATTCAGTGATAATTTCAATACATTCTCGATGATCTTAATGATTTCTTTCTACTTTAATAAAGACTTTCACTCTCGAATGAGTTTTGATTCAGATACGACTGATTACAAAATGACTCGTCAACGTATTGAGACTAGAAAAATCAATGACATTGTCACTTAAATGAGCGAACTTCTTATCTTCAATCATCAACAATTGAAAAAGATCAAGCAGATCACTGAAGCTCAGATGAACAAGCATAGACGAGACATCATTTATGAAGTAAATGATTAAGTTTAATTAGTCTTCGAAAACATCAAAATCACTAGATCATGCAAAGATTTGAAAGACAAGCAGCTCAATCTTTATTCAATCACAGTCAAAGTTGAGATCTTCTATCGTCTTCAGCTATCTAGAAGCATGAAGCATATACATTCAGTGTTCAGCTCAAAGTATCTATGATCTTCATCAAACAATCTTCTATCAAGACAACATTCTGAGTTCTCTAGATCAATGATCATTGAAGAGAATGAAGAGCACTGAGAAGTAAACGATATATTGAACTTCAGACAATATAGAGAAAGACTACAATACAAGATCAAATGAATCGAGATAAATCATGATGATAAATGATACTATGTCAATAAAGAGAAATTTGATGACTCGAAGAAAGTTCTGAATGAATTTCACAAGCTATAGAAGTATTCCCGACTCGATGCATGTTTCGATCTCGTGCACATTTCACTTTACTACTTTCATCTTTCTTCAAAAATCAATTACAAATTCAATATGACTTCAATTGAGGCAGCGCTTGCAGATCTAGCTTTGCAAAAGTCATCTAACTACACTGCAACTGCAAAGAAATTCAATATCAATCGAAGCACGCTGTCGCGACGACATAGAAGTATAATCGCCTTCGTCAAGAAAAGCAAGCAAACGACGTCAATTCTTTCGAACCAACAAGAAAAAGAGCTTATTCGCTATATCAACAAGCTTATCGAACGTGATATATCTTCTCTCAATGTCATGATTCGTGTTTTTGCGTATAATATATCTGAAAAACAGTCAGGCAAAAACTGGTCTTATGAGTTCGTTCGACGTCATTCAGATATACTACAGTCAAAGTTTCTACAAGAAGCTGATCTAGAGCGAAAGAAAGCTGATAATGCATATCAATATCAGCTTTATTTTGATCTAGTAAGTGTCTTCATTTCGTTTAGTTTCATACTAATATAAGGGTAGGTAAAGCAAAAAATCGAAGAATATGAGATTCTTTCTAAAAACACATACAATATGAATGAAAAGAGCTTTCTACTTGAACTGCTTCAAAAGACTCGAAGAGTCTTCAGTCTAAAGCATCTTGACAGTGACAAATTGCTGAATGCTGATCAAGACGACAATAGAGAATGAATTATCTTGATTGCAACCATTTGCATGAATATGACCTATATATCCCCTTCGATCATTTATCAGGCGATATCAGGTAATATTCAGAACAGTTGACTTACTGAATATGATTTCAAAGAGCAATTCTGCTTCTTTGCTTTCTTCGCTACTGACTGAATCAACGATGAATTGATCTACTCTTGACTCACTATCGTATTTGATCGAAATACGAGGTCAAAAGCCAGAAATTCACGAGATTATCGCCTTCTATTTGTTGACGAGCATGACAGTCATATCAACATGAAGTTTCTTGACTGGTGTGAGCAGAACAAGATGCTCATGACTTTATATTCTTCTCATTCTACGCATCGTCTTCAATCTCTGAATGTAAGCTTATTCAACCCTTTGATCAATTACTACTCGCAAAATCTGAACGACTGAATCTTTAAGAGTCAAGAACTTTCTCGAATATTAAAAAGAGACTTCTTTGATCTGTTTTGACCTGCATATCAAGCTGCTTTCACGCATGCCAACATAAAAAGTGAATGAAAAAAGACAGAATTGCTGTCTTTCAATTCGTCACAGATCATAAAGCAGATTAAATCAAACGCTAGATCTGTTTCAAGTCATTCTTCTTCTTCAGCATTGTCAGAAGCTGATTGAAGAAAGGTTCGACAATTAATGAAGTCAGTTGTAGAAGAAGTAATTGATTCGAAAGCTCGTAAGTTGAACAATACGATGAAAAAGCTTACTACAGATGTTGCTCTTCTAAAAGCAGAAAATGAAGATCTTTGATGAACAGTACGTATTGAAAGAAGTCGCAGACGACGTGAAAAGCCTTTATTTGACGATTTAGAGATTAATGATGAGGCAAAGAGAATGTTTTTTAGTTCTAATAAGATTCAGGCGACTCGTGATCGTTAAATTCAAAGAATCGAAGAGAAACAGCAAGCTGCTATTCAAAAGGCTGAAGAAAAGAAACAAAGAAAGCTTAGAAAGCTAGAGAAACAGCGTTTAATAGCTGAAAGAAAGGTGAAACGAGAAAAAAAGAAGGCGAAACGAAAGAAGAAAGTGAAGCGAAAAAAAAAGCTACGAGCGAAGAAATTGAAGCAACGACGTCTAGTTCAGAAGCAAAAGCTGAAGGCTAAAGAGCTTCAGAAATGGCAAAAGAAGAAGTCTAAAGAGGTGAAAGTACAGCAATTCACTGATTTTGTTGCTATTGAGAAGATGAAAAGAAGATCTAGTCAAATCAGATCTACGCGAGCTGAAAGACAATTCAAAGCTTCTAAGCGATTTGATGATTAATTCTTATAGCTTGAAAGCTTCATATAGATATCGACAACTCTCTATATTAATTGCAATTTGATTCTATGAATAATGATTGAATAATAATAAAAATAGTATTGATTACTAATCGAGTTTAGAATGTGCACGAGATCGAAACGTGCACAAGCTCGAGAGTACTTCTACTTGAATAAGTCGCACTAAATTGAAAACACGATGAATTTTTTTTTGCTTTTATTTCTTTTCTATTCATGCAAACATGAATGTTCGAAGAGAAAAGTAATGTTATGAACATGTCTGAATCAATCAGAGTTCAGATCTAATTCTAATCAATTTGATTAAAGCAAGTCATGATGCTATGTCTAGTTTGAATCTAGTGCATCTCTTTGAGTCATTCTCAGCACTTCTTCTCATTGTTCAACACTTTCTTCATTCATCTCTTTCATCATTCTTTTAGACAAACACATTTGACATATTACATCACATCTGTATCGAGTCTAGCACAGTCTCAAGTCATTATTTATAGAAGAGCTTGCACTCTTTCTCTTCTGTATTCTTAATGTCTTGTTATAGTTATCTTTAAAGAACAATACATACATATCAGTCTCAAATCTTTTTGATTGAATGATCTAGGCACGATCTCAACAAATTGTCACAGTTGAAATCGCGTCTAACTTGAATGACTTTGATGACATCATCTGCTAGTTGAAAGTTAATGTAGCTCAGCTTGTAGAGTTCATTTGAAAAGATGTCAACGTTTATTGCTAGCTTCTCTCGTATGTCAAGAGATCAGTTCTCTCAAGTAAAGTTCTTTTCATCAATGAACATTGAAGAATCGAGTATTTTATGATATTTAGATCGTTCAAAGTAAATGACAATCAAGAGAGCAATAATGATTATATTGACTGTAATAGCGATGAGAGCTTGTAGTTTTGCTTTCAACTGTTGAATTTCACTCTTGTCTCGTTGTTTCATCTTAATGAGATGATTTGTTTCTTTATTAAGAGCATAGATACGTTTCTTTCATACTTTCATATCATTAAGTATGATGATTTCAGCGTTTGATTTATTGAAAGCAATGAATGAAGAAGCATGTTGTGAGTCGACGATAAAAGAGAAAGCTTGTAAACATGTTTATTGCAAGAAATCAATGAAAGCTTTATCTTTATCAGATGTATTCTTAAATGTCATAGTGAAGAAGATGAGAATTGATTTGAACTGAACGAAGAACGAAGCTCAGTGATTTTATGAAGAAAAACGAATGTTTGTTCAACAAAGAAAATGTTTGTGAGAGTGATTGATCTTGAAGCAATTCACGAAGATTCTTTATTGTAATTCTCTTGATTGATTTGATTCTCTAGCAATTCACGAAAATTCTTTATCATAGATTCTATTAATCAATTTTGAACGAATGTGTATTGAATGAGTGATAAATCTTCTAGCAATTCAATGATCATATATTCTTGTTGATTCTATGAATTCTCTGATGTTGTTCTTGTCTTTCAAGATCAAATCATCAGATAAACAAATTTCTTTAAACTCGATTTATCTGTATGAGTTAATTGAATGAGTAATGAGATCAGTATCATGTGATTAACGAATTCTTAACATAATGTCAGAATCGTGTTTGAATGATACAATCAATGAAGATCAGAGTTGATAGTGCTTGATTTTTAAAGATAACTATAACTGAATATTAAGAATACAGAAGAAGATTGATACAAAAGCTTCTTATTTATGTAATGTTCAGAGACTGCGCTAGACTTGAAAGAAATGTGTTTGTGACATGAAAAGAAGATGATGTAAATGAACAAGATGTTGATGAAAGAAAAGAATGTTGAGAAAGAAAAAGAGTGTTGAGTCATATCTGAGTCAAATCTGAATCAGATCTAGATCAGATTTCAACTAGATTGTTGACTAACTTTGTTCAGTCTTATCAATCTTGATACGCTTGTAACAAAACATTGCATGATCAGAAAAGTCATTGTGCAAATTTTTCACTCACGTAACAACATTTTTTCTAACAATCACAATTAATTTACAAAGAGAATTAATGACATGTTGATGTCAGTAAAAGATGAAAAGATACTACTAGTAAAATAGTTGATTTAAATGAAGAGTCTGAAAGTTATGATTACAAGTGATTTAAAAATTTGCAACTCATTGATTGCATCAATATCAAAACATTTTTATCACATTGACAGTATTGTTAAGTAATTGATGAAAAGATATCAAATAGAATAAATGAATTAAATGATGAATCTTGAGTTTGTGACTATATATGCTTGAAGAAGTAATGACTCGTTGATCACGCTGATATATTGAAAGAGCTTGAGTTCATTTTCTTTACTTGATATTAAGTCATACATCTATCTATATGAAAAATTAAGAGTGCATGAAAGTGATCAGAATGTATCTTTACTATCAATCAGCTAAGTATTGAATGATTGCAATTGCACATTTATATTAACAATTTATTAAACATTTATGTAACATAAGTTAAATTAAAAGAAGAAAAGAGTTATTTAATATAATTACACTTTATCTCTTCATCATGCATATCTTTTTTTCATTACACATTTCTTTGCTCAATGAATGATAATCATTAAGCAAAAGAACGCAGTTCTGTGTTACAATCATGAACATCATAAATGCAAAGAAATATTTTTCATCTTTGAATCAAAAATTAAATTGAAACATCATTGTATAAAATATTGTCAATGAAGAGCAAAGCAAAAATGATGCATTACAATAAACAGCACAGACACTTGTAAAAGTTTACTTAAGCATCACATGTTGAATAGAAGCTATAAATTCATTATTGATAACACAATGTCAATTTATTGTTTCAATAACATAAAATCATTATGTAGTTAATGAGTGATTTTTTCTCTCAGAGAGTTTTGTTCATTCAATACACATAGCATAGTTTCTCTTATGAATCAAGTTTAAATTGATATCATAAAAATGTATGAATTCAAATTAAATTAAGCATTGCTTGAACTGATTGCATCTGCGATCAAGAATGTTACAAGATATCAACTTCTTGAACTATCAAATAATCATTGCTATCACGAAGAGTTTCAGAGCAGTTGCAAGAATGATGATGAAAATAAAGCTTTTGAAGCAATTTAAAGTGATTGAGTCATTCATTCTCTAACATGCAATCAACGTGAACTAATTTAATACATAGTTTCATAATGATAGTTTCAACTGCATGAAGCAGTTGTATAAACAGCGAGTGATTTTCTATCTCAGAGAGTTTTGTTCACTTGATATAAATAGCATAAAGTTTCTCATGAGTTGACTTAATTGATGTCACAAAAGTGTATAAATTTATTATTATTCAAATTAAATTAAATTAAATTAAATTAAATTATAAATAATGTTTGATTAACAACAAGATTCATCTGTACATAATGTTAACTATGAATCTTTTGATTCTATTCTTTGAATAGAAGTCAGAAGAGTCAAGAGATTTCAATTCAACGCAGTTTAAACAATGTTAGAACATTGCGTGATCAGAAAAGTCATCATGCAGAGTTTTCACTCACACGACAACACTTTTTCTAATAATCACAATCGATTTACGAAGAAGATTAATGACATGTCAATGTCAGTAAGAGATGAAAAGATATCTAGTGAAAAAGTTGATCTCAGTATAAAAGTCATGATTACAAGTGATCAAAGAATTTGCGACTTGTCGACTGCATCAATATACTGAAACATTTTCATCACATCAACAATGTTGCTGAGTAATTGATGAAAAGATATCAGATAGAATAGTCATTCTCAGTCTGAAAGTCGTGATTACAGTGCTTAAAAAAGTAGTGACTCGTTGATCATGCTGATATACTGAAAAGACTTGAGTTCATCTTCTTTACTTGATGTCAAGTCATACATTTATCTACATGAAAAATTGAGAGTTCAAGAGAATGATCAGAACGCATTCTCTTTCATTGATCAGAGTCAAACATTGAACGATTGTGATTGCACATTTATACTAACAATTCATTCAACGTCTACATGACATAAGTCAAATCAAAAGAAGAAAAGAGTTACTCAATATAATCATACTTTATCTCTTCATCATGTGCATCTCTCTTTCATCACATGTTTCTCTGTGCAATGAATGATAATCATTGAGTAAGAGAACATAGTTCTACATACATTACAATCACAAGCATCATGAATGCAAAGAAAACATCTTTCATCTTTGAATTGAAAATTGAATTGAAACATCATTGTATAAAATATCATCAATGAAGAGCAGAGCAAAGATGATGCGTCATAAATGAACAACACAAACACTCATTAAGAGTTTACTCAAGCGTCACATGCTGAATAGAAACTATAAATGCAAACTTGATACATAGTCTCATGATCATTGTTTCAACGACGCAAAGTTGTTTATACAACGACAAGTGATTTTCTCTTTCAGAGAGTTTTGTTCACTCAATATAAATAGCATAAAGTCTCTCATGAGTTGAGTTTAAATCAATGTCACAAGAATGTATGAATTTAAATTAAATAAATAATGCTTAATTCATTAATTTATCAAACTAAATCAACTTTGTATAAAGTTTGAAGAGTCAGTAATGAAACTCATTTATACATGATGTTGACTACAAATTTACTGTTTAGCTACAGTAAAGTTTAAAGATTATCAAAAGTTTGAATGACATCAAGATGCTGCATGATGATGAAGCGCTGTGCATTGATCGCGTGCAGAGTTTTCGTGATCATGCAGACTTTGATAATCTCAATGCGCATGCTACAAGCAATCTGCATGCAGATGAGAAAGTCAAATAGAACGCAGAACTATGAGGAAAATTGCTTATGAAAATTATTTGATTCAGTATCTTGTTGTTGTGATGATGAGAACTGAGACAGAACATTCTTGTGTTTGATTTGTTGAGAGTGATTAGCAGAAAGAACTTGAATCACGAATATTCTTTAAATCTACATGCTAACTATGTATAAATCTTGTTAAGACTGCATGTCTGTTACTACAACATAAGCAACTCACGAGACTCATTAAGTTCAACATGAGCAAACTCAAGAATCTCATTAATATCATTTAACAAACGTTCAGACATAGACATTTTATACATGAGCAATACGCTGATGAGAAAACTTCATTAAAAGAAGAGAAACACAAACAAGTTAATAAAGAATGTTTAAACTACGCTGTCTGATTAGAAGTGTAACATATGAATATCTTTGCAAAACATGATTGATCTGCATGAGAAAGATTTTTACAGATAACATGAAACAGATGATTTGCACATCTTACAAGCGAAGTGAGTATTTGCAAAATGTGATATACAATGATGATGACTGTCGATCTTAAGAATTTCACTTCTTCACTGAGTTTTGACTTTTAAATGTCTTAATAATAAAATCAATTTCTAGTCAAAGACATCATCTGTATAGCTTAAGAGAACAGTAATATATGTTGATGTGATTAAAGAAGAAATTGACTGCGATACACATATGTATTGCAGATGAAACGTTTGCAATTCATACTTAAGAAGTAAACTGTCAAAATCTGAGCAATGAAAGATCTCATTCATCTTGAACTGTGAATCTGCTGCAAGAGATTACTTCTCGCTAAGAAGAAAATCAGCATAAAGATCATGTTTTATGTATGTTGCATGCAACGTATGCAACATATTTTCAATAAATCACGTTACACAGTTGAGTTGACAATCATACGCAGAAAATTAGACAAGCATGCAAACTGATACACGTTCATCTGATAAATGTCAATTGCATTATCTTTCATTCTTTTATCATCAAGAAAGTGATGCTTCTGAACAACTTAATTCAAGAAGACGTGAAAATACAGTCAAGATGCAAGCAATTAGCTCTCGCTGCGACGATTTTGACTAGTGACAGCATCACAATAGCGCAGTATTACAGAAGTTAGTGAAAGCAATGATGGGAAAAATATAGAAAATGCATTGCAGATGTTCACATCATCTTGACATAAAGATTGCATCTGTTCAACAAGATGATAAAGATGCAAAACAATCTTCAGAAGATTAAAAACACTCTCATCATTTATATTAAAATTAAATGCATAGATTTGAATGTTTATCTGCACTTCAGAAATGTTTCAGACGCAGATAGCATGTAATGCAACTGCAACTGAGATTATCAGATGACGAAACACATACTCATGCATTGTTCAAACTGATTGCATTTGCAATCAAGAATGTTACAAAACATTGACTTCTCAAACTATTAAATAATCGTTGCTATTACGAAGAATCTCAAAGCAGCTGCAAGAATGATGATGAAAATGAAGCTTCTGAAGCAATTTAAAGTGACTGAGTCACTCATTTTCTAACATACAATCAACGCGAACTAATTTGATACAAAGTCTCATAATAATAGTTTCGACTGCATGAAGCAATCATATAAACAGCGAGTGATTTTCTATCTCAAAAAGTTTTGTTTACTTGATATAAATAGCATAAAGATTTTCATGAGTCAACTTAATCGATGTCACAAGAATGTATGAATTTATTATTATTATTATAAAGTTTGAAGTATTATTAATTAAATTGTCATCATACTCATTTAATTTCAATCTCATAAAAAATTCTTTATAATGTTGAAAATCTAAATTAAGAAAAACATCAAGCTGATTCAATATTACATAAAATTCAAAGATGAATTTAATGAGTTTTTACATAATACAGTAAAATCATAATAATTACAAATAAAAGATGATTCAAACAATTTGTTTTAATTTGCTGATATAAACTATAATTCATAAATGTAAATAAACTGTTATAAAAAGAAAATAAACATTCAAACTCAGAAGTAGTAATCATTTTCTAAAACTTTTTTATAAACATCATTATCATATTTTAAATCATTAAAGTACTTTTTCTTTTACTGCTGCTGCTGTTTTCATTTCTGCTTCTGCTGATTAATAATGAGATTCATTTATACATGATGTTAACTACAAATTTTTTGATTTTATTTTATGTTTGAATAAAAGTTAGAAAAGTCAAAAGATTTCAATTCAATGCAGTTTGAATAATGTTAAAACGTTGCGTGATCAGAAAAATTATCATGCAAAGTTTTTACTCATGCAACAACATTTTTTTCTAACAGTTATAATTGATTTACAAGAAAGATTAATGACATGTCAATGTCAATACTCAGTAAAAGATGAAAAAATACTACTAGTGATTAAATAACTCAGATGCATAGTTTAAGAGTTGTGACTGCAAGTGTTCAAAGAAATAATGATTCATTGATTACATTGATATATTAAAACATTTTTATTACATTAACAGTGTTATTAAGTAATTGATGAAAAAATATTAAATAAAATGATGATCTTAAATGATGAGTTTAAGAATTAAGATTACATGTGCTTGAAGAAGTAATGACTTGTTGATTATGCTGATATACTGAAAGAACTTGAACTCATTTTTTTAACTTAATGTCAAATCATTCATTTATTTATGTGAAAAATTAAGAGTTCAAGAGAATGATTAAAATATATTCTCTTTCATTGATTAAAGTCAAACATCAAATGATTGTGATTGCATATTTATACTAACAATTCATTCAATATCTACGTGACATAAGTTAAATCAAAAGAAGAAAAGAATTACTTAATACAATCATACTTTATCTTCTCATCATGTGCATCTTTTTTTCATCACATATTTCTCTGCTCAATGAATGATAATTATTGAGTAAGAAAACACAGCTTTATGTACATTACAATTATGAATATCATGAATGTAAAGAAAACGTTTTTCATCTTTGAATCAAGAATTGAATCAAAACATCATTGTATAAAATATCATTAATGAAGAGCAAAGCAAAGATGATGCATCATAATTAAACAGCATAAACACTTTCATTAAAAGTTTACTTAAGTATTATATGTTGAATAAAAGCTATAAATTTATTACTGATAATATAGTGTTAATCTTACTGTTTCAATGACATGAAATCATCATGTAGTCAACGAGCGATTTTCTTTCTCAGAGAATTTTGTTCATTCAATACACATAGCATAAAGTTTCTCATGAGTCAAGTCTAAATTAATGTCACAAAAGTGTATAAATTACAATTACAATTTTTGCTTCTGCTTTTACTTTTACTTTTACTTTTGTTTTTGCTTCTGCTTTTGCTTCTGCTTCTGCTTTTGTTTTTACTTTTGTTTTTGAGTCTAATTCTGAGTCTTTATTTGTAACTATAATATAAACACAGTTTTAGTTATTAATTTGAAAAATCTTTACAGTTTTTAAACATCATATTTACTAACATTATAAGTTAACTGTATATTAATGTCAGACTGTATATGCATGTTTTTTCAATGAATTTCAGACATGTTCTTTCAGAATTGCAATGTTTGCAAATTATAGTTTTAAGCATTTAGCTCAATGTATGCAATCATGAACATTTTTCTTCTCTTTTTCTAAATTTCTTCAATAAAATACATCATTGAACATACTTCAGTAAATCATCATCTTCAACAAAACTGCTAGATTGCATAGTCAATGATTATTCAGATGAAGATAATTTTCTCAACTTGTTTAATATTTTCAGCTTCATTTTTTGATTGATCTTATTCATTTTCTTCTTCTTTTCTTACTTAAAAAAACAATCACAACACACGCATAACAAATCTTGAAAAAGAGCACTACATGCAAGACAGAGTGAATCTAGAGAATGATCAAACGACAATGAATTGCATGAGTTGCAGCAATGCAAGTTCAAAAATGATTGCAAGCGATGTTGACATATTGCAAGAAAACAGCAATGTAAGATCGCAACGCTCATGCAATGATAAAGAGAAGATAGCTGACATTATTGATCTACTAATAAAAACATCAACGTTAGAGAAAGAGATGAGCAAAGATTACTTATGAAAAGAAATAGCATTGAAGCTGATGCATTATCTTCGACTCAATTCAGAAGAAAAACATCACATGATTCAGAATGTGTTCATCGCGAAGAATGTGCAGAAACTGAAGACATCAGTTCAACTGCTAAGCAAGCAGTTACAAATGCAGAGAAATATGCATCTTTCATCGAAAATCATGTCATGAGCAAACGTGACAAGAGAAGAATTACAAACGAAGAAGTAACGTCTCAGAGAAAGATTGTTGTCGCTTCGCAAGAAATGCGAAGTCATGATAAAGATAGCAGACAAAGAAGAAATAGAGAAGATGCAGAAGAAAATTGTTAAGCAGATTCTTCAGAAAATAGCAGACGTGTCAATGAATCAACAAAATCTGATCATGTCTCTTTGTAAGCTGAACAAACACTATAAAGAACTATCAAACTGACGACAGCGATCTATCAAAGAATATGATATATCAAATCGATCGACAAGTTATAGAGCACAATTGTACGATCAAAACAAGCTCTCATTCGACTCAATAGCTTCACAGATGACTGCATCGCAAGTCAAAAATCGAAAATCAAAAATTTTCGCGCTCACGCAGATCAAAATCGACGGCGAAACGAGAGTTCATCAACGCAGAAGAAAAAATCATCAATTCAGACAGTAATTTGATTGATAAATCGAAGAGCAAACTCACATGAAAAGAAGAAGTCGTCAATCAACTTTAGAACAGCACAAAAAACTGTGTACTGACACAAAAATCGAAATCAAATTTCTTTTGTGCTTGAAGATTGCACAAAGAACAATGTTGTTTCAGAGAAGTACAGCATTTCTTATCAAATCACTATCTGTTTTATCTTTTCTTGATGTGCAAGACAATAAGTCGAGATCAGTCGTTACTATTCTGAGTGAGATAACATGACTACTTTGATATCTGAAATATAAAGCAATTGCGTCAAGCATTTTCTATCAAAAAGAGTAATCTAGACTCTTGCAGACTAGATTTATATCATTTTCATCTGACATAAGTTAATAATAGAAGATGATTTATTGCAGATTTCAAGATAGAAATTAAGAAATCTCTACACTAAAGTTATTGCCTACGTGAAACGCTCTGAGTAAGAGATTAAAGAAATATTTAAGTGATGTCAAGTGAATTTTCTAGAAGCTCGAAGCTTGAAACTCGAAAAAACTCTTTATGAAAAGAAATATAAAGAGTTGCATTATGCGCTCTTTCTCGCCTCGTTTCGCGAATAGTAACGTGAAACTCAGTAGAAGCAATAGCTTAGCGTCAGAACTCAAAACGTCGATGATAAAAATCAAAAAGTCAACATTAGAGATTGAAATAAATTTATGAAATGAACTTAGCATGAGTTTATCAACAAGCAAACAACTGCAGAACGACATTGTCGATTTATTTTGCAGTCAACAAAAATCATTCACATCAGTAAATAGAAAAACGCAATACATGTTTAGTTCACTCGATGCATTGATGCTAAATTCACATGCAAATGCACATAATGATAAGAATACAATCAATCTGTGAAATGCAAATTCGCAGCAAAAAGAGCAAACATAAGCGATTGTGAAATTCAAAGAAATGAAAAAGCGAAAAGCAATAAAAAGTTTGCAAAAAGAAGCTAGCATCGAAGTTAGTACAAGCAAGTGCTACAATGTCATCTCTAAAGAGATGCAGATAAAGAGACTGCGTGAAAGAATTGAATTCGCAGTCAATCAGCTAAGACAAGCAATATCAGAACAGAAAGAGACTATATGTTACGAAGCGTGTCGACATTGAATAGAATCTAGTCAATAGATTCTAGAAATTTCAATATGTGAACAAGAAACAACGATGTTTCGAATCAAAATATGCTGAAACATTTCATCTATTCGAGCTCTAGCAAATCGACTACTTCGCTTCTTTGTTCGCTCTACTATAAATACAGCTCGAAACTGTCTTCTTTCTTCTGTATTCTTAGTTTCCTAGTTAGAGCTACCTCTATTGATCAAACATTCTATTCAGCTACGCACTATCTCGCTGCAATGTGGTTAGATTCTAGGCATGATCTCAACACTATAAGTCATAGCTTAATCTACATTTAAAAAGCATGCAACAAAAGCATAGAAAACTCGATTCAGAAGCAAATAAATCGACTTCAAAGTCAAACAAACAACAAATTGAAGATCATTCTACAATTGATTCAACGAAATGCTGAAGACATCAAAAAGAAAATCAATGCAAAGCAAATGACAGAGAAGTTGCAAATCTTGCAGAAGATGCAGATTTTGCAAACGTCGCAAGTCATGCAAAATTCGCAAAAATCAACGCAGAAG
>JAABUU010002467.1_pt1 | contig 26297 bp, 21 predicted proteins | sample 5559301 | NCBI WGS metagenome assembly JAABUU01 (sample SAMN10711884, study PRJNA513360) | rock metagenome | isolation source: Antarctica rocks | place: Antarctica: Victoria Land, Richard Nunatak white | reverse complement strand
AGCTGGTACAACACCGAAAGACTGCACTCGGGCCTGGGCTACCAGACGCCCAGCGAAACCCACGCCGGCTACCAAAAGGCAGCTTGAAAGCACAAAAGACGTTGTCCGAGAAACGCGGGGCAGATCAGTGCTCGAATGTCGCGGTGGCTGGAGTGCTGAGCCGGCCGAGGACCTGACCGTAGCGAGCCAGGCACAGTGAAGCTCCGTATGAGCGCGGTTGCCATCCACTGGGTCATCGCCGTTGTCCTGCTAGTGGTGTTGATCGTGTGCATCGACAACCACCTGATGCGCTTGGCGGTGGTTGACTCGGTGGTCCTTGCGGCACACCTGTCCTTGACGGTGCTGGTGACCCGGCAGTTGGTGGCCCAGCGGCGCGCAGCGAGAAATCGGTGATGTCCCTGAGCGGCGCCAGCTCGGTGACCGACGGGAGCGATCTGCCGATCACCTCCGGGCCGGCGCTGGACCCGGCCCACGCGGCCAGTGACCCACCGGGGGGCAGCGCTGGGGATGCCGCCCCTGGCGGTGCCGACGTGATCGCCTCCGGCGGGGTGGCGCGGTGAGCGGACCGGAGGTGACGTTGCCGCCGGGTACACGGCAGCGATGCGCCGGGGCGCGGTCCACGCCGGGGTCCGCGCGTCGGTGATCGGCTGCCTACCGCTGGAGGTCCTCGTGAGGGTGCGCCACGCCGGCCGGTGACCGGCTCCACCCCGGCGGACCGGGGCCCCCGGCGGACCGGGGCCCCCGGCGGACCGGGGCCCCCGGCGGGGACGCGGATCTCGACGGTTCCCCGGTTGGTTGACCAGGCGGTCGTCGGGGTCGACCTGACGGCGCCGCTTACGGGAAGGCGTTGGCGACCCTCGCGGACCAGCTCACCGACAAGCAGGTGATGCGAGCGGAGACTAGGACTCCGGCCTACCGGGCGGGTGGTCCGGATCACCCGGGGCAGTTGCGAGAGGGGAGTCTCAGGTGCGGCTGTCGGGGGCGTTGCGGGTCGGGATCGGGGCGGTGTGCGGGTGCCTGGTGGTTGTCGGGTGTACCGCTGGCGCGGCGTCGAGGTCGGCGCCGCACGGCCGGACGTCCCAGGCAGCGGCGCCGACCCGTCCCGGTGGGACGGTCTCGGCGACATCGACCGCCACCCGGGCACCGTCCGGTCCTTCCACGACCGGTTCGACCCTGCGGGCATCGAGCGAGGCTGACCCCGGCTTGGCGGCGGCGGCCGGGACGCGGGCCGAGAACCGGCGGCCCGGCAACGCCGACTGGCGGGTGCCTGGCTGGCGGACCGCGGGCCCCCGGGAGCTGGCCGGGTACGCGGACCGGGTCAGTGTCCTGCCCGGTCAGCCGTTCCGGTTGTTCGTGACGGCGACCGCCCCGTCGTTCACGGTGCGTGCGTTCCGTCTCGGCTGGTACGGCGGCGCGCAGGCCCGGCTGGTGTGGCAGTCCGGACACCTGCCCGGTCACCGTCAGCCGGCCCCGACGGTGGGCCCGGGGCACATGGTCACCACCTCCTGGACCCCGTCGGTGCGGGTTACGACGGCGGGATGGCCGGCAGGGGCATACCTGCTGCTGCTCACCGACATCCGCGGCCGGGCCAAGTACGTGCCGCTGACCGTGCGGTCGGCCGCCACCCGTGGCCGTCTGGTCATCGTCAACGCGGTCGCGACCTACCAGGCGTACAACGCCTGGGGTGGATGGTCGCTCTACCACGGACCGGACGGCGGCTTCGCCACCAGGGCGTCGATGGTCAGCTATGACCGTCCCTACGATGACAACGGCGCCCGGATCCTCACCCGGTACGAGCAGGGGACGATCAGCCAGGCCGAACGTCTCGGGCTGCCGCTGGCCTATCTGACCAGCGTCGACCTGGACACCGATCCGGGGGTGCTGGCCGGCGCCCGCGGCGTGGTGTCCCTGGGCCACGACGAGTACTGGACGACCGCGATGCGCGCCGCGGTGACCCGGGCCCGGGATTCCGGGACGAATCTCGCCTTTCTCGGGGCCAACGCCGTGTACTGGCGGGTCCGGTTCGCGGCCCGCGGCGCCGTACCGGACCGGGTCCTCGTCGGGTACAAGTCGGCCGCCGCCGACCCGATGCACGGACCGTCGACCACGACCATGTGGCGGTCCGCGCCGTTCCCGGATCCGGAGAACAGCCTCGTCGGCAGCCTCTACGAATGCTTTCCGGCCAACGGTGCCCTCGTCGTCCGCGACCCGGGATTCTTCCTGTTCGCCGGGACCGGGGCCCGGGCCGGTTCCGCCTACCCCGGTCTGATCGGACCCGAGATCAACCGGGCCTACCCGATCGGCGGGACCCCGGCCGGGTTGCAGGTTGTTGCCCACTCCCCGGTCCGGTGCGGCCCCACCGGATCGACCGCCTCCGACGTGACCTACTACACCACCGCCTCCGGTGCCGGTGTCCTCGCCGTCGGCACCATGGGATGGGACAAGGCGGTGCGCGGGGCCAGCCCGGGCGGCGGGCCCCCCGCGGCCACCTCCGCGTTCGCCCGGCGGGTCACCGTCAACCTGCTCACCGTGATGGCTGCCGGACCGATGGGCCCCACCCACCCCTCCCGGTCCGACCTGGCCGCCCTCCACGAGCCGACGACCACCCGCACCGGAACCGGGGGACCCGTCGCCCGATGAACCGCGACCCCGTGCGCCGCGCCGGATCCGTCGCCGGCGAGCATCGGTGAACGAAACGTCAGAGCTCGCCGTACCAGTAACGGGAGAAGCCTGCGCACCGCTGCGACGAACGCTGGGTTGGGAGAACACACTGGCTGATATGGGCGATGAGGCGGACACGGTGCACAGCCGGGTCTGGGTGAAGGGCGAGCTCGTCGCGAAGGACATCCCGTTCGCGCAGCTGTCGCAGTTCCTGGCCCGCGGGGAGTGCCTGGTCTGGGTCGACTTGCACGATCCGGACCACCGCCGGCTGGAGCGACTGGCCGACGAGCTCGCGCTGGACCCGCTCGCCGTCGAGGACGCCGTGGCGCACCTGGAACGGACCAAGGCGATCCGGTACGGCGGATATACCGTGCTGACGACCTATGCCACCGAGCTCACCGGCCCCGAACACCCCGGACCGGCCGACGCCGCCGATGAGCGACCACCGGACCCGACGCGGTCGACCCTGCGATTGGAACGGGTGTCGGCCTTCGTCCTTCCCCGGGCCCTCATCACCATCCGGCGCAGTGGAACCTTCACCATGGACGCGGTCCTGGAGCGGTGGACCGCCGATGTCGACCTGCTCTCCTCCGGTGTCGGGGCCCTCGTGCACGGACTGCTCGACGTCATCGTCGACGGCCACTTCGAGGCGGTGCAGGCCCTCGACGACGCGCTGGAGGAACTCGAGGACGGACTGTTCAACCAGCAGGCACTCGGGACGCTCGTCCAACGGCGCAGTTACCAGATCCGCAAGGACCTCATCGGACTGCGGCGGGTGGCGCTGCCGATGCGGGAGCTCGTAACCGCCGTGCGGCGCTATCACCGCGAACTCCAGGGACCACACGCCCTCGACGCCTCATACGACGACCTGTACGACCACGTCCTGCGTGTCGCGGAATGGACCGAGAGCCTGCGGGACATGGTGACGACGGTCTTCGAGACGAATCTGTCGCTGCAGGACGCCCGGCTCAACACCGTGATGAAGAAGCTCACCGCTTGGGCAGCGATCATCGCGGTCCCGACGGCGGTCACCGGCTACTTCGGGCAGAACGTCCCGTACCCCGGGTTCAGCCACACCTCCGGGTTCATCGCCAGCGCCGTCCTCATCGTCGGCATCGCCGGAGCCCTGTACGTCGCGTTCCGCCGCAAGGACTGGCTCTGATCCCAGCCCTGGGCAGCGGTCAGCCTCGGACCGGCACGACCACAGCCGCCGGGTCGTGCGCGTACGACCCGACCTCCAGCACGACGTCGGCGGCCGCCGGCAACACCCGGGTGCGGGCCTGCGGGTCCCATTCGGCCAGCGGGGTGAAGGACACCTCGACCTGCACCGCCACCGAGCTGCCGGCGGCGACATCGACCCCGGCGAAACCGACGAGCATCAGCTCCCCGGCGTACGCGCCGGTCGTCCGCCGCCCGTACACCTGCACCACGTGGTGCCCGTCGCGGTCTCCGGTGTTGCCGACCGTCGCGGTCAGCCGCAGCCCGCCGTCACCGACGGCACCGGTGGTCACCTCGCCGATCGAGAACGTCGTGTAGGACAGGCCGAAACCGTGCGGGAAGGCCGGGGCGACACCGAGCTTGTCCAGCAGGCGCTGGCCGTGGAAGCGGCCGTAGGTGATCGCGGTCGCGTTGCGGTCGAAGAACGGCAGGTGTTCGCCCGACGTCGGGATGGAGATCGGCAGCCGGCCCGCGGGGTTCTGGGCACCGGTGAGGACGTCGGCGAGCGCGTGCCCACCCTCCATCCCCGCGTACCACATCATCACCACAGCAGGGACCTGCGAGCGCCACGACTCGGTGAGCACCGCTCCGGAAGCGACGATCGCGACGACCGTGCGCGGGTTCGCCGCCACGACCGCACGGATGATCTCCTCGTCCACCGGGCGCAGCGCCAGCGAGACCCGGTCGCCGCCGTACTCGTCGCCGTCGGTCATGACGACGTTCCCGCCGTCCGCAGCCGGAGTGCCCGCCGCCGCATCGGACGCGGGGCGGGGCGGGTACAGCGCGACCAGCTCGGGACGGGTCATCGTCTCCGAGCCGACGTATTCGCCCTCGTCGCGCATGTCGAACCCCGCGACCACGATCGCGACATCGGCGCCACGGGCCGCCTCGGCGGCGGCCGCGGGGTCGTCGTCGGCGACCAGGGTGACTTCGGCGTCACCGAACGCTGCGGTGATGCCGTCCAGCGGGGTGGCGAAGCTCGGCGGCCGGACGTCGGAGGACCCGCGGTCGCCCATGTTCGGCGCCGTCGCCAGCCGGCCGATCACCGCGATCGACCGGACCGCCGCCGGGTCCAGCGGCAGCACCGGGGAGCCGTCGACGGGCTCGTTCTTCAGCAGCACCATCGACCGGGCGGCCGCGGTCCGGGCCAGCGCCCGGGCAGCGTCGTCGGCCATGCGCTCCGGACCGAACGCGCCGTCGGCACGCTGGGCGTAGGAGCGCAGCTGGGCGGCCAGCAGCCGGACGCCGGACCGCTGCACCAGCTCCCACGACGTCTGGCCCGACGACAGCTGGTCGCGCAGGTGCAGTGCTCTCTGCTGTGACAACGGCTCTTCCAGGTCCATCCCGGCGTTCAGTGCCACCCCGCCGTCGCGCATCCCCCAGATGAAGTCGGTGACGGTGATTCCGTCCCATTTCCACTGGTCGCGCAGGATGTCCGTGAGCAGGTGCTGGTTCTGGCCCGCCCACTCGCCGTTCACCGAGTTGTAGGACGCCATGATCGCGGCGACGCCCTCGTCCACCGTGCGCTTGAAGTGCGGAAGGTAGACGTCCTGCAACGTGGCCTCGTCGACGGTGACGTCGACGGTGAAGCGGGCGTTCTCCATCGAGTTCAGCGCGTAGTGCTTCGCGCACGCCATCACATAGCGCTGCGCACCGCGGGTCAGGGCCGCGCCGAACTCGCCCAGGTGGTACGGGTCGTCGCCGTAGGTCTCCTGCGCGCGTCCCCACGCGGGATGCCGCGGCAGGTTGATGCAGACGCCGCCGAAGAAGTTGCCGCCCTGGGCGCGGATCTCGGCGCCGATGACCGCACCGATCCACTCCTCCAGCGCGACGTCCCAGGTGGCGCCGCGGGCCATCGAGACCGGGAACGCGGTCCCGGCGCCGGCGACGCAACCCCGCGGGCCGTCGACGAACCGGGTGCCGGGGATGCCGAGGCGGTCGACCGCTCCGTGCACGTAGGGCCGCAGGTTGTAACCCTCGTTGGTCATCTCGTCCATCCCCGCCCAGAACGGGGTGTCGCCGTCGAGGAGCCCGAGCCGCTCGTCGTCGGTCAGCAGGCCGTACAGCCGGGCCGCCTCGCTCTGCGGCGTGGCGCCGGACCGGACGGCGGTGACAGCCGAGGCGAACGCGGTGTCGTCGCGACCGGCGTCGGTGCCGTGTCCCCGCGCGGCGGTGGGGTCCAGTTCGGCGGCAGTGCCCATGGGTGCGTGTCCCGTCCTGTGGGTGACCGCCCACCGGGGGTGACTGAGCGCGCGAGCAGCCTAGGACGCCGGCACCCACGACCGGGCCGGGCCAGGATGGCTGCGTGACTCGCGCCCAGACCCGCGTCGTCGTCCTCGGCGGCGGCCCCGGCGGGTACGAGGCGTCGCTGGTCGCCGCGCAGCTCGGCGCGGCCGTCACGGTCGTGGAGGCCGAGGGCATCGGCGGCTCGGCCGTGCTGACCGACTGCGTGCCCAGCAAGACACTGATCGCGACCGCGCAGGTGCTCGCCCGCGCCCGGGAGTCCGGACAGCTCGGCCTGCAGCTGTTGGCCGGGGACGGCTGGGCGCCGGTGGACCTGGCGGCGGTCAACAGCCGCGTCCTGGCCCTGGCCGCGGCCCAGTCCGCGGACATCGCGGAGTCGCTGCGCTCGCGTGGGGTGCAGGTGGTCACCGGCACCGGTCGGCTCGCCGGCCGGGATGCCGGCCCGCGCGGTGGCCACCGCATCGCGTGGTCGGCGCCCGGTCTGAACGGGCAGCCCGGTCTGAACGGGCAGCCCGGTCTGAACGGGGAGCCCGGTCTGAACGGGGAGCCCGGTCTGAACGGGGAGCCGGTTGCGGGCGGGGAGCTGATCGCCGACGTGGTGCTGGTGGCGACCGGCGCGAGCCCGCGGGTGCTGCCGGGCGCGGAGCCCGACGGCGAGCGCATCCTCACCTGGACACAGCTCTACGGTCTGGCCGAGCTGCCCGACCACCTCGTCGTCGTCGGGTCCGGGGTGACCGGCGCGGAGTTCGCCGGCGCCTACCGGTCCCTCGGCGCCCGCGTCACGCTGGTGTCCTCCCGCGACCGGGTGCTGCCCGGTGAGGACGCCGACGCGGCCGGTGTCCTGCAGGACGTGTTCGCCCGCCGCGGGATGTCGGTGCTGGCCCGGTCCCGCGCGGCCTCGGTCACCCGCACCGACGACGGCGTCACCGTCACCCTGACCGACGGCCGGCGGGTCACCGGCAGCCACTGCCTGGTCGCGGTCGGGTCCGTGCCGAACACGTCGGGCATCGGCCTGGTGGAGGCGGGCGTGGAGCTCACCGGGTCCGGCAACGTCGCGGTCGACCGCGTCTCCCGGACCGGGGTCCCGGGGCTGTACGCGGCGGGGGACTGCACGGGGGTGCTGCTGCTCGCCTCGGTCGCGGCGATGCAGGGCCGGATCGCGATGTGGCACGCGCTCGGTGACGCGGTCACCCCGCTGGACCTGGACCAGGTCTGCGCCAACGTGTTCACCGACCCGGAGATCGCCACGATCGGCCCGCCGCCGGACGACTCGGTCCGCGCGGTGACGCTGCCGCTGGCGGGCAACGCCCGGGCGAAGATGCAGGGCTTCGGCGACGGATTCGTCAAGCTGTACTGCCGTCCGGCCACCGGCATCCTGACCGGCGGCGTGGTGGTCGCGCCGGGCGCCAGCGAGCTGGTGCACCCGCTCTCCCTCGCCGTCGCCGACCGGCTGACGGTGGACCAGGTGGCGCAGGCGTTCACCGTCTACCCGTCGCTGTCCGGGTCGATCGCCGAGGCCGCGCGCCGCCTGCACACCCGGGCGCTCGCCTGATGTCTCCGGCGAGGCGCTGATGCCGACGGACGGGCCGTGATGTCGAAAGCCGGGGTGGGTGTGGTGTTCGACCTCGACGGGGTGCTGGTGGACTCCGAGCACCTGTGGGAGCGGGGCTGGACCCGCTTCGCCGGCGGGCACGGCTACTCCTGGACCGCCGCCGACACCGCGGCGTGCCAGGGGATGAGCGTGGGGGAGTGGGACCGGTATCTGGGCGAGCGGACGGGCCAACCGGCCGGGGCGGCGGCCACCGATGTCGTCGGCGTCCTCGTCACCGCCTACCGGGCCGGTGAGGTGTCCCTGCTGCCCGGCGCGCGGGACCTGGTCGAGGCCGTGGCCGCCCGGGTGCCGGTGGCACTGGCCAGTTCCGCTCCGCGCCCGGTCATCGACGTGGTGATGGACACCATGGGCTTGCGGCAGTTCTTCGCCGCGACGGTTTCCAGCGCCGAGGTCGAGCGCGGCAAACCGAATCCCGACGTGTACGTCGAGGCCGTTCGCCGGCTCGGCATCGACAGCGCCGGTAGCTACGCCGTGGAGGACTCCGGCAACGGGGTCCGAGCGGCCGCGGCGGCCGGCCTGGCGGTGATCGCCGTGCCCACGCAGCGTTACCCGCTGGACGCCGACGCGGCCCGGCGGGCGCTGCGGGTCGAGCGCACCCGCGATGGGGTCCGCGAGGCGCTGGTCGACCTGCTCGGACCCCGGCGGTAGGCGTCGCGACGGCCGCTACGCGGCGGGGGTCCGGACGTCGGCACGGGTGGCCAGGACCACGGAGGAGGCGAGGACGGCCAGCACAGCCAGCAGGGCGGCCGGACCCCAGCCGGCTCGGACCGCGTCGCCCAGGGCGGTCACCCCGACAACGGTCGGGACGACCACCTCGACCGACCAGAGCACCGCGGTGACCGCGGTGACCGCGCCCCCGTCCAGTGCCTGGGCGTAGGCGTAGGCACCGAGCGCGCCGTACACCAGGACGGCATAGCTGACCGGCTCGAGGACCAGCGCGGCGGGGCTGCCGTGGACAACGCGGGCGCCGAGGGCCGCTCCGGAGAACGCCAGCCCGGACAGGCATGCCAACGCCACCGGGCCCGTCCGGCGGAGTGTGACGGCGAGCGCGAGCAGTACGGGCACACCTGCCAGCAGTGCCGCGGTGACCGGCCGACCGACACCGGAAGCGACCTGGTGGCCGCCGGCGGCGGCAAGCACGCCCAGCGCCGCGACGAGCAGCAGGATCGCGGCCACATCGGCCCGGACCAGGCGTGCCCGCAGCACGAGGTGTGCCAGCACGGCGGTCACCGCCAGCGACCCGGAGAGCACCGACTGCACGACGAACAGCGGCAGGTGGCGCAGTGCCGCCAGCGACAAGAGCCAGGCGGCCCCGTCACACAGCACCCCGGCCAGGTAGCGGGGACGTCGCACCAGGCTGGTGCCGGGTGGTCCCGTCGTGACCGCGGTCGCCTGCAGCACGCTGGCCACGCCGTAGGCGGTCGCGGCGAGGACGGCGAGGGCGAGGGCGAGCGCCGACTGCGGCGTCACCGGCCACCGCGGCGACCGGTTGGGATGGGCACGCCGTAGGTTCTCACCAGGCCCGTCGGGAGGCGATCTCCGGCGGCGCCTGACGCACCCGCCACCGCACCCGCGGCCGGTGGCGGTCCGACTGCCGACGGAGGCTGACGTGACCGACACCGACACCGACACCGAGACCGAGACTGTCGGGCACGCTCCCGGAGCAGGGTCGGCCTCCGCCTCGACCGCGGCCGAGAAGTCGGTGCTCAGCCCGGCCCAGCGGCGCCGCGCACTGGAGCAGCTGGCGTCGGAGACGTTCGACGTCCTCGTAGTCGGCGGCGGGGTGACCGGGACCGGCGTCGCGCTGGACGCGGTCACCCGGGGCCTGTCCACCGCGCTGGTGGAGATGCGCGACTACGCCGCCGGGACGTCCAGCCGGTCCGGAAAGTTGTTCCACGGCGGCCTGCGCTACCTGGAGCAGCTCAACTTCTCCCTGGTGTTCGAGGCGCTGCACGAGCGCGGCCTGATGCTGAAGACCATCTGCCCGCACCTCGTCCGGCCGCTGAAGTTCATCTACCCCCTGGAGCACCGGGTCTGGGAGCGCGCCTACGCCGGGTCCGGGGTGCTGCTCTACGACGTGATGAGCGGCAGGTCCGGGGTCCCCCACCACCGTCACCTCACCAAGACCGGCGTCGCGAAGATCGCGCCCGGCCTGCGTCAGGACACCTTGGCCGGGGCGCTGACGTACTACGACGTCCAGGTCGACGACGCGCGGCACACGATGATGCTGGCCCGGACCGCCGCCGCGTACGGCGCGGTGGTCGCGTCCGCCGCCAAGGTGGTCGGGTTCCTGCGGGAGGGCCCGCGTGTCGTCGGCGTCCAGGTGCTCGACACCGAGGACCCGGCCGGTCGGGTGATCGACGTCCGGGCCCGGGAGGTGATCAACGCCGCCGGTGTGTGGACGGATGAGATCCAGGCGATGCTCGGCGGCAAGGGCCTGTTCCAGGTGAAGGCGTCCAAAGGCGTCCACGTCATGGTGGCCAAGGACAGGATCCGCTCCGAGGCGGCGATCCTGTGCCGCGCCGAGGACAGCGTGCTGATCATCCGGCCGTGGGGCGAGCACTGGCTGATCGGCACCACGGACACCAAATGGGATTTCGACCTCTCGCACCCGGCGGCGAGCAAGGCCGACATCGACTACCTGCTGCGTAACGTCAACCGGATCCTCGAACCCCAGCTCACCTGGGACGACGTCGAGGGCGTCTACGCCGGCCTGCGTCCGCTGCTGTCCGGGGAGTCCGACGCGACGTCGAAGCTGTCCCGTGAGCACGCGGTGGTCAGCCCGGCGCCCGGACTGACCGTGATCGCCGGCGGCAAGTACACGACTTACCGGGTGATGGCGCAGGACGCCGTCGACGCGGCAGCCAAGGACCTGGGCCGGCCGGTCCCGCCGTCGGTCACCGACCGGACCCCGCTGCTCGGCGCCGACGGGTACCTGGCGTACTGGAACTCCACCGACCGGTTGGCCAGGGAGTCCGGGCTCACCGTCGAGCAGGTCGAGCACCTGCTGCGTCGGCAGGGCTCGCTGGTCACCGACCTGCTCGCGCTGGTCAGTGAGCGACCGGAGCTGGCGGCACCGATCCCCGGCGCGCCGGACTACCTGCTGGCCGAGGCGTATTACGCCGCGTCACACGAAGGCGCGCTGCACCTGGACGACGTGATGACCCGGCGGCTGCACGCCTCCATCGAGACCTACGACCGAGGGCTGGAGTCGTCCCGGGCGATCGCTCCGGTGATCGCCGAGGTGCTCGGCTGGGACGAGGCGACGACGGCAGCCGAAATCGAGCACTACGCCAAGCGGGTTGCCGCCGAGATCGCCTCGGAGAAGCTGCCGGACGACAAGTCAGCAGACGAAGCGCGCCGGGTCATCCGGGACCCCCGCATCACCTCCGGCGAGGCCATTCACCAAGCGGCGCACGTCCCGGTCAGCTGACCCCCGCGACGGTCCCCCGGGCGGCGGGAACTCAGAAGTCCCCGCCGCCGAAGTCCCCGCCGCCGCCCCCGAAGTCCCCGCCACCCCAGTCGCCGCCGCCACCGAAGTCCCCGCCGCCGCCGAAGTCACCGCCCCCGGAGTCGCCCCCGCCGTCCCCGTTGTCGCCGGAATCCCCGTTGTCGCCGTTGTCGTTGTCCTGGCCGTCTGCGTACCCGTCCTGGTAGGCGTCGCCGTAACCGTCGCCCCCGAACCCGCCGCCGCCGAACCCGCCGCCCCAGCCGCCCATCGCCGACGACAGCAGGCCCGTGGTCAGCGCGCCGACCAACACCCCGGACATCAGTCCAGACCCGGCGAACCCGCCGAAGTAGCCGGAGTTGTAGCCGGCGTAGGCCGGGCCGCCGTTGTAGTAGGGAACCCGGCGGTTGCCGTTGAACACCTGCCGGACGTCCGGTTCCGCACCGGCCTCCACCCGCTCCGCGTCGGCCATGCAGACCGGCACCGTCCGCGGCTGGCCGCCAGGGGGAGCCCACTCGACGTCCTTGGCGCTGGGCCCGTGCTGGGGGTTGAAGAAGCACGGCGGGCGGCGCTGCGGCAGCGGCCGGCCGGCGACGCGGGCCTGCACGCAGGCGATCGCGTAACGCCCGTCCTCCAGCGCCGTCGTGACGGCCTTGATGTCGTCCGGCCTGACCGCGCGGTCCAGCGCCTGCTTGGCCGCGTCGTAGGAGTCCAGCGCCCGCTTGTAGTCCTGCCGGCCGCCCTGGTCCAGCTGCACGCCGGTGGTCTCGGTGTCGAGGTCGGCGACCTCCTCACCGAGCCGGGTGACGTCCTCCTCGGCGGTCCGCTTCAGGTCGGAGAGTTCGTTGGTCTGGCGGGTCTGCACCGCCCTGGCCTTGGAGCGTTTGCTCACCGCGTTGTAGACCGCGTACCCGGCCACGGCCAGGATCAGCAGCAGGATCAGTTCCACAGCAGACTCCGGTCACCAGGTCCGACGACCGGTCGCCCCGGCCTGTTGGGGGAACGCCCCGCCCGTGGGGGTCGTTCCGTCTCACTGAGCACCGCCCGGCTCGATCGACCGCTGGGCCGTCACGCTTCGATCGTCAACAGAACCGCACCGCTGGCCACCGTCGCCCCTGCCTCCGCCGCGAGGGAACGCACAGTACCGGCCCGGTGGGCGGTGATGGGCTGCTCCATCTTCATCGCCTCCAGCACCAGCAGCGCGTCGCCGACCACGACCTCGTCGCCCTCCGCAACCTCCACCTTGACCACCGTCCCCTGCATCGGCGCGACCACCGCGTCGCCGGTCGCCAGGGCGAGCGCGGCCCCGCGTCCGCGTCCACGCCCGCCGTGCCCCCTCCGCCGGGCGGCATTGGGGTCCGACAGCTGCGGTGGTGCGCCGGCGCCGCCCAGGCCGTCCCGCCCGCGGCCGTCGACGGCGGTGCCGAGCCAGCCGGGGAGCACGACCTCCAGCCGTTTCCCGCCGACCTCGACGACGACTCGCTGCCGCGCCGTTCCGCCCGCGGCCGCCTCGGCCTCGGCCGACCAGGCCGGGATCCGGTTGTCGAACCCCGTCTCGATCCACCGGGTGTGCACCGTAAAGCCGCCGCCGGGACCTGCGGGGAACCCGCCGTCGGGAGCCGCCGGGTCGCCGAGGAACGCGGGGTCGGTCACCACGGCGCGGTGGAACGGCAGGACGGTCGGCATCCCGGCGACCTCGAACTCGGCCAGCGCCCGTCGCGCCCGGGCCAGCGCGCGGGGACGGTCCTCGGCCGTGACGATCAGCTTGCCCAGCAACGAGTCGTAGCCACCGGGCACCGTCTGGCCGCGGACGTAGCCGGAGTCGACCCGGATGCCGGGCCCGGCGGGCGGGCTCCATGCCGTGAGCCGTCCCGGTGCCGGCAGGAAGTCCCGGCCCGGGTCCTCGGCGTTGATCCGGAACTCGATGCTGTGACCGCGCGGCGCCGGGTCGTCGTACCCGAGCGGCTCCCCGGCGGCGAGCCGGAACTGCTCGCCGACCAGGTCGATGCCGGTCACCTCCTCGGTGACGGTGTGCTCCACCTGCAGTCGGGTGTTGACCTCCAGGAACGACAGCGTCCCGTCGCGCCCGACCAGGAACTCGCACGTCCCGGCGCCGGCGTAGCCCGCCTTGCGCAGGATCGCCTTGCTGGAGGTGACCATCGCCTCGCGCTGGACGTCGCTGAGGAACGGCGCGGGGGCCTCCTCGACGAGCTTCTGGTGGCGTCGCTGCAGGGTGCAGTCCCGGGTGGAGACGACCACCACCGCGCCGTGGGCGTCGGCCAGGCACTGCGTCTCCACGTGCCGGGGCCGGTCCAGGTAGCGCTCGACGTAGACCTCGCCGCGGCCGAAAGCGCCGACCGCCTCGCGTACCGCGGAGTCGAACCTCGCCGGAATCTCCTCCCGGGTGCGGGCGACCTTCAAGCCGCGGCCGCCGCCGCCGTGGGCCGCCTTGATGGCCAGCGGCAGGCCGAACTCGTCGGCGAACCGCTCCACGGCCGCGGCGTCCGGGACGGGACCGTCGCTGCCCACCGCCAGTGGCGCACCGACGGCGGTGGCGATCTCCCGGGCCCGGACCTTGTCCCCGAGTGCCTCGATGGCCTCCGGCGGCGGACCGATCCAGGTCAGCCCGGCGTCGAGCACCGATCGGGCGAACGCGGCGTTCTCGGCGAGGAACCCGTACCCGGGGTGCACCGCGTCCGCACCGGCGCGGGCGGCGACGTCCAGCAGCGCTGCCGCCGACAGGTAGGTGGCGGAGACCCCGCCCTCGGGCAGCGCGTACGCCTCGTCGGCCAGCCGCACGTGCAGGGCGTCGGCGTCGTCGGCCGCGTACACCGCGATGCTGCGGATGCCTGCGTCCCGGGCGCCGCGGACGACCCGGACGGCGATCTCCCCGCGGTTGGCGACCAGCACCGCCGTGACCCTTCGGAACGGACGCGCCACGTATCCCGCATCAGCCTCGGCGGCGGTCGGGTCGGCGTCGCCGTCCGGCACACTTCCTCCTCGCCGCCCGCAGGCAGATCGTGGTCGACCGTCGATTCTAGGTGCCGGCAGCCTGCCGTCCGTCGACCCGCGGGTGCCCCGTCCGGTGACTCCCCGGTGCCCCGTCCCGCGGCGGTAGGGTCCCCCGCGCGCTCGACCGCTCTGTCGACGCGCCCACGAACGGAGGGTGCTCCCGGTGTCCCCAGGTGCGCTGTCGCTCCCCGATGGGTCGTCGCCGCCCGATGGGTCGTCGCCCCCACGTGCGTCGTCGCCGCCAGCTGACCCGGGGAGCCCGAGGGGCGGGCCGGTGGGATCGCCCGTCTTCTGCCCGGTGTGCGGGCTCGCCACCCAGCGGCTGGCCCCGGGCCCGAACGGCCGTCCGTTGGCCGCGTGCCCCTGGTGCGGCTGCCTCGAGCGGCACCGGCTGTTGACGGTGCTCGCCCGTGGAATGGGCGGGTCCCTGGTGGGCGGCCGGGTGCTGGAGATCGCGCCGAGCCCGTTCACCACCAGCCTGCTCCGTGATCTCGGGCCGTCGCAGCTGATCAGCGCCGACTTCGACCCGGCCGCCGACGGGCGTGCCGTCGACGTGCAGGCAAGCCTGACCGCGCTGCCGTTCCCGGACGCGACCTTCGACTTCGTCCTGTGTCTGCACGTGCTCGAGCACATCCCCGACGACCGCGCCGCGATGGCCGAGCTCGCCCGGGTGCTGGCCCCCACCGGGGTCTGCCTGCTCCAGGTCCCGTGGTCGGTGGCCCGGCCGACCGACGAGGACTCCGAGCCCGTGGACGCGGCCGAGCGGGTCCGTCGTTTCGGCCGGGTCGACCATGTGCGCCAGTACGGCGGGGCCACCCTGGACGAGCGCTTGGGCGAAGCCGGTCTGGACGTCTACCGGTTCGCGACGGCGGACGTCTTCGGCCCCGACGTCATCCGGTCGCTCGGCCTGATGGGGGGCGAGGTCAACTGGGTCGTCCGCCCCGTGGCCGGGCGGGACCTGGCTGAGCTGGACGAGGCCGGGCGGGGCTCGGCTGAGCTGGACAAGGCCGGGCGGTCGCTGCCGGAGGTGGTGGCCGGGTGGCTGACGCCGGTCGTCGGGCCGGACGGCAACCGGCTGCCGGACCTGCTGCCGCCGCTGATCGCCGCCTCCGAGCGCGCAGTGGCCGGCGAGCGTGCCGCGGTGGATGCCGAACGTGTCACGGCCGAGGCGCACGACGCCGCGCTCGACGCGCAGAACTCGGCCGACCGTGCGGCTGCGGACGCGGCGCACCAGTCGGCGCGCGCCGCGGAGCTCGCGGACCGGCTCGACGAGCTCCGGGCACGGCTCACCGAGCAGTCCGCCGCCGCCCGGCGGGCGGCAGCGGCGACGGCCGAAGACCTGGCCGCGGTCCGGGCGGTCGAGCGGGCCGCGCGACGCGACGCCGCGCTGTGGGAACGCAGATACACCGTGCTACGCAACCGGTTGCCGATCCGGGTCGCCGCGCGCGTCGGTGTGCCGCTGCGAGCAGCGGTGCAGGCGGCGCGCGCCGCCGCAGCCGGCCAGTCTTCCCGCGGGCGGGACTGAACTCCGCGGCCCTGGGCTCCGGTGGCTGCCGCTGTCAGCAGCCGCGACGCGACGGCAGTCCGGACCGCCGCCAGTTGTCGGGCCCCGGCCGGGTGCCGGACGGGAACGCTGGTCGCGCCCACACCGAGCGGGCGGGTGACGTGGCCCGGCGGGCCGGCGCTCCGTCGTCCCGCTGTGGACCGGACCCGGCCGCCACGGCGACGATCGCCGTGACGAGAGCAGCGATCTCGTCGTCGTCGGCTGCGCCACGTACCACCCTGAGCATCGGTGCCTCCGGGATCTCGTCGGGGACGGCGTGGTCGAGAGCTGCGCTCACCGGGCTGATTCCTCGTCCGCCGCGCTCGCGGCACTCTCGTCCGCCGCGCTCGCGGAAACATCCTCGTTCGCCGCGCTCACAGGGGGATGTTCCCGTGCTTGCGGGACGGCAGGTCCGATCGTTTGGTGCGCAGTGCTCGCAACGACCGGACGATCTGCGAGCGGGTGTCACTCGGCGCGATGACCGCGTCGACGTACCCCCGGTCACTGGCGCCGTACGGATTGGCGAACGCGTCCTCGTAGGCGTCGACCAGACCCGCGCGGGTGGCGTCGGCGTCATCGGCTGCGGCGAGGTCCCGCCGGTGCAGGATGTTGACCGCGCCCTTCGCGCCCATCACCGCCAGCTGTGCGGTCGGCCAGGCCAGGTTGACGTCCGCGCCCAGGTGGGTCGAGCCCATCACGATGTACGCACCGCCGTAGGCCTTGCGGGTGACGACGGTGACCATCGGAACGGTGGCCTCGGCGTAGGCGTAGAGCAGCTTCGCGCCGCGGCGGATGATCCCGTCCCACTCCTGCTCGGTGCCCGGCAGGAAGCCCGGCACGTCGACGAACGTCAGGATCGGGACGTTGAACGCGTCGCAGGTCCGGACGAACCGGGCGGCCTTCTCGCTGGCGTCGATGTCCAGCACGCCGGCCATCCGCATCGGCTGGTTCGCCACGACGCCGACGCTGCGCCCCTCGACCCGGCCGAACCCGATCACGATGTTGGGCGCGAACAGCTCCTGCACCTCCAGGAAGTCCCCGCCGTCGAGCACCGTCGCGATCACTTCGGTGATGTCGTACGGCTGGTTGGGGGAGTCCGGGACCAGGGTGTCCAGCGCCAGATCGTCCTCGTCCGGGTCCAGGTCGGCCTCCCACCCGGGCAGTGGCACGGCTTCGTCGAGGTTGTTCTGCGGCAGGTAGGACAGCAGCGCCCGGGCGTAGGCGATCGCGTCGTCCTCGTCGGCGGCCAGGTGGTGGGCCGCGCCGCTGCGCTCGTTGTGGGTGCGGGCGCCGCCGAGCTCCTCGAAGCCGACCTCCTCGCCGGTGACCGCGCGGATGACGTCGGGCCCGGTGATGAACATGTGGGACGTGCCGTCGGCCATGATCGTGAAGTCCGTGATCGCCGGGGAGTAGACCGCGCCGCCGGCACACGGGCCGAGCACCAGGCTCACCTGCGGGATCACCCCGGAGGCCCTGGTGTTGCGGCGGAAGATCTCCCCGAAGCCGGCGAGGGCCGAGACGCCCTCCTGGATCCGGGCTCCGCCACCGTCGTTGATGCCGATCACCGGGCAGCCGATCCGCATCGCCAGGTCCATCACCTTGCAGACCTTCTGGCCGAACGCTTCGCCGAGACTGCCGCCGAGCACGGTGAAGTCCTGGGCGTAGACGCACACCTGGCGGCCGTCGACAGTTCCGTGCCCGACCACGACACCGTCGCCGTAGGGGTGCGCCCGGTCCATCCCGTAGGCGGTGGAGCGGTGGCGGACCAGTGCGTCGAGCTCGGTGAACGTGCCCGGGTCCAGCAGTGCCTCGATCCGCTCCCGTGCCGTCTTCTTCCCGCGCTCGTGCTGGCGGTCGATGCCCCGCCGGCCGCCGGCCACCAGCGATTCGGCCTCCCGCTCCCGCAGGTCCGCCAGCTTGCCGGCGGTGGTGTGCGGATCGGGGCCGGCGGCCGCCGCGATCTCGGCCAGCACGGCATCGGCGCTGTCCGTGATGCTCGCGGTGGCCGTCGTCGCCAGGTCACCAGTCATCCGCCCGACGCTACGTTGCCGGGCCGTGACCTCGGCGTGGCGGAGACCGACAGAACGGTGCCCCGCCCGCTGTCCGGTCCGACCGTGAAGGTCGGCGAGCGCGTCCAGGCAGATCAGCGTCCAACCGGCTGATCACTTCGCCGTCGGCACGGCCATCGGGTCCTGGGCCACGCGGGCCAGGCGGGAGTTGTCGGCCGAGCTGCTCGACGTGACGCCCGAGCATGCGGCCGCCGTCGAGCGCCTACCGCCGATCCATCGGGACCCGTTCAATCGGCTGCTCATCGCTCAGGCGCGCGTCGCTCAGGCGCGCGTCGAGGGCGCGGTCCTGCTCACCGCCGACCGGGCGCTGGCCGCCTACGGGCCGTTCGTCCGGCTCGTCGGCGAGGAAGCAACGTCGCGGCACCGGCGTGAGGCTTAATCGCCAAACAAGCCTCAGCCGGCGTATGTTGTTGTCGAGAACGGGAGGGAATGTGAACAACCTGCTACAGCCCGCCGCCGAGATCGTGCAGATTTTGGCCGAGCAGAACCCGTGGCACAGCGGCGACGGCGTGCCACGGTTCCTGGCGCCCCCCGTCGAGCGTCCGCTCGCCCAGGCCCTGTGGCGCAGCGTCCTGCGTGCGGGGCCGCGTCGGTTCACCCTCATCCTCGGCGCCCGCCGGGTGGGTAAGACGACCGTGATGTATCAGACCGTCCGGCACCTGCTCGACGGCGGACTCGATCCAGACCGGGTCTGGTGGCTGCGGTTGGACCACCCGGTCCTGCTCCGCGAGGACCTCGGCCGGTTGGTGCGGCTCGTGATCGACACGGCCGGTGCCACCGCCGCCAACCCGGCCCATCTGATGCTCGACGAGATCGTCTACGCGCGTGACTGGGACATCTGGCTGAAGACGTTCTACGACGAACACTGGCCGGTTCGCGTCGTCGCCACCTCGAGCGCGACTGCCGCACTGCGGACCCGGCGCCTGGAAAGTGGGGTCGGGCGCTGGGTCGACCGCTATCTGGCGCCCTACGGGTTCAGCGAGTACCTCGATCTGGTCGGCGAGACGGTGGACCTACCGCCGGCCGACTCCCTCGCGGAGTCGCTCCGATTGCTGCCGTTGCGAATTTCCACGGGCGTCCCGCTGGCCGGTCTGCGGCGGAGCTTCATGCTGCTGGGCGGATTTCCGGAGCTCTTGCGTGGCGAGCGGGAGCGGCGCGAGGATCTCGACGACGTCACCCGCCTGCTCGAGTCCCAGCAGCTGCTCCGTGCCGACGCGGTCGAGCGCGCGGTCTACAAGGACATCCCGCAGTCGTTCGGCGTCGCGAGCCCCATGCGGCTGGAGCGACTCCTCTATGTGCTGGCAGCCCAGATGACCGGGATGCTGTCACCGTCCAAGATCGGCGCCGAGCTGGGACTCTCGCAGCCTACCTTCGACCGTTATCTGTCCTATCTGGAGCAGGCTTTCCTGGTGTTCACCCTGCCAGGGTGGTCCGCCAGCGAGGAGGCAAGGCAGCGGCGGGGGCGCAAACTTTATTTTGTCGACGGCGCCGTCCGCAATGCTGCCCTGCAGCGGGGCCTCGCCCCGCTGACGAATCCGGCCGAACTCGGTGCGCTGACGGAGAACCTCGTCGCTGCGGCACTGCACGGCCTTTCCGAGCAGACCGGACAGCGGCTGTACCACTGGCGCGACGGACGACGCGAGGTCGACTTCGTCCTCGACGATGTCGAGCGGCCACTCGCTTTCGAGGTCGCCTCGTCCGGACGACATTCGACCGAAGGGCTGCGAGCGCTGCTTTCGAACAATCCGAGGTTCGAGGGCGGCGCCTACCTCGTCGCCCCCGACGTTCCCGTCCGGCACCCCGACGGGCCCGGCGATACGGGAACTCTGCCGCTCGACCCGTTCCTCGTCAGCGTCGGCCGTCAGGCGCAGGCATCACTGGTCCACCGCCTCGTCTGACCATTCGGGCGTCGTCTCCGACCCGCGTGTCCGGGTCGCTCCGGCCTCGGTCGATCTGGTGACGGCGGCGCTCCTACGCTGGCGGGGCCGTGTACCGCTTCCTGATCACTCCCCGCTGGCTGGGTTACGCCGCGCTAGCGCTGGTCGGCGCGGTCGTGTTCGTCGCGCTCGGCGTGTGGCAGTTCGACCGCGCGCGCACGGTGATCGCGCCGGTGCAGGCCGCGGACCCCAATGCCGCGGCGCTCCCGCTCGCGGGGGTCCTCGGGAACCGGCCAACCGTGGACGGCACCGTCGTGGGCCGGTTGGTGCGGGTGGCCGGGCGGTGGGACGCCGCCGCGCAGGTGACAGTCCCGGGCCGGGTCGTCGGTGGGCGGAGCGGCTCATGGGTGGTGACCCCACTGCGGCCGCTGAGCGGTCCGAGCGTGCTCGTGGTGCGCGGTTTCGTGCCCGACGGGACCCCGGCGGGGACCCCGCCGGCCGGTGCGGTCGTCGTCGACGGCTGGCTGGCCGCATCGGAGGACCTCCCCGACGCCCGGCCACCCGCGGGGTCGGCCCAGATCGCCGCCGTGTCGGTGCCGGTGTTCGTCAACAGGGTGCCGTACCCGCTGCTGAACGGCTACGTCGGGCTGACCCGGGCCGTTCCGGCGACCGCGGCAGGTGGGCTGGCGCTGGTGCCGCTGCCCGGCGGCGGCCGCGGGTCGGTCCGCTGGTCCTGGCAGAGCCTGGGCTATGCGGTGCAGTGGAACCTGTTCGCGGCCGGGGCGTTCGTCGTCCTGGTCATCGCGGCTCGGCAGCACGCCCGGGAGCTGCGGACGCAGCGGGTCGAGCAGGCCGGCGTCGCCGAGGTCAGCTTCTGAGGACGGCGCCTCAGGAGGTCGGGTGTTCGGCGACCCTCGGCCGGCCGAACGCACGCCGTTCGTCGGCGACGACCCGGCGCTCGGCGAAGAACGTCATCACCGGCACCGTCCCGGCCAGCACCACCAACGCCACCTTGGGGATCGACCACCGTCGGGAGTAGGCGAGCAGAAGGGTGACCACGACGTAGGCCATGAACAGCCACCCGTGGGCGATTCCGACGACCGTCACGACCCCCGGACGGCCGAACTCGTACTTCAGCGGCAGGCCGACGAAGGTCAGGATCACCAGCCCCGTCCCGGTGACGATGGCGAGCACGCGGTAGACGAGCAGCAGGCGGGAGGGCACCGGTCAACTATCCGCCCGCCCGGTCGCGCGCCGAGGCCGGGCCGGGACCGCCCGGCCTCGTCGATCAGGCGTGCGGCTCCGTCGCCGGGCACCCCGGACCCGCATCCGCAACCGGATCTCGCCCGCCGCCGCCCGTCGCGGGTCCGACAGCGCGCTCGCCGGCGGGTTGCCGTAGCGGCTGGGAACGGCACTGACGGTTCCTCCGCCGACCGCACAGGCACAGTCCTGCCCGGGCGTACCGGTCGCCCTCGTCGGGCGGACGCGCCCCGGGCGGCCCTGGGCGTTCCCAGGTGGCCCGGTCGGGCCGGAGGATGTGCTGCGACGAGCGACCCGTCCGGATCGACCCTGCTGAACCGACCCCTCCGGTGGGTCCGCCGTGCTGCGGCGCCCGGCCGGCCCGGCGTCGGTGCAGCGACCCGTTCCGCCATCCGTCCCGCGAACAGTGGAGGTCCCGATGCCCGAGTCGCCAGCCGTCCGATCCCGAACCCGTGGGCTGGTGGCCGCGGTCGTGGCGGCGTCCGCCCTGGCCGGTGCGCTGGCCGGGCCGACCGAGGCGCACGCATCACCGGGGCGTCAGGTCACCTCGACTGCCCGGCCGATCCCGCCGGCGATCGCCCGGGCGGTCGCCCGTGCCGTGGCCGCGCGGTCGGCCCGGCCGGCCCCGTTCGCGCCGGCCCCGCTCCCGCGGGCCCCGTTCAGCTCTGCGGGCATCCGGCTGGTGCCCGGGACGACGGTGTCCACCGACCTGCCCACCCGGATCGCCGTCGGCACGTCGATCACGGTGGTCCGGTTCACGGTCGCGTCCCCGAACGACTTCCGCGCGCCGATCGGGGTGGTGACCCTGCTCGACAACGACCATCTGCTCACCCAGGTCGGTGTCTACGGGACCGCGCCGGGGCAGACGACCTACCGCGGCGCGTTGGGGATGGACGAGCGGACCCTGTCCACCCGCGGGACCGCGACCTGGATCCTCGGCGTCTTCGACGAGGCGGACCCGACCGGGGAGGCCGGCCAGATCGCCTTCCTCGACACCACCGTCAAGCTGCGCTCACTGCTCGCGCAGTCGGTGACCCGCACGGGCGACATCATCAATCTGGCCGGCGCCACCAAGGCATACGTGGCCGACGAGCATTACGCCGCCTACCCGTCGCACCGGCTCTACCTGCAGCGGTGGACGAAGACCGGCTGGGCGACGATCCGTGACCTGCAGACCGACAGGCTCGGGCACGTCGCCGCGCAGATCCGGATCCCGTTCCGCACCGGACTGCGGCTGTGGTCACCGGACTCCCCGACGACCTTCGGCGCGGTCACCGCCCCGACGGTCCTCTGATCGACCGGGTGACCCGACGGCCGCCCGACCATGCAGCGGACGGGGGCATGGCGTAGCGCTGAGCGCCGTCCCGACGCGGAGCACAGCGTCGAGCGGGCCGGAGCGCCGTCAGCGGATCCGGTCCCGCGGCGCCGTCCCGGCCGGGTCGGTCGCGGCGAGGGCCACGCGGCCCGCTACCACCGCGGACAGCATCGCCGTGACCGCGCCGCCGACCCGGCGTCCGGCCGTCCGCGCCTGGTGCGGGTCCCGGGGGACCCCGTTGCCGGCCGACGGCCGCCATGACCGGGCGGACGGGGAGACCACGTGCATCGTTGCCATGACTCGACGCTAGGGAGTTGCACCCGCCTCGGCGTCGTCCGCCGGGACGAACCCGCCTCGTCCCGTGGGCCCAGCCGGCCGCCGGTGGGTCGTACCGTTCCCGGCGTGAGCGATGCGCCCGACAGTGCCCCTACCGGGCCTTCTCTGTCCTCCGGGCCTCCTGTGTCGTCCGGAAGGACCGAGCCGTCCGGGTCGTTCGGGCCGGGGACCCCCGCAGACCGCGAGCAGGCGCGCGGCGACCTGCCGGCGGCGTTGCGCGCCGACGTCCGGCTGCTCGCGGACACGCTCGGGCGGGTGTTGGTCGAGTCCGGCGGCCCGGACCTGCTCGCCGATGTCGAACGCCTGCGGGAGCTGATGATCACGGCGCGGCGCGAACCCGACGGTCCGTCCGCCGACGAGGCCCGCGAGCTGGTCGCCTCCTGGCCGCTGGACCGGGCCGAAGAGGTCACCCGCGCCTTCACCGCGTACTTCCACCTGGCCAACCTCGCCGAGGAACACCACCGGTCCCGGACCCTGCGCGAGCGGGACACCGCCGTGCCCGGTCGCGACCCGGCGCCGGCGGGCTCGATCTCGGCCGCGCTGGCCGACCTGGGGGCCAGCCTCGGTACCGACCGCGCGGCCGGTCTGCTGCGGGGTCTGGAGTTCCGGCCGGTGCTGACCGCGCACCCGACCGAGGCCCGCCGGGTCGCGTTGACCAACGTCATCGCCCGGGTCGAGGACCTGCTGGCCGTCCTGGACGACCCGCGCCGCGGGGCGAGCGAGCGCGCCGAACTGCTGCGCCGGCTGGCCGAGGAGGTCGACGTGCTGTGGCGCAGTGACCAGCTGCGCACGATCCGGCCCGGTCCGCTGGACGAGGTCCGTGCGGCGATGGCGGTCTTCGACGACACCTTGTTCCGGACCGTTCCCGCGGTGTACCGGGCGTTGGACGACGCGCTGCAGCCGGACACGGCCGGGTCCGCGCCGCCGATCGCTCCCGCGTTCGTGCGGCTGGGCTCGTGGATCGGCGGGGACCGCGACGGCAACCCGAACGTGACCGCCGCGGTGACCCGGGACGCGATGGGTATCCAGTCCGAGCACGCCCTGCTGGCGTTGGAGCGCACCGCTTCCCGGATCGGCCGGACGCTGACGCTGTCCGCCGGGTCGACGCCGCCGTCGGCGCAGCTGGTGGCCCTGCTCGGTCGCGCGCGGGCCTCGGACCCGGCCGTGATGGCCGACCTGGACCAGCGCTCCGCCGGCGAGCCGCACCGGATCGCCCTGCTGTACTTCGGGAGCCGGATCGGTGGGACCCGCCGCCGCGACGCCGACCTCGCCTACGCCCGACCGGAGCAGCTGCTGGCGGACCTGCGCACGGTCCAGGAGTCGCTGGTCGCCGCCGGCGCGCCCCGACAGGCCTACGGCGAGCTGCAGCAGCTGGTCTGGCAGGTCCAGACGTTCGGCTTCCACCTGGCCGAGCTGGAGGTGCGCCAGCACTCCGCGGTGCACGCCCGCGCGCTGGCCGACCTGGCCGAGCACGGTGTCGAGAGCAGTGCCCTCGCCCCGATGACCGAGGAGGTGCTGGCGACGATCCGGGTGGTCGCCGCGATCCAGCGCCGGTTCGGCGCGACGGCGTGCCGCCGCTATGTCGTGTCCTTCACCCAGGGCCCGGACGACCTCGCCGCCGTCGGTGAGATCGCCCGGTACGCCCTCGGCGACGCCGCCGACCAGACCGAGCTGGACGTGGTGCCGCTGTTCGAGACCGGTGCGGACCTGGCCAACAGTGTGGACATCCTCGAGCGGGTCGTCGCGGACCCGCGGGTCGCCGCACGCCTGGCCGCGAACGGGCGGCGGTTCGAGGTGATGCTCGGCTACTCCGACTCGGCCAAGGACGTCGGCCCGACCTCGGCGACGTTGGCCCTGCACGATGCCCAGGCCCGGCTGGTCGAGTGGGCCGCGCGCCACGACATCGCGTTGACGATGTTCCACGGACGGGGCGGTGCTCTCGGCCGTGGTGGCGGTCCGGCCAACCGGGCGATCGTCGCCCAGGCTGCCGGATCCGTCGCCGGCCGGTTCAAGGTGACCGAGCAGGGCGAGGTCATCTTCGCCCGCTACGGTCAGGAGAGCATCGCTCGCCGGCATATCGAGCAGGTCGCCGCGGCGACGCTGCAGGCGTGGGAACCGGCGGTGGCCGATGCGGCCCGGACGTCGGCGCAGCGGTTCGCCCCGATGGCCGCCACCCTGGATGCGGCCTCCAAGGCCGCCTACCACCGGCTCATCCGTGCCGACGGGTTCGCCGGCTGGTTCGCCCAGGTGACGCCGCTGGACGAGATCGGGCAGCTGCAGATCGGCTCCCGGCCGGCCAGGCGCGGGTTGTCCGGGGTCGAGGCGCGAGCGTCGCTCTCCCTGGACGACCTGCGCGCGATCCCGTGGGTGTTCGCCTGGTCCCAGGCGCGGGTCAATCTGCCCGGGTGGTACGGGCTCGGGTCGGGGCTGGCCGCCGTCGGGGACCTGGATGTGTTACGCGCTGCCCGAGAGCAGTGGCCGTTGTTCACGGTGATGCTGGAGAATGCGGAGATGTCGCTGGCCAAGGCCGACCGGCGGATCGCCGCGCGCTACCTCGCGCTCGGTGACCGCGAGGACCTGGCGCAACTGGTGCTCGACGAGTACGACGTCACCCGCGAGTGGGTGCTGGCCGTCAGCGGCCACCGTCGGCTGCTGGAGGACCGGCGGGTTCTCGGGCGGGCGGTGCAGCTTCGCGACCCTTACGTCGACGCGCTGTCGGTGCTGCAGCTGCGGGCGCTCGGCGAGCTCCGCCGCTCGGACTCCACCGAGGCCGACCCGGACACCGCCCGACTGCGCCGGCTGCTGCTGCAGACCGTCAACGGGGTCTCCGCCGGCCTGCAGAACACCGGCTGACTGCCGCTCCGCCCGGTCTGCTGTCCGGCAGCGACAGCGGAGGGGTTACCGACGACCCGCAGGGTGCCCGATCGGCCGTCGACTGTCGGTCCCGGACGCATCCAGCGCGCCGGGACGCGATGGCGGGCTTGGAGCCGACGAGCACCAGTGGCGCCTTTGCGGCGTGACTGTCGCTTGGGGTGATCTCAACCGGTTAACGCACCACTGGAAGTGATGATGCCGAGCGGAGGTGAACGTGACGTTCTCAGCAGACCAGACCGACGAGTTGTGGAGCCGCTGGCGCCGTGGTGAGCCGAGCCGGCTGATCCCCCGGTCGCTGGGCTGCCACGCAACGAAGGTGAGACGGCTACTGGCCGCCTCCGGCGGCGTGCGACCGCCGGCCCGACGGCGTCGGGAACGACACCTGTCGGGGTCGGAGCGAGAGCAGATGTCGCGGGAGATCACTGCCGCGTGGACCGCACGGACGATCGCGGCTGGGCTGGGCCGCTCCGCCTCGACGGTGTCGCGGGAGATCGCCCGCAACGGCGGCCGGGAGGCCTACCGAGCCCAGACGGCCGACCTGGCGGCGGGCCCGTCGACCGAAGACGACCCGGCTCGCCGCAGATCCGTGCTCCGCGGCCTGGTCCAGGCCAAGCTGGGCGACGACTGGTCCCCGCAGCGGATCACGGTCTGGCTGCGCCGCACGCACCCGGGCGACACCAGCAGGCGGTTGTCGCACGAGACGACGCTTCTATGTATGTCAAGCGGCAGCTGCCGGTGTCGTTGAGGTCATGGTGTTGGTGAGCGTCCGGAAGAGTTCGCGGGCGATGTACCGCTTCAGGCATCGACGGATCTCGCGGGGGGTCTTGC
>JAABUU010002461.1_pt1 | contig 26335 bp, 27 predicted proteins | sample 5559301 | NCBI WGS metagenome assembly JAABUU01 (sample SAMN10711884, study PRJNA513360) | rock metagenome | isolation source: Antarctica rocks | place: Antarctica: Victoria Land, Richard Nunatak white | reverse complement strand
TGTCCCGACGCGCGATACGCAGCAACTGCGCGAGGCAGCGGCGCATGCATCCTTCGTCCAGATTGATCGCGCGGCGCACGCCGTTCATTGGAGCCAGCCACACGCGCTCGCGGTAGCCGTCAACGCTCCTCGATACCACGCCATAACCATTATCACATGCGTAGTGATCGCGCTCAATAAGAGAATAGTCACGGGAATCGGCGTCATAGATTCCAGACTGCGATCCCTGGTACCGAAGGCCCGGCATTGACGCAGGCTGAAGCGCGCTCACCATGATTCCGACCGTGTGACCATCGCATGAGAGAGTCGCTACGTGCCGCTCGAAGGCGCGTGGTCGGGCGTCAATTCAAAGGTCGCCTGCTCGGCGGGCGTCAGCGGCTCATCTACCGCTGACGGCGTGTTCGCTGTCTCGTATTTGCGGTTGACCATCGCCGCCCCCGCGCGTGCTTCGGCCTCGTCCGTGACATGGCGGACACGGACGGGGATGTCCCAGCCCGCGAGATGGAGGATGCCGCGCCCGCCCGCGAGGATATTCTGGGGCCAATCGCGCCCCATACCGCCGCCGGAGCGGATATACAGACGCTTCCCATCGCCCCAGATCCAGAGGATCACCCGCGTCGGTTTACCGGTCGTGCGGCCCCACGTCGTCAACTCGATTTCTTGCTCGCGCGCCGCCGCGTCGAGTGTCGCCTGATCCCATCCTGCCATCGCATCCTCCCGCTTCATCCGTTCACAGAATCATACCAGCAACGCGTGACGCAGAGGACGCGGAGAAGTTTTTTTCTTTTCCCCTCTCCGCGTTCTCTCTGTCCTCTGTGTCCTCTGCACTCACTCCCCGTTTCTTCTCGGCGTCGGTAGCGGCGGCTGCCTATCTACCGGCACGGGTTCGTCCTGCATGGTCGTCTTGTAGGGGACGAACCCGCGCGCCAGATAGTTAGCGACGGCGTGTGGCCCGTCGAGCGTACAGGTATGCAGCCAAACCCGTTGCGCACCGTCATCGAAGGCGCGCTGCACGCCAACAGAGAGGAGATGCTTCCCGAAACCCCGGCCATGCACGGCGGGAACGAGGCCGAAATAGACGATCTCCGTCGCTGCCTCCTCGATGGAGGTGTCCATGTCAACGTAGCCGACGGGTGTGCCCCGAAAGTAGAGGACGAGCACGGTCGTCGTCGGTCGCGACAAATAATTCTGATACTGTGCATTCGTCCATGCCAAGCGGTCAATCCAGACGAAATCGCGCCCGACGGCATCATAGAGGAAGCGATAAAAGGCGACGGACGGTTCACGCGCTTCGAGAACGAGCAGATCCGGGTGCGCGACGAGCGCCGACCGGAACTGCTCCCGCGCCGGGATATGCAGGTAGGTTGTCATTACCGCGATCATGCGGGTCGGAAAAGGAAGCACCCGTTCAGACCTCCATCAGCATCCGCGTCCGTCTACGCCTCACGTTGCCGTTTCAGCATCTCGAAGCGCATGGTAACATCTTATGACAGCCTCCGCTTGATGGGCGGCGCCATCGCCGTGATCAATCCTGGTTAGTATGTCAGTAGCGATCACGATAGACGTGGCTGGGTGTGACGGAAACTATCCGCTTCCGCGCTTCTCGCCGCATATAATGACCACCGTTACGCGGGCCCATCGGTTCGCCACTCCTGTGGTATCATATCCATAGCGTGCAATGACGGACGCCGCAGTGGTCGCTGTCCATCATACAGTGGCGTGGTAGCGTGGAATGTGGAAGAGGAGAGCGAAGGGATGCCAGTAATTCGGTTCAAGCGGGAACATCTCTCCGTTGACGTGCCCGATGGCGCTAACCTCCGGCAGGTGGCGCTTGACAATGGTATCGAAGTCTATCAGGGTGTGGACAAGGTGGCGAATTGCCGGGGACGGGGTCTCTGCGGCACCTGCCGGATGGAAGTCTCGCCGGAGCGCGCCGCGTCGCCACGCACGAACGCGGAACTCAAGCAGATCAAGTTCGGTTCGGATCGTCTCTCCTGCCAGACGCAGATTCACGGCGATTGCACCGTGACGACGAAGCTCCAGCCGCCGCAGCATGAGCGGGTTATCCGGCGTACGCGTGTCGTCACGCACGGTTAGCGCGCTGACGCCCTCACGCATCTCCCGTGCACTCCGCTCGCCGCTCCAGATCGCGCGGGGAACATTTGACCGGCTCCCCATTGCAACGCAAGCGCATGCTCGCGCGGCCGTTACGGAAGGTGTTGCCGCGCTCCGCTCCCTCGCCGATGGCGTGACCGACGCCACCGAACGCACGATTGACCGGATCGGGACGTTCATTCGTCGCTAGTAGCCAGAACCAATGTCGGTACTGCCGTCAACTAATGACTGCCGAGTGCCAACGCCCCGCTTTCACCAGCGAATTGCGAAACATCGCTGTTTTTGCCTATACTTTTCCGCAGTTATACCCGACAATCACCCATACTCGGGGCAAAGGTAGGGGGCGCGCATCGCCGCGCGGGGAAGATGGGGAGGCATTCGATGGATCACCGTGGCGACGGCGCACCGCCGGAAGGAGCGGCTGAAGCACGGTCCGCTCCCCCTATACCCGCCGAACCGCCCCCCCAGGTACAGCAGACAGATGTGGCACATCCGGCAATCAACAGCCCCCCCAGCACACTGCTCCCAAATACACCCTGGGCGCCGACGACCGTGAGGGCAAAAACCGCGCTACCGGAACATACTCCTCCCGCCGTGGCCGAAAACGATCCGCCGCCCTGGGTGTGGGTGGGGGGGCAGCACACCGCCAATCCGGCCATGCAGGCGATTGACCCGGCATGGGCGGCGTATTGGGCAAATCAGGCCCAGCCACCGGCTCCGAACAGCGCGCCCGTGGCACATAATGGTCAGTATCCCGTCTATTCCCCCGTTATCGCACCCCCGGTGGCGGGCGCGATCAACCGAAACAAGGAATTGCTCGCATTTCTGATCGGTGTCGCAGTGAGCGTCGGCGTTGCGATTCTTGCCCTCGCGGGGTATCTCATCTTCGGACGCGGCGAGTCGTCTCTCGTGATACCGACGGCCGCCATCGCGGAGCAACCGGTGGTACAGGCAACCAGCATGCCGACGCGCGTGGTCTCGCCCACCGTCGTCCTTGCCGCAACGACCGCTCGTGCGCCGTCCGCAGTGGTCCCCGTCGGGACGGCGACAATTGCGACAGTGGCAATCGCAACAACGGCAATCGCAACAACGGCAATCCCAGCGCCGACGCTCGCCGTGCATGCGCAGGCGCCGTTCACCATCCCAGTTATCCTACCGCCGACGATCGCTGCCGGTGCAGTCGCAACACCGACTGCACCGGCGCGCGCACTCCCGGTCGTCCTGACACCCTCAGTGAACGCCGGCGTACTCGGCGCAGCGACTGCGCCTCCGCCCGCGATTCCGGCCACTCTGCCGCCAGCAGTGCCGGCCGAGACACGTCCATCTGTACCACCAACGCCCGAGCCGTCCACCCCCGCATCGCCGTCAGCGACACCCCTTTCTCCCTTCGTGCCGCGGCCCGCCGTACCCAAACCCGCACCTGCCGTGAGTAGCGTCCCGCCGTCAGCGACACCCCTTTCTCCCTTCGTGCCGCGACCTGCCGCACCCCAGCCCGTGCCGACCACTCCCACACTGCCAACGTCGCCCCCACCCACACCGACCATATCACCGCCCGCCACGCTGAAAACCCAAACGCCGGGGGTCGTCCGACCCTAACCGCCCAACCCAGTCAACTCGCCCGCCGATCGGGGAAAGAATTGACAGACCGGGATGTACTCGGTAGGATACGTGACATAAGTATGAGGCTCAGGGAAGCAGGAAGCCCTGGCGGCGGAGACGGACGGTTCCACACAGCACGTCTGCTCTCCGCTGAGGATGCGTCCGGTTTGGGAAGACGGGCGGACACACGGGCAAGCGGGGGAGGAAACGCGAACGTGAGGGAAGGCAATCTTCCGGTGCGCGGGGGGCGCGCCCATCGGCGCTATCTACATGCGGACGCACCATCCGGTGCGCGTTCTGCAGGTCGCGGGATATCGTTTCTTTCCCCGTCCATGACCCGGCTCATCCCGCCGATTTTCCTTGTCACTGTCACAGCGGTTGTGCTGCTCGGCGGCGGTTTCTGGTCCACCCCCCCGCTCCTCGATCCCGTCACCGGCCTCCCGGCGCAAACGGTCATCACGCAAGGTGATCGCAGACTCCCAGACGGCACGGTAGTCACCGATACCACGCCCGGCGGCGGTGTCAGCGTCACCGTCACAGTACCGGGTGGCAGTACGACAACCTCGCTCGCCAATTCCACAAACGACTCGACCTTTATCGGGTATCTCCCGCGACCGGGCACGATCATCACGACGATTCCGCAACGTGTTGGTATCGTTCCCGCGCGGCACGGAGACACGCTCGAAACGATTGCCAACCGGATGAACTCGACTTCTGCCGCCCTGATGTGGGCGAATGGCATCACCGATCCGACCGGCATCCTCCCGGCCGGGCAAACGATTCGCGTGCCACCCTCCGGTACGATGCTCCATCGCGTCAAGGAGACGGATACGCTGGAAAGCATCGCCCGCGCCTACCAGGTGAAGATACCGGACATCACCGCCTACCCCGGCAACAACGTCTTCGCGTCGTCCGATCTCGTGCCGGGCGCCTTCCTCATCATCCCGACGATCAACCTGCCCACGCGGGATCACATCGTTTTTTATCAAGTCCAGGAAGGTGACTCGCTCGCCCGCATCTCCGCGATCTACGCGCTCGGCAACCCGCTGACGTTGCGGTGGGCGAACAACCTCCCCGGCGACCTCATCCACCCCGGTCAGATCATCGCCGTCCCGCCGACGGATGGCATCATCCATGTCGTCGAACCCGTGGATACGCAGCGGAATATTGATGACGCGGTCACGCAGATCGCCAAGAACTTCGCCTGCGCCGCTACCCCCTGCAAAGACCCACCGAGCGATCAGCGCGTCAACGACATAGCGAGCAAGGTCTTCGCCTTCGGTGGCAATCACCTGACGTACGGCGGCAAACTGATACCCGGTCAGGAGATCGTCATCCCCGGCGGTATTCCCTACGTCGAACCGCCCCCGGTGATCATTCCGCAGAATGTCGCGCTGGATAACCCCAACACGCGTACCGGCGCTGCGGATACCGGCACGTTTACAACACCCGCAACAACCACGACCACGACGCCCGCCCGCTCCGTACCGAGTGTCGGCGGGAGTAATTCGATTGTCCGTGTCGCGCAGCGCTACCTCGGCGCCTATCGCCAGCCGAGCGGTCTCCCATGGGCCTTCTGGTGCGAGAAGTTCATCGGCGATGTCGCCGATCAGGCGGGTGTCTCGCATTACCGCTTTCCCACCGCGCTGGCGGACGCGTATTCCGGGCCGATCTATCGCGGACTCGCCCCGGCGGGCAGCCTCGTCTTCTTCGATGCGTCGTGGAATTACGCGGGGCACGTCGGCATCGCGATGGGCGACGGTACAATGATCTCCGCGCTCGGTAATGGCGTCGTGCGCACCGCCTACGAAGGCTCCAGCGGCTATATCGGCTGGCGGTCATTTCCCTAGATCGTGGTGGCGTAGGCTTCAGCCTGCGCGAGAGAACGCAGGCTAAATCTGCCCAAAGGGCACCTGGCCACCGATTTCGGAAAGGACTTCTGGACACCGTGGAACAACAGACCCCGCACACCCCGAAGCCACACCGCCGCTATCTTCGCGCCGCACGCGTGCCGAGCACGCCAGCGGGCGGTATGCTGGCCGTCAGGATGGTCTTCGTGCGACTGCTGCCCGCGCTCGTCGTCGTCGGGATCGTCGGGGTTGTCCTGATCGGACGCGGATTCTGGGGCGCGGATCAGCACGTCGTCGCGCCGAGCGGCGCGACGGAAACGATTGATGTCTCGGCAACCAGCCAGCCATCGGACAGCATCGCGGTTTCTGTGAATGTTCCCGGCGAGCAGACGGTCATCAATGCCCCCACCAACCGCACCGATCTGACGACGACCAATTATCTCGCGCGCCCGGCGATCGCCCTGACCGTTAAGCCACAACGGATTGATGTCGTGCGCGCGCTGCGGGATCAGACGCTCAACGACATCGCCACGCAGAAGGGGGTCAGCACGACCGCCCTGATGTGGGCGAACACGATCAGCGACCCCATGACGACGCTGCCGGTCGGCATCGCGATCAAGGTGCCGCCAAAGGGGACGATGCTCCACCGCGTTAAAGAATCTGACACGCTGGATGGGATCGCCCGCGCCTATCAGGTAAAGTCGGAGCAGATCACCGACTATCCCGGCAACAATGTGCAGGCGACGAGCGACCTCGTCGCCGGGTCATATCTGCTCATCCCGACCGAGAACCTCCCCGCGCGGGATCGCACAGTCTTTTATCAGGTGCGGCAGGGCGATTCGCTCTGGAAAATCACGCAGTCGTACGGCCTGACCAAACCGACGACCGTCGTCTGGGCGAACAGCCTGCCGGACAATTGGGTACTCAAGCCGAACCAGGTCATCGCCATCCCGCCGACGGACGGCGTCATCCACGTCACCGAGGCGGCGGATACGCAGCGGAATGTGGACGATGCGATCACGCAGGTCGCCAAGAACTTTGCCTGCACCGCTATCCCGTGTAAAGACCCGCCAAGCGATCAGCACGTCGCGCAACTGCGGGACGCGATCTTCTCCTTCGCTCCGAACGGCCTGACGCACGGCGGTCGGCTCGTGCAGGGGCAGGAGATCGTTATTCCCGGCGGCATCCCGTATGTCGAGCCACCGCCGGTGATCATCCCGCAGAATGTCCAGATTGATAACCCGGAGACCCGCGCGCCCGCGCCCGTCAGCGCACCCGCACCCGCCGCTGCCTCCGTATCCGCTGTTGCTGCACCCGGCCCAGCCCCTGCACCCGGCCCGGCACCGGCCCCCGCGCAATCTCGCGCCCCAGCAGCGGCACCGGCTCCCGCTCCCGCTCCCGCACCGCAACCAGCCTCACGACCTGCCGCGCAACCGGCCGCCGCGCCGCAGCCCGCTGCGGGTTTCCCCGGCGCGTATCCGGCGATCTACTACCCGGCGCAATCGTTCAGTTGCAGCGGTCGCAATCCCGGCCTCACCTGGCCGGAGGCGGGCACGATCACTTCGAACTTCACCGGCAGTCACAACGGCATTGACATCGCCACGAACGCCGGCACGCCCCTCGCCGCGGCGCAGGCTGGATGGGTCGTCTATGCCGCGTGGACCTCCGACGGCCTCGGCAACGCCGTCTACATTGACCACGGCAATGGCTTTGTCACCGTCTACGGACACATGCAGAGCATCGCCGTCAGCGTCGGGCAGCGCGTCACAAAGGGCCAGACCATCGGCGCGGAGGGCAGCACCGGCAACAGTACCGGCCCACACGTTCACTTCATGGTGATTGATAACGGGCGGTCGTGCAACCCGTTCAACTACTTACCGTAGCGACAGGGTGCGATGCTGGCTCTGGCTTCCGGTGATTGTGCTGTTTGCGTCATGCAGCCAGTCGGTAACGCCGCTGCCGATTGTTTCAGCGACGCTCACAGCGGGGGATGTCGTACTGTCGTCCATTACGGGAACGGATCCCGGCGGGAGCGCTTCGGCCACAGTCGCGGCGCCGCCGAACACACGCTGCACCATTGCATATACGACGCCGGATAACCGGATGGCCCATCTGCCAGGCCTCGGCCCGAAGATGACTGACGCGCATGGGAAAGCGACGTGGACATGGTATGTCGCCACGAATACCGCGCGCGGTATCGGCACGGTGGCGATCACCTGCGGCGGGATCACGCGATCCGAGCGCATTCTGATCGGCGTCGGGGAGTAGGAGAAGTCGGCAGAGCGCATTGCTGGCGACTGCCGACTGCCGACTGCCGACTCAGCCTCGTTGCCGCCGGTCCACGACACGGACGGCTTTACCGACCTCGATGCGCTCCATGCCGCCCGGTTCGACGAGCGTGACGCGGCAGGTCAGGCCGAGACGGCTTTTGAGTGCGTCCACGAGCCGCCCGTGCAACGTGCGCACAGCGGGATGATTCGGGTCGAGCGACCAACCTGCGATGCCATGAAAGGAGGGCGTCACTTCCGCCATCACGTCCATCGTGTCCAGCGACCCCTCGCGGTCGAGGATGATCTGGTAGAAGGGCGCGATACCACCCATACCGAGCATCACCGCCTCGACCTCCGACGGATAGACATTGACGCCGCGCACGATCAGCATGTCGTCATGCCGCCCGCGCAGCCGCGTCATGCGCACGCTCGTCCGCCCGCAGGCGCAGGGGCCGGGGATGAGTGCGGTGATGTCGCCAGTGCGATAGCGGATGAGCGGGAAGGCTTCTTTCGTCAGACAGGTGAGCACGAGTTCGCCTTGTTCGCCGACCGGCAGGACCGCGCCCGTTTCCGGGTTGATGATCTCCGGCAGGAAGTGGTCTTCCGCGATGTGAAGGCCGTGTTGCGCCTCGATGCACTCGCAGGCGACGCCCGGTCCGATGATCTCTGAGAGGCCGTAGATGTCCACCGCCGTGATTGCCAGCCGCCGCTCGATCTCGCGGCGCATCTCATCCGTCCACGGCTCCGCGCCGAGGATTGCGAAGGAGAGCGGAAGTTCGTGCGGGTCAATCCCCTGCCGGTCCATTTCGTCCGCGATGGTGAGCGCGTATGAGGGGGTGCAGCAGAGCACCCGCGCGCCGAAGTCCTTGAGGAGCATTACCTGCCGGGATGTGTTGCCGCCACTGATCGGCACGACCGTCGCGCCCATCAGTTCACCGCCGTCGTGCATGCCGAGGCCACCCGTAAAGAGACCGTAGCCATAGGCGTTATGGACGACATCGCCCGGTTGCCCGCCACCGAGCGCGAGCGCCCGCGCGCAGACCTCCGCCCAGACGCCGAGATCGTGCCGCGTGTAGCCGACGACCGTCAGTTTCCCTTTCGTACCGGACGATGCATGGAAACGCACGACCTCGGACTGTGGCGTTGCGAAGAGGCCGAAGGGGTAGTTGTCCCGGAGATCACTCTTCGTCGTGAACGGCAGGTGCGCGAGATCATCGAGGGAATGCACCGCCTCCGGCACGATACCGTGTGCGGCGAACCGCTCCCGATAGAACGGCACGCGCGCCGCGACGTACGCCACCTTTTCCCGCAGCCGCGCCGCTTGCAGATCGCGGAGCCGGTCACGATCCATCGTCTCCGCCTCAGGATTCCAGAGCATCGCCCGCCTCGCTTTTCTTTCCCAATGCCGATTCCGACTCCGACTCCGATTATTCCGCTCTCCCGGCATGTAAACGACTATGCCACGCACGCTGGGGAGCGTCAACGTGGAAAGCAAAGGGGGCTAGGGGGTTTGTCCCCTGTGGTACCATGTGAAACCGCCAGTACGGGCGGACTTAAGGAGTGACAGGGCAATGCTGATAGACCGGGCAAAGATCTATGTGGAAGCGGGCAAGGGCGGCAACGGCTCGGCAGCCTTCCGGCGGGAGAAATTCGAGCCGCGCGGCGGGCCGGACGGTGGCGACGGTGGACGCGGCGGTGATGTCATCCTCGCCGTTAACCCGCACCTCAACAGCCTGCTTCCCTTCCAGTTCGCCTCACATTTCAAGGCCCGACCCGGCGTCCAGGGCGCGTCCAAGCGGCGCAAAGGGGCACGCGGTGCGGACAAGCGGATCGCCGTCCCGCCTGGTACGACGGTCCGGGATGCCGAGACGGGCGACCTGATCGTGGACCTTACCGAGCCGGACGAAGTCGCGATCGTCGCACGCGGCGGGCGGGGTGGCCTCGGTAACACGCACTACATGACCAGCACGCATCAGGCGCCGCGGATGGCCGAACTCGGCGCGCCGGGCGATGCGCGCTGGATCACACTCGAACTGCGGCTGATTGCCGATGCCGGTCTCGTCGGCTTCCCGAACGCGGGCAAGTCCACCTTCCTGACCGCGATCACGCGGGCGACGCCGAAGATCGGCGACTATCCGTTCACGACGCTCGAACCGAACCTCGGCGTCGTCGCGCCGGACGGCGAGCGCGGCCCGACCTTCGTGCTGGCGGACATCCCCGGCCTGATCGAGGGCGCGGCGGATGGGCGTGGCCTCGGCCACGATTTCCTTCGCCATGTCGAGCGGACGCGCGTGCTCATCCATGTGCTGGACGGCTCCGGGATGGAGATGCGCGATCCGCTCGACGACTTCCGCACAATCAATGCGGAGTTGAAGGCGTACCAGCCCGATCTCGCCGCCCGCCCGCAGATCGTCGCCTTCAACAAGATGGACACGCAGGAGGCGCGCGACCGCTTTCCGGCGGCGCGCGACGCACTGACTGAGGACGGATACGAGGTCTTCCCCTGCTCCGCTGCGACGGGCGAGGGGCTACGCCCGATCATCAACCGCGTCGCCGCCATTCTCGCGGAACTACCCCCGCCCGTGAAGGAGATGCCGACCGAACGGACCGCCTCCTCCGACGAAGAACGCCGCTGGCACGCCGCTCGCCTCCACGATGGATCATTCGTCGTGCGTGGCACGCAGATCGAGCGCGTCGTGGCGATGACGAACTTCAACATCGAGGAAGCCATCTCCCGCCTCCAGCGCGTCCTCGACCGAACGGGTATCTCCTGGCAACTGGAACGGCTCGGCGCCCGTGACGGCAGCCCTGTCACGATCGGCGCTCACACTCTCACCTGGGTCGGTTCCGCCGCCGACGAATTGATTGACGAGCCGGATATCGAGACTGATCTGTGGGTCGAGGACGACGAGGAAGAAGAGTAAAACGCACGCTCATCTCACGCCCCGTACCACCCACCGCGATCCGCAAGAAGACTGTTCCCCCTTCCCTCGGCGAGAAGGGGGTTGGGAAAGCCCCGCTACCGCCCCACCGGGATCGGTGCGGGTGATGGCCCGCTCGTCACCGCCGCCGGCGCTGCCGCTCCACCGGATGAGCGTGGCGCGGGTGCCGGTGCAGGCGCCGATCCCGGCGTGCTCACCGCTCCCCCCGGTCGCGCTGCCGGCGCGGGCGCCACGACGATCCCCACCGGCGTCGGCCCCACTACCGTCACCACCACCCGCTGCGTCACCCCATTCAGCGTCGCCGTGATCGTCCCCGTCCCCGGACTCTCCCCCGTCACCTTTCCCGCCGCGTCCACCCTCACCACCCCCGGTGTATCCGACGACCACTGCACCTGACTGCTCAGGTTCTGCGTCGAGCCATCGGCATACGTCCCTATCGCCGTGAACGCCACCGTCTGCCCCACCTTCACACTCGGCGGGCTGCCAACGCTCGCCGGGATGTTGAACGCGATGCTCCGCAGCGCCGCTACCGTGTTCGTCAGACTGAACTGCGCCGCCGTCCCCACTCCACTGACCGTTGCCGTCACGCTGTACCCGCCCGTCGTGTCATTGGCGGTCAAGGCGGGCGCGCTGGCGACACCCTGGGCGCTGGTCGGGATCGTCACGTTCGTCCCACCCCCCGCGAACGTGCCGCTCGCGCCGCTCGCCGGGGCGGTGAACGTCACCGTGACCTGCGGCACGGCGTTGCCATACCGATCCGCGACCAGCACCGTGAGGGTGACCGGGAAGGTCGTCGTCACCGGCGCGCTCTGCGGTGTCCCCGCCGTCGCCGTCACGCTCGCCGGGGCGCCGGCATCGTTGGTCAGCGCGAAGGTGGCCGGGGTCCCGGCGCCGGGCGCGCTCGCCGTCACGGTGAAGGCGCCCGCTGTTGTGCCCGCCGTCAGGGACGGAGCGGTGGCAACGCCCTGCGCGTTCGTCGTCACCGTCGCCGTTGCCCCACCGGGGAAGGTGGCCGTCACCCCGCTGGCGGGGGCGGTGAAGGTGACGGTGACGTTCGGCACGACATTGCCATTGGCATCGGTGACCGTCGCCGCCAGCATCGTGCCGAACGGTAGGCCGACGGTGGCGTGCTGCCCGCCCCCCGCCGTCACCGCAATCCGGCTTGGCGCACCGGCCAGGTTAGTCAATGCGAAGGCGGTGGCATTCGTCACCCCGCCGCCACTCGCCGCCACGCTGTAGCCACCCGCCGTACTGGTCGCGGTGATGCTCGGCGCGGTCGCCAGTGCGGGCGGTGAAGGTGAATCCTTGCGACTCGAAGGAGCCAATGTCGCAGTGCGCCCCCACCGGACGGGCGACGCCACGCTGGTCGAGATTGTTCACCGTGCCGGGTCCAGTGGCGGCGCAGACGGTATCGTCGCCCGCGTCAATGGCGGGGGAGCCGGGCAGGAGGGCAATCGTCTCGGTCGGGCCACCGTAATTGCCGAGGGGAGCGAGCAGGGCGGGCTTGCCGGTGATGTTGCGGCTGCCGGTGAGCGTGCCGCTCGTGCCGCTCGTGTCGTCAATCAGGTTGTTGCCGCCGCCGAAGGTCCCGGCAAGGTCGCCGCCGGTGGGCGAGTTGGCGACGATGGCATTGATGAGCGTCACCGTGCTGCCGGCGTTTGTAGATACCGCCGCCGTCTACCGCGTCGTTGCCGGAGAGGGTGGAATTTGTCACCGTCACCGGCCCAACAATATATCCGCTAAAATCGTTATAGATGCCGCCGCCGTCGCCTCCGGAGGTACCGGAGAGCGTGGAATTTGTCACCGTCAGCGTGCCGTCGTTGTAGATGCCGCCGCCGCGGCCTTCCGCGGAGTTCCCGGAGAGGGTGGAATTTGTCACCGTCAGCGTCCCACCGTAGGAGCCGCTGTTGTAGATGCCGCCGCCGGAGCCGATGAAGTTCGCGGAGTCACTGGAGGAGTTACCGGAGAGCGTGGAATTTGTCACCGTCAGCGTGCCGTCGTTGTAGATGCCGCCGCCGCCGCCGACGTAGCCGCCGCCGATGTTCGCGGAGTTACCGGAGAGGGCGGCGTTCGTCACCGTCAGCGTGCCAAGGTTGTAGATGCCGCCGCCTTGCTTGCCTTTACCATTCCGGATCGTCAGCCCACTGAGGTTCGCCGTTACGCCAGTGACCGTCACGCCACTGTTGACCTGGAAGACCGTCACGCCACCGACCGCGCTCGAGGTGCCGCAGTTAGCGGTGCAGCCCCCATCCACCGCCAGCGCACTCGCCCCCGGACCGTTGATCGTCACATCCCTAGCGAGGACGAGCGTCCCGTTTGTCAGCACGATCACCTGCCCGGCGGGCAGGTTGAAGAAGATTGTGTCGTTCGTGCCGTAGGCACCGGTGGCGACCACGTCCGAGAAGTTCGACCCCTGACCGACGGACTGCACCGCCTCGCGCAGCGAGACGCCGTCCCCCGCGGTGATCGTGTCATTGGTGTTCGTCACGGTGATCGTCGCCGCGCTCGCCGCCTGCGACCCGTGCAACGCGATGGCCAGAAAGAAGAGCAAGGCCGCGCCGCTGCCGACGACCCAGCGCGATCCCCGCAGCCATTGATACATGAACGGACCAATCATCCCCGCACCCTCCCCACTTTTCGCACGCGTTGCCCGCGGTCGCCCAAAAACGCCCAGATCGGATGCGCCGCCGAATTATTCTCCACTGTCAGCTCACCTCATTGATAATAACACAAGAACGGAAATTGTGACGATCACGCGAAAATTGGATTGACCTCAGTACCAGAACCACCGCCGGCACGCAGAGGACGCGGACTCGCACGCCAGGCGTCGCGGTCGTGCGGTAGGCGAAACCTTCACGCCTCAACGTGCCGTGATCGCACGGTTCCTGCACCGGACAGGGGTGTCGAGCACCCTTGCTTGTGTTTCCCATCAGCAACCCGCGATGCTGAGAGGACTGGACAGAAAGTCTCTTCTGCGTAGCACAAGAGCGTCCCTGCGTACGCAGCGATTTCTCTCGAGGCATCATGCCATTACTCTCGCACGAGAGTATTACGTCAATGCCCCGTCGTCCGCATCATCGGACGAGCGGACATTGGCCGGAGGAGCGGGGGTATTGCTGTTCTCACGGGGCGAGCTGCGGCGGTAGCCGGTGCGGAAGCGTGTCACGCCCGGTTTGATCGCGATGTCATCCTCATCGTCATCGGTGGAGCGATCGGCGCGGGCGGTGGCTTCCGCGACGGCGGCAACGGCGGCAGGGACGGCGGCGCGTGTCGTTTCAAGGTCGCTCGGCGGCGTGGGCAGCGCGTAGTTCGGGGCAGGCAGCCGCCGGTTGCGCAGGATCAGAAAGAGTCCGGCGAGGATAAACGCGAACGACGCCCAGTACGCGCCCGGCAACGGGCCGATGTGCGCGCGGTCTACCCGGATGGACTCCGTGAAGAGGCGCGTCACACCGTAGAGGATCCCATAGAGGCCGAAAATATCGCCGTCCCGCCACCGCTTCGGCACCATCACGCGCGTGAAGAAGTAGAGCAGCACGAGGGCAATCCCGATGTCCGCGATAGATTCGTAGAGAAACGCGGGATGGAAGTGCTGCGTCGCCGAGAAGCAGTCCGATCCTTTGCTCGCCTCGCACTTCACTTGCAAGCGGTCGGGCGAGATCGAGATACCCCACGGTAGCGTCGTCGGGCGACCAAACTCCTCCTGATTGGCGTAGTTGCCCCAGCGGCCCATCCCCTGCGCGAGCGAGAGGCCCGGCGCGATGATGTCTGCCCACCGGAGAAAACGGATGCCCTTGCTCCGGCAATACACCCATCCGGCAAGGCAGGCTCCGACGACGGCGCCCTGGATCGAAATACCGCCGGTACGAAAGCGGGTAATCAGTTCAATCGGGCTGTTGAACTGATCGTGCCGGACGGCGCCGTAGGCAATCCGCGCGCCGATGATGCCGAAGACGACGAGGTACGGCAAGAGACCCCAGATATGCTCCGGGTCCTCCCCCTTGAGCGGCGCGATCCGATGCGCGAGCAGCGTCGCGGCGATCACGCCCGACATAATAAAGAGGCCGTACCACTTGACGGCGAGGCCGCCAATCTCGAATGCGGTCGTGCTATGGAAGAGCATGGGTCGCTCCAAGGGATAAGGACTGAGGACTGAGGATTGAGGACTGAGGGGTTCGCGCACACGGCTGTGCGGCGAGGCCGATTGTTGCCGACTGCCGACTGCCGACTGCCGACTGCTTACTCATTGCTACTGCCCTCAGGGGCGCCCGCTCGTTGCTCATTGCTCAATGCAAAGGCGGCGGTGCGAACGAGGGTGACGACAGGTTCCTGGCCAGATGCGAAAGGCTCGAAGGGATCGTCGGCGTCTTGCATCTCGGGGCGAAGATCGGTCACACGGCAGAGGAGATCAATCGCGACGGGTTGCTCCGTGCTCCCACGCTTATTGACCGTCGCCAGCAGGACACGCGTCCGCTGGTCACCCGTACCATCGTCCAGCCACTGATCCACCAGCGACGACCGCGTCCGCACCCGCCCAATGACGAGCGTCCACCCCGTCGAAACCCGCCGCCATGCCATCGCCCCGACGACGACGACCTCTGGATCGTCAGAGGACTGAGGATCGCCGGAGGGATGTGTGGTATCGGCATCCTCACTCAGTCCTGAGTCCTCAATCCTCAGTCCTACCGGTAAGACGAGCGCTTCGCCGTAGAGGTCGTGCGTGTCAGGGGCGGGTTCTTCGAGGGCGGCGCGGACACGCTTGAATTCCTCAGCCTCGGTGAAGACGAAGCGGAACTGCGGCAGAGCGACGGCGGGATCATCCGGCGTCAGGCCGGAGCCGGGTTCGTTCAGGCTCGTGCTTTGCGGCGTGATGGTGCGCGTCTCCGCCTCATCCGTACTCGTCATACGGCGGCGGCGGATGCCTTCACGCAGGGCACGGAGCGCATCGGGCAGTGTCGGATCGCCGAGCAGATCATCGAACGATGCCGCCTCGGTGATCGGGGCGCGAATCGCAGTGAACTTCTCGCCAAAGAGGCGGGAAAGGCCGCGCGGGCCGTCAATGGCAATCGCCGCGCCCGCTTCACCCTGCTCGGAAAGCCAGAGAGCAATATCCATCCGAGGCGCGAGCGATTCGCCGAGTACGACCGTCCATGTACCGTTCTCCGCGTCGAGCCAGGCAATGCCCGCCGAAACCCGCGCCAAGTCCGGCCCGGCGGGCAGCACGACGACCTCCGCCGCGCCCCGGTTCGGATCGGACGGCAGATGCGTCAAGCCGCGTTCGACACGGCGAAAAATATTCCGATCATTAAAGAACAGCCCCGCGATGACGAGGCCGGGGGGCACACGCCCGGCAGCAGCCGCTCCCTTCCCCGTGCCGAGAGAGAGGACGTTCGTCGTGATGTCGTCGTACGCCGTCGCGGGCACGCTCGTGGTCGTCTCGTTCATTTCCTGCCCTGATTCCTTACCATGCGCTCCATCCACGCGGCAGTATAGCGCACTCTGCCCATACACCGAGCGGCGGCGCATAGATTGGATTATCGTCGCTCTGTGTCCTTCCTACTCTCGGTCCTCAGTCCTTCCCCATATCGAGCGGCGGATAGTAGTTCTCCGCGCCGATCTTCTGGACATCCGCGAGCCAGTTGCCTTCGTAGACGGCATTTGGGCCTTGCGCCGGGTCAACGAGACTCCATGCCTGCCGCTTGTAGGTCCAGTTCGCCGGTTGGAGGCGGTGCGCGGCGCGGAAGTGCGGGATGGCGTCATCCGCGCGACCGAGGTGGTGGAGGTGCTGGCCGAGTTCAAAATGCGCGGCGGCGGTCGCTTCCGCGATCGGGCGCGGCTGGCTGCGGCGCAACACGTCGTCGGGCGAAAGCACGAATCGGCTCGCCGCACCATGCCGCACCCAGTCACGCAGGGCAGCAATATACGTCTCCGGATCAACCCGGAACGCCTTGACCGCCGTGCTCCGGGCAAGCTGTTCCGGCGTCGCGCTCGCTGGGATCGGGCGGTCGAGGAAGGGTGGCCGACGCGGATAGGCCGTCTCCGGCGGGCGGACGATGACGCCCTCCTCACTGATCCAGACGCCGCTCGGCACATTGACGATGCCGAACAACTCGTCCACGCGGTGCGCCCGGTCAATCAGCGAGGGGTGTTCGGGATGCGCTTTCGCGATCCACGGACGCGCGGCCTCGGCGTCCATATCGAGTGCGACTGTGACGATCTCCAAGCCGAGCGGAGAGAGTTCGGCGCGCAACGACTGCCACACGGGCAGATCGAGTCGGCACCCTCACCACGAGGCCCAGGCGACGAGCAGCACCTTCTTCCCGCGTAGCGACCGCAGGTGAAAAGGCTTTCCATCTACATCCGGCAGCGTGAGATCGGGCGCTTCGACACTGGTCAGCGCCCGCCCGCCCGCCTCCGGCCCCAGGCACCACAGCCCGCTCCCCGCATCCTGAATGAGCGGCATGCCGAGCCGTTCAGCGAGCACACGCACATCAACCGTCTTGCCATCATGCGCGGGCAGCGGGACGCAGCGATCCCCCTTGCATGCCCCCTCCGGCTTGATCGCCCACCCCGTCCGCGCTTCGAGCGTCGCGGCGTCTATCTGGAGCGTTTCAAGGATCATGCAGTCAACTCCTCACATTCTTCCGTAGCCATGCTTCAAAGGCATCCGTTGTCCCTTCACGGTCATTGATTTCTTCGGCAATCCGCACGAAATGTCCCATGACCATCAGATCGTCACCAATGAATAGCGATCCATTCTCTTCAAGGAAAGTGTCCATCACGATGAGAGCCGTACGTTTGTCGCCATCCACAAACGCTTGCGCCTGCGCGATGCCGACAGCGAGGATCGCCGCCTGACGGATCAGATCGGTGTCTTCATAATACGCCGCTGTTTGGGCGCGCATCGCGGCGGATTCAAGCCCCTCTTCATCACGCAAAGGCGCGGGAAGATAGCCTGTCTTCGCCATAATGAACTCGTGAAGCCCGATGATGTCACTGACAGTGAGATATGCAGCCACCGCTACTTGTCCGCAAGTTTGCGGTATGCCGTTTCGTGTCTCTGCCAACTTTTCTCAGCGAGCGCACGCAGATCTGGTCGAAGTTTCGGCCGAATTTCGGCGGCACGCACTTCGATCACGACCATCTCGCCTTCAGTGAGACCCTGTCGCTCGACTTCTTCACGCGGGATCGTAACAATGTAACTGTTGCCGGAACGACGGAGTTTCTGCGCGATCACAACACACTCCTCTATGTACCTGCCGTATATACAGCAGATACATGGAGTATAACATACTCTTTACTTCCTTAAGCGGTGAAAACTACCGTCGCATAAACGCCTCGACCTCGGCGCGGGTTGGGAGGGAGGCTTGCGCGCCCCAGCGGGTAACGCAGACAGCGGCGACGGCGGAGGCGAAGCGGACATCCGCATCGGTGAGCGGCGCGACCCAGCTGTGACCGTGCATCGCGGCGAGCAGACCGGAGAGAAAAGCGTCGCCCGCGCCGGTGCCGTCCACTTCCTCGGCGGGCCAGGCGGGAACGAAGCAGACTTCGCTGCCGTCTTGCGTATACCAGCAGCCGCTCGGGCCGTCCGTCACGCAGAGGAAGCGCATGTGCGGGCGCCAAACTTCCACGAGCGCGCGGACTGGATCATGGTGGCCGGTGAGGATGATCGCGTCTTCCTGCGCCAGTTTGACGACATTCGCGTACTCCCAGATTTTCCAGACTGAGTCGCGCGCGTCCTGCAAGTCGCGCCACGCGGCGGGGCGAATATTCGGATCGAAGGCAATGGCGATTCCCGCTTCTTGCGCGACCTGCATTGCCCGCAGCGCCGTCTGCTCCATCGGGCTGCCGGATGCGCGGCCAAGCCGGGCATAGAGACACTTCGCGTGCTGAATAAGAGCAACGGGCAGATCGTCCGGGTTGTAGGTCATCGCGGCGGAGCGATCCCAGATGAAGTTGAACTGCCGCTCGCCCGCTGTCGGAAACGTCGCGAAGGCGAGCGCCGTGTCCGCCTCCCGCGTAACGCGCGCCGCGCTGATGTCCACCCCGGCGGCGCGGAAACTAGCGAGGATGGCATGGCCGAACGGGTCATCCCCCACCCGGCCAATAAATGCGACCGGCACACCGAGGCGGGCCACCGCCACCGCGACATTCGCGGGCGCACCGCCCGGCGCGGGCACGAACGGCGGGAAAGTGTCGAACGTGCCGACCCGCGTCGCGATGAAATCAATCGTCGCCTCGCCGAGCGTTACGACGGCGGGGGAGGACTGAGGACTGAGTATCCCTGCAGGAACTGAGGACTGAGGATCTCCGTCGCGATCCGAATGCTCATCGTTCATCGTGATCCCCTCTCAGTCCTCCGTTCTACTGAACTCCCGATTCAAGGATACTGAGGGTCTTATTCGTCGCATCGAGCCGCGCCTGCACGCCGATAGGGAGGGTGGCGAGATGCTTGCCGTGGCCGATTGGCAGGTGATAGAGCGTCGGGATACCGAGGGGGCGGATGAGATCGTCGAAGACCTGTTCAAGGCTGAGTGATGGGGAGTGCTTCGGCGCGCAATCGGTATGCTCACCGATGACGATACCCGCGCACTCCTGCAACTTCCCGGCGGCGATCAGTTGTGAGAGCGAGCGATCAATCGAGAATGGTGGAACATGGACATCCTCAAAAAAGAGGATTTTGCCGCGCGTATCCACGTCCCACGGCGTGCCGACGAGCGCAGCGAGCAGTTGCAGGCAGCCGCCGACCAACTCCCCTTCCGCGACACCCGGCACCATCGTCTCGACGTACGGATCGTCCGGGTCGGGGAGGATGTCGAACGGCTCGGTCTCCATGAGAGCGCGACGGAAGGCAGCAAGTGTGTATTCCGTCGCGCGGGGGAAGGTGATAATCATCGGGCCGTAGAAAGTGACCCAGTTCAGTTCTTTGGCGAAGATGGCATGCGGCACGGTGATATCCGAGAAGCCGATGAAGGGCTTCGGCGGGCGGTTCTTCAGTTGGGCGAGCAGGTCGTGGTCGAGCGCATTTGCCGTGCGATTCGCGCCGACACCGCCGCGCATGCAAATGACGGCGTCCACATCATCGCGGAAGAACATCGAGAGAAGATCATCGGCCCGGTCGCGATCCGACCCGCCGAGATAGCCGTACTGATCCCGTGCGTGTGGGGCGAAAACAACGTTAAATCCCAATTTCTCCAGCGCCGCGACGCCGCGATGGATCACCGAGCGCTCGAAAATCTGGCTGGACGGCGCGACAACGCCCAACGTCATCCCGGCTTGCAAACGCGGCGGTTTCTGCCGTTCAGTCACCGATTGCTCCTTTGTTGTCGTAACGAGGAACGAGTAACGAACTTCGAGACGTTCGACTCGCTACTTGTTCCTCGTTCCTTCCCTAATCGTCGCCCTGGCTGGTGGCGCTGAGAGCGGGCGCGCCGAGTGGGGTCTCACTCCCAATGACTACCGCCTCGGCCGTCGCGGTTTCCGGCGACGCGAACGTGGTGCGCAATGGGAGCTCCTTCAACCAGAAGTTGAGGACGAAAGCGGCGAAGGAGAGGATCGTACCGATCAGGAAGACGCCGGTGATCCCATAGACAAGTGCATCCTTCGTGTTGGCGAGCAGTGTTTGCAGGAGTTGCGCGCCGTTCGGGAAGGCGGCGAACTGGTCTTTCAGTTGCGGTAGCGCCTGCGCTAGTTGTAGCGGGTTCTTGAAGGCATCGAGCGCCGACGAGGATGTCCCCTGCGGCACCGCGCTGTCGAAATGCGCCTTATAGCGACTGAGCATGATCGAACCAAAGACCGCCGCGCCAACCGTACCACCGATCTGCCGGAAGAACTGGACGGTCGCGGTCGCCGCGCCGATCTGTCGCTGCGGCGCGGCATTCTGGACGATCAGCGTAAAGATCGGCATTGTCAGGCCCATTCCGGCACCAACAAGGAGCATATCACCCACAACGACGAGTCGCGATGTGCCCGCATTCATCCGACCGAGCAGGAGGAGGCCAATCGTCATGATCGCGAGGCCGAAGAGGACGAGCGCCTTGTACCGCCCCATCCGTGCAACGAATTGGCCCGCGCCGATGCTGCCGACCGACCAGATCACCATCATTGGCGTCAGGAGCGAGCCGGACTGCGTTGCTGAGACGCCAATCACCGTCTGCATAAAGAGCGGGATGAAGAGGATGGCGGCGAACATCGCCATGCCGTTGAGGAAGACCGTGATCGTCGAGAGGGCAATGATCCGGTCGCGGAAGAGCGAGAGCGGCAGGAGCGGCTCAATGGCGCGGGCCTCCGCGAGGACGAAGGCAACGAGCATCACGACCGCGACGACGAGCAGCCCAACGACACGCGGCGCACCCCAGCCGTAATCCGTCGCCCACGTCAGCGCGAGTAGGAGCGGGACAAGGCCACCGAGCAAGGTGACGACCCCGGCATAGTCTATCACGCGCCGGATACCCTCCGGCTTGAAGTACGGAAAGGCGACAAAGAGTGCGATTGTCGCGAGGATGCCGACGGGGAGGTTGATGTAGAAGATCCACCGCCATGAGAAACTGTCCGTGATCCAGCCGCCGAGCGTTGGCCCGAAGACGGAGGACATTCCCCAGACGGCGCTCAACAAACCCTGGTACTTACCACGCACGGCGGGCGGAAAAATATCGCCGATAATCGTGAAGGTAATCGCCAGGATGATGCCGCCGCCGACCCCTTGCAGGCCGCGGAAGATAATCAGTTGCGTCATGCCGTCGCCGGGCACGCCGGGAATGCTGCCGGCCGCTCCGCAGAGCGCGGAGGCGACGACAAAAAGGACGGCGCCACCGATGTAGAACCACTTACGCCCGTAGATATCCGAGAGTTTGCCGAAGATCGGCACCGCCGCCGTTGAGGTGAGCAGGTAGGCGGTCGTCACCCAGGCGTAGCGATCGAAGCCGTTCAGTTGCGCGATGATGCGCGGCATCGCTGTGCCGACAATCGTCTGATCGAGCGCCGCGAGCAGCAGTGTGAGCATCACGCCCGTCATCGTGCCGACAATTTGCCGGTGCGTCAGGGTGTGGAAACTGTTGCCGCCCGCCTCTTTCGCCCGTTGCGCCGTCGCCATCGCACCCCCGCCTTATCACTGCATCGCTCTTCTACCGCGTGAAGAAAATACCGCGCGCATCGTACCATGCATCGCACAGATGCGAATAATCAGGATCGGAATCGGCAGTGATCCAAAACCCGCGCGAATCCGATTAACGAAATGAGGTAGTGGGCAAACAGTATCGAAGGGGAAGGCCAGGAGCGCCGTGTGCCGCACGAAGACGAACTGACGCTACTCCGGGAGGAGATCGAAACCCTCGCGGAGTTTTTGCATCTGCTTCAGCACGAATACGTGCAACTCCAGGCCGATTTCGCCGCCGTTCTCCGTACCCTCGGCGAACAGGTCGAGGTGTCATCTACTATGCTCCAGGCACCGTCGCTCTCCCAGCGTATCGAACGCACGGAAGACCCGGTAACGGGTGCGGTGACATTCCGCCTCAGCCACGACGGGTAGCGTAGGCGTCACTTTCAGGGAAGTCAGGCGGTGCATTGAGTGATTCGCGTGCTCCATGCATCGCGCGCCACTCCCACTGGCGGGCGCGGAGGGCGAGACCGGCGACGGGAAAGCGGCGACCGATCATTGCGGCAATCCGCGCCCGTCGGCCGATGAGCGGATCGCCGAGCGCGGCGCGGCCAAGCGACACGAGGCCGAACCGCCCGTAATCGCCGAACCACTGCATCAGCCCCCGCGTACCGAGCGCCCGGCGCAGCGCGGGCAGCACCCACGGCTGGCGGCGTAGGGTGACGAGCATCATCGCCGTGTACTCGCGCCACGATGGGTTATCGCGGAGAAAGCGGCGCGTCGTCTCTTCCCCAAGATCGTTCAGCGCGCCGAGGAAGACATTCATAATCCGATTGACGGCCGCCGGGTCGCCCCCCTCCCGGTGCGCCATCATCCGCGAGAGACCCCAGAGCGGCGCCATGTTTGCCTGATGCGCGCCTGCGTGCCGCAAATGCGCCGCTTCCAGCAGATCGTGCGCGAGGCAGTAGCGCAACATCGCGGTGATCCGCTGGAGATTGCGCGTGTGCGAGCCGAAGCCGCAGAAGGTCAGCGGCGATTGCTGCGCCGCCGCGTCGCCAATCGAGACGATCCCGCGCGCTGCGCCCGTCCCGCGCCGCACATCGTGATAGCGCGCCGGGATAAAGCCATAGACGGGTTTCAGGTGCGCGAAATCCGGGCCCGCTTCCTTGTAGGTCGGCAGGAGCGTGAAGTACCGCTCGAAGAGGTCGAGGAGCGATTGCGGGTGCGTGGGGTCAACACGGTCGTAATAGAAGAGGTAGACAGTGTACTCATCTTCACTCGCCGGGAAGCCCTCCCAGATCAGTTGCCGCCCCTCCTGCACATCCGCGATCGTAATCAGCACTTCGCCAGTCGTGGAATCCACTTCTCGCAGCCCGCTGCCGCGCCGGAAACCGCGTGCCGTCGTCCCCGCTGTCGGGCAAACGCCCTGCAAGGCGCCGCCCGCGTTGATTGCCCAGGCAATCGGCGAGATCGTCCCCATCGCGTCCACGACGAGTCGCGCGCCATAGCGCTCCAATCCGTCCGGTCCCGCAACCTCGATCACCGATCCGACACGCCCCTGCGTCCGCTGATAGCAGCGGAGGAAGCGCCGTCCCTCATAGATCGCGCCGCCCAAGTCCGTAAAACGGCGGCGGCAGTGGGCGAGCAATGCATCGGCTCGCACGGCGACATCCAGCACGCCCTCGGTCGTTATCCGCGCTTCGGGCACATCAATCGTCGCCGCGTGGAACCGGACAATCCCCTCCCGGTAGCGGTTCGCGACAATCCCCGCGAGATCGTCCCACGTCGCCACCCCGGCGCGCACCAGTTCCGCCAATTCCGCAAGCGAGATGTTCCATTCCCGATGCGCGTTCCCCGCCTTGCCCTCATCAAGAAGAGCAATCCGCAGAGGCGCGGGTGCCCTTTGGGCAGGACGAACCGCCCTCCCCGCCGCTAACGCCGTCGCATTGATGAGGCCGAGCACGCCGCCGACGTACACGACATCGTATCCCCCATCCATTACCGCCGGGAGTTCATCGCACGGGATAACCACCGCGTCCGCCGCCACGCCCCGCACGACCGCCGCGAACCGCTCATCCAGCCGCGCCACTGCCGCCAGCGATCCCTCCCCGCCCGGCATCGCCTGAAACGCCGCCACCGTCTGCGGATAGCACGCCCGCAACCGCTCGAATATCGTGACCGATGCAGCAGCGACCATCATATGACCTTTCTCTTGAAGCGCAGAGAGGAAACGAGGGAGTGTCCCTCAATGATACTGTTGCCGACATCACGAGTGAAGGAGGAAAACGATGCCTACCAACAATGGTACGGGCAAGAATGCGTTGGTACAAGCGGCGCTCATGGATGCCCGATGATCCGAACATTCTGCGTGCTCTCGTGGAACAACTCGTCCAGGAGATTCTGGCTATGCACGGCGGTCACTGTTACGATACGCCCCGGTCTGACTACTGATTACTGACTACCGGCTGCTGGCTACTCGTCTGGGGGATGCATGAAAATTGTCGAGATGCGCGTCGTGCCAGTAGCGATGGCGGATCCGCCGCTGCGAAGTGCATTCGGGCTGCACGCGCCATACGCGCTCCGCACGATCGTGCAACTGAAGACAGACGACGGGATCACCGGCTTGGGCGAAACGTACGGCGGCGCGATCCCACTGCGCGACCTGAGCGCGGCGCGCGAGCGGGTGATCGGGCAAGACCCGTGGCATCTGACGCGCATCGAGGCGGCGATTGCGGGCGACCCAACCGCCGTGCCGAACAAGGAGCGCGCCTGGGAGGGAACGCTTTCTTCGCCGGTGCAGACCTTCTCGCCCATCGAGGTCGCCTGCCTCGACATCATCGGCAAGGCGACGGGACGCCCGGTTGCGGATCTGCTCGGCGGGCGCTATCGGAGCGCGGTGCCCTTCTCGGCCTATCTCTTTTATAAGCACGCGGGCGTCGGCGGCACGGACGGACTGGCGGATGCATCCGCCGCCGCGCGCGAGCGGGATGACTACCTCGCGCGAGAAGCGCTCGATCCTGCGGGGATCGTCCGGCAAGCGCAGGACTTCGTGCGCCTTTTCGGCTTCAAGAGCATCAAACTGAAGGGCGGCGTGCTCGAGCCGGACATCGAGGCCGCGTCCATCCTCGCGATGCGGGAGGCGTTCGGACCGGAGATGCCGCTGCGAATTGACCCAAACTGTGTCTGGAGCGTGGACACCGCGATCCGCATCGGTCTCGAACTGGCAGGCACGCTCGAATACTACGAGGACCCGACGGACGGCAAGGCGAACATGGCGGCGGTGGCACAGCATGTCCCGATCCCGCTCGCCACCAATATGTGTACGACTTCATGGTCTGACATTCCGGAGACGGTCGAGCGCGGTTCCATCCACATCCTGCTCTCCGATCACCATCTCTGGGGCGGGCTGATGCCGACGGTGAAACTGGCGCAACTCTGCCGCGTCTTCGGCTGGGGCGTCTCGATGCACTCGAACTCGCACCTCGGCATCAGCCTGATGGCGATGGCGCACGTCGCGGCGGCGATCCCGAACCTCACCTATGCCTGCGACACCCATTATCCGTGGCAGGTGGAAGAAGTGATCGCGGGAGGCAAACGCCAGTTCGAGGACGGTCATATCATCATTGACGACACCCCCGGTCTCGGTGTCGAACTCGATGAGGACGCCCTCGCCCGCCTCCACGAACAGTATCAGAGAGCGGGCCTCGCGAAGCGGGACGACGTGGCGGAGATGCAGAAAATCAAACCCGGCTGGCAACCTATGCGATGGTGATACCGGAAAGGTTTCTCGTCGCTGTGTCTCTCAAGAGACACGCCAAAAGCACGAGGGCAGGTATCGCTACCTGCTCTTCGTCGCCGATTCCAATGGATGCGGAGGTTACGGGCGTTCCTCCTGCTCGCGCACATACACCGCGTCCGCCGTCGTCCACGGGCCACGCGCGTAAATGGCGAAGCAGGCGGCCGCCGTCACGAGCGATGCCACGCAGACCCCGACGTGCATGCCGAGCGGCATCTGAAGCGTCACCGCGACCATCTCGACAAAGCTGAAGGCGATGCCCGCTGCGAGATATGCCTGCCGCCGCATCGCGAATGCCAGCACAGTCAGCACGCCAACCGTTAATCCGCATATTTCGGGCAGGAATCGTTCAGATTGCGGACTGGTAGCCGCCGCGTTCAATACGAAATCCGCGACGCATCCCATCGCGAAGATGACGACGGGCATCGCCCGCATTGCCCAGTTCATCGTTGCATCGGTCGGTTTCCGCATCCCTCTCCCTTTCAACAATTTCGCGCCGCGCCCACCCGCATCATACGCGATCACACCGCATAATTACAGAACGGCGTATTCCCTCATTGAAAATGTTACCGGGCATTCCCCCGTTCCCTCAAATGAGAATGTTACTCAGGAGGGAGAGAGGAATGACGACCGAGGACATCATGACGATCACGGAACGACGCAAATATCTC
>JAABUU010002458.1_pt1 | contig 26349 bp, 25 predicted proteins | sample 5559301 | NCBI WGS metagenome assembly JAABUU01 (sample SAMN10711884, study PRJNA513360) | rock metagenome | isolation source: Antarctica rocks | place: Antarctica: Victoria Land, Richard Nunatak white | reverse complement strand
CGACAAATGGTGCGTAGATGGCATCGTGCGCTCCTTTGATCGGGTTTTCGTGTCAGCAACGAAATCCTACCAAAGCAGCGCACATTCATAATTACTGCTGCCCACTCCGAGAATGCAAAAGCCCTGAAGGGGGAAGCAGGGCTTATGCATTCTCGGCACGGGACTCGCACGCTCCTGACTTTCTCACCCTCGATGCCGCATTTCTTCCCCTTCCTGTATCGGGAAGGGGGACGGGGGTAAGGAAGATCAGGCGCGCATCGGGAAGATGCGCTTCGGAAGCGAGAATGCATAAGCCCGGAAGGGGGAAGGCGGGAAGGCCGGTGCAATCAGCGCATCTCTATCATGGGGCGAATCACCGCATCGTCCGGCAGCGAAACCGGGCGATGATCTTCCAGGCGATCCGGGCGCTCGGCCCGGTCGCGCGGGCCGACTTAGCCCGCCGTACGGGGCTGAATGCCGCCACGATCACGAATATCGTGGACGAATTGATCGCGGCCGGACTCGTCTATGAGACCGGGCAGGGGATGTCCCGTGTCGGGCGCAAACCGATCTCCCTCGAGGTCAATCCGTCAGCTCGCTTCACGGTTGGGATAGACCTCGCCCGTGCGGCGATCACGGGGGCAATCGTTGATCTCTCCGGAAAGATAGTTGATTCGATCAACGAATCTGCTGGCCCGTGGCTGTCGAGTGAGATCGTCTATTCCACCGTCGTGCGGATGATCGAGCGGTTGCTCGACCGTCTCTCACCGGCGGAGCGTGCGGCGGTGATCGGCATCGGCATCGGTGCGCCGGGGCCGCTCAGCATTCGCTCCGGCCGCTTCCTGGGCCCGCCGTCGTTCGGTGTGTGGGACGACCTTGCGCTCCAGGCAGCGGTCGAGGCGCATTTCCATCTGGTGACACATGTGGATAACAACGGCAACACGAGCGCGCTGGCAGAACTCTGGTTTGGCGCCGGGCAGGGCATCGAAAATTTCGTCCTCCTCAACCTGGGAACTGGCGTCGGTGCGGGGCTTGTGCTGGACGGGGATCTCTACCGCGGAGAGCATGACCTGGCGGGTGAACTGGGCCACGTCAGTATCAACGCGGATGGGCCACGATGCGCGTGCGGCAATTACGGGTGTTTGGAAATGTATGTCTCCGTGCCGCGCGTCCTCGCCGCCGTCCAGGCGGCGCTGGCGACTGGGGAGCCGTCGGCATTGCGCGCGATGCGTGGTACGGGGGGTGGCATGAACGTCGCCATGCTGATTGCGGCGGCGCGGAGCGACGATCCCCTCGCGATGCGGGTGTTTGCCGATACGGCACGAGCGCTCGCGGCGGGCATCGTTTCAATCGTTCATGCATTCGATCCGCAGTTGATCCTGATCGGGCGTGAACTCAGCCATGCCGGTGACCTGCTGATTCCGCCGGTGCGCGCGGAGGTGCGCCGCCGTGTCTTCCCGGCGCTGCGCGATAGCATTCGCATCGAGGCGGCGGCGCTCCCGGACGCGCCCGTGATCGGCGCCGCGACACTCGCCCTGCGCGAGTTCTTCCACGCCCCGCTCGCGGATCGCGCCGCAGTGGTCGCGTGATATCGTCGCACGGATGTGTTGTGAACGATCCCACGGTGCTGAACGCAACGAGATAGCCGCGCGTGGGTATGCTGGTGTGAGAAGGGGTGACGGATGAAGCAGCAGCAGCCTCAGGGGGTAGCAATCGGCGGCGTGCGAGATGCCGCACCCGACCCGCGGCCGGAACCGGGGATGGTCTGGATACCGGGCGGCACCTTCCTGATGGGATCGAACGATCACTATCCCGAGGAGTCGCCCGCGCATCGCGTCACCGTGGATGGCTTCTGGATGGACACATGCGCTACCACCAATGCGCAGTTCCGCCGCTTCGTCGCGGCGACGGGCTATGTGACCGTCGCGGAACGCCTGCTCGATCCCGCGAACTATCCCGATGCTGCGCCCGATCTCCTCGTGCCGGGATCGCTCGTCTTCCGGAAGACCGCAGGGCCGGTCGATCTGCGCGACTATCGCAACTGGTGGGCATTCATCCCCGGCGCGGATTGGCGACATCCCGTTGGCCCCGGCACTTCGATCTCTGGCAGGGCGCAGCACCCCGTCGTCCACATCGCCTATGAGGACGCCGAGGCATACGCCGCGTGGGCGGACAAGGCGCTCCCGACGGAGGCCGAGTGGGAGTATGCCGCACGCGGTGGCTTGGAAGGGGCGGTGTACACCTGGGGCAACGACTTCGCGCCGCGCGGGAAGATGATGGCGAATACCTGGCAGGGTGAGTTCCCGTGGCAGAATCTCCAGACCGACGGCTACGCGGGCACGTCGCCTGTCGGGGCGTTTCCTCCAAACGGTTACGGCCTATATGACATGGCAGGCAACGTGTGGGAATGGACCGCCGACTGGTGGACATCCCGCCATCCAGATGTGGCGAATCATCCATGCTGCGCGCCGGTCAACCCGCGCGGCGGGACGCCCGAGGGGAGCTTCGACCCCGCTGTGCCCACATCGCTCATCCCGCGCAAGGTCATCAAGGGCGGCTCGCATGTCTGCGCGCCGAGCTACTGCCTGCGCTACCGACCGGCGGCGCGGTCCCCCGAGGCGGTGGACTCGGCCACGAATCATCTCGGCTTCCGCTGCGTCGTCCGACCCGCGTTGCGCGGAACCTACTTGATAAGAGTTAGGTACTTACGCAGTTGAGCCAAAGAGCGTGGAACGAGTAGAGTAGGCGCATGAATCAACCGCGCTGTACCGACGAAGCAGGATGGGTTTAGCGTAGAAACCGATCATCTCGTGCTCTACGGCATCCGTGCGGCTTGCCAGAGGCGACAGTAACTGGCAGGCCCATCGTCGGAGATCAGGTTTCGGGGTTAAGGCGACCTATACTCCGGTATGGGCTTCGTTCTGATTGGAGGATTCCTCATGCGCACCCGTCGCCTGGTTCCGATTGTCGGTGTCGGCCTTGCACTCATCCCTGCCATCTGGCGCACGGTCCATCGCTTGCGCCAGTTACCGTACCCCTTCTGGATGACCGTCACCCCGTTCACCGATTGGTTGTACGGCACGTCAACAATCCTGGAACGACTCGATCTGCATCCCGGCCAGCATGTCCTGGAAGTCGGACCGGGGCTGGGGCGCCTCCTGCTCCCTGCTGCATCGCGGGTTCTCCCTGGGGGGGACGTGACGGGCGTGGAGATCGCCCCTGGTATCGCGGAGGCACTGCGGGAACGTGCAGCGGCGGCGGGCATCACCAACCTCACGGTCATCGAAGGCAATGCGGCCACACAGCAGCTTCCCGTGGAACACGTCGACGTGGTCTATCTTGCGGCGGTGCTCGGGGAGATCGGGGATCGCGTAGCGGCGGTGCGGCGCCTCCACGATGCACTCAAGCCAGGTGGGATGCTCATCATCATCGAGGGATGGCCCGATCCGCATCATCAGTCACTGGAAGCGGTCGAGTACCTTGTCGCCCCAATGGGCTTTGCGCGGGTCAGCGTCTCGCGCGCAGGGGGGCGGTACACCGCCAAGTTCAAGCGTCAGTAATTCCGAGATTCATGGTACACACCGACGCTGATGCGTAGTCCAATTGCGATGTGGCAGATGATTGTCGTGCGCTTGGAGCCATCTTTACCATCTTGTATGATGGCGATACAGTTTCGAGCGGGGAAATGAGACATCAGATGGCGGACACCGCACTCTTCCCTGGCCTTGGCGCCCTGAATGCGGATTGCGGCAATGTGCCGCCTATGCGCCCCGCAGTTGCGCGATACCACGGAAGTGAGCAAGCCCATGGCAAGCACGGAGGTCGTGATCATCGGTGGGGGAATCAGCGGCACGGCCGCCGCGTATGAACTCGCCCGCGCCGGGGTGCGGGTGGCGCTCATCGAGAAGGGGGCGCTGGCGAGCATGGCCTCCGGCTGGACGCTCGCCGGGGTGCGCCAATCCGGCCGGCACCCGGCGGAACTGCCCCTCGCGCAAGCGGCCGTGCGGCGCTGGATGACGCTCGACACGGAACTGGATGCGGAGACCGAATACCGGCAGGGCGGCAACATACGCCTGGCTCGGTCGCCCGATGAGGTACCGATCATCGCCGCGATGGTGCGCGAGCAACGGGAGCGAGGGCTTGACCTCGCCTTCCTGCCGGACACCGCCGCCGTCCGCGCCATCGCACCCGCAGTCGCGGAGACGGTCCTCGCCGCCAGTTTCTGCCCAACGGACGGCCATGCCAATCCCATACAGACCGTCCGCGCGTTCGCCGCAGCGGCCGAGCGGCACGGCGCGACGATCCTCACCGAGACAGAGGTGACGGGGATCGAGACGGCAGGCGGCGCGATACGCGGCGTGGAGACGACACGCGGCCCGATCGCGGCGGACGTCGTCATCAACGTCGCGGGCGTTTACGCGGACCGCATCTGCCGGATGGTTGGCCTCGATCTGCCGATCACCACGGCGCACGTCGCTGCGATCCAGACGGTTCCTGGGCCGTCGCTCATCGCTCCGGTGATCGGCGTAGCGAACGCCGACTTCGCCGGGCGGCAGGAAGTGAGCGGCGCGTTCCGCATGACGGGTGGCTCGGGTCCATGGCAATGGCCGATCGGCCCACTCGCTGCGGAGGATGTCCAGCCACCGATCCATGCGGTTGCTCCGGTGCTGAAACGTGGCTGTGCGATACTACCTGCATTGCGAGAGATGCGCATCGCCCGAATATGGGGTGGCCTGCTCGATATGATGCCAGACGGGTTGCCGGTGATCGAGGCGACGCCGGTCACGGGCTTCATCGTCGCGGCGGGGTTCTCCGGGCACGGCTTCTGCCTCGGGCCGGTCACGGGGCAAGTGCTGTGCGAACTGGCGACACGCGGTGCGGCATCGCAGCCACTGGAGCCATTCCGGCTCGCGCGCTTCGCAGGCATGCAGGCGCAGGTAGCGCCGACGCTTCACGGATGAGGGATAGTCGTTCGGTTTATTGGAAGGATGGGGAGATGAGCGAGCAGCAGCGAGTCACACGGCGGTCCTTCCTGCATTGGGCTAGCGCGACGGGGGCGGCAACGGCGGCGGGGAGCATCCTCGTCGCGTGCGGCGGCTCGAAGTCTGCGCCCAATCCGGGTACGAGCGCCCCAACGAGCGCCCCAACGAGCGCCCCGACGACAGCCGCGATCAACCCGACGCGTGTGGCTACAACGGGTGCCGCCACAACCACAAGTGGGACCGCCGGAACGACCGCCGCGACGACGGCGAGCGGCACGACGGCCGCGGCCGCCATCTCCGGCCTACCGACCCCGATCACGACGCGCATCCCCGCCCCCGCCGGCAAGCGGGATCTAATCCTCGCGCAGGGCGCGGATATCACGACGCTCGATCCGCAACTCTCGACCACCGGGAACGACGATAACGCGACTTTCAATCTCTACGACAACCTGACCTTCCGCGACCTCGACTATTCGCTCAAGCCGATGCTGGCGACCGAATGGAAGACGACCGGCGACAAACAGTGGACGTTCAAACTACGGCAGGGCGTCAAGTTCCACAACGGCGACCCCTTCACCGCCGCCGACGTTAAGTTCACCATTGAGCGCACCTACGATCCGAACGCCAAGACGCTCGTCTCGACGATCTTCACGACCGTGGACACCATCCAAACGCCCGACGATGCTACCGTCGTCTTCAACACGAAGGGCCCGGATCCCCTCCTGCCCGCGCGGCTCGCCAACTATGGTGGCCAGATGATGCCGGCGAAGTACTTCCAGCAGGTGGGCGCGGCAGGGTTCGGCGCCAAGCCGGTCGGCACCGGGCCGATCAAGTTCATCGAGCAGGTCAAGGACGACCACACAACCTTCGACGCGAACAAGGATTATTGGGGCGGGGTGCCGGGCTATGATCGTGTCATCTTCCGGCCCCGGCCGGAGACGGCGGCGCGCATCGCATCGCTCCTCTCCGGCGAATCCGACATCATTGCCAATGTGCCGCCGGATCAGACCGATCAGATCAACAAGGGGGGCAAGACGCGGACGGAGGGCGCGATCTTTGACGGCCTCTACGTCCTCGCCGTCAACTCAAAGGTGCCGCCGCTCACGAACAAGTTCGTCAAACAGGCGCTCTCCTACGCGACGGACCGCGCTTCCCTCCTCAAGGAGATCTGGCGCAGCCACGGCATCATCCCGAACGGCGCCATTTCGAACGGCGATTTCGCCTACGACCCGAGCATTCCGCCCCTGCCCTACGATCCGAATAAGGCGAAGGATCTGCTCAAGCAGGCGAACTACAACAACGAGGAGATCATCATTGAGACGACGCAGGGCTACCTGCCGAACGACCGCCAGATGGCGGAGGCGATCGCGCAGATGTGGAAGGCGGCTGGGATCAACGCGAAGGTCGAGCTGATCGAAATCTCCGTCCGAGCCCAGAAGAACACGGCGAAATCCTTCAAGGGCCTTTGGTGGAGCGATCCGGGGAGCACGACGCAGGACCCGGACGGCATGCTGTGGCGGCTGCTCGGCCCCGGCGGCCCGCAGGATTACTGGCGCGACCCGGAGTTCGACAAACTCGGCGCGGAGGCGCGCGTCTCGCTCGATCCGAACCTGCGACAGAAGGACTACCGACGGATGGATGAGATCTTCCGCGAGAATCTCCCCTGGGTGCCGATCATCCAGCCGTATACCTCCTGGGGCGTCGCGAATTACGTCAACTTCAAACTGTACGGCACACTCAACCTGAATCTTCGCAAGGAAATCACCACCTTCGTAACGAGCTGAGGGCGGGCACATGGGGAATTTCCTGCTCCGGCGCCTCATTCGCACGGTGATCGTGCTCTGGGGTGTCAGCACCATCGTCTTCGTCGTCACCCGGCTCTCGGGCGATCCGATCGCGCTCCTCCTGCCGCCGGACGCGCCGACGGCGGTGGTGCAGCAGGTGCGGGACCGCTATGGCCTCAATGACCCGCTGCCTGTGCAGTATGGCGTCTTCCTCAGCCACGCGGTGCGGGGCGACCTCGGCGAGTCGCTCCGCTTCCATCAGTCCGCCGTCCGACTGACGGTGGAACGGCTCCCCGCGACGCTTCTCCTCGCCCTCGCGTCGTTCGTCTTCGCAGTGGTTATTGGGCTGCCGCTCGGCATCCTAGCGGGCGTGCGACCGCGTGGCTTGGTGGACAACCTGACGATGACAATCGCCGTCGTCGGACAAGCCTTGCCAACGTTCTACCTCGGCATCCTGCTCATCCTCTTCTTCTCTGTGCGCTTCCACTGGCTTCCCGTCGGTGGGCGCGGCGGCCTCTCGCATCTCGTCATGCCGACGATCACCCTCGGGACGTACGCAATGGCCTCGATCGCACGGCTCACACGCTCCTCGATGCTGGAGACGATGGGGCAGGAGTACATCCGCACGGCGCGGGCGAAGGGCCTGGCGCCGCGCGTGGTCGCGATGACGCATGCCTTCCGCAACGCGCTCATACCCGTCATTACGATCATGGGGTTGCAGTTCGGCGCGCTCCTCGGCGGCGCGGTCGTCACGGAGACGATCTTCTCGTGGCCGGGGATGGGGCGACTGGCGATTGACGCCATCCGCAACCGCGATTACCCCGTCGTCCAGGCGACGGTCTTCATCGCCGCCGTCGCCTTCGTGCTCGTCAATCTCGCGACGGATCTCCTCTATGGGCGGCTCGATCCGCGCATCCGCGCAGCGTGAGGAAGGGACGGATGCGCACGCGCCGCGATGCCGTACAACCTGTCAGCAGCCCCTCCGCGCTCCCTGCCCTTGCGGACGAGCCCGTGGCGCGCGTCGCCCGCCGCCAGCGGCGCATTCCCCTGCCTGTCTGGCTCTTTCTTGGCGTACTCGCGCTTATCGTGCTCACGGCAGTCTTCGCGCCCCTTCTGGCACCCTACGATCCGGCTGTCGGCGCGCTCTCGGGCCGCCTTGCCAAACCGGCATTCCTCTCGGGCGATCCCACCTACCTGCTCGGCGCGGACGGCCTGGGGCGCGATGTTCTCTCCCGCATGCTCTGGGGCGCGCGCATCTCGCTCACCGTCGGCTTCGCGGCCGTACTCGTCGGCGGCCTTTCCGGTTCCCTCCTCGGGCTGCTCGCGGGCTATTTCGGCGGCTGGCTCGACGAAACGATCATGACACTCGGCGACATGCAACTCGCGTTCCCGTTCATTCTGCTTGCCATCGCCGTGATCGCGGTGCTCGGACCGTCCCTGCGCAACCTAATCATCGTTGTCGGCATCAGCGGCTGGGTGACGTACGCGCGGATCGCCCGGGCGCAGGTGCTCACAGTCAAGGAGCAGGAGTTCGTCACGGCGGAGCGCGCCATCGGCGGGACGGCGAGCCGCATCCTCTTCCGCCATATCCTGCCCAATATCGCCGCCTCGCTGATCGTCGTCGCCTCGCTCGACCTCGCGCGGACCATCATCCTCGAAAGCACCCTCTCTTTCCTCGGCCTCGGCGTCCAGCCGCCGACTGCATCGTGGGGCGGGATGCTCGGTGAGGGGCGTGAATACCTGAACACGGCATGGTGGATCAGTACCTTCCCGGGTATCCTGCTTACGCTAACGACGATCTCTATCAGCCGGATCGGCGACTGGCTGCGCGACGTGCTGGACCCGACGATGCGCAACGTGTGAGGAGCAGATGATGAATGGCGAGATCGTGCCCGTCCCGAGTGACCGGCCCACATTCCTCGCGATGCCGCGCTGCACGGACCTTGACACACTCAATGCAGACATCGCGATCATCGGCATTTCCTACAGCACGCCGTACGACATGGCCGCGTCGCGCGGTGATTGCAGCGCCGCGCCCGATGCGATCCGCGCGCAATCGTTGCGCCCGGCCCGGTTCCTGACGCACTATGACTTCGACTTCGGCGGCGACATTTTCGCGGGGCGCACGGTCCGGATCGTCGATTGCGGCGACGTCGCGATGACGCCAGGCGCGTACGAAGCGAACAACCACACGGCGACCGGCGCGATCCGCGCGATCCTGGATCACGGCGCGATACCCATCGTCCTTGGCGGGGATCACGCGATCCCGATTCCCGTGCTGCGTGCGTACGAGGGGCGCGCGCCGATATGCATCGTCCAGGTTGACGCCCATCTCGACTGGCGGGACGAGCGGAACGGCGTGCGCGCGGGGTTGAGCAGCCCGATGCGCCGGGCCTCGGAATTGTCCTGGATCTGCGGTATGGCCCAGATCGGGTTACGCTCCGTTGGCAGCGGCCGGCAGAGCGAGTTCGATGACGCTCGCGCGTACGGCAGCGTCCTGATTGGCGCGGAGGAACTGCACCGGATCGGCGTTGAGGATGTCCTGGCGCGGATTCCGGCGGCGGAGCGGTATTACATCACCTTCGATGCGGACGGCCTCGATCCATCCATCGCACCCGGCACACGCGCCCTCGCCTTCGGTGGCGTGACGTATTATGAGGCGACAAATCTCCTGCGCGGCATCGCTGAGAAAGGCACGATCGTCGGCCTCGATTTCGTCGAAGTAGCGCCCGCCATTGATGTCAGGAACATGACCAGTTTTCTGGCAGCGCGGCTGATCCTCAATCTGATCGGGGCACTTGCCCACACAGGGCAGATCGGACACGGCCCCTGACAGTAGCGGCATGCTGTCCGATCGTGCATCGGGAGGTCGCGCACACCGGGGGTGGGCAGTTCCGCTAGCACGTCGACGAGCGCCACGACGAGCACGCGCGTCGGCGGGGATGCCGAGGTGATCGAGGGCCTGGCCCATCGTCACGGTTATCGCGGGTCTCCTTCCCGTTGCGCGTCATTTCCCCGCAACGCAAAGTAAAGTATAGATGTGGTTGAGGATCGGGCCGATCGGTCGCTTCACGGCTCAGAAGGATTCAAACTGAGCCATTACCCTGGTGCTGCTCTCCTGACGTGTTACTCAATCGACCCCTTATTGATCGCTCTGCACGACACCGGCGAGCGCATAGATGACGATATACTGCATGATCCAATGCATCGTCATCGCCGCGAACGGAATTGCGGTCAGGGCGACGCCGCCGAAGCGCTGGCGTCCCGCCGCCTTACCGACTTGATATGCTGCCCAGCAGATCTCCTCGGGGTAGAGGCCGAGCGGCTCATCGCCGAACTCCGGACAGACCGACATATCGAGTGAATCGGGGTCTATGACGATCCAGGCTTTCGCCGCGCCCTCAAGCACCGGGATGACGACACTCGCCGCCCATTCCTCAAATCCAGCACGACGTGCTTTGACGACATCGCTGTAGGTATAGATATGATCGCGCCGCACCCCCTTCTCGAGAAACCGCTCGATCGTCCCCGCGTTGTTGCGCGGTCCGCGGAGCCCGATATGCAGGTAGCGAGCCGGATCAACACCGGGAAGATCGTGAATACGTCGGGCCCAGGTACCGCCCCAGGGAGGCAGTTTCGGATCGTCGTCCGCGATTTCACCTGCCTGATTGTCGCCGTGCGCATCGAAGTTGATTACCGCGACGGGTCCATCCGCAGCCGCCGCGACGCCCTTCACCACCGCATAGGTCGAGTTCGCGATCTCGCGCACGAGTTCAACGACGGGGCCACCGTGCGCTCCTCGACATCACGGCTCGCCAACCTCTATCACCGTGCCGACCTGTCGATGGACGATTTCGTCGGACACCTCTACGCCGCCCGCATGACCACCAAGGAGCGCACCGCTGCGATTCGTAAACCGGCGCGGGATGCCACCGCCGACGGGAAAAAGAACAAGATGGCGTACTTCTACGCCGTGTTGGAGCGTCGCCTCGGCCTGCACGAGCCGCCATTATTGCCAGCCCCTGTCTTCACACGCCACCACCCCAGCTAGCGCGCGCTTCTCTCGGTTATACCGGCACGATGAACTGGAAAACGAGGCAGATGAGCAGCGCGCCGAGTGCCGCACCAATCAATGAGGCGAGTACGGCATTCAGCCCGCCATGGGTGGACCAACCGACCGCGCCCCCGATGAGCGCGCCGACGAGACTGAGGATGAGCGTCAGCGGGAGATCGGCGCGCTGTCGCTTCGCGGGCCACCGGACGAGCGCGACAAACGTCAGCCTGCCGATGACGAGCCCGATCCCGATCCAGCCGACCAGGCTCACCAGCAGCGGGGCATCGACCCGCGCGATCATCCTCCATGCCGCACGCCGCACGTCGGTCCCGGCGATGGAGCCATCGGTGCCAGCCGGTGGGGCGCGACGCTTCGCGTGGGGCGCATCGCTGGTGCGTCAACGGTCAATGCGATGATATTCCTCCTGGACAGACACCTCGCGAAGGAATTTTCGCGCGGCGCGGGGCGGAACGGTGTCGGCACCATCGCGATCAAACCACCTCTCGCTCATCCATGAAGAGCACGACCACAGGGACGCCGAGCGCCCGCGCGATTCGGGCGATATTGAAGAGCGCCGGATTGCGCACCCCCCGCTCGACGTCGCCTAGATACTTGTAATGCACGCCGGCGTGCTCGGCGAGCTGTTCCTGGGTCCAGCCTCGGGCAACACGGAGTTGGCGAATCTGCGCCCCCAGCTTGCGCGCCTCTTCCCGGCCTGCCTCATCGGCTCGCTCGTCCTCCATGCGCGATAGCGTCACGGCTTACGGGGGGGATGAAAGCAACTTATAAGTGGCCTTCAGATCGAAGGACAAAATGGGAGTGAGCAGTGAGGGATATGGAGGGATGCAGCGTGACCTATCCCGCCATCCCCACACCGCATCGCCAGCAATGCAGGCGGCTCGGAGAGGCAATAGATCCCTATCTAGAGCACGCGGGCAACCCGACGGTCCCTATCGCTTCCCTGCGGAACATCACCCACACGTCTGCATCGCGGTGAGCCGGCATGACTGATTCAGCACGCGCTCAATCTGACGCACTCGCCACGGATCGGTCCGTCTCCTTGCAATCCCCCAGGCCGCACATCTCGCGCAAGACGCGGAAGAAGTAGGGCATCTTGCTGCGGACCTTCGTCTGGTGTTTCGTCTTCTGTCGCGCCTGGTACACGTACCGTTCGACGAAAACCTCTTCAGTGATATCGAGTGCCGCGAAGACGTTGCGGGCCTGCTTCCAGTTGGACGCGAGGTGGGCAGTGTCGCCGAACTCCCGGGAGATGTCGACGACGAGGTTGTCCAGATAGCTGGTTATCCCCAAGTTGTCCACAATTTTCATTCGGGGGAGGTCATTCGAATGTTCGAATTGCCCTTGTTTGACTGTTTCTTGTGGTTCTGTTTCTTGTATGGCAACGTCGTTTCCATGGGGTAGGAAACGTGGTTGCGATGCCCTAGGCAACGTCGTTTCGATGGGGTCAGAGCGGAAGCGAAGCTGATAGGCCGTCGCCTCGTAGCCCTTCTCCCGCGAGCTGTTGTGGATCCGGAAAATGATTTCCTTCGCTTCAAGCCCCTTGACACCCTTCGTTACCCCCGGCCGGCTCATGCCGGTGCCCCTATCGAGCACCCTGCCGTCACGGGTGGTGATCCCTTCCACCATCTGCTTGAGAGAAATCGTATCCGCGTCCTTCTTAAATCCGAAGGTGCGGCGGATGATATAGATCAAGACGCGCAACTCCGCCTCCGACAAGTTTGGCGCGAGCACGTCGAAGAAGTCATCGGGAACGGCGGTCGTGTTCGGCGTCGAGAAACCCGCGAAGTGGAACGGCTCTTTCTCGGCCGGGTTGAAATTTCGGGCAGGCTGTGTTAAAGTCATTGCTAGCTCCTAGCGCAAACGGAGTACTCGCCTCCCCGGCCGGCCAAAGCATAGGGAGGCCCTTCTTTGTCTTTTAGTGTACGTCCTCTGTCCACTCCCAACGGAGCGAAAATACGTAGTCGGCGGAAGATACGGTCTGTCGCCTAGATCGCTATTTCACGGCATATCGCCAAATGGCGACATAGGGTATCTTGCCTATATTGATGATTTTCACCCATTTGGACGAAGATACCCAAAATATCCCGACCTCATGGATCGGCGATACTGAGTATCTTGGTTGTGTTGGCGATCTTCACCCACCTAGACGAAGATAGCCAAGATTGGCTAATCGGCGGCTCCGTATTTCTCCAGCATCATCGCCTCGATCTCTTGGGGATGTTGCATCGCGTACTCCAGAAGTGTCTCCACATAGACGGCCTTCGTCGGCCGCTTTGGCTTCAACGCGGACTGCGCGCCGATGAAACCATCCGTGATCATGTCAATAATGGCGGGATCGAGCCAGATGCCGTGTTTGACGCGTTGTACGTCCAAGTCCGCACGGCGGCCCTGGTTTGACTTCGGGTCATGGAAACGCCCCCGGATCGCCTCGACTCTATCGAAGCGCTTGGAGAGATCGGACGTGCGCCCCTCTACTTGATCTTTGATGGTCGTCTTACCCACGCACGGCCTCCTTCGAAACCCGCGCTATTACGTAGTGGGCGAGCTGTAGATATCCGTCGACGATCTCCATGCGATTTTTCTCCTCGGCATGGGTGCTGGCGCGATAAGCGAAGATGGACTGGCCCGCGATCCAAGCCTGCTGCAACATCACGCGCTTGCGGAGTTCGAACGGCGTGACATGCGGCATCTCGGACCGCAGGCGGGCGAGAACGTGCTTGGAAACCATGGAGTCGAGCACGAGATTCGGGACGATCGCGAGGATGTCAATGTCGATATGCAGCTCCTCCATCATCGAGGCTATCTGATCCAGGAGCAGTCGGAGCGCCCACAGGGAAGTCGCCTCGGCCTGCACCGGCACGATCATTGTCCGTGCCGCATTAACCGCGTTGTCGGTGAGGCTATAGAGGTCGGGCGGGCAGTCAATGAGGATCCAGTCGTATTCCTTCTGGATTGGTGCCAGGAGGTGCCGAAGCCGGTCTTCCCGGTGGCGGATATTGGCGAAAGCGCGCTCGGCGAGCACGAGCTGACCATTGGAGGGGATGAGGTCGAAACCTTCCCCTTCATGGCGAAGGATCAATTCGTGGAAATCGCGCTTCTCTCGACCGATGAGGGCGTGGTAGAGATTGTATCCCTCGTCTTCCCACATCTGACCGAAGCCGATGCCCTGCGTGAGGTGGCCCTGCGGGTCGAGGTCGATCACGAGCACACGATTCTTCAGAAACGAGAGCGCGGCGGACAGGTTGATCGTCAGCGTGGTCTTGCCGACGCCGCCCTTTTGGTTACTGACCGCAGTAATCATTGCCCCTTCCCGTGGCGGTTCCATAGGTGATTTTCCTCCCGTGTCGCATCTTCGTCCAAAGTCGCCAACATGGTACACATACCCGTACGTACATGTCAAGGCCCCGCATTGCCGCATCAGAAATCGGTTCTGGCTCACTCTCGGTGCAGCTGTCCCGCCTGTCTTTTGTGTCTCACAGGGGAAACAGGGAGACGGTGGGCTCACACCTTTTTTGCGCATTCTGCCACGCTGTTTCCCCGTGTCCCATTGCAAATTCGACGCTTTTCGCTGCACCGAGAGTGAGCCAGAACCCATATCATACGGCGAGATGTCTGGGTACATGAGCAACGTGAGGCCTCGGAAGCGGGACGCTTTCTGGCGACGATCATGGCGTTCACCGTCTCAGGACGCAAGCCTGTGTCGGTGTGCATGCTTCTCGTCGCAAAAACGATCGTATGGTGGGAGTAGAACAGCGATAGACGATCACTGCTCGAAGACTACTGCTAAGGAAAATTAGTGCGGTTGGTGGGGTTCATCCAGCAGAGTACAGCTTTACGCTCTTCCCCTTCTCCCGGAGCACACGAGCGACGGTCACCTAGACACGCCGGAGTGGGGAAGTGGGCGAGGGAAGCTCCAGCACCGCTGTCCCTTTCGGCTGGCGATCACGAATTGCCTGCCAAGCACTGACCGTGATCGGCAGCACCAGTGGCAGAGACGGGAGAGAAACTGTCGCGGTTGCTGTCGGCGTCCGTGCGCAACTTTTGCTGCCGCTCATCGTTCTACTGACAGGTCACTCTGTCACTCCTTTCTGCACCGCGCGAGGGCGATCACTTGCGTCCCATTGCTGCCACCGCCGCTTCTCTGCCGCCCGCCACGCTGCGTGGCGGCAGCCTCTTCCTCACCGCTCTGGTGGGGTGGTCCGGCTTCCTCGTGCTCACCGGGCACGACCCGGCACTCGCGGTCGGCGTGCGGGTGGCCGGGGTGTTGACCTTGCTCGGGATGTCGGTACCGGGCTGGCTGCACGAGGCACGGGTGGCGCGGGCACAGCGGCAGGGGGAGTGGCGCCGGATACGGGCGCTGGTGGAGACGCGCCACCTGCCCGTGCTGGCCCGTGGGGATGGCGCTCGGTTGCAGGACACCCTCTCGCTGTCGCTCCTCGCGGTGATGGAGTTGCCACTGCCGATCTACGAGGCGGCGATTGGCGTCCTCGGACGGGGAGAGGTCGACTATAGCGATTCGGGTAGACGCGCGGAGCTGTCACGACGCACCGTGGATGACCCGCGAGCAGAGGAGAGCAGCGCGATGAGGGAGCATGCCGGCGGCGACGGGGGTGACGACGCGGAGGCCGGGGATCAGTCGCCCCAGTACGACGGACAGGAAGCCGTGGCGAGCGAGCCGGGCCTCGACCGCGCCGAGCCGTTGGGGGTGAGGTGGAGAACTTCCCGTACCGCTCGATGAAGGGGCGACGCCGGGCCAGGTGACGCGCCTGCTGCCCATCGAGGGCGGACTGGCGATGGGCCTCGTGCTCGCGCGGCAGTACAACCACTTCCTGCCGAGCATCTTCGCCGTGTCGCTGCCAATGATCCAGGTGCCCGTGGGGGCGCTGGGGCTGCTACTCGGACTCAGTCTGGTGGGTGTGGCCCTCGCGGCACTCGGTGCGACCCTCCACCTGCGTCGTCTCTGGCCTGCCGAGGCGCTGCGCGGGAGATAGACGATGGAGCGCGATCATTCCCTCCGTGTGTGCAACTTCGTTATTCGTGACGCATGCTGGCTGCGGTGACGCAGAGACAGTGGCGAAGGTACGATCGATCCAATGGTGGCAGGCCAGGAAGCACCTACCACCATGCGCGACACTCGTATTTATGGCTTCGCGGTACCGGTGCCGGTAGTGATGGTTCCATTCGTCGCGGTGCCGGTCGTGCCGCCAGGACCCGCCATCACTTGCCCACGAATCTCCCCGTTCGGGAAATCGCCCACTCCCTTGTCCGCCGTCCCACTCCCGTCATTCGTATGGACGTTGACGTACGCGTTGCCACTGCGCATCGCGCTCAGGAGGTCGGCCATCGCCTTGCCCTGCAGCGGCCCTGTCAAGTTCGCCGCCGTGATGTTTCCCTGCATCAACATCCCACTGAATGGGCCGGCGTTGGGTTGACCGGAGTAGAGCGGCACGACAACCGGGCCATTGACCCCTTTCGCACCGATGTGAATGTGCGCCATCGCGACGTTCGTGATGTTCTGGACGGTCAGCGTGTACTGGATGGACATCCCATCGCTGCTGACCTGGAAGCGTGCAACCCCGGTCGCGGGGCTCGCCGGACGCGCTGGCACCTCATCAGTACCAGAGAGCGCGGCAATGAAGGTCGTCGCAGTGCTCGCCATGGCGGACCCCACACTGGCTGTGCCGGAGACCGACGTGCCGATCGTCGCTGAGCCTACCGCCCCCGTTCCGGTGCTCGTCCCGCTCACACTGGATGCCACACCACTCGCACGCGCCGAGCCAGCTGCCGCTGTCGCGGCGACCGATGCGGCAGGAGCGGTGGTGGATGTCGCGGTGCTTGTCGAGCCGCCGCACGCCGTCAAGGCGAGTAGGAAGGTAAGGACAACGGGCAGAATAATCTGCCGTTGCCAGGGTGATTGTGCAGAAAAACCGAGACCCATCGATCACTCCTTTGCAAGCCGCGCCCCACCCACTCATCATCGTGTCGATGAGTGATTGACATAAGGTAACAGAGCGGGCAGACATCTCGCAAGGTCAGCCGACGCGTTCGTGCGATCGGAAACGGCAGTGGCAGAATGGAGGCACGGCGGCTTGTCGCTTGGGTGCAAGAAAGGATAGAATGCGGGAACAGGAGCACACAAAGGTCCAATTGTCGGTTATCCAGATTATCGCTGGAGCGCTCGCCTCGGTCTCCGCCGCGCTGGTCGCCTCGACGTTCAGCCTCAAGGGGACGCTGCTTGGTGCAGCGATGACCAGCATCGTGGCGAGCGTCGGCGGGGCGCTCTACAGCCATTCTCTCCACCGCGCGCATGTCCGCATCCGCACGCGCCTCAACCCGCATACTGGCAGAATCGAGCGCATCGCGATCCCGCCCCAGCGTGTTCGGCGACCCATTCGCTGGGCAATGGTGTTCGGTGGTGCAGGGCTTGTCTTCCTCGTCACGATGGGAACGATCACGGTGAGGGAACTTGCGGCACACAAGCCGATCGCGGCATTGGTGGGGCACGCCTCGCGCGCACACGGCGGGACGACCGTTGGGGCGCTGCTCCAGCATGCACCCGGATCGGCGCCAATCGCGATTCCGGCGCGCTGCCGACGACCACGACGCCGGTCAGCGCGATAACAGCGACAGCGAACGGCACGCGAACCACGAGTCCGACGCCTAGGGGAATACCGGCAGTAATGCTGAATGGAACGCCGCGCATCAGCCCGCCGAGCAAGCGGCAGCGAGCGCCGCGAATACGGCGATCAACATCCGTTCATTCACCACGATGCTGACCATCGTCGCCCACATACCGACCACTCCGGCCCGGACGACGATTGCTGCAGCGCCGATTGGCGCGACAGGCGGAACACGGCGCGCTGTCAGTTTGGGCTATACGCGAAATGGACATCTCGCCGTAGTCAACATCACCGCGTCCGCTGTCGGCTCGCCCTTGGCGTGCAATATTCCCCCCTTTCGCCAATCGACTCCCTGATAGGTGATCCGCAACCCTCCGGAACGGGATACTTCAAGCATTACGTGTCAACTCAAATGAGAATGTTACCGAGCGAGGTGTCCGAACAGACGGTTCACTCAAATGAGAATGTTACCGAAGATGGGCGGTGGTCTGCCTCCTTTCTGTCGTTCAATCCGCTGCGATCAGCGCGGTCGGCTCGTACTCCCAAAGCCGCGCCAATCCCGCGTGAATCGCACGCCGTAGTTGTCGCGGATTCGTCGCGGCATAGAGCGTATCCAACCGGGCGCGTATCGTCGCGTCCATGCCGCCCGCCGCTATCAGTCGCTGATAGGGTGTCTTGGCCTCATCCCATTTGCGCATCACCCGATCTGTCTGTCGTTCCTTTGCCACGAGATGTAGGACCAGTTAGAAGAGGTTGTAGTAGACCCACAGTTGCTCGTAGAGGAGATTGAGCGCGTCTCGTTGGGCCACTGTGTCGAGGCGGTCGTAGCCGACGTAGGCCCGCACGAGCGTGTCGTTCTTCTGCTCGACGAAACGATTGTCATTCTTCTGGAAGGGACGACTGCGACTGAGGGTTAATCCCGTGATCTCCTTGCCCCAAACGCGGACGAGATGATCGTTGAAGAACTCGCTGCCGTTGTCGGGATGCAGATGAAGGATCGGAAAGGGCAGGCGGCCAACGACGTGCCGGAATCCTTCTTCCATCGCCTGTTGTCCGCGCCCGAGGATGCCACGCGCTCGCTCCACCCGGTAGCGATGTCCACGAGTTGCAGGGTATGCAGATAGTCACCTGCCGTACTCGTCCCGCAATGATGTACCAGATCGACCTCAAACCAACCGGGCACGGCGGTTTGCCACGGCAGTCGTCCCATCGGCACCGTTTTCCGCAGTCGGTTTGCCTGCTCCGGCCCGCGCCGGGGCAGGCGCGGTGTCGGACGGCGCATCCCTTTGAGCATCCGCCCGACCGTCGCCCTACTGATGTCGGTCAGTTGGTCGCACAGCGCGGGCGTCAATCGTTCGGCACAGACATAATCCAGACTCTCCCAGACAACGCCGATGATCGCCGTGATCTCGTCACCATAGATGCGTTTGCGTGTGGCGCGCCGGGGATGGCGTCCGAGCGACGGGGTGGCGGGGAGGCGGATTAGGCTCTTGCGATGCAGCCCGGTCATTGCTTGCATCTCTGCGAGTAAGCCACCGCGTTCGGCCCGATTCGCGGCCCGATAGCGTGGGAGCATCCGCTTGAGATAGGTGCGTCGTTCGTTGATCGTCATCGCGTCCTCGACCGTCATCGGTTCCCTCCTTGAGTAACATTCTCAAATGAGTGAACCGTCAAGCATTCGGTAACATTCTAAGTGAGTGAATTCGGGGCGTTGCATGACATCCCCATGCAGACTATGATGGCTGCGTACCGACGCGGCGATCGTCGCGCGCCGATACGCAACAAATGCATAGCACCACCGCAGGGGGAGCGAGTAGCTGAGAGGCGGTATCAAGACCACCAACCCCTCGAACCTGATCTGGTTAGAACCGGCGTAGGGAATGCGGTGCGGAGAGCCTCCACAAAGTATGCGCTCGCGCGCTGTCGTGTGGTGGATCGCGCGCATGGCCGCATTCCCCTCATCCGATACCGGGCGAGGGGATATTTCTTCCCCGCGCCCGCGACGGACGGCATGGTAGGAAGCGAGCGAGACCGATGCATGGCAATGCTACGACGATGCGCGCGGTCCGCTACCACGGACCCGGCGAGCGATTCCACCACGACGAGGTCCCCATCCCGGAGCCTGGCGCGGGGCAGGCGCTGGTGCGCGTCGGCGCGGCGGGGATGTGTCATACCGAACTCCACATGCAGCACGGCACCCTCAACATGGGGGTCGCGCCGCTCGTGCCGGGGCACGAGATCGCAGGCCAGATTGTGTCGCTTGGCACGGGCGGCTCCGGCTTCAATGTGGGAGATCGCGTCGCGGTCTACTACTACGTCGGGTGCGGTCGGTGCAGTTGGTGTCGGCAGGGCATGGAAAATCTCTGCCCGAACATCGTCAATCAGCTCGGCTTCACGGCGGACGGCGGCTATGCGGAATACGTCGTCGCCCCGATCCGCAACCTCGTCCACCTGCCGCCGACGCTTTCCGTGGAGGATGCCGCGTCGCTCGGATGCAGCGGTACGACGGCGCTGCACGCGGTTCGTTCGGTCGCCGAGGTGCGGCTCGGCGATACTGTCGTCGTCTACGGCGTCGGCTCCGTCGGCTACTCCCTCATCCAACTGAGCAAGATGGCGGGGGCGCGCGTCTTCGCAATCGGGCGCACCGAGGAGAAGCTGCGTCTGGCGAAGGAACTCGGCGCGGACGCGATCATCAACGCTGACCGGCACAACCCGTCCGTTGAGGTGATGCGCCTGACGGGCGACGAGGGCGCGGACGTGGTGTTCGAGTTAGTTGGCATCACCGAGACGATGGAGCACAGCGTCGCCATGCTCCGGCGGCGCGGGCGGCTCGTCTTCATCGGCTACTCGCAGGATCGTCTGCTGCTTAATCCCTTACAGTTCGTCGTCAAGGAACTCCAGGTGCGCGGCTCGGTGGGAAACACCTACACCGAACTCGCGGAGGTCGTCAGGCTTGCCGGGGAGGGGCGCCTGCGCGCGGTCATCGCCCGTGCTATCGGCCTCGACGATGTGCCGGATGCGCTCGCGGACCTCGAAGCGGGGCGCGTCAACGGGCGCATCGTGATCGTCCCCAGCCACGCGAGCGCACCGGTAGAGGAGTGGACGGAAGCCGAACGGTTGGACACGGACATCCTCGCTTTCATCAATGAGGGCCTGGAAGCGGAGCGGGACGATGCGCGCTTTAACGCCCTCGCCCTTCGCCTCTTCCGGTATCAGTACGCGCACAACGCGGCGTACCAGAAATTCTGCGCGAGTAAGGGTGGGACGCCGGCAACGGTCGCCGAATGGCGGGAGATTCCCGCTATCCCGATCAGCGCATTCAAGCTGGCCACGCTCGCCTGCGAGCCGGTCGAGGAGGCTGCGGCGGTCTTCATGAGCAGCGGCACCACGGGCGGCGCCGAGCATCGCAGCCGCCACTATCATCCGCACCTCGATATCTACGACGCCTCCGTCCGTAACTGCTTCGTGGGCACGGTCGTCCCCGATGTCGCACCGGGCGCGCTGCGCATGCTCTCGCTCTTCCCTTCGGCGGGGCAGATGCCGCACTCATCCCTCGCGCATTGGCTGGATTACGTTATCGCGCAGTTCGGCGCGCCGGGAAGCCGGAATGTGGTGGATGACAACGGCCTCGATGTGGGCGCAATGACCGAGATACTGCGGGAGGCCGCGGGCATGAACACCCCGCTCTGCCTGCTCGGAGCCTCCTTCTCATTCGTGCATTTCTTCGATGCCTGCGCGCGAGCAGAAAGGCGATTTCACCTTCCACCGGGGAGCCGCCTCATGGATACTGGGGGCTTCAAGGGGCAAAGTCGGGAGATCACGCGCCAGGAACTGTACGGCATGGCGCGGGAATTCCTAGGCATTCCGCGAGAATTTTCCGTTAACATGTACGGCATGACCGAGCACAGCACCCAGTTCATTGATAGCACGATCCGCGACCGAACGCGCGGCATCACGGGCCCGCGACACAAGATCGTGCCGCCGTGGGCGCGGACGCGAGTCGTGGATTCCGAGACACTCGAACCGCTGCCGGATGGCGAGGCTGGACTGCTCCTGCATTACGACCTCGGCAACCGCAACTCCGTGTTCGCCGTGCTCAGCGAGGATATGGGCTACGCGCTCGGCGGCGGGTTCGAGTTGCTTGGCCGTGTGAAGGGCGCGGAGGCGCGGGGCTGCTCGATCGCCGTGGACGAACTGCTCGAAGCGATCAAACAGCGACCCGAACGCCCCGGACAGATCGGTGGAGGTGCGGCATGACGATAATGCAAACCGCGACCGAGCCGTGGCTCCTGCCGGGGATCGCGTCGGATGCGATCGGTGCGTGGTACACACTGCCGGGCGTGGCGCTCGACGGCGCCCCGCTGCGCTTCCCACGGTTGGAGCCGCGCGATATGCACCGCATCATGGACCGGATGCTCGCGGCGCGGCGCACCTATCTCGCGGGCGCGACGACGCGCGATTTGATTGACCTCGTTCATGTCGCGCGCGATCGCTGGCTCGATTACGATGACCCCTTCCGCGCCGAGGCCGACCGCATCCTGCCCGCCGTGACGGCATATGCGCCCGTGATGGTGCGGCGCGGTCTCGACGATTACCTGAGCATCTTCAAGCGCGACAATCTCAAGGCGCTCGTCCGCGCCGAACTCGGCGACCTGGACATCCTCGACGGGTTCCGCGAGCGCCGCCTCGTTTCCGGCAAGAGCCGCGCGTACGGGCCGGAGATCACGACGCACGTTTTCTCGGGCAACGTGCCGGGATTGGCGGCCCAGAGTATCGTGATGGCGCTGCTCCTCAAGTCCGCAAGCTTCGGCAAACTGGCGTCCGGCGAACCCATCTTCGCGGCGCTTTTCGCGCGCTCCCTGATCGCGCTGGAGCCGCGCCTCGCTGATTGCTTCGCGGTGACATGGTGGCCGGGGGGCGAGGCAATTGATACCCAGGCGGCGGCCTTTGCCCGCTCCGGTGCGGTGATCGCCTACGGCAGCGAGGCGGCGGTGACGGCCGTTCAGCAACAGGTCCCCGCTTCCGCGCGCTTCCTCGGCTACGGGCACCGGCTCAGTTTCGGCCTGATCGGACGGGAAGCGCTGACCGACGCGCGGCAGGCCCGGCAATTGGCGGCCCGCGCCGCGTACGATGTCGCGAAGTTCGATCAGCAGGGATGCGTCTCGCCGCATCTCTTCTATGTCGAGGAGGGCGGCGCCGTCACGCCCCGCGACTGGGCCTACCTCCTCGCGGGCGAACTCGAACGCCTTGGCCACAACATGCCGCGCGGCACGCTCACCGCCGCCGAAAACGCGTCGGTCGCCGCCTTCCGGCGCGATGCGGAGTTTCGGTCCAGTCTCGACCCGGATGCGGTGGAACTCTTCACAACAGCACCGGAGAGCAATGGCGCAACCGTCGTCTTCGACGCCAATCCCGCCTTCGCGCCGACATGCCTGAACCGCACCGTCATCGTCAAGCCGATCACCGATGCGGCGGCGATTGTCGCCCTGCTCCAGCCAATGCGCGCCTTCCTGCAGACTGCGGCGCTTGCGCTCGCACCCGCGCGACGCGACGCGCTGGCCGACGCGCTGGGGGTGGCGGGCGTCACACGCATCTGCCCGGTCGGCAAGATGCCCGATCCCGATCCGGCGTGGCACCACGATGGGCGGTTCAATCTGCTCGATCTCGTCCGCTTCACCGACCTGGAGGAGGGATACCCGCTGTGAGCGCGTCCACCCTGGCGACGCCCGCGATTGCGCTCCAAAACGTCAGTGAGCAGTTCGGCGCGCAGCGCGCCCTCGCGGATATTGATCTGACCATCGGCCACGGCCAGTTTGTCAGCATTGTCGGCGAGAGTGGGTGCGGCAAGACGACGCTGCTCCGGCTCATCGCCGGGTTGCTCGCGCCGACGAGTGGCTCCGTTGCCATCGAAGGCACGGCGGTAAAGGGGCCGCAACGCGGCGTCTCGTTTGTCTTTCAGACACCCGTCCTCCTGCGCTGGCGGACGGCCCTCGAAAACGTCCTGTTGCCGACGCAGGTTGCCGACACGCGGTTGACGCCGCAGTTGCACCAGCGCGCGATCGCGCTGATGGAGCGGGCAGGCTTGGGCGAGGCGCTGGGGAAGTTGCCGCACGAGCTTTCCGGCGGGATGCAGAGCCGGGTCGCGCTCGCGCGGGCGCTGCTGCTCGAACCGGCGATCCTGCTGCTCGACGAGCCATTCGCGGCCCTCGACGCCATCACGCGCGAGCGGATGGGCCTCGCGCTCCTCGAACTCTGGCTGGGCAGCGGGATGACCGCGCTCTTCGTCACGCACGACATCGCCGAGGCGGTCTTCCTGTCGGATGTCGTGATCCTCATGGCCCCGCGCCCCGGTCGCATCGTTCGGTCGTTCCCGATCCCGCTCCCTCGCCCCCGGACGCTCGCGATGCGCTTCGAACCGGAGTTCATCGCGCTGTGTCGCGCTATCCGGAAGGCGATGGAGCGGCTCGAGCACGACGAAGGGGAGGCGGCTCGGTGATGCCGCTCGACCGTGAGAAGAAACTGCCGGTCGTCGTCGCCGCACCGCGAAAAAGCGCATCGCGCGCCACCGTGTACGGCGGACGGGTTCTCCACGGGGTCATCACATGGTCGGTTCTCTTCATCGCGCTGGCCATCTGGGAAGGGTGGGTGCGCATCGCCGGCACGTCGGCGCTGGTGCTCCCCGGCCCGTTGCGCGTACTCGATAGCCTCTGGGAGAACCTGCGCGATGGCTACTTCCTCGTGCATATCCAGGCGACGGTCGTCGAAATCGCGCTCGGATTCGTCGCCGGGTCTGTTCTCGGCATTGCACTCGGGGCGGCGCTCTTCCACTTCCCGCTGGTCGGGCGTGTGATGCGACCGTACATCGTGGCATCGCAGGCGCTGCCGAAACTCGCTCTCGCGCCGATCTTCGTCCTTTGGTTCGGTTTCGACCTCACGCCAAAGGTCTTCATCACCACCCTGATCGTCTTCTTTCCGCTCCTCGAGAACACCCTCGCGGGCCTCGCCTCGCCCACGCGCGACGAGCAGGAACTGTTCCGCGCACTGCGCGCGAGCCGTTGGCAGGCGTTCTGGTGTCTCCGCTTACCTTCCGCCTTGCCGTTCCTTTTCGCGGGCCTGAGGATCGGCGCGATCCTCAGCATCGTCGGCGCGACCGTCAGCGAGTACGTCGGGGCAAACCGCGGGCTGGGGGCGCTGATCATCGCGGCGCAGGGAACGCTCGACACGCCACTGATGTTCGCGGTCTTTGTGTTGCTGACGGTCATCGGGCTTGCGTTCTACGCGCTAGTCGCGCTGGCCGAATGGTTTGTCCTATCCCGACGCTATCCCGTTGATTCGCGATGATGGAAAGATCGAGGAGGAAAGCAAATGTCTGAAATCGTGACCGTGACTCGTACACACACTGCGACGATGAACCGCCGCGCCCTGCTTCAAAGAACCGCCGCGCTCAGTCTCACCGCCGGCACGGGAATCTTGCTGGCAGCATGTGGCGGCAGCGGGAACACACGCGCCGCCACCGCCGGAGCGCAAGCAACGAAAGCGCCCGTCGCAACGACGACGTCCGCGAGCGCGGTAGCGGGCATCGCGCCGACGGTCGCCACGTCCGGCGCGGCGATGACGAACGTACGGATGGCGTGCTGGAGCCAGCCGATCTCCGAGCAGGCGAACATCTACGGCGCGCAGGAGAATGGCTGGTTCAAGGCGCAGGGACTCGACTTCACCTTCGTGCCCGGCGCGGGCGGCGGTGACGCACTGAAGAACATCCTGGCGGGTAACTCGGAGTTCGCCTTCACCAATGTCGAACCTCTCCTCTTCGCCATCCAGGAAGGAGCGAAACTGCGCGCCGTCTACAACATCTATCCCCAGAACGTTTTCAACCTCCTCACGCTGAAAACGTCCGGGCTTGCGTCGGTTGCCGCGCTAAAGGGGAAGAAAGTCGGCGTCTACAGCCAGTCGAGCGGCACGCGCTACAACCTGCTCGTCATGCTCAAGAGCGCGGGGTTGAAGGAGAGCGATGTGGAGATCGTCGCGGCAGGGATCGCGAACTTCGGGCCACTCGCGGACGGCAAGGTGGACGCGACCGCCGCCACGGATACCGGCCTTTACGGCGCGCAGCAGGGGGGGTTGCGGGACCTCAACGTCCTGTGGGCGCGCGATGTCCTCAACACGCCGAGCGACATCTTCGTCGTCACGGAGGATCTGTATCAGAAGAAGAAGGACCTGATCGCCCGCTTCCTCACGGGGTACAAGCAGGGCACGCAGTGGATGCTCGACAGGCCCGACGCCGCGGCGGAGGTGGCGGTGAAATACGCGACGGACGGGAGGGAGATCGCGCGGAACCGGGCGATCATCGACATCCGCAACGCCTCGACCGTGTCGGACGCCACGAAGGCGAACGGCCTCGGTTTCTTCGACATGGACCTACTCAAGAAGGTGGACGCGACCTTCTTCGACCTCGGCATCACTAAGCAGCACTTCGCGATGGATACGATCTTTACGAACGAATTCCTTGCCGGTCTCTAGCAAGGCACGAACGGCCGGAACTTTCTCCGCATCAGATCTTCATGTCACTAGCTTTACAGCCTCACGTAGCACACTCACCACCGCATGTCATCGGGCTTGGAATCGTGCAGTTCAAGACCTGGCGGCATGCTTGCCTTGCGGATTGGTCAGTCGTGCGTTTGCCGTTGCGCTTCCTCGCCTGGTGCCGGGTTTGTCGCCCCTACCGCTGTGTCGGTCCTCCCGTGGGGGGTCGATTGGCGAAACGGACAAGATCGTCCACTTCGGCCGCGACGCAAAGAAACGCGAGAGACGGCACGTATTGCCTCATGGATAAATCTTACTCCTGCAGGGTCGTTGCCTCACCAATGTTTCTTACTCTGGCTAGCCGCCAGAGCGCGTCCTGTCCCGCC
>JAABUU010002456.1_pt1 | contig 26382 bp, 19 predicted proteins | sample 5559301 | NCBI WGS metagenome assembly JAABUU01 (sample SAMN10711884, study PRJNA513360) | rock metagenome | isolation source: Antarctica rocks | place: Antarctica: Victoria Land, Richard Nunatak white | reverse complement strand
GAATCTGCCACTCGGCATCGGTGAGGTCGGTAGGATAGAGACGGGGAGGCGAGGTCATATGAGACTCCTGGAGTGTGGTACTTCCAGTGTCTCACCTCGTCACCCCCTTTTCAGACAGTTTCTAGCCATGCAGCACCCCTGGCAGCTTCACGCCGCATGCGCTGCGTCTCAATGGTGCTGAGCTATTCATGTGACAGGCAAGCAATAGACACGCGGAGTCCCCGTACGGTAACCAGGCGGCAATAGGCCTGTAACAGCGCCGAAACAGCGGGTCGCTACAGTGTGAAGTGAGGTATTCAACACCGTAGCGATCAGGAGAGTTATAGCATGACGATGACACAGGGCATATGCGTTGCCGGCAGAATCCTACGCTTCCTGAGTCTCCTTGGGAACCTGATAGGAGCGGTTATGGCAGTTGCCGAATTTCTTGCGTAGCATTCAAGACGGCAGGATTGTAGCGTGTTGATCGATTTGCGCAGTCACAGCACATTGAGCGATCGAATTGACGCGAGTCGAGAGCACGCATGGTCCACACACCCTCAAATGCTGGTTGTGACCGGCGTCGGGTAGCGCTCTCTATCCCTTGACTCCCGAGCTAGAGATCCCTTCGATGAAGTACCGCTGGGCGAAGATATAGATGATGAGGATCGGAATGATCACGATCATCGAGCCGGCCATAACCTGCGGCCAGAAGGTAGTGAACTGGAAAGAGTAGTGTTGCAGGCCAACCGGCAACGTGAGCATCTTGTCCGAACTCGCGATAAAGCTCGGCATCAGGAAGGAATCCCAATTCCCCTGAAACTGCAGGATACCCAGGGTGGCCAGGGCTGGTTTCGAGAGGGGGAGCGCGATTCGCCAGTAGATGCCGAATCGCCCCAGGCCGTCGACCCGCGCCGCCTCTTCCAGCTCGACCGGGAGAGACATGAAGAACTGGCGCATCAGGAAGATGCCGAAGGCGGACACCAGGAATGGCACGGTTAATCCTTGATAGCTGTCGATCCAGGAGCCGCCCGGCATCTTGACCAGGATGATATAGAGCGGAAGGAGCGTCATGGCGGCAGGCACCATCATGGTGCCCAGCACCATGAAGAACAAAAAATTCCGACCCGGGAAACGCAGACGAGCGAAGGCGTACCCGGCCAGTGAGTCGAAGAAGAGGTTCCCGGCACAGACCACGGCGGCAACCACAATGCTATTAAGGAACCAGCGGGGAAAGCTGCCGGCAGTGAGCACGCCGTAAGGGCCATTCCAGGCGGCCAGCGTCCAGTGGAGCGGCAACCCGGTTGGCACCGGCCGAGCGCTCTCCGGCAGCGTCTTGAACGACGTCACGATGCTCCAGAGGAATGGAATGGCGGTCAAGATGGTATACCCGATCAGGACCGCATAGAAGACAACTTCCTTGGACACCTCCCACCCGGTTGCTCGTTTCTGGACACCGACCTGAAATGCCACTTATCGTCCCTCCTCTCCGCCAATTAACCGGCGCACCAGTAGCGTCGCCGCGAAAATGAATGCAAACAGCATGAACGAAGCGGCCGCCGCCACCCCGTAAAACGAGTTGGTGAACGCATTGATATAGATGTACAGCACGGCAGTAGTGGTCGAGTAATCTGGGCCACCAGTGCCCCCAGAGAGAATAAAGGCCTGGTCGAAGATCTGGAGCGTCCCGATCAGGCCGTTGGCCACCACGAAGAACATCGCTGGGCGAATAAGCGGAACGACGATGCTCACTATCGCCCTGACACCCGTGGCGCCGTCGATGGCCGCTGCCTCGAGTACCTCACGCGGGACCTCCTGGAGCGCGGCAAGGAACACCACCATCAGCGTGCCGGTGGTAGTCCAGATATTCAAGCCCATAATTGACTTCAACGCGTACTTCGGGTCGCCCAGGTAATTCGGTCCCTGCGGGTGCCCGGGAAGCTGGTTGATCAGGTAATTGATCAACCCGAAGTTATTGAACAGAAACAGGAAGATCAGCGAGATGGCCACCGATGAGGTAACCGAGGGGAAGTAGAACGTGGTCCGAAAGAACGCGCGCCCCCGAATGTTCTGATTGACCACCAACGCAAGCGAAAAGGCGATCACCGTCTGAAGGGGAACCACAATCACGCAGTATTGCACGGTATTCCAGATGGCCGTTATCCAGGTGCCATCGCTATGCCACAGGTAGTTGTAATTGGCCGATCCAACGAAGCGCGGTGTGTCGAGGATCGCCCAGTGATAAAAACTGACCCAGAAGTCGAAGATCATGGCGCCAAAGGAGAACGTCAGGAAAATGAGCATGGGAACGAAGACGAAGACATAACCCATGATCACTTCGTCGCGCTTGTAGCGTCTCTCCTTTCGCTGACGACCCCGTACTCGCGTCGGGGCTTGCGTGGCGGCGGGCAGAGAAGCCGGCTGAGTCGGGGGCGAGCTATAAGCCATACGTTCCTCCCTGAAGGCGGATGGTGGGCCGGGCTGGCGCCCGGCCCACCACGAACGACAGTGCGAGTGTTACGGCACGTTCGACAAAGCCGACGTGGCCTTCGCCTGCATGTCGCTGATCGCTTGCTGAGCGGTCATCTTGCCGGTCATCACGTCCCCGATGTCGTTACCCATGGGTGTGAGTGCTCGGTCCGAGAAGCCGGGCGGGAAGAACCAGTCCTTGGCGTACTTGGTCTGCTCGCTAAACACTTTGGTGATGGCGGGCGCCTTCACGTCCTTGCGTGCCGGCACGTAGCCGACGACATGGGACCATACCGTGGTGCCCTGCTTACCGGCCAGGTACTCGATCAGCTTGATGGCATTGGCCTTGTTGGCAGTCCGAGCGAACACACCGTAGGAACTGGTGAAGGCCAGGTTGCCCTGCTTCCCCTTCGGGCCTTTAGGCAGAAGGGCGATCCCCCAATGCACGTTCGGGTACGTCTGCTGCATGTACGAGGTCATCCAATTGCCTTCAATCGCCATGGCGGCGTTTTCGTGGCCAAAGGCCTCGCCGTTCCAGCCGGCACCTACTTGACTCGGTTGAGCAGCGCAGCCCGCTTTGACCAGACCGGCGTAAAAGTTCAGCGAGTCCACACCCGCTTTGCCACTGATGAAGGCTTTGGTCTGCTGCTTGTTCAGGAGACCTCCGCCGCCGGTGCTCCCGCCGCCATCGGCCAGCAGGAACGCTGCCCAGCGGGCGGGATCGGCCGACAGCGAGATGCCGTACACCTTGTTGGCCTTATTGGTAAGTTTGCAGGCGTCGGTCTTGAGCTGCGCCCAGGTTGTGGGCGGACTCTTGATGCCGGCGGCGGCGAACTTATCCTTGTTGTACCACAGCGCGAGCGTCGAGTAGTCCTTCACCAGACCGTAAATGTGGCCGTGGTACAGGTAGCCGGCCTGCAGATTCTTGTAGTACTGGTTGTAGCCGAAGCTCTTGACCTTCTTCAGGAAGTCCAGATTCAGCAATGCGCCGGACGAGGCAAAGTCCTGGAAGACATCGGAGTTGACATAGAACACGTCCGGTGCGGTACCAGCCGTGAATCTGGTCTTCAAGACGGTGGGGTAGTCACCGTTGATGACCTGGAAGTCGATGTGCAGGCCGTATTTGTTCTGGAAGCTGCTTATCAGCTTCTTCTGTCCGGCCTGCTCGGTCGGGTTACTCGAAAAGGTGGCAAAGCTCACCGAACCGGCAGCTCGCGCCGGAACTGCTCCGGACTGGAGCCCCGTCGCCAGCGAGATCGATCCGATCGTCGCTGCAGCGATGGCGATACTTGCGAAGGAACGCGATACCTTCATGCGGTTTCTCCTCCAACCCGCCCGTGGCGGGGACGTTCTCAGATAGTTAGCACACAAAAACGGCTCTTGATGGCTTGCTCGCTCCTTCACCTCCTTCTGTTATCGAAGCAGCTCGCGTACGTGGTCCAGTCCTGCAGTGAGCTTGGAACTCCGCGCTCTCACCTGGCTAATTCGGGCCTACTCCCGTCTCTAGCACGCCAATCAAGCGGACAATCGTACAGCGTCCAGACATGGTCCACCATTTCCTTAACGTGTGAGATGTCCACGCTGCAACGTGTCCTTTCGACCGAGATCGAACTGCTTCCAACACTCCTGCCTGCATTCACTTCCCTCCTATTACAGCCGCAGCCAAGGGAGCGATCATACTCGGCGCCACCGCAGTGGACTGCCGTCTGACCAGCGTTGGAACGATCAGACGTTGGGTGAAGGGCCCATCTGGCCCGGTTACACGGTCGAAGAGCAGAGCGGCCGCCTGTTCGCCTAGATGCCGGTTTGGTTGGCTGACCGCGGTCAACGGTGGGCTGGCCTGTTGTACCGCCAGGTTGTCGTCAAACACGGCGATGGATAACTCAGTGGGTATGCGCAGCCCGGCGATCCGTGCTGCCTGTACCACGGCTAGGGCCAGGAAATCGGCAGAGGCAAATACGGCGGTGGGAGGGGTGGCGAGGGCAAGGATCTCCTGAGCGGTAGCGAGCGCTGACCTGGGGCTTACACCCTCCCGTACCAAATCGACGTGGTAGGACAATCCCGCTTGGGCAAGCGCGGCCCGGTATCCTTCCAGGCGAAAATGAGCGAAGCTAAAGCATGGGTCAACGTCCAGATAGGCAATGCGCTGATGGCCGAGCGACAGGAGATGCTCCATCGCCTGAACTACCCCGGCGCCGCCATCCACATCAATGAAGGAGTAATTCTGCTCCCCGGTCGTGCGACCGAAGGCCACAAATGGAAGGTGATGCTCCTGTAGATAGACGATACGCGGATCCGTCCGGCGCACGTCGCAAACGAGTATCCCATCCACTCGCCGGCTGCGAACCAAACGCTGGAAACTCTGCTCCGGCTCCTTAGAACTGTCTACCGCGGAGAGCATGAGGTCAACGCCGCGCTGTTCGCAGGCGGCAGCGACACCGCCAATGAAATCCAGCCAGAAGGCATCCGAAGCATGATGGAAATACGAGGGAATAACCAGGCCGATGGCGCCGGAACAGTTGTTCTGCAGACTCCGCGCCACTGCATTCGGATGATAGTCGAGCGCTCGTGCTGCCGCCTGAATGCGCTTCCGCGTTTCCTCGGTGACATCGTGGTAATTGTTGAGGGCCCGTGAAACGGTGGTGACGGAGAGTCCAACCTCTCGGGCCACATCCTTCATGGTTGCCATCGCACCTTGACCTATTGTCGGTGGATAATCGAAACGTTTCGGTTCCTCCATCATAGGCAACCCGTTAGCCTATGTCAAAGTACGAGCCGTACTGATAGTGTGCAGTCCTGGCTTGATCTCACGTAGGCGCCTTGACTGACCTCATGCTCCGACCGCACGCCGCCAATTTGGGCTTGTAGAAACCGGGGGGCCGCGTGCCATGATGAAACCTGAGATGGCTCGCCGCCTATGGAGGTGGGTATGGCGCCTCAACCCGAAACGCTTCGAATTGTGAAAAATAAGGCTCTTGACGACCCGTTTGTTGCCGCCGGCGATCGCGCCTATCTGATCGGCGCCCAACACGGCGGCTTCCCGGACATCGGGTTCCATATTCCGAACGAGATGGGCGGCCTGTGGGCCCATCCGACCAAACTGCTCGATGGGTTCTGGCTGCGAATCGACGAGCAGTGGCTAGAGGCCGCTCACACGTTTCTCAGCGGCCCATTCTCCGAGGCACACGAGTATGCTCGAGCGGACGGCTTGCAAGTAACCCGGCGACAGTTCATACCAGATGGCGAACCGGCGCTCGTCGTGCGCTGGAGCTTCAAAGCACCGGTGGCTCGCCGGCTGGCGCTCCGCGTCCTGGCCCGCACTGATCTGCGAGCCGTGTGGTCCCTGGCAAGCGAGGAGAGGCGGGATCACCCTGATCAAGCGGTCTATGCGCCTGAACTCAATGCCTGGGTATGCCAGGACGAGCAGGATCCATGGAGCGTGGTCGTCGGTGTTCTCGGGGGCCGGCCGCTGAGTTGGGCCAGCGGTCATGATCGCTGGGGGCCGGAACGCACGGCTGGCCAGGGCATATCGGTCTCGCTCGACGTCTCAGTAGACCTCGCGGCGGAGGAAGAGATCGGGCTTGATGTGATCGTCGCCGGCTCTCACCTCTCCGCTCATGACGCGTGTGCCGTCTTCCGTCGTGTGTGTGACGGGTACGAGACCATGTGGAAACTCAAACGCGACCGCTATAGCACCTTACTGAACCGCAGCACGCTATCGATTCCCGATCACTCCATCGAACGATCTTGGGACTGGCTCAAGTGCAATTACGATTGGCTGGTCCGTGAGGTGCCAGGGGTGGGCCGTGGGCTGGGAGCCGGCTTCGCCGATTACCCCTGGTGGTTTGGCTGCGACGCTACCTACGCACTACTCGGCGCGCTGGTGCTTGGTCAGCAGCCGATCGCGGTCGACACCCTCGACCTGCTGCGCTCGGTCAGCGCGGCGGCGAACGGGAATACAGGGCGGGTGATCCATGAGTGCACCACCCAGGGCGAAATCATCCACCCCGGTTGCGTCCAGGAAACGCCACACTTTATCCAGGCTGTCTGGCAGACATTTCGGTGGACAGGTGACCTCTCGTTTTTAGAACGGAACTACAGCTTTTGCAAACAAGGGCTCCTGGAGTGGACACTCGGCGCCTGCTGTCCAGACGGCGACCTGCTTCCCTACGGCTTCGGCATCACTGAGCGTCCTGGTCTCGATCTGCAATGTGTCGACACTGCAACGCACACCGTGCAGGCGCTCTCAGTCATAGCTGAGATGGCCGGCGTCCTGGGAGAGCCGCGCGTAGCCGAACACTGTCGTATCCTGGCTCTGGACGCCGGTACCCGCCTCAACCAGGCGTTCTGGATGGAGGATGAAGGGCTCTACGGCGACATGCTCGCCACGCCGGCCGAGATGGCGCCCCGCCTGCGTGAATGGCTATCGTCCGCCGAAGGTATCTATTACCAGGGGGGTGACACGGATTCGACTGCGCCCTATCTCGAGGCTCTGTTGCGCCAGGCTGAGTCCGCGGCTGAACCGCGCCGCAAGCAGCCCTGGTTGTTGAAACATTGGAGCATCGTCGCGCCCCTAGAATCCCGTCTCGCACCGGTGGATCGGGCTCGGCGAGCACTTCACCGGCTGGAAAGCGAGGAGTTCACCGGACCTCATGGGATGTACCTGAACGGCCTGGACCGCACGACCAGTATGAGTATCAATACCGGCGCCCTCGCTATGGCCGAAGTCAGGTATGGGCGGGTCGAGCGCGGGCTGGAGTATATTCGCCTCCTGACCGCTACCCTGGACTCACACCTGCCCGGCGCCATTTCGGAGTTGTCGCCCGACCAGGGCTGTTTCGTGCAAGCCTGGTCAGGGTATGCCGTCGCGTGGCCCCTGGTTACGCAGGTATTTGGGGTGCACCCGAACGCCCACCGGCACGTCCTGGACTTGCGTCCACAATTCCCCCGCGCATGGCCGCACGCGCATCTCGATGACGTTCATATTGGGGATAACGCCTTCGACTTCCACTGGAACGGCGAGACGCTCCACGTGACAGCTCGCAAGCCAGGTTGGGCTATCACATCGTCGACCTTGCCGGTGGTGGCGCATGGTTTCTAGGCCGAGGTCGGCGGGGCGGAACTCATCGCCATGGTTCGCCGGCTGTGTACCGATCGAAGGAGCGCGAGCCTGATGGATCCCTGGACCCTGATCGCCTCTGAGCCCAGCCCTCACCTTCTCTACCTGGCCAACGGGTATTTGGGCGCCGCGCTGAACTGGGATGGTGGGATGCTCTACGAATCCAGCGCGTGCCCCTGTTACGCTCGCGGTGTCTACGACGCTGGGGGCGACGGCGGCATCGACCAACTTGCCCTGTTGCCCTGCTGGAGCCATCTCCGCTACGGTGCTCCCGCTACAGTGAGCGAGTATGAGCGGCGCCTCGATATGCGCTGTGGACTCGTCACTACCTGCTTGGTGCTGGAGGAAGAGCGGGGAACCGTCCACCTGGAGCAGAGAATCTTTGTATCGCGCGCGGATCCCCACCTGGCCGCGGTCCAATTGCGAATCCGTCCGGAGTTCGACGGCCCTATCTCTCTATTGGCTGGACTGAGGGTGCCGAGCGGATCCAGCTTCGAGGTACTGGAAGCCGGCGTGGGCAGTGGTACGCTGTCGCTTGTCGGGCGGATCCCGGCCTACAACATTCACATTGCGGAGACACTGTCCTTTCAGGGGGAAAACTGGGCGATGACTCCCGAAGCGACGGAGGAATCTGAGGCGTGCTGCACACTGACGGCCTCCGATGGTAGCGGTTGCGAGATGATCCTGACCCAGCTGGTGTCGCTCGTCACGTCGCTTGATGCCGGCCTGCCACTCACGCCGGCCCATCTGAAAGTGCCGGACTATGCGCGGGCCTGGGGCGAGCATGAGCGGGCCTGGGCCCGTCTATGGGAGACGGACATCGAAATCGGGGGAGATGCAGAGGCCCAGCAATTCGCGCGAGCTGCCCTTTTCTACCTCTGGAGCTCGGTTCGAGAAGACGACCGATGGAGCATCGCGCCCATGGGCCTATCCAGCAACGGCTATAACGGTCACATTTTTTGGGACGCCGAGTTGTGGATGTATCCGCCTCTGCTACTGACTCAGCCGGATATGGCTCGTGCTTGCGTGGCCTATCGCCAGGACACACTGCAGCCGGCGGTCGAGCGCGCCGGCATGAACGGCTACCGCGGCGCGCAGTTCCCCTGGGAAGCGGCCTCCACGGGACACGAGATGACACCGCACTGGGCGGACACGCGCGACTTCCAGCTACACATCACCGCCGATGTGGCTATCGGCCAATGGTGGTACTACATGAACACCCAGGACCTGATTTGGCTCCGCGAGCACGGCTTCCACGTTATCCGAGCATGCGCCGAGTTCTGGGTGAGTCGCGTTGAGCATGTCGCAGAGCGCAATCGCTACGAAATTTCGGATGTGGTGTGCGCCGACGAGTATGCTGCGCATGTTAACAACGACGCGTTTACCAATGCCGCGGTACGCTCTAGCCTACTCATTGCGGAGCGTGCCGCACAGCTCCTGGGTGAGCCGGCCGCACCCGAATGGCGCGAGATAGCGGACCATATATATATCCCTTACGACTATGAACGGGGTATTCACTTGGAATTCGACGGGTATGACGGCCAGCTAACCAAGCAAGCGGATGTCGAACTGCTGGCATTTCCACTCGAACACTCAACAAATCTCGATCAGGTAGCGCGTGACCTCGACTTTTATGGCGCCGTAATCGATCCAGACGGGCCCGCCATGTCCTTCAGTGTCTATGCCATTCTCTCGGCGCAATTGGGTCGGGCTAATCAAGCCTATGCATATTTGCGGCGCAGTTTTATTCCCAACAGTCGACCGCCTTTCTGGTCATTCAGCGAGACCCCGACCAACAATGAGTTCTTCTTCTGCACCGGCATAGGAGGAGCGCTCCAGACCTTGCTCTTTGGCTTCACCGGACTCCGGTTGCGGGAACGGTATTTTTCGCTCCGGCCCATATTGCCGGAACACTGGCCGGCACTTCGGCTACGCAACCTCTTCATCAGCGGTAAGCGGACCGATCTGGAGATCGAGCGCGATTCCTACCTCATTCGTCGCCACATCGAGATCGGTACCGTGGCAATCGTGGTTCGACCTCTTGGCAGTACGCTGTCACTTACCCTCATCGAAGGTCCCCCAGAACTTCAACTCACCGTCGCCGACCCGGAGGGCACGGTGCAAAAAGCGACCACTATCGAGTTACATCGAGGGCTCACACTGCCTGCGCCTCCGGCAGGTATACGCGCGCGCCTCTGCTTTCGGCAAGTAACCTTCTTAGACGTGCTACTGCAACCCGCGCATGTCTGAGCCGTGCCATTCAACCATGACTGCCATTGATTCGCGACGAACGCTGGGCTGAGCCTGGCACGTAGCTTGCTGCTATGGGCACGATACACAGGCGAGTCCGAGTGGGAAATCTTCTTTCAGCCGTGATAGTAAGGAGAGTACGACCATGTTCCGTCAGCTCATCGATCCTGTTGCGCACAACCTGTTTCTCTCGTTTCTGGTCGGCTTTATCCCCATCGTTGTGGTGCTGGTCCTCTTGGGAATCGTACGCTTACCCGCCTGGCAAGCGGCCCTGGCCGGACTGGTTGTCGGCCTGCTGGTCGCAGTGACGGTGTGGAGCATGCCGGTTGGTCTGGCGCTGCGCAGCATGAGTCTTGGCGCCGCGTTCGCCTTGCTTCCCGTTATGTGGATCGTCTGGAATGCAATGTGGTTGTACAACGTCGCGGTGCAAACCGGCAAATTTGAACTGTTCCGTCGCTGGATGGTCTATAACGTGCCGCCGGACCGGCGTATTCTGGTGCTTGTGGTGGGCTTTAGTTTCGGGGCGCTGATGGAGGGCATTGCCGGTTTTGGCACCCCGGTCGCTATCGGCAGTGCCCTGCTCATCGGCCTTGGGTTCGCGCCTCTCGAGGCTCTGACCCTGACGCTGATCTTCGATACTGCCCCGGTTGCCTTCGGCGCCCTGGGTGTCCCCATCACGACCCTGGGCCTGGTTACATCCTTGCCGACCGCGCATCTCTCGGCGATGGTCGGGCGCCAGCTCCCCCTCTTCGCGTTTATACTCCCCTTCTACGCACTCATCGTACTGAGCGGATTACGCGGTCTGCGCTCAGCCTGGCCGGCGGCGTTGGTGGCCGGCGGCTCTTTTGCCGTCACGCAATTCTTGGTGTCCAATTTCGTCGGTCCGGAATTGCCCGATGTGCTGGCGGCACTGGTCTCTCTCGTCAGCCTCATTGCCTTCGTCCAGTTCTGGCAGCCGCGCGATATCGATCAGTACCGGGCTGAGATACCCGGCCTTTCAGCAGCGGCCGTGGTTTCTGGCCCTTCGAGCCAAGCATCTAGCCAACCCTTCACACCCGAGCGGCCCACACCAATCGGGGAACGGAATATTCCGATTCCAGCGCCGGCGAATGGCCTGGCAGGTGGGGCGCCAACGCGCGTCGAGTCCATCCTGGGATTCCTCCCCTGGGTGATGGTGAGCGTGGTAGTCATTATCTGGACCTACGCCAAAATATCCAACCAGGGGCTACAGCACCTCACCTGGCCTGGCCTCGATAACGCCGTCTTCCGCACGATCTACCACAAACCCTACCCGGCGCCGTACGACTTCGCCCCACTGGGCACCGGCACGGCTATTCTGGTTGCTGTTCTGCTTACCGCCGCGGCCCTTCGTGCCACTCCGCGCCAGGTTGGTCGTGCCCTGGTGGACACCTGGATACAGCTGCGCTTCGCTATCCTGACCGTGGTGCTGATTCTGGCACTGGCATACCTCTATAACTACTCGGGCATGGTGTATACGCTTGGCCTGGCGCTTTCCAGAGTTGGTGGAACATTCCCATTCTTCGCCGCCTTCATCGGCTGGATCGCGTGCTTCCTGACCGGAAGTGACACGTCCAGCAACGCTCTCTTCGGTAACCTGCAGGTGGCTGCGGCGCGCCAGCTCAAGCTCAGCCCAGTTCTCATGGCAGCCACCAACTCCTCGGGCGCTGTGATGAGCAAGATGATTTCGCCGCAGAACGTCGTTACCGGCACCTCCACCACCGAACTCAAGGGGAAAGAGGGATTGGTGATTCGGCGCACGTTCATGCACAGCATCATTCTGGAGATACTGCTGGGAACGCTGGCTATGGTCCAGCAGTACCTCATTCCAGGGATCATTCCAAAGTGATGGAGGAGTACGTGGCGCGATGTTCTCTCTGCCTTTGCTCTCCCACCGGTTCGCGCAGGAGTGCTAGCGCGGTGTCGGCCACCCCCTCTGGATGGATGCCGGCGAGACAGTTGCGGGCATCAAGGAGGGCGCAACGCGCTGCCGGCAGGAGCTGCGCTGTCCAGCACCCGCGACACACATCGCCGTGCCGCACCGCGGTCTGCAGCAAGACGCCTCCGTCCTGGCGGTTGGGACCGAGAGAGAGGATCGGTGGGGCCGAACAGGCCAAGGAAACGCGTGCCGGTGGCCGCGGCCAGGTGCAGAACACCGCTGTCCGGGCCAATGACGAGATCGGCGCCGGCGAGACGCGCGGCAACTCTGGGCAGCTCGGTCTCTTCCAGGAGGATGGAGCCCGGCGCCTCCCGCACGATGTCACGGGCCATTCTGCGCCCCGGAGCTGCCAGCACAAAGGCCCGAATACCGCTGCGGCGAAGAGCGGCCACCACGCCGACCCAGAAGCCGGCCGACGGCTCCTTCAGGGTGCTGCCGGCGTTGGGATTGAGAATTACAGCCGGTGCGCAGTCGAGCGGCAAGGGGACGAGTCGGAGAGTGGGGACGCGCCGCTGAGCAGGAACCGTGATACTCCGCTCCTGCAGTCGATCGGCGAGCAAGTCAATGACGTGCCGCCGATCCCTGCTCCAGCTTCCCGCCGTCCAGCGGCGGTGCAGGTCCAGCTGCGAGAAGTATTCAAGGAGGTTGATCACCTCGAAGCCTTCGAACTCCAGCAGACGGGTGAGGCCCAGGGCTGCCGCGCGGGTCACGCTAGGATGCGCCAGCCTCACCGTCTCGCGGGCGCTCAGGCGCCGGAGCAGTACTGCCGCCCGGTTATCCGGTTCCATGCGTCGCCAGAATCGCGAGAGCCACGGCTGCGGCGCCGGCAACGTACCGGGCGGCAGGAGCCAGGCCAGATGGTCCGGAAGGAGCACGAAGACCTGGTCACGAGCCATATGTTCGACGATTGCCTCCAGCAAAGGCCGGGCAGTGACGGCATCTCCGATGCCCGTTCCGTGTGGAACCACCAGCAATTGACCTCGCAACGAAGCTTTCCCCTCTCTTCCATCGGCAGGTTGCGCGGTGGACATCATAGTTCTATGGTGGAGAAATGACGGAATACAACCTCACGCGTGTGCATCCCGCTGCGCACGATACCGGCGGATCAAGGTGTTGGTCGAGCTATCGTGGTGTAGTTCGGGCTCCCCGGCGCTTTCCAGCTCGGGAATGATCCGCTGGGCCAGCACCTTCCCCAACTCAACCCCCCACTGATCGAAAGAGTCGATGTTCCAGATCACGCCCTGGGTGAACACACTGTGCTCATACAGCGCTACCAAAACACCCAGGATGTGCGGGGTGAGACGTTCGGCCAGAATGGTGTTGGTGGGCCGGTTGCCCTCGAAGACGCGATGCGGCACCAGCCAGTCGGCAGTGCCCTCCGCCTCCACCTGCTCCGCCGTCTTGCCGAAGGCCAGGGCCTCGGTCTGAGCGAACAGGTTGGCCATCAGGTAGTCATGGTGATCGCCCAGCGGATTGAGCGTCTGCAGGAAACCCAGAAAATCGCAGGGAATGAGCTTCGTCCCCTGGTGGATCATCTGATAAAAGGAATGCTGACCATTGGTGCCCGGCTCTCCCCAGAAGATCGGGCCAGTCTGGTACTCGACGGTCTGGCCCTCCAGCGTCACATGCTTGCCGTTGCTCTCCATGGTGAGCTGCTGCAGATATGCAGGGTAGCGCTTCAGATACTGCTCATAGGGCATGACGCCCACCGTTTGGGCGCCGAAGAAGTTGTTGTACCACACCACCAGCAGCCCCATCAGCACCGGCAGGTTGCGCTCGAACGGGGTGGTTCGGAAGTGCTCGTCCATGGCGTGGAAGCCGGCCAGCAGCTCGCCAAAGCCGTCTGGCCCGATGGCCAGCATGGTCGAGAGGCCGATCGCCGAATCCACGGAGTAGCGTCCGCCGACCCAATCCCAGAACTCGAACATGTTTGCCGTGTCGATGCCGAACTTCGACACCTCCGCGGCGTTGGTCGAGACCGCCACAAAATGCTTCGCCACCGCCTGCTCGTCGCCCAGGGAGCGCAGCGACCAGTCCCGGGCCGTCCGCGCGTTGGTCATGGTCTCCAGGGTGGTGAAGGTCTTGGACGACACGATGAACATCGTCTCCGCCGGGTCAAGGTCCCGGGTGGCCTCCGCGAAATCGGTGCCGTCAACATTGGAAACAAAGCGAAAGGTCATGGCGCGGTCGCTATAGTGCTTGAGCGCCTCATAGGCCATCACCGGCCCCAGATCGGACCCACCGATACCGATATTGACCACGTTGCGGATACGCTTGCCGGTGTATCCCTGCCACTCACCGCTGCGCACGCGGTTGCAGAAGGCGGCCATGGTATCGAGCACGGCATGGACCTCTGGGACTACGTTCCGCCCGTCCACCACGACGCTCGCATCCCGCGGCGCCCGCAGTGCCGTATGCAGCACCGCCCGATTCTCGGTGAGGTTGATCTTCTCGCCGCCGAACATGGCCTCGATCCGGTTGCGCAAGCCGCATTCCTCGGCCAGATCGCGCAGTAGCCGGAGCGTTTCGTCGGTCACCCGATTCTTAGAATAATCGAGATAGAGGCCGGCTGCCTCGGCGGTCAGCCGCTCACCTCGCCCAGGATCCTCCGCGAACATATCGCGCAGATGGCGGTTCCGAACATCCTGATAGTGGGCTTGAAGCGCCTTCCAGGCGGGGCGCTGAGTCAGTATCTGGGGCGACGATGTGGTAGCGGACACAGTGGCTCTCTCCTTCTTTGCTCCAGGGGCGCCGGTATTATCCCATTCTGCCAGGAGCGCTGGACCGAGCGGCTTCTTGATGCTCCCACTCCGCCTTCACCAGCGCATACTCGACCTCGTCTCCCTCCCAGAGGTCCTGGGCGGTGCTGTGAAATGTTCCTTCGGCCACCAGGTCCGCGGGCGTGAAGCGGTAGGTCCGCACCAGCCTCATTCCCACCTTCTCCATCACCCGTCGGGAGGCGAGGTTATCCTGGTAGGTCGTGGCATGCACGCGCTGCACGCCCAACTCGGTGAAGCCCTTGCGGATCAGGGCATGCGCCCCTTCGGTGGCGTATCCCTGGCCCCAGGCTGATCTGTGCAGCCTATAGCCAAGCTCGACGTCATCGGGGCTGTCGTCTTCCGATGGCGCCAGGCTGAACCATCCCAGGAATGTCCCGGCGACTTTCTCGATAGCTGCCCAATAGCCATATCCCGCGAAACGCTCATAGTAGCGGAGGAACCTGGGCAGGATCTCGTTCTCGATCACGGTACGAGGAGTGGCCGTGCCGCCGGTGAGGAAGCGCATGACCTCGGGATCGGAGTCGAGGTCGAACAGACTGTCTACATCGGCCTCGGTAAATCGGCATAGCACCATGCGGTTAGTTTCCAGGAAGAGTTGCATCGTTCCATCCTTCTCAGAACCAGTAGATCGAATTCTCAACTCCCTCTAATATCCCTTTCTTATACTGACACCATCGGACAAGAAAGGGTGGCCCGACGCGACCCACAGCCACGAGGTAGCCGAAACTCCCCCCGTCACCACACCCCTATCGAGAGGAATGTGCATGTCCAGCAAGTCCCTCAGTTCAGTACAGAAACCGACCCTGGTGCGCCCGGCGGTCATCGTCGCCCCGTGGTACCGCGTGGCCCTTGGTGCGATCCTGCTGCTCTCCGCTGCTCTGAACGTCTTTCAGCTCGACCGGGTCGGACTCGGCAATACCTATTTACGCGACAGCCGTGAAGAGCATGACGCAGAGCTGGCGCAACTTTTTCTTCGTCGCCTTCGACCCCGGCGCCTTCGTTACCATCGACAAACCACCGATCGCCTTCTGGATCCAGGCAGCCAGCGTCAAGCTCTTCGGCTTTAGCGGCCTCAGCCTGCTCCTGCCCGAGGCTATCGCCGGAGTCCTTTCCGTGTGGCTCCTCTACTCGCTCGTGTCGCGAAGCTTCGGCCGTCCCGCTGGACTCCTTGCCGCCCTTGCTCTGGCGATCACGCCGGTGGCCGTGCTGGTGGATCGCACGAACCTGGTGGAAAGCATCCTGGTCCTTACTCTGCTTCTCGCAGCCGGGGCTGTGATCCGAGCAACGGAGACCGGATCGCTCCGCTGGTTACTGCTTGGCTTCGCGCTGGCCGGTGTGGGCTTCAACGTGAAGATGCTGGAGGCCTATCTCGCCGTGCCCGCGCTCTTTCTGATGTACTTTCTGGGCGTATCGATTCGCTGGCGTACCCGTATCGTGCATCTAATTCTGGCCGGCGCAATGTTGCTGATCGTCTCTCTGATCTGGGTCACGGCGGTAGACGTAACCCCGGCGAACCAACGCCCGTACGTCGCCTCCAGCGGGAAAAACTCGGAGTTGAATCTGGCGCTTGGCTATAACGGGCTTGGCCGCCTCACCGGCAATACCTTCTCTTTTCTGGGCGGTGGAGCGACTGTTTCCAGCACGCTCTCCGATCTCAGCCCTACCAATCTCGGCTTCTCGCGCGGTGAGACCGGTGGACCCGGAGTACAGCGGCTGGTGAATGCGGAGCTGGGTGGCCAGACCAGCTGGCTCCTGATGCTGGCCGTCATCGGCTTTCTGGTCGCTTCATGGCGGCGTCTACCACGCTTCCCGCTGGACCGGCGCCAGGGATCGCTCGTCCTGTGGGGCGCCTGGCTGCTCACGGGCGGCGCCTTTTTCAGTATTGCCGGCACCTTCCACGCCTACTATCTGGCAACCATCACCGCACCGGTTGCTGCCCTCGCCGGGATCGGTATCGTCGCGCTCTGGGAGGATTACCGGCGTCCTGGCTGGCGCGGCTGGGCGCTTCCACTGGCTCTGGTGCTTACGGCGCTGGTCCAGGCGCATATCCTGAGCTACTTCCCGGCCTGGAACGGATGGATGACGCCGCTGGTGGTGGGCGTCTCGATCGTGGCGTCGATTGTCTTGATTGGGCTGCGTGTAGTCCGCCGCGCCACCCAGCCCCTTGCCATGGCGGCAGTCGCGGCCGGGGGCCTGTCGCTCCTGGTTGCTCCGGCCATCTGGAGTGAATACACAGTAGCCCATGCATCCGCGAATCTCGGAGGCAGCGCCGGCCCCGGAGGGAATGGCGCCTTCGGTGGATTTGGAGGCCGTGTTCACCGCTGGGAGGTCGCGGCGGGTTCGCTGCGCGAGGCGTTGGGGCCAGTTTCTGGCATGGCGGTTCCGTCAGAGACGGGACAGCTGCTGACCCAAGCCTGGTACGTTTTCTCGAGTCGCATCAGGGCCATGCCCAGTTCCTGGTTGCCACGCTCACTGCCGGAGAAGCAGAACCGTTTATCCTTGCCACCGGCAAGTCGGTCATGGACCTCGGCGGTTTTATGGGCGGGGACCACATTCTTGATGTGAAGGAACTGGCATCACTCGTCTCGAAGGGGACCGTGCGGTACTTCCTGATCTCGGGACGAGGTGGACGTTTCGGCCCTTCCAGGGACCTACCGAGGCGATGCGGGGATTCCCCGAGAGGCAAGGGCGGATTCCGTCGCGGGTTTGGGGGCACGCGTGACACCAACAGTGCCCTGACCACGTGGATCACCATGCATTGCCGCGCTGTCTCCTCCAGCGCCTATGGCTCGCTCACACCCCAAGGAATTGGGACCGGAAATGCGATACAGCCCCTCTACGATTGCGGCAATGCCGCGTCGGGGGTTCCGAGCGCGTAAGATGCCTCCCCTCCCCCAAAACCCCTCCCCCTCCAGGGGGGAGGGGAGTTACTACAGGACACAACTTCGCTGACGAACTCCCCCTCTCCATAGAAACGGGAGCTACTATGGGAGACAACTCCTCGAAGGAACTCCCCCTCCCCCCCGCGAGGGGGAGGGCGTCGGGGGGAGGGGGGGCAGATGAACGGACGCATGGCAGGCAAGGTGGTGGTGATCACGGGAGCGGCGCGCGGCATCGGCCGGGGCTGCGCGGAACTCCTGGCCACCGAGGGCGCCTGCGTGGTGATCGGCGATCTCGACCCGGAGGCGGGTGAAACGGCTGCCGCCGCAATTCGGGCCGCGAAGGGCGACGCGCTCTTCCAGCCGGCCGACGTGACCAGGGAGGAGCAGTGCTCCTCCCTGATGACCAGTGCTGTGGGCGAGTATGGACGTCTCGACGCGCTGGTGAACAATGCCGGCTGGTTTCCGCGCGGCACCCTGGAGGAGACCAGCGCCGAACTCTGGGATCAGGTGCTGGACGTGAATTTGCGCGGCGCTTTTTTCTGCTGCAAGCACGCCGTGCCCCATCTACGCGCAGCCGGCGGGGGCAGCATCGTCAATGTTGGCTCGACCAACGGCATCCAGGCCATGCCCAACCTGGTGGCCTATGGCGCTGCCAAGGGTGGGCTCCTGGCAATGACCCGCACTCTGGCCGGCGCCTATGCGCGCGACCGAATTCGGGTGAACTATCTTATTCCCGGTTGGATCCTGACCGACAGTGAGATTGCCCTGCAGCACGGGCGTGGACTCAGCGACGACGATCTGCGGCAAGCCGGCGCCGCTCTGCCTCTGGGCCGGCCCCAGACCGTGCAGGACATGGCCTTCGCGGTGCTGTACCTGGCTTCCGACGAGTCCTCCCAGGTGACCGGCGCCGTGCTCAACGTCGATGCCGGAGCGAGTATGCTGCCCGTCTACCGCGAGGGTGGCTACGTTGGGTAAGCCAGAGTGGCAGCCGCGCTGGCCGATGGATAGAGGGTGAAGGGAACCGAGCATTGAAGATTGTCGACGTGCGCACGGCCGTGGTCGAGGCCAACTACGACTGGACCTATATTCGGGTCTACAGCGACGACGGCCTGACGGGGCTGGGTGAGAGCTTTTGCGCGCCGGGCCTGACCAGCATCATTCAGGATCTCAGGGTGCTGCTGATCGGCGAGGACCCGCGCAATATCGACCGTCTGTGGTCCAAGATGCGATGGGCGGCCTCCGGCGCGGGCTCAATGGGCGGCATCATCTACAACGCGATCTCGGGGATTGAGGCGGCGCTGTGGGATCTCACCGGCAAGGCGTATGGAGTGCCGGTCTATCAACTCCTGGGCGGAAAGTTTCGCGACCGGGTGCGGGTCTACGCAGACTGCCATGCCGGCGCGGCGCTGGAGGCGTTGACGCCGCTCATGGTGGCCCGTCGACCAGCCTGGTTGACGACAGAGGGGCAGGAGGCAGTCGCCGCCACGGCGGAGAGCCACCACCCGGTACACGGACGGGCCTATGGCAGGCCCAACGCTGCCGCGGTATTCACCCCCGAGATGTACGCGACCCGAGCCCGCGACGTTGCCGGCCGGGGGTTTACCGCGCTGAAGTTCGATCTGGACGTGCCGAATCCCTATACGCGCGATACCCAGTCGGGTACCCTCTCACACGCCGAGGTGAAGTTTATGGCATCGCTGGTCGAAGCGGTTCGCACCGCCGTGGGAGACACGGTGGACATCGCCTTCGACTGCCACTGGCGCTACAACGTCTCCGATGCCCAGCGCCTGGCCTACGAACTAGAGCCATATGGGCTGCTGTGGCTAGAAGACCCGGTGCCACCGGAGAACGTGGCGGCCATGCGCCGCGTCACCCGGAGCACCAGGACGCCCATCGCCAGTGGCGAGAACTATTACCTGCGGTACGGTTTCCGCGAGGCGATGGAGACCGGCGCGCTCGATATCGCGGCGCCCGATCTCCAGAAAACCGGCGGTTTGCTGGAAGGACGCAAGATCGCCGACCTGGCCGATACCCACTACCTGGCGGTGGCGCCGCACTGCATCGCCAGCCCGGTGGGAACCATCGCCAGCGCCCACGTAGCCGCGGCCGTCTCGAACTTCCTGGCGCTGGAGTGGCACGGCATGAGCGTGCCATTCTGGGAGGACATGGTCACCGGACTGGATGGACCGGTGATCCGGGACGGCTACATCACGGTGCCGGAGGGTGCCGGGATCGGGGTCGACCTGAATGAGGACGTGGCCCGCCGCTATGCCAAAGCAGGCGAGCCGTTTTTCGGGGAAAGGGGGGAACGATGACGGAGCAGGAAGAGCGCGCAGGGCGACTCGCAGATAAGGTCGCGTTTATCACCGGAGCAGGCTCCGGCATCGGTCAGGCCACCGCCCTGCTCTTTGCCCAGGAAGGGGCACGCGTCTGCGCTGTTGACCTGGACCCGGCCGGCGCTCAGGCTACCGCCGGCTCCATCACCGGCTCGGGCGGACAAGCACTCTCGACGGTGGCGGATGTCAGCGCGTCGGACCACGTACGGCGAGCCGTGGATTCCTGCCTCCAGCACTTCGGGCGGATCGATATCCTGGTCAATTGCGCCGGCATCGGCTCCACCCAGACGGTGGTGGATACACCGGAGGACCTGTGGGATCGCGTCTTTGCCGTCAACGTCCGGGGCACCTTTCTCTGCTGCAAGGCCATCGCGTCGCACATGATCGAGGCGGGGGGTGGCACGATCATCAACATCGCCTCAGTGGCCGGCATGGTGGGCCTCAAGAACCGCGCCGCCTATTGCGCCTCCAAAGGCGCGGTGATCAGCCTGACCCAGGCCATCGCGGTCGATCACGTCGGCCAGCATATCCGCTGCAACTGCATCTGCCCCGGCACCGTGGACTCGCCCTGGGTTGGCCGGCTGCTGGCCGCAGCGCCCGATCCGGTAGCGGAGCGCGCCGCCCTGGTCGCGCGCCAGCCGATGGGCCGCCTCGGTACCCCGCAAGAGATCGCCAGAGCAGCGCTCTATCTCGCCTCGGATGATGCCGCGTTCATCACCGGCAGCTCGCTGGTGATCGATGGTGGTCTGACCGCGCAGTAGCAGGATAGTACCGCCATACGGATCCCGCCTCCGGCAGTGTATACGGCCACGGCCCTCTTCTCTCCCGCAGGCTCATGGCCGGACAGGTTCCACCGGACCGTCTCCTCCCCAATGCGTAGCGACGCTCCTTCAGTTCGTCACGGGAGAATGATGCCGCGCAGCGCCTCGGCGCTCAAGAAAAAATGCGTAGCAAAGATCTTCAGATCGTCAAGGGAGGCGCCGCGCGAGAGCGCCCCATTCGAGGATCTACGTCCGGCGCCGGGGCGTACCACGATAGTACCGTGTCGCAGCATCCCTCGGGCACACGACGGCGACCCGGTGGCATGGTATTCCCCTCCGCACATGCATGCGTGCACACACTCGTGCCTGGTCTATGAAGGATAGTTGGAATATTAAGGTTTATATCAATTTTCTTTCGTCGAGTGTTACTATATAGCAAGTCTTCACACCAACCATTGGTTGACCCACAGGCGAAGCTTTCAATGTGAAGAGACATTGCGCCAGGTAGGAGACGAACATTGAAGCTCCACATCACCTCCGGAAGGTCTCGGCGAGGGGTGGAACCATGTCGAACCGGCTAGCCCGTGGCGTACGGCTGAGATTCGCCTCGCTGCGCACCCTTCCCCCCGCGCTTTCCGGTATTCTCGCGGTACTTCGTCTCCTCCCTCGGGTGAGCGTACCCATGACGATCGGTCTGGCGGTCGGAGTCGCTGTGTCCACCCTGCTTCCCCTCGGCTTCACCGTCGAGAGCGGATTCCTGGTCGGCTCGATCCCGCCGGCGGTGCGTACCGGCCTGGACTCCTCGGCCGGCCGGCACACGCTGGTCCTCCTGGCCGGCGCCGCGCTGCTCATCGTCGGCGAGCGGCTGATGGCGCCGCTGCTGACCGCGCTGGCCGCCAACCTGGGACGGCTCGTTGATCGACACCTGCAGGAGCGGGTGATGGCCGCGGTGGGCCACCCGCGCGGCATTGGGCATCTGGAAGACCCCGCCACACTCGACCTGATTGAGGGCGCCCAGGGCCTGGGAACGCAGGGCATCCGGCCGGGCGATGGGGTGGCCGCGCTGGCCAGCCTCCTGCCCAGCTGGCTCCAGGTGGTTGGTTCGGCGCTGATCCTGGCCACCTTCCGCTGGTGGCTGGGCCTGGCCTGGCTGATCGCCTGGCCGGTGCTCCTGTACTATCTGCAAAGCGAATACATCCGGGTAGGGCAGGCAGGCGCCGGGCAGGCAGGCGCCCTGCGCCGGGCAGACTACTACCGCGACCTGGCGCTGACCGCCGGTCCGGCTAAGGAGGTTCGGCTCTGGACACTGCCGAATTGGATTGTGGACCGCTATCAAGCGGCGTGGCGGGGAGCCATGGAGCCGGCCTGGCAGGCACGGCAGCCGACCCGGACCGTCATCTGGTCGGCCACCGCCATCGTGGCCGTCGCGGATCTCGCTGCCTATGCCCTGCTCGCCTCGGCCGCGGTCCACGGCGAGATCGGTCTGGCCGCGCTGGCCATCTACTCCCGTGCGGTCATCAACGCCAGCTCCTTCCGTGCCTTCGACACGGTGAATATGCACCTGGTCTACGCGGCGGTCGCGGTGCCCAGCCTGCTGGCCCTGGAAACGCGTCTCACCGTCCACGACGCCCCAGGGGGTGTTATCCTGCCGCCCCATAGCCCGTCCACCGGTATCTGCTTCCAGGGGGTCACCTTCCAGTACAGCGGCCAGAGCGCCAGAGCGCTCGACAGACTCGATCTCTCCATCCCGGCCGGGGAGTCGCTGGCCATCGTGGGCGCCAACGGGGCCGGCAAGACGACCATCGTCAAGCTCCTCTGTCGCCTGTACGACCCCACCGAAGGGGCGTTGTTGGTGGATGGGGTCGATCTGTCGCAGGTCGATCCCGGCGCCTGGCGTTCCCAGGTGGCCGCCATCTTCCAGGACTTCGGTCGCTATCACCTTTCGGCTCGGGACAACGTCGCTCTGGGCGCCCCCGCGCAGGCCCGTGACCTCGACCGCCTGCGCCAGGCGGCACGCAAGGCCGGCGCGCTGGAACTCATCGAGTCGCTGCCGTGCGGCTGGGACACGGTGCTCTCTCGGCAGTATGCGGACGGCGTGGATCTCTCCGGCGGCGAGTGGCAGCGCATCGCACTGGCCCGCTCGCTCTTCGCGGTGGAAGGCGGCGCTCGCGTCCTGATCCTCGACGAGCCGACCGCCAACCTCGATGTGCGCGCCGAAGCCGAGATCTACGACCGGTTCGTGGAACTCACCGCCGGGCTGACCACCATCCTGATCTCGCACCGCTTCTCGACGGTACGCCGCGCTCACCGGATCGTGGTCCTGGAGAACGGACGGATCGCGGAACAGGGAACGCATGCCGAGTTGATGGAGCTGGGCGGGACCTATGCCCACATGTTCCGCCTCCAGGCCGAGCGGTTCGCCGATAGCGCAGTCACGGTGCAGGAAGGGAGCCGTTACCATGCGTGATCGGTTGCGGGGCTTCCGAGTGCTGATGGCCTTCAGCTTCCGCGCCGCGCCGCGCGAGACGACCATCTTTTTGCTGTCCGGCGCGCTCATGTCCCTCACGGCGCCTTTAGCCGCGCTGGGCGCCAAGTTGCTGGTCGATGCCGCACTGAAAGGCAACCTCGGCCGAGGCCTGGTGGCCGGCGTGGTGCTGTCCCTCACCGCCGGTTTCGGCTTGATCGTCACCCTGTACTACATCGACATGCTGTTCTCGGTGGTTGAGAAGGCCGGGGCTGCGGTCGATCGGCGATTGATCGAACTGATGGCCGGCGTACCGGGTCTGGCCCACCACGAGCGTCCCGACTACCTGGACCAGCTCGACCTCTTGCGAGAGCAACGCGGCTCGCTGGCCTGGATGACCAACTCGACCGCCGGCATCGTACGGGTGACGGTGCAGTTGGTGGTGACCGGCGTGCTGCTGGCCCGCTTGCATCCGGCCCTGCTGCTGCTGCCGCTGGTCGGGCTGGTCTCCTTTCTGACCGGGCGCAAGGCACAAGACCTGCAGCAGCGAGCCCTGGAATCCAGCGCCGAGCGGGAACGCCTTCGCCACCACCTGTTCGATAGCTCCACTGCCGCGGCACTGGGCAAGGAGCTGCGGGTCTTTGGTCTGGCCGGCGAGATGATCGCTCGCCACCATCGCGTGGCCGGCGCCACCATCCAGGCCCGAAACCGGGCCGAGTGGCAGGCGGCGGGCTTGCAAAGCATCGATGCTTTGGTCTCCGGGTTGGCCTACACGGCGGCCATTGGCCTGGTGCTGGTACGTGCGGTCCAGGGCCAGGCAACCCCGGGAGATGTGGTGCTGGCCGTGGGCCTGGTGGCCGGCATGAACGCCATGGTTTTCACCGCCGTGGCGTATGGCACCGCCTTTCTGAAGGTGCTGCGGGTGGCTCGGCGCTTTCTCTGGCTGGAGGACTACGCCGTGGCAGCGCAGGACGCCCCCACGCAACCCGCCTCGGTCCCCCATCGCCTAACCACCGGCATCGATCTGCGGAATCTGTCCTTTCACTATCCCGGCACGCAAGCCGGCGTGTTGAAAGACATCTCACTGCGGCTGCCGGCGGGAGCAGTCGTGGCGCTGGTGGGGGAGAACGGCGCCGGCAAGACCACCCTGGTCAAGCTGCTGTGCCGGTTCTACGAGCCGGACGCCGGCCAGATCCTCGTGGATGGGGGAAACCTGCGCCGGTTCGATCTCGCCGTCTGGCGCAGCCGAATATCGGCCGTCTTCCAGGACTTCGCCCGCTTCGAACTGCCGGCACGTGAGGCGGTGGGTGTGGGCGATCTGCCACGCATCGAGGATTGCCGCGCGGTGGCCACCGGCCTGTCGCGCGCCGGAGCCGAGTCCCTGCCATCCCAGCTGCCCGCCGGCCTCGAGACCCAATTGGGCAAGGACTGGGAGGGCGGCGTGGAGCTATCCGGCGGGCAGTGGCAAAAGCTGGCCCTGGGACGCGGCATGATGCGCGATGGGCCGCTGCTGCTGGTCCTGGATGAGCCGGCCGCCAGCCTGGATGCCCAAACCGAACACGAGCTGTTCGAGCGCTACGCGGCGGCGGCCCGCCAAAGCGGGGACCGCACCGGCACCGTGACGGTCCTCGTCACCCACCGCTTCTCCACAGTGCGCATGGCAGACCTGATCGTCGTCCTGGAGCAGGGGGAGATCCGCGAGGTAGGCAGCCACCAGGAGCTCATGGCAGCGCGCGGCGCCTACGCCGAGCTGTACGAGCTACAGGCCCGCGGCTATCGCTGACGGCGTGGGCGGTGGGCAACGAGAAATGTTGACTATCGACCACTATACTCAGTATAAGAACTGGTGCGGCGCGATACTTGGAGTGTGGCAGATGAGATGGTCCAACATGTTTGGCATAGACAGCCTCAGCAGGCGGCGAACGTCTGTCCTACGCCTCATGTTTTTGATGGCTGTAGGTGTGGCGATATTGTCAACTTCGGGGAGACTAATGGCCTCGAACCAAGTTGCTAGCAGCAGTTCGTTTTTGCCGTCTAGCGGGTCTGCTTGCAATGTTGAGGGACGCCTTGTCTTTCAAGACCCTACGCGCAGAATCGCGTCGCTGGACACATACAGAGCAGAGGGTGGGACTATTAATGCCGCTGGGTTGGCGTCGACACGGGACTTGCCTAACATCAGTTATGCCGCTGTCTATGGGACGGGGTGGCATGTTAGTGATTGTAGGGGCGCTGGGAGGGCGATTGAGCAGCAGATCGGCTTTAATAACCATGATGGGTCGAACCTTTACGCTATGAGTTGGCAGCCTGGTAACTTTTTGCCCCCGCCCGGCCCTTATGGGCGTATCCGTGGGGTTACGCGCACTGTAAAGCCTGAAAGGCTGCATACCGAAGGTGAGCTATGGCGTCACGTATCTCGGTCACTGATGAGTTCCGTGACGCTTACGATGTACCGCGAGGGAATGGACGGCTGAGACCGCGACTGCCGGGGGCTACACGCGGTAAATGGGGCGATTCCACCATCGGCTCCTGACTCTTGCGTTCGCCCTGTCCCTACCGGGTTGGCCCGTGTTTTAGCTGTAGCTGCATCGTCTCATCTCCCGGGCCGCTGCTCCCAGTCGACGATATACTCGGCGCCAGCTTGTAAAGCCTGCTCCCAGGTGTCCCATCGCACGCCCGGTTGCTGTTCGCTGTTCCCTACTTGCATCGCCCGCACGCCAACGCCGCGTATCGGACGCCTGGTCGATAGTCCCATGGTCTGTGCACTGCCCGTGAGCGCCTGCCAAAGCCATCCTCCCTGCTCATCCTCCAAATCACGAACAGCGATGACTTTCCAAACATATTTCCCCATAATACCAAACCCTGGTGTTGATGCCGTAAAATCGGGTCAGAGAGGAGGAGCCCGAGATGGCGAGACGAGGGCGACCGTTCGTGGTGGCATGGCGAGACGAGGATACCGAGGAAGCATTGCGCACAGCATACCGGACCGAGCGGGATCCCGCCCTGCGGCAGCGGGTGCGGGCGCTCTGGCTGCTGCGTGGTGACACGCGGCTGGTGGGCGAGGTGGCAGCCGTGGTGGGCGTCGATTATCGCACCGTTCAGCGCTGGGTGCGATGGTATCGCAGTGGCGGGTTGACGGCGGTGCGCTCCCACCGGCTGGGTGGACCAGGGCAGCCGCCACGCTTGACGCCAGAGCAACAGGAACAGGTGGCGAAGGAAGTGGAGACCGGACGCTTCCGCAGCGCAGCCACCATCCGGGTGTGGATCACCGAGACCTTCGGAGTGACGTACAGCGAAGGCGGGATGTACACCCTGCTGGCACGGTTGCGTTGTGCGCCCAAGGTGCCACGCCCACTGCACACCAAGGCCAACCTGGAGGACCAGAAGG
>JAABUU010002454.1_pt1 | contig 26406 bp, 31 predicted proteins | sample 5559301 | NCBI WGS metagenome assembly JAABUU01 (sample SAMN10711884, study PRJNA513360) | rock metagenome | isolation source: Antarctica rocks | place: Antarctica: Victoria Land, Richard Nunatak white | reverse complement strand
AGAAATTGAAGTTAACGGAGCCCTTCTGAGCATTGTGGATGCAGTTGAAGAAGATGAGTTGTTTTGAAGGTACGCGATTTAACATGTTTTCGCGATTTACGCGAAGACTTAGTGCGGGGTACTGTAGAGTAGTAGGCCAGCCGTTTTAGGCTCACACTGACGTCTCTTCTCCGCTCAACTACTATATGCCTCGAATGAATACAGAACCACCACCGTATTTCAGACAGTACTCTAACAATCAGGTTGTGCTACGTTGAAGCTGGGCGGGACCAATCTATCAGATCTATTGCTCATCTGGGCGCGTGGTATGTTGTAGCCTACTGCGCTGTCAACGCCATTCCAGGCAATCCTGACCCTCTCCTGGTTACCTGCCGCATCGAGACCTGAAGCCTGCCTGCAGCAATGGGTCGCAATGAGGTTAAGATAGGCGAAGTCCACTCAGACGTCGCGATCTACGCTACACGACATACTATACCACGACAACGGTAAAGCTAAAAGTTCTTGAACTGAAGGTAAAGCGTGCACCCAACGCTCATATAATGGAAATCCCACAGAATTCTGTCTTCTAGTTCTGAAATTGTCTCAGCATTGCTATTCATGGGTTCCAGCTTTGAAAACGTTCCAGCATTGGCTCCTCCAGTTGGATTGACTTCACATCTTGATCAGCCCGAACCCAATAACGAAGTCCCTCTCGTTGCATGCTTTCTCAGCCTTGCACTCGTTCTTGTATTTGTCGCACTTCGACTATACTCAAGAATTAGCATTACGCGGTCAATTGGTTGCGACGACTGTAGGTGAAATCTTGCTTAGATAAGGTGGCCTTTTGCTGATCGAATACTCGTAGACGTCTGCATTTCTGCTTTGGTAATGGTTCCGTGCTTTTGACCTGCAATAAGCCCTCTCACAAGCTTGATTCAGGTGGGATCAATAGTATCCGTCGCAGTAGCCTTACTTGGTAGGCTCGAGGAAATCCACCTAGTTTGGTATAGAACTTTAATCCGCCAAAGCGTTCCGCGGAGGCTATGGAAAACACGTTTGGGACATTCAAGCTATCTCAATCACTCCAAATTTTCTCAAAGTAAGCCAATCGATATACGTTTACCTGGTTGTACAGCCGTGCCTGATCCGGTACTTGACCTAGAATATTCTTTTCCTCGAGGTCGGCTATTCACTCACTATCTACTTGGTCAAACTATCTCTATTCCTCTTGTACCTCCGTTTGTTCTCTCCCAATCGTCGGACGAGGTATTCAATATATATTGGAATCATACTTACGGGATTGTACTACGTCTCAAGAATAATTGTAGAGATTGTTCTCTGCACTCCCAGGTTAAGGCCAGGAGAGAGCTTACTGACCGCATTCTCTTCGAAGAAATGCATCAACTACTACAAGAGAACTTACGAGATAGCTGCAGTGAACATTCTCAGTGACCTTTACCTCCTTGGCATACCAGTAAGCACGGTTTGGGGTTTGCAAATGCAAGTACGGAAAAAGATCGGAGTAATAGCTGTATTCACAGTGGGGCTTCTGTAAATTGGTCTTCTATGTCAAGGAAGAATCCCTCAGTGCTGAAAATGTACACAGTGCTTGCATATGTAGCATGTTGAACGCATATTACCGTGTTCGCCTTGGGCAATCGAACGACTTGCCATGGGATTCCGTACCTGTCTTCATTACGTCGTTCGTATTGATGTGGCACCAGCAATTTGATTTGGAGGCTGATCTGTTTCAGAGTTGTTGAAACCAATGTTGGTATCATTTGTGGTTGCATTCCTGTGTCAGCGGCGATTTTTCGACACCACAATACGAAGTTGTCCTGCTTCTCTGTGTTCAGGGCCATTTACAGGAGGTTCAAGTCGGTGTTCTGCAAACGACCCCACGAGCTCTCAAGAGGCACATCAAGTAGCCTTGTGTACTTGAACCGTGTCGGTTCCCAGCCATCGACGAATATTCAGATGGAAAGTCGACATTCGGTTTCAACGCAAGGCGGTGGAAGGCTCACAGAGAGGAGAGATAAGTCCCCAACACCAATGGCTGGACTTTACCGCCAATCCACTACCGACCTACCAGCAACGAGCTAACCGGAACGTGTACGATTAAAGAAGCTTGCCTGGTTGTTCTTGATACCAGCTCATCACTTTGCTAGAGATGAAGGTTGTGCAATGGTCTTGAGATACTTCTTTGCGTGAGACTTGACGCCTCAAGTTCTACCGCCCCTACTGTGTGTTTATTTCATACAATGGTACCTGTTCTCCAACCGAACGTCGGGTGCCTAACAATGCTACTAAGTGAATGGCCCGGAAAACGTCTAACCAGCAGAAGCTATCCAGATGCGAGTTTTTCGGCTCTCCTTGGCATCGGATCGATTGGCTCCCACAGCTTCTTTCGCTATTTGAAGACCGAAACGATTGGTTCCGACAGCTTCTTCGCATATTGCTTCTTTCGCTATTTGAAGACCGAAACGATTGGTTCCGACAGCTTCTTCGCATATTGCTTCTTTAACTTCTAATATCATAGAATAAAATTTTGAAATCTTCAATCCGTCAATCCGATTGGTCGAGAAAAGTACTGACCACGTGACTTCCTGTCCCGCAGTCAGGTGATCGAACATGGAAATTTCCGATTCATTCACGTGTGCACGCGTCTTTTCAGTTCTTTTATCTTTGCTTATACGATTATACTGCATGAAGCAAAGAATGAAGCATATATTATCGGACTCTGGCGCTCAGCCTTAAACAACCAATGTAAACACGCAATTCACGATCGCAGGAAACTCCCAAATCAGCCCTCTGGCGCCAGCGACGACAGGGGGCGTCTTGTTGGGTTCCACTATATCGACTTCAGCATGTGGCGAGACGATAAGAATGACGCTTATATTCTACAGATGATCTATTGGCAAGTCCCGATGTCAAATTTCCTATTCGTACGAGGATTGGAACCTACAGGCGCAAGGACGCGGATGATTCTTAATCTTGATCCAAGCCATTTGGTAAGTTGAGAAAGATTCGATCCCAAGCTGCAGATGGAGGTTTATCAGTCCTTCTGGCAACAGATGTAGACTAAATCTTGGACTGTACTCTTCGCCTGCCATTTGGACTTAAAAATCCAATGGCTCTTACATTCCATAGTCAGAAAATCTGTCGACGCTCCTCCTTTTTACCCGCTAGAGACCATAATTGATGGCTACTGCGCCAATGCCTGGAAGGTGCCTACTTCAATCAGTGGATTTTCCACCGCCTGTGTGGTGATGCAATGTTCAACACTGGCACCCCTAAGGAAGAACAAGCCTACGCTTCAGGGGCGCGGATAGGCGGGTGCGTTACGAAACTGGAGATATGACATGGACATAAGATAATTGTTAAGGAATCTTTTTTTGTTTTTGGAAATCTAGATTCTGAGCTTTGAAAGTTGAAACCAGTTATAGATATGATGGTGATGAGATGGACTTACCGGACCACACGCCATATCCATGCAATTAATACGACAGATATTCCCCCTCTTCCCTCAACTCACCCTCTCCTCCTTCTCCTTCAATACCTTCAACGCCCTAATCGTCCAAATATTACCCCTCTGCAACCACCTCTCCGGCAACATCTCCGCCACCCCCACCTGCAACGCATGCGGCCAAAACGCACACAGCATCACCCTTCCACACCCCTGTCGTAACCGCATCAGCAGGAATTGCGTGGGAATGAAAGAGAATCTTCTCGACCGCTTCTGTCAGAGAATTGCATTATCGGGGAGTCCAACAATCACGGGCAAAGCAGTAATTACTCTTTCCTACGTACCCTTAACGATGACATTTCGTCTCAGCCGTCGGTTCCCATCTAATCGCCCAACTCATCCACTTCTCTCCCACCCTGAGGCCAAAAAAGGATCATTATCAAACAGAGCTCGCTTGTCGTTTCAGATTCAGCCACTCTTTCGTTTTACTTCTGGAAATGGGTGCCTTCTTGCTGCTTCTTCTCTCGTGGTATTGCGCTGAACCGGAATCTCTGACTTGTGGTGGAAGAAAGAGTTTGGCTTCAGTGTTAGGGTCGCACAAGATGAGGTATACGACAGAGGTGTGGCTGGGGTTCTTCAATACTTCGTACACCTTAGATATGTTGGACGCGATGAGGATAGAAAAACCGCCGTTTTTTGATAGAATTCATTGGAAGTTGGAGAAGTTTCCTGGCTTTAGTGAGGAGTCAGAATTGCTGAAAGAGATATTTCGGGCTCGCACAGCTTGGGGTATGCCCTCTCCTTTACGGTTCTTAATCGACTCACGGTTTGAACAATCGAACAATATAATCATTGGATAGCCTGTTTCAAGCAACTTCCCTTCCATTCTACCTCCATCTCCATCTCTGCTGCTGCACAAATAAGTCCTTACTTCCTTGCCTTAACTGCGTTGGCTAATATATAACAGACACCCCCATCAGTCCACCAAAACCGCCGCAATACCCCCACAAAGCATCCCCAGCACTCCCGACCAAAAATCCATCAAACCCCACAAAAGTGCAGCGCATAGCCAATCATGTCATTCCTCACCATACTCGCCCCAGTAGGAACATTCTCCGACCTCCTCAAAGACATCCGCAAGCAGATCGAAGTCGGGTGGCTAGAAACCCGCAGCGCGCACCCGCTGCTGGTGAAGAACCCAACGCGGGAGTTGAACCGGTTGGTCGACATCTTTGAGGCTGAATTGAAGGTACGTGAGCGACTGCGTTTGGTTCCTCCCTCCAATAGAAACGAAGCAAGCTTTGTAAATCTGCAACATATCCACTACTTCCCCTAAACCCATGCCCTCCCACACAAACCCCCTCATCAACCCCCTCAACAAATCCCTCAACTCACCCACCCCCCAGATCTTCTGCCACAGCACCGCCCTGCTCTCTCTCCAGAATTCCGACTCCTGGCAAGTGGACGGGAACGTGCATGTCTTCTGCATCCAGAAAAACGACGCCGGGGGCGCCGTGTGGGCGGATCTGATCCGGGAGAGTAATGTGGATGGGAACAGACTCCTGAGGTGTGGGGAGGGCAAGCTGAAAGCCGGGAATGGTAGGGGTGGGGTTTATCTCGTGCTTTATCATAGGGAGATAAGGTAGGGATGTCTGGAGGCAGGTGTGAAGGAGAATTGGGTGTAATAATGGTTTTGAGAATATAGCTTGCGGATGGTTCTTGCTTTGCTATGAGAGTAAGAGATGCGGCTAGGCCGTGTGCTTTGAATGTGGTTCTCAGTTGGAGCGTACAAAGGACGTAGAGGTCATATGAGAAGGAGAAAGTAGATGGAACAAGAAAGAGGACGCATGCCTCTACTGACAAACCGAATATTTTCATACGACTCGAGCGTCCTATGCAGCAAAGTCCGCGTCATGCAATCTACATTACAGAAAATCAGGCCAACTAATACACATCATCCCCCCTCCTGGATCAACACGTCTATAACTCATCATGGATCGGCTCTTCTTCCGCCTCGCCCTCCTCAGTCGGCATCCCGCCACTGTACAATTTGCTAGTGATGGGGTAAGCTACGTTACTAAGCTTCTCCTTTTGCTCCTCAAAGTCCTCGGTGGTGGCAGAGTTGGCGTTTTCATCCATCCAGTCAGTGGCTTCTTTGACGGCTTCCATGAGCTATGTGGTCATGTTAGCCTATTGCTTCGGATATATTCCCTAAAAGTGGGATGTAGCTTACAGTCTCCTTGTCCTCTTCATCGATCTTGCCACCAAGCCCCTCGTCATCATTGACTTGATTCTTTAAATTAAAAGCGTAGTTCTCGAGCCCGTTCCTTGCCGTGATCTTTTCAGCTGTGGCCTTGTCCTCCTCCGCGTATTGTTCAGCCTCTGCTACCATACGGTCAATTTCCTCTTTGGAAAGACGACCCTTGTCACTCTTAATGGTAATGCTCTCTTTCTTGCCAGTCCCCTTATCACCAGCGCTGACCTTGAGGATTCCCTCTGCGTTCAGCTCGAAGGAGACTTCAATCTGGGGTTGACCACGGGGAGCGGGAGGGATGCCTGTTAGATCGAACTTTCCAAGGAGATTGTTGTCTTTTGTGAGAGATCGTTCACCTTCAAAGACTTGGATGAGGACAATGGGTTGGTTATCGGCGGCGGTGGAAAAGATCTGGGCCTTTCGGGTAGGGATGTTCGTGTTGCGGGGAATGAGTCTTGTCATGACACCTCCTGTGGTTTCGATTCCCAAAGTTAATGGGTTGACATCCATGAGAATGACATCCTTAAGTACCTCAGCCCCAGAAAGAATACCGGCTTGAACAGCGGCTCCAAAGGCCACAGCCTCGTCAGGGTTGACACCCTTGCTTGCTTTCTTACCCGAAAAGAAATCTTCAATGAGCTGTTGAACCTTGGGAATACGAGTGGATCCTCCTACAAGGACGATATCATGGACTTCGGATTTCTTTACCTTGCCGTCTGCGAGTACCCTCTTAACGGGTTCCATAGTCCTCTTGAAGAGGTCTAGATTGAGCTCCTCGAACTTAGCTCGGGTTAGAGTTTCAGAGAAATCTTCGCCGTTAAAGAAACTCTCGATTTCAATACGGGTGGATTGTTGGGAAGATAGAGTACGCTTCGCCTTCTCGACTTCACGCTTGAGCTTTCCAAGGGCTTTCGGGTCCTTCGAAACATCAACGTTGTTCTTCTTGTTATATTGCTTGACGAAGTGGGTAATGACTCTACAGGATTATTAGCAGATTGCCCTTCGATCCCAAATTGAGTTAAAATTCTGTAAAGTCGAGCTTACCTCTGGTCAAAGTCCTCTCCACCCAAATGTGTGTCACCAGCCGTAGCCATCACTTCGAAGACTCCGTTATCGATTGTCAGGAGCGAAACATCAAAGGTTCCACCACCGAGATCAAAGACGATGATTTGACGTTCATCCCCAGTCTTATCCAATCCATAGGCGATAGCGGCCGCGGTGGGCTCATTAACTACACGGAGGACATTCAAACCAGCTATTATACCGGCGTCTCTGGTAGCTTGTCTCTGGTTGTCGTTGAAATATGCGGGTACAGTAACCACGGCGTTCTTGACCGAAGTTCCCAGGTAGCTCTCAGCGATATCTCGCATTTTTCCTAGTATCATGGCGGAGACCTCCTCGGGACTAAACATCTTGTCTTTCCCTTGAACCTCCACGGTAACCATTGGTTTGTCGTCCTTACCCGTGACTTTGAACGGAAAGTGCTTGATATCTGCCTTAAGGGCAGCATCAGAGAACTTCCGACCAATTAGACGCCTAGAGCCCAGATATCAGTCTTCTCCATTGTTTGTAAAGGCGGGTGAACACAGGGGCTGCTCACTTGACATCGTAGACGGTTCTCTTTGGATTTTGAGCGAACCTGAAGTTATTAGCAAGCTGTTGATAGCGTGCAAGATCATAATCTTACTGGTTCTTCGCAGCATCACCGACAAGTCTTTCATCATCGGTCCATGCCACGTACGCTGCTTTGGATTAGTAGACACTCCGAAGAACGGCATTGAGGTTTCGTACAAGGTGTTATTCGGTTTCCCTGGTCGTTCACGAGTATCTCAACTTTTCCATTCTGCATCACGCTAGAAGACCATCAGTGGAGGGTGTCTTTGGTACACTCCGGGGGCTAGGAGTGAGAGTGGGATGAGTGTTATGCACGTACCCAACGCATCTAGAAGTCACGGTCAGCAAGAGACGCTCTGGTAAATGGTCTGGATGGGTATGGCTTACGAATAAGTTGTCCCAAGATCTATCCCAATGACATGACCCAAGTCCTCTTGAAGAACTGACTGCTCATCCTGTGCATTCGCTTGTAGGAATGCAAAGGGGGCGACAAAAACTAGAAGGAGGTATAAAACTGTCGTCCATGACGAGAACGACGACGAGGCCCCTTGCCTCCGTCCTGCCATCTTTGACGCTGTCGTCAAGCTGCACTAAAGAAATGGTATTCCTTGACAAAGCCGGAGCAGTGTTGATGGGTTCGTGTCGGAGTGCAGGAGATGTTGTGAAGGGGAACTCGGTAGGGAAGGAAGGATAGTGGGTAGGGAAGGAAGGAAAGTGGGTAGGTTGGAGGAAGTCCGAGTTCTGCAAGTGCGTCGGTGTTCTTATGACTTGGCTTCACACATAAAGTCAATCTGGCCTTCTCAGCCCTATGTCAAAGAAAAATCAAGCGCCTTTCCCCGTGCGGAATAAGACGATTATGTCATATGGTGGCACTAACCTTATCGAGCGGGCTTACCGCGCTCCCGCCTCGTTCAGCAAAAACCTTTGCTGTGTCCTTTACCCTCTACATACTTCCGTACCTAAATTCAGATTCGCCCATGAGAACTTTGTAGGAGCTCCTTCTGTTGTGCGCTGTTGTTGCCTACGCCTCCGCCTCATTGATATCTAGTGGTCCACACTATACTAGGCTACACCTGTATGGCTTCTATCTGCGGCTGGTTGATGCTATTATGGGCCCTTTGCCTCGAAATGACTGGCCGGTGATGGTTGCTACTTCTACTACTCCAACGTGCAATGTCTGGGGCTGCGCGAGACCTTATAACTCGGATGGACTGGCGGTTATTCTCTTCCTCTCCTGCAACGTGTCATCATCGATATTAACTTATAATGCGCGCACTATGCACTTGTTTTACTGATTGTATGTAGAAGCTGCTCGGTTAAAGCTGCCTGTATAGTCGTGGTGTCGGCTTTTTCTATATGCTACCAGTTTTGCTGCATAGTATCAGCGTTTGTAAGGTATCCTCTTGAGGTAAGGTATGCGGATACCACTGCATGTTGCTAGGCAATTTGCTGGCCGGTATAGTGCTGCGGTTATTTCTTTAATTTTGTTGTGCTGGCGTCTTCACTCATCATCTTTGCATTTAAGCTTTTGTGATATGTTCTCTGAAAAGTGTTGAGAATCTTTCTTATCACGCTACATGCGCAGTCCAATATCGGCAATTGAGAATTCTCTCACATGCCTTCTAAGCGGTTTTTATATGCGCTGATTAACCCCGACGTTTAAGTACTCGTGTTCAATACATGTATTCGAATTATTCGAATAGGCGCGATCTTCAGGCTGGCTGCTCAACTAAACTAGTGCCTGTCAATCGGTTGCAGCGAAATTGTAGCCATGGTACTTTTGGTGCTGTTGTTGATACTGGCATTAACACTCGACCATGCACTTGCTGCTGCGGACCTTGTCAATTATGTGGTTTATCCTAAAGATGGGACCAATCAAGATCAGGCCAGGGAGATCACGGCAGATCTTGAAGCTTTGATCCATCCTACATACACATTCGTTTCAGCAAGTAGATATCTCGGCACATTCTATTGGTGGGCTCCTATGACAGCAACTCAAGCCTTTGCGTTTCATAATACGCACAGAGACACGGTAAGATGGTACCAAAGTCCCTAACGAGACGTGCGTTGCTCTCACTTCATGATGATAGTTTTCAACATTGGATGCCTTAGCTATGACCGGCAACCGTACTGACAAACGACAGATTGAAGATATCTGGGCTGTCAGCAAAGCCGGAAACATTCAAACTCAAGAGCGAAATACTCCAGAAGATGATAAAGATGGACTTCGTGCACAGAACCTCAATGGTACTTCACATTTTTATGGGTTAGGGAATCGATCATCGACCAACTCCATTGTCCTACAAGCAAATGCCTTGGACCAACTGAAATTAATCTCACAGCCTCAGGGTGTTAATCTGAATGACAAGACCTTGAGAGGCTATTATTACGACTCTACAGCTGGACAAGAGACCACTGTCTATGTCATCGATAGTGGAGTCGAGCAAAGCCATTCGGTAGGTTTCTTGGGATTAGGATTAAATTTCTCTCATGTTAGCTTCACCATCCCAGCATTTACACCATAGATTCCAGGGTGATCTTAACTTAATTTAGAAATGTGAAGCTTTTATTGCAGGTTTAAATGTTCATGCGTACATTGTCCATCCGGATTCCTTGATGCTCTAAAGGCTTTCCGGGTGGTGGAATTTCTTTAGTTCTTCGGCAATTGAGTTTGAGTCCTTCGTTCCCACCATTGAGATGATCTTACAGACCATAACTGACAAAGTTACGGCAGGAGCTTGCAGATCTCGCCATTGACTGGCTCTGGGCTGGGCCAACCACAAGAACAGGAATTAGAGGGGATGCAAGCCTGAACGGTCATGGATCGTGTATGGTCGCCCAAATTGCTGGGAAAACAACCGGGATTGCGAAGAAAGCTAAAATCACGATGGTCAAATCAGGGGACATGTCCTGGAGTGGGGGCGTGGAAGCCTGTATCGACGCCCTGGCCAAGACTTACGATGATATCAAGGAAATGCAAACAAAAAATCGGGCAAGCAAGGCTGTTGTCAGTATGTCTTGGACATATGAGTACACCAAAGAACATGGCACTGCACCTTGGCGTAATCCTGCCATTGCTGCCATAATAGAGCTCATCCACGAATTAATTAAATTGAACGTTGTCTGTGTAACGTCAGCGGGGAACGGTAAATCTGTTAGTGGTCGTTGCGAAGTTGTTCATATGTTTGATACATGGCTAATTGTGTAGGGTGCACCCATAAGCGGTTACCCTGCGGCGCTCGGAGCCACACTACCTAACTTGATCGTTGTAGGAGGGGTTAGCAACCAAGGCGTGCAGTCTCGGCAAGCTCAGATTGCCCCGTATGTAAAGATCTCAGCTTCAGCAATAGATTATACCTGTCCTAACATTGCTTCCACGAACCCGGATCAATATCACTTGATGAACGGGACTTCGGGAGGTAATTTCTTCCCACCGAAGATATGTAACAGCGTTACTGATTGGATCTGATAGCCACGGCTGCTATAGCAGGCTTAGCTGCGTACTTTTTAACCTTGGGAACGCCAGCCTCGGATATTCCAAAACAGCTCTACTTCCTGGCTTATAGCAGGGTTGACGGTGGGCCCAAGGTTGCTTACAATGGTGTTGATTTTAGAACTACAGCTGGCGATTCGGCGGCAACCGAGCGTTAACTGTCGATACTAGTATCAGCAGAGGCTACAGTACCTTGAATTCGACGCCAGCGGTAGGGTCAGGCGCCAAAGCGAGTGCACCCACTTCTTACATATATAATGGGAGCCAATACCCGTACACCCCCCTGGCTTACATGTACACCCCCCTTTGCTTACACGTACACCCCCTCGGGGAAACCTGAAATTTCCATTGCGCATCACTCAGTTACACACCAAATTTAGTAGGCAATTCAAGGGTTTACATATGATCCTGAGTAACCTCTCCATGACCTTCCCCACAGCCTTAAATTCGGTTAATCTAGCCTAGTAAACCCACACATCAGACTTCCTTCTGACACTCATCGCCATCGCCATCGCCATCGCCATTGTCATGATCATCCTCACCGGCGCCCCACCTGTCAGCACCGCCTTCGTCGACCTCATGTCTTTGGCCTCACCTCCCGTTTCGGGGGAGATCTATGACGATGTGAAACTCTGTCAGATTCACTTTTACAAGTTCAAAATCTCGCTGTTGTTCGATCAAAGAATAGACTCGTAGAAGCAAGAGAACGACGAGGCGTTAGACGTCAGCAAGAGTTCAAGGATTCTACACAAAGAGAGTTCTCACAATATGAACAGATACTGATGGAGGCGGAACAACAAGGGCTACAGCAGAGGATGAAGCAGGGGCGAAATCGGGGTCGGAATCGGGATCGAGGTCTCACACGGGCAAGAGGTGAAGGGCAGCAAGGTGGAGGGCAGCGAGGTGGAGGGCAGCGAGGTGAACGTGCTGCCACACCCCCTTCCATCCAAACGAATGCAGGCCTGTTTGCAGCGTTTCATATGTAGCGAAGGAGGTGCTGAAACAGCGATATTGAAGCTCTTTGAACACGAAATTGAAGCTCTTTAGGTTGCTCAGAATCATATGTAAACCCTTGAATTGCCTACTAAATTTGGTGTGTAACTGAGTGATGCGCAATGGAAATTTCAGGTTTCCCCGAGGGGGTGTACATGTAAGCCAGGGGGGTGTACGGGTATTGGCTCCCTATATAATCTAAGGTAGTCTGTGCCAATTGGTAGTAGAACGTTTCCTGCCAGCTAGCGATGGTACAAGGATCAGAGCCTAACATCCACAGTCTTCCGTTAGCTACCGGTACGCTTATCAGCCACATCGCGGTCCCGTGTTTGGTCGCGGAATATGCTGTGCTCCACGAGTGGTTGAACGGGAATGCTCATAAATGTTCACCGAATTACTTTTCAGCTAAGCTACCAACGCAGTAATACAACGTAATTGATTATACTTCTTGAGCCGCCAGACCCACTTAACGGTTTCTGGAATGTTTCTGTGATTCTTGTCTACTTACGTCCTTGTTACAGCATGGTCTCGGCCTTAGCTTCAGTAATCAAGTTTCTCGGCCTTGTTACGTTGATTTCTTACGTTACTCGGGCCTGCAATTTCAAGAGTCCATTTTTCTACTGGTATATCTACTTTACTTTGGAAATTCGTTCCGTCAAGTACAGATTGGTCGAGACGCCGACTATTCAGGCTATTGATTTTAAAAAGACTTTCTACACCATAACTTTCGTAATAGATGTTATTGCTCGCTCATGACAGTTTTTTGGCTTGTAAGACTCATAATCTTGAAAATCCCGTCATGTATTTATTCCATGAAGCTGCTAACCCAGGACATATTGGACAGCGGAGCTTTATGTTTACAGAAGGATTCTCTTCGTGAGCACGGGTGGACTTGGTCTGTGGAGGTGGATTTGTCTGTTTCGCCTGTATTCCATTGCCGCTAAGTTCACTCGCGCGTCTGTTAAAATGCCAATGTGCGCATTCTGGATCCGCAGTTGCGCTAATAGGATATGTTCGGGAATATCTAAAGATTCGTATTTCCTCCTCGACTCTTAGCGACGACTGCCCTCGCTGTGTTACAGTCTTGTTCAGCCCTTGAGATCTGGGATTCGCTATGTCCATTAGTCCTACGGGGCCAAACTTCTACGTCTGCGATCCCCATTATGGAATCAATTTGCATCCATTGTCGTGCGTTTCGGTAGTATCGAGTCTGCCATCTGGGAATTCGATATTGCCATACGCTGTGGACACGCCGGGGGCCTCCTATGCTTTGCCATGGAGCATGGCTGTCGGTCAGTAATTTATCGAGTCTAGGCCATTTTCCACTTCAGCTAAGATCAGTCATAGATGAGTGCAGGGTCTCCGTCGAGATGGCAGGCCCAGTTCAAGCTAAAACTTACATGGCCAAACCCGATGACATCCGGGGAGTGGCGGACTGGTTGCTCAATCAATGCGTATTTACCGAAGATGGAATCGGAGGTTTTGTCACGAAGGATATTGATAACATGGTCGACTTTGTTACAGCGCCACAAACGAATATTTATGGCTCGTATCGTAAGGTTGCCCGACATGCCTGTTACTCGCCCTGAGTATTGTACTGACTGTATGACTCCGAAGCACCGAGCACCGCGTTCCTTACGGTCACCATAACCAATTCTCCCAATACCGAACCACTACCGGGTAACTTTGACCCGTCTGTTGCAGATCACCTTGGTCAGGCTGAAACAGCCGCTGAGGCCAGAGCCCCACCAGGTTCTCTACTCCGCTACAATTTAGCTCTTCGAGCATATGCCTTCAACACGCAAGCTACGCACATGCACATAAGCGATAAAGTACCTTGGTGGGATATACTACAAGGGACTGAAAAGATGAGCTATGAATGTGATGCAACTCTTGGAACCCCAGCTGCCGTTGATTGCGCCCATATACAAACGCATCAGTTGGGGATTCTGAACGAGACTCTGGAGGTTGGGCCAGGGAAAACTAGGTTACTGTCCTCGAGTCAGTGACCCGAGGAATTGGTTTAGTCCGATTAGAATACAAGAGGGCTGACCAGACGTCGCAGATACTTGCCATCTTGCCATATCTGGCACCGAAACCTTGATACTTACAAGGCAGCAAGTCCGAAGCGCCCTAGATACGCTAATGAGCCTGTGCGTGGTACATCCAGGACAAGGCGGCAGGGCTTATCATAGGCCTCAACCGGCATTCAGCAGCCGTGACAGAAGTAAGACGACCAACGTTACTGGTAAGCTAACGATCTGTGGCAAAGTTGGCGTACCCGACAACGCTGACCTCATTACAGATGCTTACGCTCTCCCACCTAGAGCAAATATCACAATCTTCGCATAGCCTATAGAATCGGTTCTGGTAGGCCCGTTACTCGAATCGAAAACTTGTAGCTGGAAAGCTGTACTGAATAGGAGGAGACATGATATGCCTGGCGTGCAACGCTTCTTCGACGGATCCTCAATCTTTATAATAACTAACAGCTAGGCTACATTCCCAGCGCTACCTGACCGGATATATACTTGCATTTGCCTACTTAGAGAAAGCCGGGTCTTTCAATCCACTACAAAAGGCTGGTCATACAGGTAGGAGGCGATAACGTAGCCACCTATGAACCCACACACGTGGTAACAGCACTCACTTACTGTACCTGAAGACCTAGTCTATAATATAATAGAATAAAAAGTTAAGAATCTTCAATCCGATTGGTTCAGAAAAGTACTGACCACGTGATTTCCCGACCCGCAGTCAGATGATCGTTTACCTCCTGTTCAGCTCTGTACACGTCTGCACGCGTCTTTTCAGTTCTTCTACCGTTGCTTATTCTTTGCTTATATGATTATACTGAATGAAGGACTGAATGAAGGACTGAATGAAGCATATATGAAGCATTGAATGGAACACTGAATGGAACACTGAATGGAGCATTGGGTGAAGCATTGGATGGAGCACTGATTGGAGCACTGAATGAAGGTTTACAGTGTGAAATAATACTGATATTGATTAGATGTTTTGGGGATTTCAACTCAATTTTTGACGCGCATCTCAATAAAATCTAGGTAGTATATTCAATTGGGTAAGAGAATGTAACACTGGAACACGCCACAGTCCGCTACGCTTAAGAGTATGTTCGAGAAACGTTCCAGAATTCTATTCTCTCGTGTATAACATATCTATGAGAATAACGAAGACGTTGTGCACTATCTGACGCAACTTCTCTGATCCAAGCGGATTACTGCTGCATGCTGATGGATTTTGCCGCAAATGAGGGGGTTGATTATGATGCACGCGACCTCGCGTTGCTACTACTGTACTCCGTAGCTTACCTTAGAATAGCCGCTACGCGCGAGGTACTTTGTTGTAAATTTTTAACACTCACGACACTGTAGCCCTGTACTCAGTGCCTTGGTATCAAAATCCGCGATTGTTACGGCTTCTGATAATATTCAACTACCCAGTACATTGTTCCATCAGGATTTCTGGTACTGCTTCTGCAGGCTCAAGATGAATATTGGTTCCTGCTACCTCCCACCGGAGATCCTTTCTTCGATCGCCAGATGCCTGGAGGTTCGCGATATCATAAGTAGCAGACTAGTCTGCAGAGCTCTCAACAACGCTGCATCTCCATTTCTCATAGAGCATGCTTGGATTTCGTCGGATCCCCGTGACTGGGAACGGCTTACTGCCATTTCGAAGCATAAGGTTCTTAGCAAGCATGTTCGTGCTATTATCTATGACGCTAGCGTGTTCGACCCTATATTGCTAGACCGTAATGAGTATATGGCTATATTCGCAACCCCAGGACTCGTCCACGAAGCAGGGCGGGCTGGAGTCACAGAAGTCCAATACTCGAAGGCTTCAGTGCGTCGGGGCTACGACCAGTTCGTAAAACATCACAAAGCACAACAAGCTGCCTGCGCATACCATGGGAGGCATCTCACACACTATGCAGCAGACAGTCTAGGGAATATTCCCCCGGATCTGTCATCGCTTGTGAGCAACGGCGCAGGCACTACCAAGCTTGCACAGTATTTCCCTGGCGATTTCGTATCCCTTGTCAAAGCTCTTGAATTAATGCCAAATATTCGGAGGTTCGCGATCTCGGACATGCGATGGCAATATTCTAAGTCTCATCGGTGGACTCGTGCTACTAATACATCTGTCAAATATAACAGCCTTTCTTTCACAATTGAGTCTGAACACATCCGCGGCCAAAACAAGGTCATTGCTGACCCTCGACCGTGGCCTGACTCAGAAGTCGAGACGCTGCCGTTAGGCCACTGTCGTGAGTGGTATCGAGGCTTCTTCGTGCTCACGCAGGCTGCCTCGATGACGAATATGGAAAAGTTGGAGCATTTCAGCATCATGGATTCCCATATAACCAGTGCTATCTCTCACCTGGTCTTCCAGATGTCGCCGTCAGAGCTTGACCATACCTGTAATGCTTTCCGAAATCTTACAGTCATAAAATTGAAGATCAACACACACAACCATTGCTCTGAGACAAATTGGGAGAGAACACGGGATTCTTGCAATATAGCTCATGTCTTGTCCGCCGCTCGAAGCTTGGTTAGACTGGAGTTATGGTTCGATGTTTATTGCGTAGAGATACCACGACTGGAGGTACTCTTTGGCAATGAAATATGGCCGAACCTTCGCTACTTAAATTTTGGTAGCGCAATTGTGAAAGAAGACGCCTTGGCGAATTTCTTGAACAGACACAAAGACTCTGTCAGATATCTTGAGTTGGACGGCATGCTGTTATCAAAAGAAGAAACACCTGAACCTGATGTTGATCTGCCGAAGACCTGGAAAGGGATGTATCGTCAGATTAGTGACCTACCTCTAACCCATCTCACAATCTCTGCGCTTTTCGTAGACGTGGAGGTGTGGACTGTCAATCACTATTGGACTAGCTCCGATGCAGCACAGATTACTCGATTTCTGAAATCCGGAGGGAATAAGTTCTACGCGAACGACCCACGGGGTATGACAGAACAAGAGTATCTACACTGGCATGCAGAGCTACGACGGAAAGCCGTGGCAAGGGACGCCGAACAAAGATTTGAAAAGATGCTGCGGGAAGCCGAAGAAGAAGGCGAACGAGCATGGATTAACAACGAAGACTCCGTGGGACTTGTCGATTAACCACCTGCATGTTTACATCCAGACTTAGCCTTCTCTGGTTTCCAAAAAAAAACTTGATGTCATGTGAGGCATGACAAATGTATCAAGAGCTCCGAGCTTAATCAGTAAGAAACATGCATACACTAGCTAGCATTACATTCAGAAGATATCGGCCCCCAAATTCGGGAGAGACTAGCTTGCAGGGCGTTTTCCCTTATTCAACCTCCACTGCTGCTTTATCCAACTCTCCCCCAAATCCATGTGCAAGCATCGAACAGAGTCCACACCAGGACCATGCCACCCTGCCATATCCTTTGCCAACCTCTCTGCTATTGCCACACTTCGATGCATACCAGCATGACACCCTACCAACACAGCGACCTCGTCACTCAGTGGCTTGGTCCGACAGCGCCATCTTCGAATAGTATCCTTGGTGTCTGCGAGCATAGCCTGATATTGGGCTTCGTGGTCTGCCGTGTTGAAGAATGTGTTGGCGAGCTCAGGATCTCGGCCTGTGAAACGCTCTTGTATTCCTTTCTCGGGAGGGGAAAGCTTCGAGACGTCAAATTTGAAGGTCGGTATAAGAAGCTGGGGTCTCCCAATGTCTTTAGAGTAGGAGAGCACGTGGATTGTAAGAGGTGGGTGTTCGTGAGGCTTTGACGGGCACTCACTGGGCTGAGACGGGCCTCGAGGCAAAACGGGTTGTCCCTGAGGCTGGGGTGGTTTGTCGTGATCCTTGGGCTGTCCCCCGGAACCCAGAGGCGTTGAGCCGCGCAGCGATCCGTGAGGCTGGAGCGGAGAGCTGTCAGACTGAGATGGCTTTATAGAAAAGTGTGGGCCATGTTGTTGGGACCCGGGAGGTAGGGGTTCTTGATGCATGGGGCGACTGGGACGTGGCTGAGGGTCGTTAGACTGGTGCAGGCCGCTGCGCAGCCGGGGTGCTTGTCCAGAAGACTGCAGGCCTATAGGCCGGTACTGGGGGTTTGGTGGGTGGGGCTGAAGCTTGCGGGGCTGATGCTCGGGATGCTGAAACTGCGGCAGAAGTGTGCGAAGTGTGAGCATTTGGCGCTCAAAGTGGTCAGACTGTTGCTCGATGCGGTGATCCTGTTCTCCCGTTCGGCGATCATGCTGATCCATGTGACGATGCTGCTCAAAGTCGTGATCATGCTGTTGCAAGTCGTGGTTGTTGGTGTCATCGCCACAATGATGACCTTGCGGACCCCGAGAGAGGCGCCGGTGACTATGCGACAGGCGATGTCGATCGCATGGCCGAACAATGTACTCATAAGCCTGGGACGAGGCGTCCTGGATGGATTGGGCACTCCAGGGATCCCAGGAGAGACAGCAGACCGCATAGCTTGGATCTTGGCCCATTTCCATTTCGATGGCGTTGGGATCTATCGCTACTAGTGAGCAAGACCATAAACTTGTTCCCCAGAGAGGGTTGCTGACAAGGAGGAAAACAGGATATTAGTAAGGATATCGGTGATGGATGTTGACCCTGTCTGTTACATCGAGGGCTTGAAGCAGAATGATGGATGTATTACTGAGAGAGATGGACGAAGATCAAAGGAGAAGCTGCGTTCTTTTATAGACCTGTTACCTGATCACGCGCAGCCCCTCTTGTATGACTCTCTACTCTAGTGTCACATTTCGCCAACTCCTCGGAGAATAATCCAGACAGAGTAAATCTAATATGTCATGGTGAGTCTTCTATTTAACTTATGAATAAATGTCGACAAAGGACAACTGAGCGGTCACTGCATTGGTGTGAAAAACCTACTCAAAGAGGACAGAGGCACAAGAGAGAAAAGAAGGTGGTATCGATTGACAAGACTGAGGAAGGGAACGCGTAAGCTAGATAAACCTTCAACCCTGTGAGTTGGAAAATCATAGCTCACTGAACTACCGCAACCATTGCCTCGCAATACCATATTCCTCCACTCCTCCTCGCCCCCCACCAATCCACGCTCCCTTCCATCTCCATCTCCACATCTCCATCACCCCCCTCCCCAACCGCTCCCCTTGTCTTCCCTTCCATAACGACAGTACCGACCACGCCTTCCTCACCTTACAGTCAAAGCCCACTCATCGAACGCCATTCTGGAAGAAAAGAATGAGGGGACAGGGGAGTTGGGAGTCAGAGTAGGGGCGCATGCGGAAGAGAATTGGCAAATATAAGCAGAAGCGAAGAGGAAAAAGGGGAAAGCGAAAAAAAGAGGGCGTGGTGGGAGATGGAGAGATACGAAATGGCGATGCAAGCATATCACAATTCAATAATCCAATTTAAACCAAAACAGAACAGAACCCAAATCCAAGCCCCAAAGTCCCAACACCACAAAGTGGAAGAACAACCACCCCCCCCCCAAGCAAACAAACAAAATCCACAACTCCCACTCTCAAAACACCCACACCCTCCCCCCCAAAAACCAAACAACAGCACCTACCCGCCCCCCCCAAAAAGCTGTAAGAAAAGTGAAATACGACACCACACACCTCAAGCATCCAAAGCGCTCCTTCCAATCACTCTTCAAAAGCGCTACCTCTAACGAAGTAGAAAACCTCTTCACTTCCTATGCACCAAAGCATGCGAGTATAAAGGCAGCAACTTTCAATCGTTTCGCAAAATTCTTTTGCTCGTGGCGTCGTGGTTGTTTTTTGGGGGGGGTTTCGGTTGGATTTGGATTGGGGGGGGAGTGAGGGGATGGTGGATATGGATGGCGGTGGAAAGAGGAGGAGAAGAGAAGGGGGGGAGAGGGAAAGTGAAGGCGGGAATGAGGAAATGGTGGATAAGAGGATGAAGGTGGATGCGGGTGCGGGTGCGGGTGCGGGTGCGGGTGCGATGGTTGTGTGGGAAGGCAAAGGGTGCAAAAGCCGTTTTGGAAGGACATGGCACTTGAGAACAGTATTGGTATGGGGGGAGGGGGTGGGGGGCTTGGCGGGGAAAAAGAAAAGATAAAATAGATGTTTGCTTGAGGTCTATGAATGGATCTATAAAAAGCGTACACTAGCATTAAAAAACGACACTGGCTCGCTCGCTAGCTCGTACGCCGTGCTTGGAGGTTATTCACTATGTATGAGTAGGAAAACTTTGCTGAGATAGGTATGGAGGAGGATAACATAATGCTTGTGCGCAGATCGCAGAAGCTTGCGGTGCGATGGCGGTGACCTGATTGATGTCTGTGTTAGCTATTCCAGACCAACATCCAAGTGGACGAGCGTTTACTTGAGCGAACGCACCTCATTGCCGCTTCACGCTGGGTGGTGAGGGATAATTACTGCCTGGGCCCTAGGAGATTGTACAGGGTTTGTTCGAAGATTTCTTCGTCTAAGACAGCGCCAAATCTGTGAGAGCATGTACGTTAGCGTTCATGGTTGTGATCGATGTAAGATTGGTAGGAAAGGGATGATGCGCGCTAGGTTTGAAGGTGCTTGTGGTTGTTATGGAAGTGTGATCTGGGAATTGGGTGAAATGGTTGTGGTTTGTGGCAGAGAGAGTTAAGATATTCGAGTCGACCATTCAGGGAATGAAGAACAAATTTCAAGCCATTAGGTGGTTCTTGTCCCGGGTATGACGGTATCCGAGAATGCAGACACGACGGGTCGGTATGATACAAAAAAAGAAATAACCACTTACCCCTGGCAATCGACAACCTTACTCAAGTCCCCCTTGAATCTATCAATTCCCCACCGATCCAGTCTCCCAAACCCTGGATGACTTCTGAATCGATGCCACGCCTCCACCGGCGTAATCTCCCCCTCAAGATTGATACTCGCGCTCAAATGCAACAACTCCTTGATCACACTTCCATTCGCCGTCCATGGCCACGTATCATTCGGGTTTGGCGGAGAGTTAGAGCAACAGATAAGGGGGGTGGAGGCCAGAAGCACGTGACCGGTTGGGTCGGACGAGGAGGTTTGGGAGGGGTGGGCCAGGTGGGCCATGCAGGGATGTTCGAGGGCGAGGACGAAGTCGATGGCGATTTCAGCGGTGTCGAGGGGTTTTACCAGGCCTTGAGTTTGGTGGGGAGAATTCGTGAAATCAGAGTTGAAGTCGAGTGGCGCGGAGTTGAAGTTCAGCGTCTGGAGGGAAAAGTCTCGTAAGGTTAGTTGCTAGCCGGCTCATGTGATGGAGGCAAGAATACCGTCTGGGAGGTTTGTAGGTACAATTGGCAGAGGCTTTCCGGCACTGGAGTCACGAAAAGCCTGTTGATGTGTTTCGTTGAAACCGATGTCTTGTCCTTGGGACATGGGCCAATTCACATGCAATCTGTTATGACTCAAGTCATCCGTACGGTACGAAACAGTTGCGGGCATATCTGCTGCTGTTGGTAGATCTGTCGAGCTAAAGAGTTGATCTGTGGATGCTAGAGTTTGGTTTGCTGCGGTAGCAGAATCTTTAAAACCGGCAGGCAGAGGCACGTTGGAAAGGGTGAGGGTGGTTCTGAGGATGTTGACTTGACCTTGGAGTTTATCTCTCTCTGTCATTAGGTTTACTTCGGAGCCGCGAAGACGTACTACCTCTGATTCCAAGGTCTTGATGTAATTTTGTGTGCGTTGGCGGTGTGTGCTATAAGTCCGCAATCAGTTGCCGCATCTCGTAACGCTAAGACTGAAATTTTCAACAGTAGAATTGGTGTGATCAACTGATATGGAATACTCATGACGAAATAATAGACATACCGTTGCGCATGCCGGACTTGCTCTCGGCGCTTAGAGGGTGCTGTTGGGCCTCCAGATGTAGGGGCATCATCTGTGCGAGATTCTTCGCCGAGGATACCATGTTAGCATAATCCCATCCATCAGAATCTGCGAAATGTGAACCCTCTCTCGGTGATAGCGGCCAAGGAACAATATACGGTCGCCTTGGACACCGACACCACGAGCCCTATGATAGGAAAATGTGGTGGGCAAGTTCGTGTGGTTGGGATGACGGATCAGGCTCGTTTACCTTGGGTTGGTCTGCTTTGGGGTTGCAAAAAAGTCAAGGAATTCGTGCCCAGAGTCTGTCTAGCGCGCTTCCACAATGAAATATTGCCTTCCCTCTTCGGCTTTCCTTGAGCCGGAGAGGCAGAACCTGGCGCGGGCGTGCCAGTAGAAGGTGAAGGTTCAAGCTCTGACATGATATTGAATGAATGGAACAACTAGATATGGAGCAACTATCCAACACACTATATCGATCTAAAGAGAGAATGTCTTGTTTTAATCACAAAACGCTGTGGCGAACCAGCTGAAAAGCCAATTGCTATACAGGGAAAACAACGCGCTCAAAGTACAACAACGATCGGGAAAGAAAGGCCAAAGGAATAGGAGCAGCAGGATGAGGAATCAGTGTAATACTTGGAAAACCAAATACAACGCTAGATTGGGTGCTGATGAGGAATCATGCTGTGCGAGCTACTCGTCGAGTCGTCAAACTCCGTGATGCACCACGCTAGATTATATTGGTCAGCGCTAGACTCGCTTGTTGTGCGCTAGTACACACCAAGCATTGATGACCGTTTTCGAACAAATGCTGCGGCTACCAAGTAGAGAGGCTGAGAGGTATCAACCCATAAAGGTCTCAACCTTCGTCTTAAGCAGACGCGTATCGTGGACATCGCAGGCTGATTTTTCTGTGATTTCTCCTTGATTTCGTCAATGTATCCTGATAGGTCGCACTGCTGTGTATGTTTGACTTCCCCGTCCTTTGGCTGACAACTGGGCCCCTGTCTTCCAGGGACACCGCTGCCTATTCCACCGCTACACTGCACTTTGAAGCAGTTCAAACCTGCATTTGGTCTTGAAGCCTCGGTTGCACAGCCGGCAGGTCTTGTCTGTATCTAACAGCCTCAATGTTCCCTTCCGCTCATGCTTCCCGGCTGTTCTGAGGGCTGTGAACAAGTACTTGATAGGTAGGGAATATGCTCAATCACATGGTCTAGCTGCTTTATCGACTCAGCTTTGTCTTTGCTGTCCGTGGTGATATCTAGGATCCTAGTAACACTACCGTTGTTTTCAGGTAACAACAAACGTGCAAAGGGATCCTTGTAACCGTCCGGATCAGCGTCGATATCTCATCGAATCAGCTGGCGACCTCAATCGAGAGCAGAAGGCTAATATAAGGATGACTGAAGTACGAAATGCTATTGCTAGAAGAACATGAACACAGAACAAAGAGATGTACATGTCCCGAAAGATATATGCGGAAAATGGCTTATCATCTTGATATCTTCACTTAGATACGGCCCTCAAAGATCCAACCCAAGTGTTTGAAGAACGGCCGTTATGATTTTACTTCAAGGCTTCAATACATACTCTCATATTCAAATCAATTATAGAGACAATTGTGCATGAAGCGACTTGCCAATCGTCGGCATTGGCAGCTGAAGCTTCTTAAGCATTAAAATTAGAGGATGAAGAAAATCCGTAATTCCGACATGGACCAAGGCACCAGCCAGAGCTTGAAGAATGACACGTTAATATAGATCTTTGGAAAACTCCAGGTCGTTAGCATCGCACGAAGGATAGCAGTGTCCAAGAACCGCGTCTTGGGTTTGTCGATAATCAAAGGAGATCTCAGATTACCACAGAACCTACCATTTCCAAAATCGCCTTGTGCGTGGTCATTGGACTTTTAGGCTACAATTTAAATAAGCAAAAAACAGCAAACATTGGACTACGATACCAGAATCTCTCAAGCCGCAACATTCTAAGACCTTTGAGAAGTAGATAAGTAAGCTGTTCATATTCTGTAGTGAAAGCTATACCTCACCCAGTTCCTGTTTATCAAGGCCAGGAGCCTATTCAGAACGGGCGATCAGCCTTTGTCCTTTTGCCCCTCGCAAGACTGGAGAAGCACACCAAGATACAAGATACGAGGTATAAATGTATGCGGACTAAGCTAAACGGCTTACAGCACGGTCGGATGACTTTTATATGGCTCTACCATTCATCCTGAGCAAAGGGGGCAGAGTGAATGAATTTCTCCAAGTGCTGCAGTAAGCATAGGCAATAAATGATTTCAATTCTCGTTCTCCATATTTCCAGGACTAAACTGGAATCACTAGCCTACAAATTCTCATTCTATTCTCCAGTCCCTGTGAACTTATGGCACTTTCGTACCCACAGTCTGAGCTCCTCGCTCTCATTACGGAGATCAAGGGCGTGGTGGAAGCAGACATTTATCGCAATACTAAAGCTCGTGCAAACTTGGTGACCAAAATTTACAAGTTGAGAGATGCAGTCGAAACTCCTCTGGAAACTTTTCAAAGAATCTATCTCCAGGTGTTTGTTTCTCGAACCAAGCAACTCGTCTAGTATTGACTAAGAATCCCCTAGCCAATGAAAAATGCAGCGCTCAGAGTCGCTGTCGAGCACGAGCTCTTTGACTATCTCTTGGACAACGGAAAGCCAAGCACTGAACCGATCACCGCACAACGGCTCATGGAAAGGCACGGTGATCCTACCTTACCTGAGGCAATGATCAGTAAGTCGTTCGTAGATGCTGTAGCTTTAGGAACCCTAAGAGGGCTGACATCTCCTCTAAGCCCGTATTATGAGAGTGATCGTCGCTATGGGCTTATGCAACGAGGACGCCGACGGCTATTTGGCAAACACAAAGACCGTCGCATTAGCTTTGCCCGGAATGAAGAGCGGGATCAAATTCAGGTCTGCTATAGCTACCTCCCAGGCCTGATGAAAACCCCGCAGAAACTGACAACCCTCAGATTCGACACTCACCTTCCCATTCTGGCCAACCTAGTCCCATATCTGCAAACCATCGGATTCAACAGCCCGGACGACTCCCGCACCATCTACGGCAGCAAAGAAAACAACGCCTTCCTTTCTCCATTCGAGCACACCTTTGGCAAACCAATGTTCGAATGGCAAGAAGCCAACCCAACCTACCTAGATCATTGCAACGCCTACATGGCCGCCCGCCCGCCGCGTCGGATTCACAAGCTGGATAGACCTCCTCCCTCCCGACCACACCCTAATCAGCGGAGCGAGCCCAGACCCCTCCGCCGCAATCATCGTCGACTTCGGCAGTGGTCGCGGCCACGACCTCACCCGACTTCTGGCAACCCATCCCAACCTCCCCGGTCGAGCGATCCTGCAAGACCTCCCACGGACAATTGCCGAAAACCGAAGGCGCGGAACCACCACCCCTTTCGAGATGATGCCCCACTATTTCTTCACCCCCCAGCCCATCAAAGGTAAACTCCCTCGTTCCCCCAGTTCACCTGCAACTCACCCCCTTCCCTTACTTCCCCCTGCTCCCACCCCAATCCCCAGGCGCCCGCCTCTACCACCTCCACGCCATCCTCCACGACTTCGCCGACGCCTCCTGCCTGCGCATCCTCGCCCGCCTCGCCGCCGCCATGACGCCCAGCTACTCGCACCTTGTCGTTTCCGAGATCGTGCTGCCGGAGACGGGGGGCGCGCTCTTTCCGGCTCTCATGGATATGCAGATGTTGGTGTTGTGCGCGGGTATGGAGCGTACGCAGATGCATTGGCGGGTGCTGCTGGGGAAGGCGGGGTTGGGGGGTGTGAGGGTTTATGAGGGGGGGAGAGGGGGAGGGGGGGTGATGGGGTTGGGAGGGGGGCGGTTGGGCGGCTTGATGCGTTTTCCGAGCACGATTACGCAGTTTCCAAAATTAAAAGTTCTTAGTGAGAATTGCAGAAGCTCAGAGAAGCCATGAAGCCATTTCCTTATGGAGACTGAACTTCTATTCGATCCCCCCCTCCCTCATAACTCTCACTGATCAACACCCCATGGCATCGTAGCAATAACACGCCAAACTCAAACTGTAGCAAAAAGTCTCCAAATCACACCATCGAAGGATAATCCCTCAACGCCCAAACCACTCCGTCACCTACTGCCCCCGAATGATAGATTGGAAAACGACATAGTCTAGCGCGTCAGGAGTATTTCAACGGTGGGATTGGGTTGGTCTGGAGCAATCTCGAGGAGTGGTGTGTATTGCGTGCAATAGGAAGAATTTGTTTCTTGAGGTCTTGGAGAAGAGGAAAGTGAAGAAAGAGGAGAGAAGACAAAGGAGAAGGAGAAGGAGAAGGAGAAGGAGAAGGAGAAGGAGAAGGAGAAGGAGAAGAAGAAGAAGAAGAAGAAGAAGAAGAAGAAGAAGAACCCCACCCCAACCAACATCCACACCACCTCCACCTCCACCTCCACCTCCACCTCCACCTCCACTACCCCCAAATTCCACACTCGCGCCCAGAATCACTTCCTAGCTTTACTGAAACGAACACAAACACCCCAAAGCCACCATCTTTCCTGATTCAATCATTAAGAAATTTCATCGCGCCAATATTACTCTAGCATGCTTTTAATAACAAGGTGCTTTATGAGGCGGATGATAACCCTTTGGATGGCGATGCAGCTTTTCGCTTGGAAATTGTGTGTGGTTCTATAGCCCATGAGAAGGCTCAGGGGGGGGGGGGGGGGCGATGAGGAAGGTTAAAAACCCC